>VTLG01007436.1_pt1 | contig 189785 bp, 231 predicted proteins | sample 4694571 | NCBI WGS metagenome assembly VTLG01 (sample SAMN12604809, study PRJNA352737) | marine metagenome | biome: ENVO:00000447; feature: ENVO:00000209|ENVO:00000569|ENVO:01000036; material: ENVO:00002151; isolation source: viral sequences binned using virsorter ... | reverse complement strand
AGCGATACGATAACTCCCACTGTCTGCCCATGTATGCAGATATTCCTATAAGGAAGTGGAAGATAACCAACTGATATGGACCTCCGTTATACAGCCACTCATCAAGAGTAGCAGCTTCCCAAATGGGATAGAAGTGTAATCCAATTGCGTTGGAAGATGGAACTACAGCACCAGAGATGATGTTGTTACCATACATGAATGAACCTGCAACAGGTTCACGGATCCCATCGATATCGACAGGAGGAGCAGCGATGAATGCTATGATGAAGCACGTAGTTGCTGCGAGTAAGCATGGAATCATTAAGACTCCGAACCAACCGACATAGATTCTATTCTCGGTTGAAGTAACCCACTCACAGAACTGAGGCCATCCAGCTAATAGACCGCTATCTCTTTTTGAAAGAGTTGTCATTTAGATGATTGCGTTTTGAGAGAGGTATGAAAAGACATTGTAACCCCTTGGTCTTGGTTTGGGGGAGGAAATGATGAGGAAATCCTCATCGATCTATTTATCATAACAAAACTTCACAATTTTGTCAAGAGACCCATGTAGATTTTGCTACCCATTCCTTCTCATTTGATTCTTTCTTCGTACAATGTGCTGTGATTTGATGGTCAGTCACTGCTTGTAGCATGATGTTACCAGCAATGATTATTCTATTACCTTCAACATTAATAGGGTCAGCACCATGCATTACCCATGCTGGCCATACATTTATATCTCCACTGCTCTGATGCTCTGGATATATCTTTGTACCTTTATCAGATTCAAAGTAAAAAGGATTCTGATCTACAGATTGTATTACATGACACCATGATAGTATCTCATCTCCAGAAAAATGAGCATGATTAGAATGACCTGGTGTTCTCTTAGTATATCCCTGCAACCATAGGTTAAATTGATATGCACATCTATCTTGCATACCCATCACCCTCATTATCTGTTCCATCTTACTTCTATAGTATGGTACTAACAGACCAAGTACCTCAGTCTCATCATCATCGTGAGGACGTGGACCATAGGTAGTGTATAACTCCAATGGGTTCTCATTGAGTTTCCTACTAACAACCTTCTTGAGTTTCCCCAATACATCATCAGGGAGATTCTCATTCTGACTCCATATAATCATCGTTTAATCCACCTTGGAAAATAAAATATTAAAAAAGAAGCACCCCAAAAGGTGCCTAACGCTGCTACATGCAGCAATCTATTAGAGTTAACTATTAACCCAAGTGTTACAAGTCCCATCCAAGCATAATCTAATGTGCCGTGGAATCTATACCATACATTAGCAGTATACTTTTCAATAAACTTATCTCTTTGCTTTGCAAACCACGGTGACACGTGTCGCATCATAACAAATCCTTCATTGAAGAACATAATAAAGAATCCAATCCAAAAAATCATAATAATTTAAGTAACGTTTCTCTCCTGAAATCCTTCTGATCCTCCTCCTTTCCAAGGAGAATGTTTCTCTGTTGCTAACCTATACATCTTTTCATGCATAGTAATATTGTCTGCTATCTCTTCCTCTGGTCGAGGGTTTTCATCGGTGTGTTCAGTTGCCATTGGCCAAGTATCATAAGGGTGTTGTACATCATCAAACCACTCATCAAGTGGTAATCTGTGTAATGGTTGTTTCATCCTTTGTATTTGCGTACGGTTCCTTTCAAACCTGCTTCTTTAAGATACTCTCTTGCTTCTTTCTGTGCATCAAAAACTTTTGCCCATGTAGGCTGTTCTGACCAACTGGTATGTGAAACAAGGTATTCAATCTCGCCATCAACCTTACGGGTTGCTATCCAACGAGAAGTATTATTAGGATCTCTAGCCATGATAAAAAATTTAAACTAAATTTATTTATTAAAGTAGGTCTCGTAGTACTTTACCAAACCAAAGGTAACGTTAAATTTACTAGCCCACTCTTCGGCACATGCTTCTGCATTCTTACCAGAGTAACCGAACTGATTTAAAATTTTAAGTGCTTCTCTACTTTCCATTGTGTCCGTGTGCTATACCTAACTCATGCATCTTAGCATGTTCATCAATAGGATCTCGTAATTCATCTTTACCACCTCCAAATGTCTGCCATACTCCCAAACCAAGTAGGAGAAATAGAAGAGACACTATAAAAATTACCATTATCATATTATTCCCACCGATCCTGCGGTGAAACCAACGGCACAAAAGAAAGCGAACTCATATAATGCGTAGTAAGGACTACTGAAGAAAGTATTGACCGACATTGGTATAAGAAAAGACTGCTAATGTTGCTGCAAAAACTATAAAAGGCATTATGCTCCTGAGGGTACTGTAACTGGTTGTGCTATTCTAACTCCTTTACCGCCTTGGAAATCATCATCGTCGTCATCATTAAAGGCACGTAAAAGTAGTTCTATCAACACTAAAGCAGCCATCGGGTAAAATACCCAAAGGACTGCTACTAGTGGTGAGATTGTATCTGAGGCGGCTGATAAGTCGCTCATTGGATTGTGTTGTTATGTTAACTTATGAGTAGTTATTTATACTTAGGAAAAGTATGTAACCTTAGTGTATACTGCTACACCTATCCAGAAGGCTACCATTGTGAACCTTCCGTTTGCTCTGATGATTAGGTCAGCCATTAAAATATACCTGGAATGATTTGACCTGTGGTGATGTAAGCACCTGTTGCTGCAACGAATCCTATCATTGCCATCCAACCGTTAAACTTTTCTGCTTCTGGTGTCATTGTTTTTCTCCTTTTTAGATTTAATAGGGTTAAAAGTGACTCGCTATGCGAGTGGTGTAAAGACCTTTAGTCTTAAAATATGCCAGGTATAACTGATCCAAAGAGGATATAGTTATGTACCAGTGCAAAGAATCCAATCATCGCTAGGCGACCATTAGTAGACTCTGCTTCTTTCCAGTAGTCATGATCGTGATCTACTTGAATCTGAGGTTCATGAGCAAACATGTTCTGCTTGCCATACTCAGTAGTAGTATAACGATTCATACTGTTTGATGAAGTTGTCATTCGTTTGTTAAGAAACGTAACATAATTATATAGCAAATCTAAAATTCTGTCAAGGTACAAATACCTATTGTTAGGGCTTGACAGGTACACCAAAAGGGTTGATCACTACGTTTCCTGAAACGGAAACCCGTACTCCATCATTTAATTTTGGATAAACTGTGTGCAATAACTTGGATGGAAATATTAGGATATGCTGATTTGAATTCTCATTTATGTAAACTGGTGACACCTGTGCTTCATTAACAAACACAAAAGGTGCATCGTTCTCTACAACATCAAGGTATACAGAGAATGAGTATAAAGAAAACGAATGTGTATGTAACTGATGCTGATCTCCTTTACGCATCTTGTTAGCCCACATCTTTACAACTTGTAGTTTCGTTTCATCAATACCATACACTCCCATCTCTGCCTTGTGTAGCATGAAATTATTATGAATTGCCTGTCTAACATACTCATCAAACAATGGAGGTATGTCCATAGCATACTCTGCATTCTCACGATCAGTAGTGTTGATAGAATAATTTGGGTGATCTCCTAAAGGTCTACCCTTTTCAAAAGCAGCATCAGCGTACTCTTTTAATTGTTTAAAGGGTGCTTCATGTACCTTAGCACAAAGCATCTTCTGTTCAACTAACCATTCCATAGTAGAAAGGGGTGCTCATGGCACCCCTGATATTTGATTTCTGTCGGGCTTAAAGCCATGGAGTTTAGAGTCTATTGGTGAAGACTATAGGACTATCTTAGCATCATCCTCAGAATCAGGTACATTAAAAGTTATTGGTTGGGAAGAATCAAATGCCAGATTGTTAGTATCGAAACTAACATCACCAGTAGGTACTGTTATATTATAGTCTGGATCATAAGTTCCATCTGGGAACTGTATATTAATAGGATCTTCACCAAGGAAAGGTCTTCCATCTTTAGGTAATGCTTCCTTTATCTTCTTAAGTCCTTGATAATAAACAAACAAAAGATTAAGATCATTATCATTTAAAGAATCTTTCGCATGTGCTGTATCAAATGCTTCTCTGGCAGCATTAACTGCTGCATCTAATTTTGTATGTAGTCCACAACTCATTGGGGTTCCTCATCTATGGGTAAATTATAGCACCAAGATGACAGAGTGTCAATCCTGTGTACCAGTTCTAAAATAGTCCTTCCTCATATACCTGCCCAGTATATTACTATTGTAATACGCTGGAGTACCATCAGAGTTCTCTTCAGTCAGTACATTATGTATGAATAACTGTCGAGTCTCCTCATAGTTTACCTTACCTGCTGTCTTATGTAAACTTATTATTTCCCTACGGAAGGCTTGGTTCCCCAGAAGTTTCCTGTCTTCTGTAAGTTCCTTAGAACTTCCGTAGTATGCCTTCCAGTTACTTTCACTCGTCCGTTTGCGTCTGCTATTTCCAGACTTTCTACGTTGTGTGAAGTACTTCCTCCCGATATATTGTTTACCCGATTGGAGATTTGTAATCCTGTAGACAAAACCGAAGAACTCGCCAATATCAGCAGAAGTGAAAGTTGTACCTTCGTATGTCCAGGGGTTGTCATAATCTCTTGTATTATCTTTTTCATTAGTCGCATTCTCCGTCTTCATCATTAATTTGGGCATAGGATTTTATTCCATCACCACTATCTATACGATAAGCATTAACATCAGAATACACCTCAGCCTTTAACTCTGCTAATGCCCTTTCTATATCAGTTATTAATACTTTTAAATTGGTTTTACTCATTGATAATATTCTTCTAGTATATCTAACGACCTGTTTAGGTACTTGTCTGCACCTATGCATTCCCACTCACCCATTTCATTACGATCACATTTATCTTTAAGCTCAATCTTAAGCTTCATAAGTTTAGCAGTCATCTCTACTTTGGATAAGCGTCCGTTCATGGTAGCCTCTTTTGTAATTGTGTCCAATCATTATCGAATTTTTCAAGACCCGAATCAGTTAGGCAGTGGTCATACATTTTATTAAATATATCCCAAGGCAGAGTACAGATATCAGCCCCCACTCGAAAACACTTTGCGACTTGAATTGGGTCTCTAATTGAAGCAGCAAGTATTTCAGTCTCACGATTGTGTGTTGTAAATACATCAGAAATTTCCTCCACTGTGCCAATACCATCCCAGTATTGATCGTTTAATCTACCTATAAAAGGTGACACATATTTTGCACCTGCCTTAGATGCAAGTATGGCTTGGTTAGCAGAGAATACTAATGTAACATTAACAGGTACATCATCCTCTGACAAATCTTTACATGCTTTAAGACCTGTTCTTGTACAAGGTACTTTAATAGTAATGTTAGCACCTAACTCAAGATAAGTATCAGCCATGGCTAGCATGTCTTCTACTGTTTCACCTACTACTTCTGCCGATATCGAAGCATGGAATGGAAATATATCTGATATTTCTTTTATAACTTCCAATGGGTTATGTCCATTCTTTAGCATCAACGAGGGGTTAGTTGTTACACCGTCGATTAACCCTGTAGAAAAAGATTGTTTTATTAGATCGACATCAGAGCAGTCTAAAAATATTTTCATGACAGTCTCATTTTGTTATTCATTATTTATAATTATACCATAAAAAAAGAGACCCTGCAATGGGTCTCTTCGTAAGTTATGTCACGGTTTATGAACCTTATGCTCTAACATACTTCTTGGTATAATTCATACCTCTGTACATTAGTTCATGGTTTCTTTCCTGTGATGCTTCCTTGAGCACCTGCTTACGATACTCCTCGGTATCGTACTTTGTTCCTCTGTATGTGACTTGTGCCATTGTTCTTACTCCTAAAGTAGTTGGATTTTAAGGCCCGTTCCTTTAGTCGTTTGCGTCCCAACACTCCTTTGTCTCTTCTTTAATAACTTGAATCATTTCAAGTTTTACATCCTCCTCAACATTATATCCATTCATCTTATCGATGAGAATATTAGCATCAGAGCAAGTAAAAGAAGTGGCAATTAAAAATGGAATCATGGGATGAACGTTCCGTTCCGCGACTTACTTGCAACCCCGAAGGGTCGAACGTATTGGTAGCATGCTACCTTCGTTACTATTTATATCACGAATCCCTCATAAAAGGGTTCATAATGTAACAATATGTGTGTGGTGTGGTGGGAGGTTGGATTTATGTGTACCAACAAGTAAGGGGCATTGCTACATGAGTAGATTTTTACCTTACTATCTGCGTCCCGTCTGGTATGATCGGTTCTGGTTCTAACCCCTCGGCAGGTCCAGCGGCCACCACGCCTGACGCATCACCTTAACTAGCCTTATGCCAGCAAGTTTATTCAGTCACTCCCTGCTGAGAACCGTCGCTCTCAACATCTGTATTATAACCCTCCTGCATCATCTTGTCAAGCTCTTTTGATTTTTTCTTTTCCATCTCCCAAACCGCAGCAGCAATCTGACCAGGTACTAAGTCTTGACCAGTACTAGCCAGCAACTCATCCCACTGTTCTTCTGCTGATTTTTTTATAGCATTTTTCATATCTTCTAAGTCCCACTGTATCTCATCAGAGTTTGAATCCTGCGAATGATTTTTCTGTGACATCTTGTTTGATTCCTCCAACGACATAGCTTTCGATCTCCGTTTCTTGTGGTGCGTTTTGTTGACCCTTACTATTGAGCCAGTGTTCTGTCCAAGGTAATGGATTATTTCTAAGAGGTTGATCGTAGATAGGTTTGATACCTATTGCTTTCATCCTCCTATTAGCTATCCATTCCACATAATTATGTAACAATCGGTCATTAAGACCAATCATACTACCATCTTTAAACAAATAATTAGCCCACTCCTTCTCTTCATTAACAGTAGTTCTAAACATTTCTGTAACAGTTTCCTTCTCTTGCTCTACTATCTCTTGCATCTCAGGGTCATCACCATTAGCCCAGTTCTTTAATATCTGTTGAGTTATTACTAAGTGTTGCGATTCATCTCTCGCAATGAGCGATAAGATCTTTGCACTTCCCTCCATGAGTTTGTTTTCACCGAAGGCAAAAGAGCAAGCAAAGCTAACGTAAAAACGTATACCTTCGAGTATATTGACATTTGCGACAGCTCTGTAGAGAGATCGCTTGAGGTCTCTTCTTGTCCATTCTGCATTGATATGTTCCTTCCAATCTGGTTTCCAATTATTACTCTGTCCATAATCCTGAGCATACTTAATGAAGTCATCGTAAGATTTTGTAACACTCTCTGCTCTTGAAAGTATATTGTCATCCTCAAGTATAGTATCAAATACATCTGAAGGATCAGAGTATACATTCTTAATAATATATGTGTATGATCTGGAGTGTATCATCTCCATGAATTGCCACACTGTCATGCATGCCTCTAGTTCTGGTAGAGAACAGTAAGGTATGAATGCCATACCAGGTGCTCTACCTTGAACAGAATCTAACATGATCTGATACTTCAGGTTAGAAGTAAAGATATGCTTTTGTAAATCATTAAGTTGATTATAGTCTGCTCTATCCTTCTGGAGTGATACCTCTTCAGGTCTCCAGAAATATCCTAACTGCTGTTGAGTTAGTCTATCAAAAGTAGGATAACGATACGAATCATAACGCTGAACACTTAGTGGTGCACCAAAAAACATTGGTTGCTTAGTAGTATCAACTGCGTTAGTGTTGAATACTGTCATACCATCGATATCAGACTGCACAACTGTCACAAACCTCCTCCTCAGTAGTAAGTATATTGTTAATTAATTCATCTACATCTTTTATATCATCTTTCCATCCTATAGGATGTGCTGGTTCATCTATATCCTTCTTAGCATCATATGTATTCTGATAGTAAGAAGTCTTCCATCCATACTTGTAAGTTGTTAGAAGATCATTTGCCATAACAGATACAGGTACTTCATTATCAGGATAGTTCTCTGGATTGTATGACCAGTTGCCACTGATCGCTTGGTCAAAGAACTTCTGCATTACAGCAGTAACTTTAATGTATCCTTCATTGGATTTCATATCCCAAAGAAGTGTGTAGTTATTTTTCAAAGACCCATAAGACGGAACCACCTGCTTAAGAGGCCCTTTCTTTGATTTCTTAATGGACAGGTAGTCTCTAGGAGGTTCGATTCCATTGGTAGCGTTTGACACAACGGAACTGCTCTCCGAAGGCATTTGTGCGGACAAAGTGCTGTGCCTGAGTCCATACTGTTTAATCCTCCCCCGTAAAAATTCCCAATCACATGATAGGTCATTCGGTACTATCTCATCCACATCCTTCTTATATGTATCGATAGGAAGAATACCTTTAGCATACTTAGTATGACCAAAGTAACCGCAAGGACCCTTCTCCATTGATAATGAATTGGATGCACTAAGTAAAGCAAATTGGAATCTCTCAGTGAGTTTGTGAACTAATTCGTAAGCCTCCTGACTATCATACTTAGCACCATGCCGAGCAAGATAATGTGCGAGTCCAATGTACCCAATACCGAGAGAACGCCTGTTCTTAGTCGAACTCTCTGCTGCTTTGACTGGGTAATTTTGATAATCAATAAGAGCATCAAGACCCCTAACAGCAAGTTCACAAAGTTCATCTAACTCCTCCAACTTATTAATCTTACCTACGTTAATAGCAGAGAGAATACACAATGCTATCTCACCACCACCATCTATATGTTGAATAGGATCTGTAGGTAGTGTGATCTCTTGACATAGGTTACTCATGTTCACCTTATCATTAAAAGATGAATGAGTATTACAATGATCGATATTCATAATGTATATACGACCAGTCTCTGCTCTCTCCTTAAGGAGATCTAATATGAGTTCTTGTGCAGCAATAGTTTTTCTCGGAATATCTGCTTGCCCCTCGGCTCGTATGTAGAGTTCGTCGAACTCGTCAGTACCAAAAGCGTCATAGAGACCAGGAACATCGTGAGGAGAAAATAAACTGATATCTTCATTGGAAATAAATCTCTCATAAAATAGTTTGGATATCTGTATACTGTAGTCTAACTTCCGAACTCTGTTGTCTTCGGTTCCTTTGTTGTTTTTGAGGACGAGGATGTCTTGGATTTCTTGGTGCCATATTGGGAAGTGTACTGTTGCACTGCCTCCCCTGATGCCATTTTGAGTACAGCATCGAACAGTTGACTCAAACTTTTTAAGGAACGGGACGACACCTGTGTGCTGAACTTCTCCGCCTCTGATTTTGCTGTTGATCCCCCTGATGCGACCCGCGTTAATACCGATACCTGCCCTTTGAGCGACATAGTAGCCAATAGCCATATCACTGCTAAAGATACTATCGATGGTGTCATCAACATCAACCAAAACACAACTTGCAAATTGGCGAATGGGGGTTCTAACTCCCGCCATGACTGGTGTTGGGATGTTGATTCTGTGTTTGGAGATTGCGTCATAATACTTTTTAATATAATCTAAACGATAAAACTTATCATCATCTTGAAAGAGTGTCGCTGCTATCATGATATACATGAACTGAGGAGTCTCATAGATCTCTCCAGTACTTCTATCTTGTACAAGATACTTATCACATACCTGACGCATACCTGCATAGGTAAAAAGATAGTCTCTGTCGTGATCGATGATACTATTTAACTTGTCCCATTCCTCGTCAGTAAATTTATTAAGAATGTCCTTATCATACACACCTTTTTCGCAACATGTTTTAACATGTTCATGTAGTGGTGGATGCTTATCTGGATGACCGTTGTAAATTGCTTTCCTTAAACCAAATAATAATAGTCTTGCAGCAACAAACTGATAGTTAGGATTGTCGAGAGTGATTAAATCATTAGCAGAACGAATTAAAATCTCTTGAATATCAGCAGTCTGTATACCATCATAGAACTGGAGACCTGAATTCATCTCCACTGCTGACTCAGACACACCTGCAAGACCTTCACAGGCATGCTCTACCATCTTATGAACCTTTTCAAGGTTGAGTTCTGTACTCTCTCCGTTTCTCTTTACTACTTTAGTAGTCATACTTTCTTCCATTCGGTTAGTTTTACTTGTGCTTCAAGTCCCTGATAGATATTTGATTCTACCAGAGTTTGAACATCATGTCCAGCGAGGTGCATATCATTTATGTCCTTTTCCTTAATATTGGATGGGAAGATCACTATCTTCTCTCCTCTATCGATGGACTTGGAGATTCTGTTGACGATTTCTCTGTTACGAGGTTCGTTATCAAAAATCCAAATATAATTGCTCCAACCAAACGTCCGACTATCAACGTCAGACCCAGCCATCGCAATGGAATTGCCCAAGAGCGTTGAGTCAAACGGTCCTTCAACGACGTAGATTGCTTTAGATGTATCAACTCTATCTAATCCATATACTTTAGGTTTATTCTCATCCAACATGATAGTGATGTATCTCATCTTGTCTGTTGGATTTAAAGATCTTCCTTGAAAACCGAACCATTTATTATCCTTATCAATGAAAGGGATTATGATTCGAGGATGATCTATTTTGACATCTGTGAACGTTGGTTTCTGTGTGTTTACCCAAGTACAAAACTTATCCGTATAATAAAATAACGAAGGATCTAACCTTCGTTTTACGATGTACTTGTATGCTGGATGCGAAATATTTAGCTCCGAAACTTTCTTCAGATTTCCAGTCTTTTTAAATACTGGTTTCTTAAATTTTGGTTTCGGAACATAAGATCCTTTACCCGATGTTCCACTCTTATACCTCTCCATGATGTACTGATCATAGAGATCTGGTGCTTGATCCTTGAGGAAGTTTGGTAACGTCCTCCCAACGCCACAGTTATGGCATTTGTATACCATATCTGCCTTAACTCTGAAGAAATACCCTCGTGCCTTATTCTTGTGCTTCTGTGAGTCCCCACAGTAGGGACACCTGAAATTATACAGGTCTGCCTTCTTCCTTACAAACTTATCAAGTCTGCCAGATAGAAGCGTTACATAATGAGCATCAACAAATTCAGACAACGAGATGGACTTCAGATATATCCATCATACTACGTGCATTTGTGTCTGTCAAGTTTCTGAGTGCCGATTGTCCGATTGGACTAACCAAGAAACTAATAATAGCAAGACCACCAAAGATAGACCACATTTTCTTTTCCATGACTCGAAGACGGTCATCGACTTTTCTGATGTCTCTTTCACAACCTTTCTTTATCTCCTCTGCTCTACGGTTTACTTCACGGTGAACCGACTCCACCTTCTCAAACAATACAGCATCTATTCTATCCTGCTTATCCAACTTCTCATTATGGACAGCAAGAAGTTGACCCATCTTAACTGAGTTCTCTTGAAGAGTCTCCACCACCTTTTCCAGGCGTTCTAGAATAGCGGTGTTAACGTCCATTTACTTATTATAATCTTGAGTATTACCACCAACACGACCTTTCGCTTTCAGTTGCTGTGTCTTCTTCTGCAACTGCTTACGAATATTTTTAATTTTTAAAATTGCTTTCTTCTTTTCTAACTGATTCTTCTGAAGAGTCAGTTGTCTCTGCATCTGCTTCTCGTCAGTAGACTCATTCCTAAGATGCTTTGCTCTCTTATCCATAAAGAACTTGCCAGCATCACCACGCATAATTCTTTCTATCTTAATGTCACCTCTGTAACGATAGTTAATGAGGAGACGTAATTTCTGACGTAGTTCTGCGGGATTGTTAGCATATACTATAGTCTCACCAACTTCAGGAAGTGATACTTTATATTGAAAGAGACCATTCTTCATCTCAATTCCTTCTTTAAGCTTCTTCCTCTTGGCAATCTGCAGTTGGTCTTTAATCTTCTTACGAAATTTCATGACAGGATCAAATCCTGCAGTCGGTCCCTTAGGATCTGACGCACCAGTAAAACCAGTTGTCATCATTTCTTCGTTCATATCCTCTCCAATTCTTCCTGAACGTCAGGGTCTTCTTCCAATTCAGGAAGCATACCTACTGGGTATTTATTCAAATAAAGAAGTATAGTTTTTAAAATACCCCAATACTCTCTCTCCAACTTGAAGAAAAGCAAAGGGGTTGCTGCTTCACCAAAAACATTATAAAGTATTATTAAATGATTAATGATAAGATGAGTTCTTAATGCTCCACCCCTAACGTAACGTTTGAGTAGTCGCTTTAGATACTTAAATCTTTTTAAGTCCTCATCAAAATCCTCACGTGTAACACAGTGAGGATTCTCATAATGTTTTATGGCGAACAGAATGTATGTTTCATCATTCAGTTCGTCAAATTTCATATATTATTAAGTCGTAGTAATTGTTTTAGTAGAACCAGATCCACCAGCACCAATCGTATCACCTAGAACGAATACCTTATCGGATGCAGTTGATGTGCCCTTATCGACAATAGTTCCAGAGATTGTTTGAGCACCAATTGTGTGTACCTTATCGGCAGCAGCACAAGTAAAGTCAAACTCAACACGGTTAGTGTTTGTACCACGTGCATATGTTGCAGTGATAGAAGCACTATCAGTTGTATTAGTAACTACCAGTGTTGCACCAGCAGTAACGGTGACTTGCTCGTTGTATATAACAACTACAGTTCCAGTTGCAGCAGCTGCATATGTACTCTCTTCAAAGAATACAGCAGTGATGTCTGCGTTACCAAGAGTATTAGTACCACGACCACCAGCACCTACCAGTCCATCAACAGCTACCAGAACTTCATCCCAGTACTCAGTTTGATCTCCTTTTTTGTAGTGGCGTAATACCCAACCTTCTGCTGTAGCAAAGATATTTGAGGGGTCTACAGCACCACCCTGTACAGCCCACTTAGGCTTAGCTTCATCAGCATCTGTGACTCCCCAAAGTGCCATGTCATGTACTCCTTAATTACTGTCTAATCTGTAGTTATTTATAAGAATAACCAATTCAAATTAGCCTTCAAGTAGTGCTTTTTGAAGTGCATCTACTAACTGATCATCGACTTTGTTTCCTGTCTTTGCTGCTGCTTTCTTAAGCAGTTTAATTAAAAAATCTTTAATTACAGAATCCAGATCATCGGGAATTCTATCAACAGCTTTATTGATTATGCTGATAGCGATGGGCATTAAAAAATTAACCATAATAAGTACCAAATATGTACATTATATAGGCTCTAATCGTACTTCTTTTTACCCTTCACAATATAACCCTTACCTTTCTTATCGTAAAACCGCACCTTCTTCTTAGCTTCCGCACCTTGAGCTTGGAAATCTTTAAAGGTTTTCTTTTTCTTTGCTGCTTTATGAGCTTGGTCAGCACGATCAAGGAGCTCATCTTTGAGACTCCTTTTAAACTGATCGCTTAACTCATTAAGTTCCGAGTCCACGTCCCTTATCGTAGTTGTCTTTTCCACCATATCGAGCCATAGTGTTTACATAATCTTGAGAAGATTTAAACCCTCTCTTCTTAGCATCAGCAGCAGTTTGTGCTTTTGCTTTTGCTCTCTTTAGATACTTACCAGTACCAGCAGAAGACTTAGCACCTTTAACTTTCTTCTGTTGCTTACTACCCTGTCCTACTACAGCACCTTTACCGTGCTCTTTCCTGATTTTATCAAGAACGAATGACAGGGCTGCATCCTTTTTTCCAGATGGTTTCTTAGTACCTCCCTTATCGTAACCCTTCTCCTTCTTAAGACGAGTTGCCTCATCAATTTCCATCTCTTCCTTAACACCACGCTTTGCTTTATGCTCTGCGGTACGTGCCTTCATTGCATTCAGACCAGGTGCACCCTCTTGTCCTTTCTTTTCCATCCATTTTTTAGTTCTCTTCTGGATCTTTTCACCTTGTCCTCTATGATAATCTTCACTGAGTAAGTATGCCTTGAAAGACATAAACTCTTCACCAGTGAATACCTTCTTAACCTTACCAGCAAATTTAACTGTATCCTTAGCACCTTTAGCAGCACCCTTTGCAAATACTCTTGCACCTTGTGTTGCTTTACGATGTCTCTTAACACCTTTCTTAACCCATTCCCTTGCCTTACTAGTAAGATTACCCTTAGGTCTATCAATATCAGCAGCCTTCTTGTCTACCTTTGGAGCAGCCTTCTTAGGTGCTACTTTCTTAGCAACAGGTTTCTTAGCAGGTGCTTTCTTAGCAACAGGTTTTGCCTTTGGTTTAGGTGCTGCTTTCTTTGCAACAGGTTTTGCCTTGGGCTTTGGTGCTTCCTTCTTAGGTTCTGCCTTTACTGTAGTAAGTTGAGATGGTTTCTTTAAACTTGGTCTCTTCTTTGGCTTCTCAGCATACTCACCAGTCTTCTTCTCTCTTCTCTTTGCTTCAGCAGCAGCATCTTTTGCTATCTGCTTTTTAATAGTACCTTTAGTACGCACGTTCATCTTACGTGCTGACCTTTCCTCTTCAATTGAATACTCTACTGATTCCTTCTTAGTGTTTGCAGTATGCTTAGGATTCTGTTTAGGATCCCTTCTACTGTGTGCATAATTTGAATGATGTTGCTGTCTCTGTTTAAAGGTTAACTTATACTTAGGAGTCTTAAGTTTCTTACCTGATTTACCAGTATCAGTCTTCTCCTGTGCCTTTCTTGAATGACCTATCTGACTAGTGTCTTCACCTGCTGGTCTCTTTTTCTTTGTTCTCTGTGTTTCTGGTGATGACTCAGCACTTCTTGCTGCTCTTGAAAGATTGTATCCTGCTCTTTCATTCTTACCTGGTGAACCTACATTAGCACCATACTTTTTATAAGATGCTTGTCTTCTCTTTGCTCCTAATTGCTCTGCTCTTTTCTGAGCACCACGAGCAACCTTCTCACCTTCATCAACAAGTTCAATACCATCAGATTTTTTACCTTCGTATTGGTCTTGTACTTTAGGATTGATTTTGATCTTGGTTTTCTTTTCCTGTAATTGGTTAAATGTCAGCATTGTTATCTTCCCTAAACTTGTTGAGTGCAGGTGTATTTCCTTTCATTTTTTCGTATACACGACGAATTATATCCTCCTGTACCATTTGCTTCTTAGACTTAATAACACTCTCGTTCTTTCTCTTTGCTGCTTGCTTCTTATATAACCTTTGTGCTTGTTGATTTTTCTTTACTGCTGTCTCCTTATCACCAGCATGTGCTGCCTTACCTCTTGCGATGTCTGCTTTCTTAGATGCTCTAAGAGCTAGATCAGCAGAGATCTCATCTAACTGCTCACCTTCTAACTCTACTTCTTCATCCTTTTGATTTTTCTTCTTCTCTTCCTTCTCCCTCTTGGAGATCTTACCATCTACATCACTTTTTTCATACCACTTCCCATCACCATCGTCATCTTGCCAACGGTCTTTATCTTTTTTATCATCCTTTTTCTTACCCTCATACACTTTCTTAAGTGCATCGGTCATATCAGGAAGTTCATTAGGTGTAAAGGAATTCATTTTGCAGCAACTGTTACTTTCTCCTTTTTATTTATCTTCTTTAGGAATTCGCCTGGTGTGATTGATCTAACGTAATTAGTAAGACTGTCCGTACCAAATTCACGATTAGATGGTTTAGTATAATCAGTCTCTGTTAAATCCTTTAACCAAGAACGGAATACATTCTCTTCTTCATCAACATATATTACATAATTAGCACCACGACTAACAACCTTACCAACAACACCTGTATTAATATTCTCTACATAAGATCCCACAGGATGAAGATCCTTTTCAAAATATGCTTCACGCAAACCTTGAGGATCTAACTTAGGTGCAATCTCATAAAGAAGATAAGATGCTTCAGCAAAATCCTCTTTAACTTCTACCTTCATAGCAGATTGTACTGCTTTAAATAAATCTTGACATCCTTTCTTACCTAATGGTTTAGGACAACCAGACTTAAATGTTTCATAGTCATCTTGTGCTGCTGCCTTACGTAACTTAGATGCTGACATACCTTCAACACCCTCAGCATCAGGGTCTCTATCACCAGCAGATACTACATTAATCTTCTTAAAATTATATAAATCACCGTTGTACTTAGTAGCAAGAGAATTAAATTCACTAACTCTATCTCCACCAACTACAATATTAACGGTACTGTACCCTTCACCATTTACAGTGGTAAGTACATCAAATATAGTTCTCATCTCATCATTATTAATGATGTTATCACTGTGATCAGGATATGCTTGCTTCATAAACTTGATCTTAGTGCCAACATCTAATGGATTCTTCTTCGCATCTTCTGATCTACTAGGATATATTCTATAGTCTCCCTTCTGTGCTGCTACCTTTTTAATTAGAGCTTCATGTCCAACAGTAGGTGGATTAAATCTTCCGAAAGTAATAGATATCTCACCTTGATCGACCTTATTCTTGCTACCTCCCTCTTCTTCTTGTCCACCTTGCTTCTGTCCTCCCTGTTCTTGAGGTGCGAGTTTAACAAGTTTACCTTGCTTACTCATATGGGTTACGTTGCCTCTTACATCGGCATACTTACCATAACCTACATGAGTCAACTGTAATTTCTCTGCTTCTTGCGAAGCAAAAGATCTTTGTGCCTCGTTTAGGAAAGAGCTAAACTTTTTCATGCGTCCAATTTTTATCTAAGTTGAAGTTTGCTTTACTAAAGGTCAGTCTGTCTACGATCTTGTATGGGTTATCAGAAACGGTCACAAACCCCTCATGATTGGTGGGTTCTCCATCGATGTAACATTCAACATCCCCATTAACAACAATCGCATCGAGTAGACGATGTTTCAATTGTGAGATTAAATGCCATGCCTTAAAGGTGTGGACATTAACTTCGTACTTATATTTAGCATCTAACTGTGAGTATAATTCCTGTGCATGCGGAACTTCTCCCTTCCTAATAAAAGAATTGATATGTTTCTGTATCTCGGTGCGGGACTTTGGTGTCTTAGATAATATAACTGTTGGAAGAATCCTCAAGAAATTATTCCATGATAAAGGTGGAATAACCTCAGCATTATTAGTATCTACCATGAAACATTCATCAGAAGAATCTAAGGTAACACCTATCTTTGCCTCTGCATTAGGACTAACCTCTGTATATTCCGTGTGTGGTGCTACTATAATCTTAGAATAAACTGGAGAAGAAAAACGATAGGAAATAGTATTAGGCTGATAAACAGCACCTCCCCCAACCCCAATCCAGTCACACTGGATAATCCGATGATACCGAGGAAGATGGCGAAAGCAAAGCCTAAGAATATCAGCCACAACACCTTTATGATTTTTATCAATGTCTTCAGGAGAATAATTTATCTTTGGTCTTCTCTTATTGAATACTGATTTAGTACCAACAAAAAACTGACCGTTATCAGGATTTATACCAAACACAATCGCAGGAGCACCGTCCCACTTAACAGATAGTCTATTACTCTTAATCAAATCCCTAACTGTACGTAAAGCATTACGACGACCAAAGAGAATTGAATCTTCTGGATGTTCTAAGTGCTTGTTTGGCATGGAATCCCTGTCTATATCTGTATTATAGCAGGATTGACCGTTCATGTACGCATCCATAGGACAGTTTGTTAACCGCCTACCTTAAGGTAACTACTAGCTGTCATATAATCTGTGATCTTATTCTCACCAAATATTCTAAACCCTTGTGATGCTGCTTGAGAGTATATACTCTTCATAATATTTGTCTTTATCATATCTTTAATTTGAGGTTGTGCCATGTCAACAACCTGACCAACTTCATATGATTGTACCTTATTCTTTAACCATTTTGCAGCACTAACAGGTTTCTGATCATATAATGCATTACATTTAGCTAGAACATCCTTAACCTTATGCTTCTTACCAGATAAGAAGTTAAGATATTTTGCCCAGTTAGGTAGATCTTCTTTCCAATTACTCTTATTAAAATCACCACGTTGCTGCTCTGCATAATCTTGGAAGATTGAATAATTAGTAAACTGATGATCCTTACCTGTAGGTATTCTCTTTCCTTTAAATAACTTCCTCAGTTCAGCTCTCTGTTTACTCAGAGCCATTCTTCCTCCAGATAACTTTGTAATGAGTCCAAAGATACTCAACGTTGCTTTACCATGATTAGCAGCACTTCCTTTCTGAAGTTGCATCTGTACATCATTATTAATAGCAGATTGGAATCCCCTTATGTCCATCTTATGTCCCTTGACACCAGATAATTTAAAGTTAACAATACACTTAGCATTCCTAGGTGAAAAATCAACCTTACCTATCTCAACATCTAATTTAATAGCATTCTTTACACCCCTAGCCTCCTTATGATCAAAGGATTTCATTGCAACCAATGGTGTCTTAACTTTTAATAATACCTTTGCAGTTGCTGAAACTTTTTTCAATGAAATAGGAACACATTCTCTACTCTTATACTTTTTATCAACCCATTGATTATACCAATATAACATCTGCATATCTTCAACCACTTCTAACTGTTTCTTAGAACTACCAACTCCCTTTTTCAAATCCTTATTCATCTCATCTAATTTCTTTGCCTCTTTAAACTCACTTAGATCTGGTCTTAAATTTTTATAAGACTCCATCACTCTAATAAACTGTGCAGCCTTTGATTTCTTTATTGCTATAACATCAGCAGGGTTCCATTTATCTCCTGTACCCTTAGACATCTGTCCATATACTGTTCTTACTCTACTATCCTTAGCATTCTTAGCAATATGTTTAGCAATCTCTCTATAGGCACCTCTAAATTTTTGATCACCTATAGTATTGTAAAAAATATAATCAGTACCTCTAATATATGCACTCTTAATTACAGCATTTGCTATCCATACAGAAGAGTTTATCCAACCCTCAACGTCACCTGGTTTACCATCAGTGACCCAGATTCTAAACCGAGGATATAATTTCGCTTCCTCTATACCACAACAGTCTCTAACTTTAGCATCAACTGCCATGTAATCTTGCATTGCTGATTCAACTTCTGCATACTCAATTTCACTTCCCTTCTCTTGTCTCAATGCAAAAGCTAATGCCTGTAAAGATTCTTTGTCTTCTGTTTGTGCGGTAAATGCCATTAGTCCACGCAGGTCTCCAATAGTATTTATCTTCCGTTATATGGAGGTTCCTCCTCACCAACAAGATACTTGAAATGTTCCGTATCAAAATAGGATGGTTTTAAATCATCCAAGTCTTCATACAAATCATATGGACCTTTCAACTTCTTCTTATGTTCACGTTCATCTAATACTTCATTGATAAGTATTTTCATTTCCTTGGCATAAGTCTCAGTAAATAACCTGCGAGGTATAATAGTAGCAGGTTTATGTTGCTGCTTATCACCACCTCTAGCTTTCCATTTAGCAGACTCTTCAGGAGTTAAAGGAGCACCCATTCCCTGGGTGTCTATGTAACTCAATGGTTTATCATCTTTTTTACTCATCTTTAGATTCTTGAATAAGTTTCAGTTTTTCATATAGTTCATTAACTATTGGTTCTGACTTTCTACTCTTCCATAGTTGAGTAACAATAGTATCAAACTCCTTATCTGAAATCGGTAAATCCATCTTCAACTTTCTCCAATATAGGAACAATATCTATGATGTTATCAATATTAGACATCATGTCTGCGATGTGTTTTGATATGTATGGTTTCTCAGTACGTGCTGCAAATGATAATGCGTTACGTAAATCTTCTTGTGCATCTCTTAAAGATGTTTCTACTTGTTCACTTAAAGGCATAGTTTAATGGGGGTTATATTTTTGAATGATAGAATAAACTATCACAAGAGTAATTAGAGCAATACAAATGATTGGTAATATAAGGTGCATTAGCGGTCTCCTGCTTTTCTATTTTCAGAGTGTCCTATGGTAAAACTACCACCTGGATAACGTTTCTCTAATTTTTTAATGTTACCTCGGATAACGTCGTCAAAAGATATGTCCAGAGCCATACAAGCTTGTGCCACATACCACATAACGTCACCCAACTCAATAACAAGATGCTCTCGATTGTCGTCAGTCCAAGGTTTACCTTGGAACACCATCTTCTTAACAATTTCCAAAAACTCACCAGACTCAGCAGCAAGCCCAACGCCAGCAGTGGTAAGACGTTCAATATTGGCACCTTCTCGGTCAAGTTCACCCAGACGGTCAGCAAGACTGACAAAATCTTTAGAACAATCGGATGTGACAGCATCTACGAACTCTTCATAATGTTTAAAATCAATCATATTTTAATTCAGCAAAGGATTTTTTACCTGCGACTTTTTTAACAATCTCAACTTCTTTTCCAGAATCAACCAGACCAGTTTGAGCATCTTGGATATCATACAGCCGCATTTTGGATCTGTCAATACCTACAGCAAATCTTTTATTCATTGTAGGATCATTATATCTATTCTTCAACTGCTTGACCATTATTTGATTCATCTCTTCCAACTCCTCGCTAGATATGAGAGCGAACATAAGGTCAGCAGTAGCAGGGAGTCCGAAAGACTCTGACGTGTCAGTAAGGTCAACATCAGTAGACCCGAAACCAGCACGAGTAGTTTGAGTAGCACTGACGATTGGTACATTAGCTTCGACAGCCAACCCCCTAAGTTCTTCAGCAATCGCCTTAACATAAGTGTAAGAATTTACAATAGATCCTTTGTACCTTTGGGAGGCACAAATATTTAAGTAGTCTACAAATATTATATCAGGTTTGATGCTTCTTTTCAAGGCAAGTTCTTGAATCAATGCTTTAAAGTGTCCAACATGAGCAGATGCAGTAGGATACTCTTTAATGATTAACTTACCCTTTGTTTTCTTAATAAGTTTATTAATCTTATTTTCATACATTGCCTTAGGTAGATCAGGTAACTTCTGAATAGGTACATTCAAAAGATTAGCATCTATTCTTTCAGCAATCTTTTCTTCTGCCATCTCAAGGGTAATGTAAAGAACATTTTTACCTTGTAATAAGACACTAGCAGCAACGTGGCACATAAAGAGAGACTTACCCACGCCAGTACCTGCAAGAGCAACATTGAGAGTCTTGTTAGGAAGACCACCCTTTGTAATCTTGTTGAAGAATTCCAAGTCGAAAGGAATTTTGTCCTCACGTCTATGGTAGAAATCGAATCTGTCTTCGTAGTTTTGTAAGTAATCATGACCTACATGTTGGTCAAAGGATACACCTAATGCATCACTTAGTATTTGTGGAATAGCCCCCTTATCCCTCTTTGTGTCTTGGCCATCAGCAATCTTAACACTCTCCATGAGCGAGAGATAGATTGCTCTCTCTTGACACCACTTTTCCGTTGTATCAACAAGCCAATCCAGGTCGCTTTTTTCCTCGGATAAACCACCAAGAACCTCCGTAATTTCTTTAAATTGTTCTTCAGATAAATCTGTTCTTTCCTGACACTCAATGCCTAATGCATTAAGACATGGTAACGTATTATAATTGCTTATATACTCATGTATTTCAAGAAAGATTACCTTATATGATCTAACAGTAAAATATTCCTGCTTGAGGAATGGTAACACTTTACGTGTGTACTCCTCATTATAGATCAAATTACTAAGGATTGTGACTTCTAAGGTCATAGGTAGTGTAGATAAGATCCAACAATGTATTTTTTATCAGACTGAGGTTTAAGACCTGCATGTCTGTACTGCCATGTGGCAGGGAATACAAGTATTCTACCACACTTTGGCTGAACTGCATAATCTAATCTGGGAAAATTAGTTTCACCTCCTGTCACAACACTATTTAAGTAAACAAATAACACTAAGAATCTACGTGCTGAATTGTAGTCCTGTACATCAACATGATCTCTGAACTGATCGTATTCATTATTTTGATACATCTTAATACGATGCTCTTCAAATGCATACTCAACAGGAAAGTCCTGAGCAACACCGCAATCTTTCATATAAAGATCTACAGCATCCATCAGGACATTGGTTAATTTCTTTTGTACTGGAGTCCATTTAGGATCCTTAGCAAGATATCTCTGAGAGACATTCAACTCATTAAAAGATGGTCTCTGTTCTCTATCAGTATAGGTGAACTCTGATGAATTAAATGCTTCAATAGTTTCATTGCAAAAACTTTGATCAAATAATCCATCGTAACATTTAATATAGTCTTTGAGTTCAGTTGCCATAACTGAACTCCTTCTTTGCACACTCATCAAGTGCTTGCATTATTTCTGGGGTGAAATACTGTTCAGGAGTTTCCAAAATTGCCTTCGGATAAACCTTCTTCTCCCCCATTTCATAGCGATTCCCTGCCTTCTTAAATACTTCGTACTTTTCACCCAGTTCAAGTAATCCGTAATAGGAGTCCAGGCCACGTTCGTCATAGAATAACCTCGTTTCTACTTGGGAGTTTTCTTTTGCGAGTCTCGATTTAGCACTCTTAGCTTTGATAATGTTTCCAACAACTTCTTGCGAATCCTTTTCCTTTTTTTTGCTAAGATAGATGATTGTACTCGCGGCATATTTGAGGCCACTACCGCCTCCCATTTCTTTAGTTGGGATATAACTGCCGACCACATCGTAGGTATGATTTGTAACTAATAGAGGGACATTTGCCTTACCCAGTTTAAGAGTAAGGACTCTAAATATTGACTTAACTATTTGAGCACGAGTCATGTCACGTGTCTCTTTACCTGCCTCAGCATCTTCTACCTCTTTAGTAGTAGATAACATGCCAAGAGAATCAAGAACAAACATCAACGGTTTACGTGACTTTGGATCCTGACTCAGGTATTTATCTAAGATTCTTATCGATTGTGTTCTAAACTCTTGCACCGTTGTAATTGGTACAATCATCATACGATTGGCATCTATATTTCTAGACTCAATCATCTGCTTACTTATAGCAGATTCTGATTCAAAATATATGACACCAGCATCGGGATTAGACTCAAGGAAATGCTGGACAACGCCAAGACAAAAATAAGTCTTGCCAGTACTTGACTCTCCAGCGAGAGCAGTGATTTTATTTCCTGGGATTCCCCCGAATATTGACCCAGATACAAGAGCATTAAAAATATAGCTACCAGTGTCGATAAAGCCGCTTGTATCACCAGCTGCCACTCCATCTGAGACCAAGCTAGCATATTCATTATCAATCTCCTTAACGATGTCTTTTAAGAAACTCATGGTGACTTCTTATATAATTTAGTAATGTAATTGGTTCGCTTCATGGCTCTTTCAAACCATTCTGCTTCGAGGATATCAAAGAATTCTTTCTCCTCTGGCATAGCACCAGCACCAAAAGCTTTCTTGTATTCGACTATGTAAGTGGTCATCCAAATAAAAATTCAAGGTTAGCAACTTTTTCTGACTTCCATCCAATCTTATCTAATATGACCTTTATAGGATCTAAGAAACTCTTCTCAAATTGTAGGTCATAGTCTACTGATTTGTCAAGCCCAAGTTCACGAGGGAACGTATTCAAATAACTGATCACGTTCTCACCTATTTTATTTGGGGTCTTTAAATACACAAACTTAATCTTTTCTCCATCTTGTATAAGAGGATACTTGTGCGTTAGTTTGTTCTTCTTGTTGTAATGGTTATACAGCAAGGCACCACGCACATGTATGGGTGTACTTTTACTGTAGATAGCAGATGGATTCGCCCACTTATTTATCCCATTACATCCTCTGGGAAATGATATGTCTTCAACAGGTAACTCTGAGAAATTATCTCTAAAATCTTTGATGAATCTCTGTGCTGATGCTTCATCCTCATTCATAATAACATTCAGACATTCCTTAATCTTATTTCTACATGCACTTGGAGTAGAAGATTTAACTGCCTCCAAACCCATGATCTTAAGTTTAGGTTTCTCATACCTAACACCCTCACTGTCCCATACATTAAGGATGTAACGTTTCTTGGCAGTCCATATACCTTTGTTGGCAATGTTCTCCCTCTTCATTATCATTTTTTGGTCATAAGCGTTGACATAGGTGGCCAATTCTTGGTAAGAACTCTCAATATACTTTTCAAATTCCAGATCACAGACCTTATTAAGGAACGACACAACGCTCTTATCAGTTTTCTCTCTCCCCTTGTATACAGTCTCAACCAGAGGACCCAAGTTGAGGTAGATACTATCAGTATCACTAGCAATAACATAATCTTCCTCCTCAGTTTTAAGTATCTTATTCAGATACTGATTCATTTTATTTTCTATCCATCGGATGCTAACTTGACCCGATAGAGTAATCGCCTCAGCGTTAGATAAGTTGTAATATCTAAAGTACTGATTTCCAATGGCACCATAAGCTGAGTTAAGCTGGATCTTTCGAGCCATTTGGATGTTATTGAATTTACTAATATCTCTTTGTAGTTTCGGAGTCGGGTTAACTTCATAATCCCTCTTCGCTTGAAGCATTTTCTTTTTATAAATCGTTCGCTCATTGTAAATCTTCTCCATCATTTCAGGTAAGAATCCCCTTATGTCCTTGCGGTATTGTGCTCCATTGGCACACACTGCAAAATCTCCATCGATTCTGACTGTTCTATTGAGCAATCCATCAACGGTGGCACTGGGATGTCTTGTTCCAAGTAAGGTTTCGGGACTGATGTTGTACTGCATGATGAGATGAGGGTACAGACTGTTAAGGTCAAAACTGACAACCCAATCATATTTGCCTGGTATAGGTTCCTTGACATAAGCACCTGCATATTTCTCATCTTTCTTTGCTCCTTTCTTAGCGGGTACAACAACACTACGATCTGTAAGATAGTTATATATCATCGTATCCCACATACGTACTTGACTATACACATCTTCAAAGTTTGCCTTAGCATCATAAGACATGGTGATAGCAAGTTCTAACAACTTCATCTTATCTTCCAGTCTGTCAATCAACTCAACGTCTTGGATGTTGTACTCAATAAACTTCTGCCAATCTCTTGTATAGAAATCTTTAAAATTCTCATACTCACTGTGATCTAACTTCCGTTGACCCAACTCAACAAAGGCGATATGATCGAGTCTATATGACTCTTGGTTACTATAAGTAAACTTACGGTAAAGATCAAGATAGTCGAGAATGTTGATCCCACTAAGATCATAAGCATAATTTTTACGTCCTTGGACATATACTTCCCTCTCATTTGCTCTGTTCCAAGGTGACAGTGATCTCATCCACTTACTACCAAGGACTCTGTTTACACGACGGGCAATGTAAGGTACATCATACAAATTAACATTCCATCCTGTCAATATATCTGGTGTATTTAATGTCCACCACTCCAAGAAATGACAAAGCATTTCTTTCTCACTCCAAAAAATATTTGCTTCTATACCATCAGGTACATCAAACTCTCTTACTGCCCAAACAAAAAACTTTTTAGTTACAAGATCCTTAACTGTAATAGATAGCATCTCTTCTGCTGCTTCTTCTACAGAAGGGAATCCATTATCACACTGAACCTCAATGTCCAATGCAAAGATCTTCATCTGATTGATATTATAATCTATCTCACCAGGAAACTCACGTCTTATATACTGATATACAAAACGCTCATAACCAAAAACTTCAAATCCTTCTACACCATCATACTGTTTAATGAATTCTCTGGCACTCCTTGCCGTCATGAACTCTATAGGTTTTACAGGTCTACCATCTAATGTATGGAATTCCTCTTCCTTATTAGATGGAACATATAACGTAGGTGAAAACTGTCCACGAAACTGGACAGGTTTACCATCCTCATACCCTCTATACAGGATAGTGTCCCCTGCTAACTGGATGTTCGTATAGAACTGACTCATTTAATATCGTTGTAGAGCTTAGCTACTTCGGGACTTGGATCCAGTATACTCAAAACAACGTCAGATGTCAAGAACATGTCACGTTGGGAACTATGCTTTGGAAATGGTGTGAGTCCCTCATCAGTGACCTCATAACATCCTTCCATAAGGATACTAGGTTCCTCATCAAGTTCTGTCACTGCTCCAACCAGATACTCAGGTCGTTGCTTCAACAGGATTATCTTGATCTGCTGCTGAAGCATTGAATCCTCCATCGGTTCCAATGGTGCTTCCTGCGGTGTCTGTACTATTTCCTCTTCCATTAGTTGCTCCTACTAGTTCGTTATACTTTTTGATAATTTCTTCATAAGTTTCATATGCTGTCACGACCTCATCAAGTTTCAACATGATTGTATCCTTTAATGAGAGAGGTGCCCAAGGTCTAAAACTTATCTCTGGATCACTGACCTTTTGGATATCATCATCCTCAAGACCTTCTTCCATGACATAAACATTATAAGGGTTACGTAATTGAAATGCTATGGGTTTCTCAGGTTCTTCCTTAGTTGTCACCTCATAGAGATCAGCAATTACATCCTCACCGTTTCGCATTCTTACGATTCTTACGCTCATAATCTCTCCGTTGTATTTCGTTAATGGACTCTTTAATAATGTCCTTTAGAATCCTTGATTCATGGACATTCTTTTCCTCTGCAATAGGACGGACATATCGTAGCAGTTCTTCAGTATAACCCGAAGGTACGTCAAGTGTCAAGAGGTCACTATCACCATTATAGTTGTTTGATTTCAGATTCAAATAAACATTCATTATAATCTCCAAATAAAAAGAGACCCTCAGGTCTCTTCTGTTGTTTATTATATATGCTACTTTGATATTCGCTCTACAGCAGCACGAGACTTCTCAAGGATGTCACCTCTCAGTGGTACATAACCAAGTTTAGATGCCTTCTCTTGATACTCTGTAGAGAGTAACCTTGATAGGGTTGTCGTTATGGCTTCAGTCTTACGACCATTACCAGTCTCATAAGCAAGTACCCATGTAAGCGTAGCAATAGGGTATGCCCCTTCTGCTGTAGGGTTAGGGTCTGTCCCTGCGAGGTTTTCATCAAGTGATATCCCATTGAGTGCCACAGCACCCGACTCAACTGATGGTTTAATAAACTCACCAGATTTATTCTGCAATGCAGCAGCAAAAACTTCACCCTTAATGTAGGACTGATTAACATAACCAATAGCACCTTCAGTATTTCTAATAACACCAGCAACACCAGCATTACCTTTAGAACCAATACCTACTGGCCATGATACTGCCTTACCAACTCCAAGTTTCCATTTCTTAGAGAATTCATTCATGGAGTTTGTAAATGCTGCTGTAGTACCAGATCCATCTGACCTGTATACCCATAGCATTTTCTTATCCTCACATCCGACCTGAGACCAGTTATCGATCTCACCAATAGCAACTTGTACTGCTTGTTCTTGAGATAGTTTTAGATCACAACCAGGCATATTATAACCAAAGGCAATAGTACCTCCAGTCAGAGGTATCTGTACAAGACCTCTATCTACCTTGTCTATATCAACTTGCTTCATAGGGTCATCAGAAGCACCGAAGTCTACTGTCTGATCTATGAATGCCTTTCGACCTGAACCGCTACCAATTGACTGGTAGTTTACTCTATGTCCATCCTTTTCTTTAGACCAGTCGGCAAACCAACGAGTATAAATTTTAGACGGAAAAGAAGCACCAGCTCCGCTAAGTCTTTGACCTGCGTAGACTGGTGCTGTTAATGCAGCTAATGCTGCTACTGCGATGAGCCTTTTCATTAGGATCCGCTATCGAGTGGCTCTTATATGTAGCGGATTATACTGATGCTGTTAGGTAATCCTTACGTGCATGATGATCTGGAACTATCTTTCCCAGTTCGACTGAGAGGAGTCCATCATCAAAGCTGACCTGTCGTACTTCCGTATCATCAGATAGCGTCCAAGACCTCTTGAATGACCTTTGAGCAAGCCCTTTGTGGACAAACTCTCCATCTGCTTCCTTATCCTCTTTGATGCCTTCGACAAATAGTTTTCCAAACTCCGTGAAGACTTTGACCTCATCTTTCTTAAACCCTGCAAGTGCTATCTCCAATCTTGATTCATGATTATTTAACTGAACCAGGTTAAAGGGTGGGTAATTTGATGATGGTCCTTGACTTCGGAAAAAATCGTCAAAGTAATTATCAAGTCCAATGCTGTTACGTGCTAATTTCTCCATCAACTGTGGTAAATCAGACGCAGTATATCTTTGTAGTCCTGTCATGATGCCTCCTTAAATAAGCTAGGTGTAGTGTGTGTCCCTTAATGGCGACACTACTATTTAACCATATACTTAAGATTTCTGGAAGTGTGATTGTTACTACCTCATTGGACGGTTGTTTCTACCTATATAATTGTAGGTAAAAATGTCTAAAAGCATGAAGAAATTACTTCCTATTATTATGCTATTGATGGCAGCACCTATGTCTGCCCGTGCAGATATGACGCATAGTCTAAGTAGTTCTGTACAGTTACAAACTGATGCTGCTATCACTAGTGTGCATCGTGCTGGTAACGTATACAGTACAACTGGTTCTGGTGTCTCCACTACTATAACACCTTCAGGTGGTAGTGCAGCGAGTGATCTCGGTGGAATATCTGCTGTAAGTACTGCAGGTGTTGCAACGTTTGCACTTCCTGATGTAGCACAAACGACTCAAGGTAATGCATATACATTCACTCAGAATATAACTACTGGTGATAGTATTGTTACTACTGCACCTGATGTAGGTGATGTACTAGCTTATTCTAATCAGACATCCTATGCTGCTGGTGATAAAACTGGTTTGGCTGGTACCATAACTACTGCTGGTGCCATGACTTTAACAGCTGGTGGAGCTGGTAGTTCAGCTACTGGACAATTCGTATCAGAGCTTTCAATACGATAGTGAATCTGTTTTCAAGATTTTTTAAAAATGATGAAGAAGATTCTGAAATATGCTCTTGTTGTGGGATGTGTAAGTGTAGGTGTTGCACCTGCCCTGGCGGTCCCAGTGGTCCCAAACTTCCAACAGGGCTCGATGACGAGCCATACGGAGACTGAAAGTACAGTAACAGAGACAATAAATTCAATTGATTATAGAACAGGATGGGAATACTCAGTAACTGGGGTAGGCATCTCCAACGATGGAGCAGCACTCAACCCCAACGTGAATACATCAACAGTGACAGTAACTCCATCTTCAGCAGGAAATGGTTCAGCTGGAGGAGTGACAATAACAGGAGCAGTGACAAGTTCATTCGACACACTAGACTTCGACAACAATGGAACCTTCACAATAACAACACCAGGAGAGGCATTTCAATTTACCCAACATTATCAAGGGCCTGGTATAACCAACCAGACCGTCATACAAAGAGTGACCGAAGTAAAATCCGTCACAGATACAACAAGCGTCTTTACCCAATAGCACTATGTCTAACTCAACTTGCGATTGCCCCTGCCACACTGGCGGAAGGTGTAGGGGGTGTAAGTGCGACAGCTAATCCAATCGCCAATAGTTCTGGCTCAGTAACCAACCAGGCAATACAAGTATTACAAGGTCCATACGTAACTAACACCTACGGTGGTGGTGTGTCGTGTCAAGGTACGACTCTCAATATGACACCATACATCCAATTTGCTGATAGTAGAAAGGATCCTTGGGAAGATTTTTATAACGAACCGCAATATAATATGTCTGACTTTAGTGGTCGGACTACCAAACAAACAGTTACAGTAAAGAACTATCCTTGGGAGTCATGGTATGACGATAGGACTAAAGCAGATGGCACCAGATGGTTCCCTGATGGAGAAGATATACAAATAGAAATAGACGTAGATGGTCCTGATGGTGTACCTGATTTGGTAGCAGATGGTAGTGAAATGACACCTACATGGCACAAACCAATAAGAACTGATATGAGAGCAAACCAATCTCTTAACTTAGGATTGTCTGCTACTCTATCCATACCACTCAATAGAGGTATGCAACGTAAGTGTAAGGAAGCAGCAATAGCACAGATAAACATGCAGACTCAATTGACTGCTAACAAGAGATTAGACTTCGAGATCGCACGTCTCAAAAACTGTGGAGAGCTCAAGAAGGCTGGAATATTTTTCCATCCAGCATCACCATACCATGCTGTATGTGCTGATGTAGTAGTAACTAATCCAGGTGGTCAGCTAGTACCTCATACTCATAAACTACCTCAACCTAACTTTGAGGATTCTTCTTCTGAGACTTCTTCTTCTGATTCTCAATCTTCTTCTCTTCCTTCTTCCGAGCTTTCTCCTTCTTCGCATGATTCTTCGCAAAAGGGATCGGAAGTAGACCTTTCTTCACTCGATACTCGTTCGTCCTCAGTTCTTCCTGAGTCGGACGATAAGGGGTTTTTCCAAGGACTGAGTTCACTTTTCCGATCACCTTCTTCACAGCAGGTTTCACCACCCTCAGCAGCAGATCAGCTAGGGGTTTTGCAAGTAGGGCAGATGACGCAGCCACAGACGCAATCACCGCAGTAGTTGTTGCTACTTGAGCAGAGGGTAGATACTGTTCTACTACTCCAATATCCTCATATAATACTACACATATTTTTCTATTAAGGTTATTTGGATCGGGTTGTAACTCGTATCCAGTAACCTTTTCTTTTTCATTAGGTCCAACTGATCCCAACCTTGGTTCTAAAGGACCAGGACATTCTGGATCTTTATAATTATCACCTGCTGGTGGAGGTTCTGGTGTATCTGGTGCAGTAACATCACCAGTCTCTGTGTTAACACCCTCTGCCTCTTCTTCCTGGTCCATATAAACAGTCTGCCATGTCAACTCCCTGTAATCATAATTAGGAGGTTCATAGTATGGCATACCAGCATCACATAATACTACGTTCTGCTTTGGATCATCATTAACCAGCATCTTATTTTTACTTGCTGGATTCTTTGCATTCTCTTTGTGTACCTTAACACACCCAGGCATATTAACTATGGGAGTTCCTACCCTTTCAGTTACAGGTGGTGCTTGAGGTATTACTGTATTAGTATAATCGCTTGTTGACTCTATCTCAGGAATGTCTAACTGCCTGATATTAGCAAACTTGATTTGAGTAACTCGATTATTACTTATCCCTATATTCTCAATACCGAAATATCGGATCCCACTATCAATTTTGTTTATTTCCTTTATTGGTTCCATTTAAAACCTCACGGTAATTACCATTGGGAACCATCCCTTTAACATGACCAGTTGAGGTAGGCCATGCATCTTTAAAAGCAGCACGAACCTCATCTCTAACTATCTGTTGCAACTCAGTTCTCTCTGCTTCTATTCTTTTTTGAGGACCACCAGTATAATTGTCGATGGCAACATTACCACCAACAACAGTACCAGTTCCTATGACAGCAACTGCTGTTCCATAAGTTGCTATATCTTTTACGTCCATTAGTTAGGAATCCCGAATCCACCAGAAGGTACAGGTAAAGGATCAGAACCTTCAGATTGTGGTGCTCCTATGTCAGGAAGTGCTGCTCCACCCACTCCTGGAAGACCTCCAGAACCTCCAAGAACTGAGTCCATAACTTTAGATTGAATGCCATCAATGATGGATGAGCGATTGACGTATACGTATAGACCACTAGCAACAACGGCCCCAGATACAGCGAAACTCGCAATAGCAAGTACATTTATAATTTTTTGCATAACTCTATAATTTGTAAGGTTTTTCGTCTTCGGTTGAGACACCTACTATTTTGAGAGGTGCTTGTTCAATACGAATAGTTTGAGTCGGACCTGCTTTCGCTATGATCGCTTCAATATCTTTTGCAGTAACTGGAGGAGTACCATTAGGTCCACCACCATTACCATTCATCTTCATAGTACCGTCACCCTTCTTAGAAGCTGTCTGAATTCCGAAGCTAGCTAAAACTCCTGTAAAAACCGAAGCTATAAAAGTTGGATCTATTTTTTGTTGCGGTACTCCTGGTATGGCAACATAATTAAGAGTCAATATTCCACCCGACCAGGCAAGAACGGTGATGCGAACAGCTGTACTAATGATTGCTGCTTGTTCTTCAGCGTCTGGTATGATAGCAGACTTTACTTTACCAAAGAAACCTTTCTTTTTTTCCTCTAGTGGATGTTCTTCTTCAAGAACCTCTTCTTCTTTTACTTCTTCAGGCATGAGATGATATTAGTATCTTTATTATATAGGTTTACGATTCTTATATCTATAAAAGTTTGGATCCTTTACTTGGTCGTTGTAGACATAATCACTCATAGGGGTGAACATCTTCTCTTTAAAATTTTCTTTGATAGCAACGTTTTTCTTACCACCCTCTCTCAAGAATACATTACCCGATATAGAAATCCTATACTCATCACTTGTATAAAAAGGATTAACAGTATGATTCAATTTTGCAGGAAAGAATGCCATCTTCCACTCCCAACTCTTATCGATTGGAAGTGACTTTGTATCAATACCACCTAAAGGACTTACATATCTAAAGGCAAACAGTGCTGTCTCATTACCATTTGTCTTATATCTCTTCTGCTCTTCTTCCAAATCATATGGTATCTTTACCCAGATAACAAATGAATAAGCACCAGCATGGTTATGAATGGGATTAAAATCATGTTTCTTTTGGTAGTTAACCCAAAGATTTAACAACTCATAGTTCAAACCATTTTCAGGATCAGCATATACTTCAGTCTGACCACTAGCCCTTTCAATATAAAACTGTCTGGCAAATTCGTATGCCATAGATTCTGTAAGGAACTTTATATGAGGAGTAATTGGTAAAGCATACTCCTTCTCAAGGTGTCCTTTTAATCTTGTTGTATAACTCTCTGCTGTATCTTCATTAAGATTTTGAATAGACTCTTCTAATTCCTCTCTCACTTGAGGAGGAACTTCAGCTAGTAAATACCCTGGTGACTCTAACCACTGGGTATGATACTTGAAATCAAAACTCATTCGCTTTGTTTTTTCTTACCTATATTATACTTAGACTCTAATGTCCAGTCACCTTTCTCTTTATATGCAATAACCTTTATCTGACTGAGAGGTGCAGCATCTACTATTGTTGTTGCATCAACAATTTCCACAAGACCCCAGTCTGATAGTAATTTAATAATTCTATTTCGTCTTTGTACATCATTCTCTGATAGGTTTGCTTTCTTCCCATCAAGAGCGAAGAGTTCTTTAAAATGTACTATGTAATACTGTCCTTTCTTATGAAGGATATGACAAGACTGATATAGTTTCTTTTCTTTCCGAGAAGCTACACCAATTCTGGTAAGTGTTTCACGAACCTTAAGGAAGTCGTCTGGTTCTTTGAGGTTGACCTCAACCATATCATCCTTAGTCCACATAATCTCATTCATTTCTTACCCCCTCTATTCAGTTTTTCTTTAATGTAATTGAGTTGGTCGGGAGATAAGATCCTTAATGCTTGTTTTGCCTTTTCATTACTATAGTCATAGTATTGTTTAACAACTTCAAGATCCTTCACCTTTTCCTTTTTACCCCAAGGAGAGAATCGCTTCTTGGGTCTCACAGTATTTAGAAAAAAAGAATATTGTAAACGCTTATCCAAATTAGGATATCTATTCATCTCATTAGCAAATGCTAGTGTGTCCAAATGGCTCGACAGGCATTTGTTAATGACATAGGGAGGATAGTTTTTTTCCCAACCAGGATCTTCTTCCATAAGATCTCTCTTACTCAGATTAATACTGTTGAGATATTCTTTTAATGGATACCGATCATCATACGCCATAGTTCGTTAGTACTAGCTCTTTACGTTCTGCTTGTTTTTTCATGTAGTCACCTGTAGTACGCATACTATAAGTTAAATCAAACTCAGCAGCATTCCAATCCTTAAATCGATCTCGTACAACCTGACTACTGTTGTATGATATCATCATATGATTAGTATGTCCATCACATTCTTTGGCAAAGGTATCGTGATCAAAGTACTTGTGTAGTTCACCTCTCTTCCCATAGATAGGTATTCCAATCTCATAAGGAGGATCAAGATAAGTAAATACATTCTTATCATCAGTCACCATCTCATCATAAGATAGATTAGTTATTTTCCAATCCTCTATTAACTCTGAATACGCTGGTAACTTTTCTATGCCTCGTAGACTGAAGTTACTGTCTGAGGCTTGTTTGGAGAAGGAGCTCGATTCGGTGAGACCAGAGAAAGAACACTTATTAACAATATAAAAGCTAACAGCACGGGTAATGAGACTGGCTCTGGCATCGTTAACCAGTTCTTTACTTTCCACAAAAAGGTCTTTTGCTTTATCTGGTGTTGGATATGCTTTTTTAAAAGTGGTGAGTCTTCTCGTAATTTCATCAGCATCATGTTGTAAGGTTTGCCAAAAGTTCGCTAAAGGTTCATACAGATCATTCACCCATATCTTTAGATGAGGATACTGTTTTGTCATGTATAAAGCAACAGATCCACCACCTAAAAATGGTTCTCTATATTCTTTATACTTACTCATATCAGGTAAGAATCGTGACATCTTTGTAATGGCACGTGACTTTCCACCTGGATAACGTAATGGAGTTTTTAATGATTTCATTATTCCTCAGCAGTTTCAAACTCTTCAATCTGATCAACATATACTTCATTGCCAGCAATGTTATATTTGTGACCACGTTCATCTTCACCAAGATATTCAAGACTATTATCACCAGAGAATGTATGTTCTCTTAGGACTGCTTGAAGTCTATGATGTAACAATTCAACTTTAGAAATCATTTTTTCTCTTTAGAGCGATTGATTAAAGTAATAAATTTATCTGCTGCAAATGTACCAGCAAGACACACATCAATATCATCACCATCTTGCCAATTCTCAGTACCATCCTTTTTGGTATGAGCTAAAGCAACTGTGAGATCATCAATTATCTTTTGAGTTATCTTCATCATCCTCCTTGCGACGTTTCCAATCAGCATACATGCTACCATATATCATACCTTCATGTGATTTAATAGCATCACCTTGAAGGAGTTCTTTCTGTCTCTTTGAGATGTCAGGATTCATGGTAAGATATTCCTTCTCCCAATTACTTACATCCATCAATAGAACCTCGGTTGATTTTCTATTTCAACAACTATCGCATCCATGATACGATTAAAGGATTCTGACATCTGACGATATCCAGAACCAACATACATCTGTCCAGCAAATACTGATACAGTAGCAGCACCCCAGAAGATATAATACCATCTGGATTTAACTTGGTGTCTTTGTTTCTTTGTTAATTTATTCATTTGAATTCACACTCCAACATAATCTGAGTAAGGCATGCCAAGAGATTAATCTCCTGATCTACCACAAAAGCAGCCTTGTATTGATACTCAGCAATAATTAATACTGCTGCAGCAACACTTGGTCCTTCCATTATACCACTAAGACTGTTATAAAGTCTACGCATAATGGCAGTAGTATCACTATCTAAATTTTGAGTGACCCACTTCTTAACTTCATTGAAGTTCTTATTCTTTAAACAAGATACAAGATCGTCAACATTAACATCACCTAACGCTGCGAGGATTCCAGTATCGATAGAACCTGTTGAACTATATCTTTGGAGTTCATTGATTGTTCTTCTGAAATCTGGGAAGTACTTTTGGACAACTGTGGCAACCACTTTGTCATTGAACCGTACCTCCTCTCTGGTAAGGATATCTCTGCATCGCTCGAAGAACAATGCTGCAAGATTTTGTTTAGTTTTTCCACGGACATTGAAATCAATTACTGTTGTTCTACTATGTAATGGTTCTATTATTTTGTTCTTAAAGTTACACGTGAATATGAACCTACAGTTCTTCTGAAACTCTTCAATCGATGCCCTGAGGAGTAGTTGTACATCGGGAGTCGTATTGTCTGCTTCATCAATAATGAGAATTTTATGACGAGATGTAGATGTAAGAGAAACAGTAGCAGCAAAGGTCTTTGCCTGATTGCGTACAGTGTCCAAGAATCTACCTTCATCAGATCCATTAATGACATAGAAATCAGCTCCCAATTCATTACACAATGCTTTAGCAATGGTTGTCTTCCCGACACCAGCAGTTCCAGAGAGCAAGAGATTTGGTATCTCACCTTGCTCTATGAAACCTTTAAAGGTTTCCTTTACAGACTCAGGAAGGATACAATCCTCTACTTTCTGTGGTCTGTATTTTTCAACCCATAGAAAGTCATTAGGCATTTGGTTCCAGTGCTATAAAGTATTTAATACCATCACCTTGGAATAAGGCAACGTTTGCACTACTGATTGTAACATCATAATCAGCAAGAAGCAACTTAAGATTCTCTACTTTAAAACAATAACAAAATTCCTCTGTAGTTTGACCAACCTGAACTGAGTAACTATTAGAAGTATCATTCTTCTTATCAGTTACACATAGACTCATCTCAGTACCATCTCCATAAAGACATAAGTCTGGTAACTGGTATACTGAAGCAGCACGTTGAAGTTGCTGTAGAGTACTACTATTAAGAAAGAACTTAACATCCTCACTAGGAAGAGAAATTTCCTTCTCAGGTGGTTGTGTAATAATATCTGGATCTGCATAAAAGAATCTTGTAGAAGATCTACCTGCCTGATCACTTACAGTTACATAATTGTTCTTGGAAGTATCAATAGTAGGTTGATCAAATAATGTCAATCCACCAAGGAATACACCCAGATCATATATTGACAGTTGTGAATCAAACGATTCCTCAACATCTGCATAGACAAGAATGTTCTTGTTAATGCTAAGTGTACTTAATCTATTACCAGGATTAATAACGAGGGATTTATTGATAGAACAAAAGTTCTTCAATACTTCAATTGTAGGTTTAGATAATACGGTCATTTGTCATAATCAACGGTGAATGCAGAACCAGTTCCTGCGTTTACACGATCAGCTTTTTCTCGCTTATCGTTAAAGTGTAAGAGTAGTATAGCATAGTGAATGATCTTTATGATATCCTTTCTTGCTGTACCCTTTCTATCATAGCGAGAAGCATACTTTAGAATGTTACTTCTACAGAATGCTTCAGCATCTCCCACAGAATCAATGAGATCAAGAGTCTGTACATTTCCTACAGAATAATGACCTCGGTATGTGTTTGCGATATATTCGGAGATCTCTTTTAGATACTCCTCTTCATTATACTTTCTATTCATATATTGTGTTTCCTCTGGCATAATTCCATCCAGCGAATCCAAATCAGCATGCATTTTAATCCTCCAAATCAGGAAGTTTCTTTTCTACCCAATGATCTGTGTTATCAATTCCTGCTGCTTTCACATATCTCATGATATGTTCATCAATCTGATGATAGACTGGATGTAAATCCAAGTCCATATTAATATCATGAGCTATTTGTGAGATCTGATCTGCTGAGAAGCAGTGGTCAGGATGCAGGAGATCACAGCAAGGTATTCTCTTTTCGATCAACTCATTTAAGTTAATACGAATTTCGTAATCTCTGTAAACTGGCATAGGCATTAATTGCGTTCGTACTTATCTTCTTGTGACTTTTGATCACGAGTCTTACGTTCTTCATCACTTAAAGGCTTTGCCTTTAAACGATTCTTGTAAGTTTGTGCTTTACCACAGCGTACACGTGCAATTTCCTTTTCTGCGACTTTAAAGTCTTTCTCAACTTGAGTTTGAGCAGAAGCCGCAAGCTCAAATACATTTGCTTGCTGAAGATAAATCAGGGTTTCGGCATATCCCTGAAGTCGCTCAAGGAGAGCGACATTGATTGTTACCTCTAGGGCGTTTCCTTTGGCCATTATATTAGAAGGATGGTTGGTTTGTTGTTTCGGATTCAGATTCTAAACCAGCATCAACCTTGGTATATAGATCCAAAAATGATTGCTTAGTATCATCATCAAAGCGATTCACACAATTCGTAATAGCAGTCAAACGATCTCCAAAGATGCTGAATGCTTGTACTATGTGAACCAAACGACGAGTGGTGACTACTTCGTCAACACCGCCATCAAAGAAGGTCTTACGGATTACTCCCGCCCACTTAACCAGGTTATCAGCAAATTCCTTATCTGCACCTAAATTTAACAATATCTTAGTTTCTATTGCTACAGATGGATAAGATTGCTCAAAGGTTATTGGGAATCTTTCAAGAAAGGCTTCGTTGAGCACGTTAGTTCCAACAAATCTTCCGTCGTCTGAACCTTTACCTTTAGTGTTTGCGGTGGCAATGACGGTAAACCCTGCTGCTGGTTTGACGAATCTTCCAATCTTTTTAAGGAAAACTCCTTTACCTTCAAGGATGGACTGGAGGCAGAGAATCTTGTTTGAGGCAAGGTCGATTTCGTCAAGGAGCAAGACAGCCCCTCTGTTGAGAGCTTCAATAACTGGTCCGTTGTGCCAGACGGTATCACCGTTAACAAGACGGAAGCCCCCGATAAGATCATCTTCATCTGTTTCTATCGTAATGTTTACACGAATCAACTCTCTATTTAATTGAGCACATGCTTGCTCCACCCCCAAAGTCTTTCCATTACCAGATAGACCAGTAATAAAACAGGGATAGAATTGCTTGGACTGAATAATCTTCTTGAGCGAAGTAAAGTTACCAAACGGTACATAATTAGAATCCTTCTCTGGGATAAATTTTACATCTACTGCTGGTTCTGCAGCAGGAACAGCAAGATTCTTTTCAAGTGCTGCTATTTGTTGTTGACCCTTAGTCAACTTCCATCCATTACCTCTACCAAGATACTGGATTTCACCTTTTTTAGTAAGAGTCTTAAGTCTTGCTGCAACAGATGGTCCCTTAACTTTGAACTCATTTGCTGCTTTTACACAATCATTATATCCTACAACTTCTCCTACGTTCTCTTTGAACCATGTGACCAATTGGTCGTTTGTGAAGTTTGATTTGAAAGTCATTGTGTCCTTGTTTATACTTTAATTATAGCATGGGGTGTCTAGTATGTCCACCCCTATGTGCCACTATGCAATCTGGTTGATGAATGCATTTAAGATGGTTTTGTTTGCCATCTTAGAACCCATGTGCTTCTTAAAAGCACGATTAAGTTCTGCCCTTGTTGCTTCTTCACCTTTCTGTTTAACCTCAAGATCTTGAGTACCAAGACCAAGATTCTTATCAGGAATAAAGAAGGACTCAGTAAATCCTAAGGATCCTTTAACTCCAGCAAACTTCTCTTTTGCCCACTGTTTTGTTATTGATTCAGATTCTTCATAACTAAGAGAACGTAATTCTCTTTGCATCTCTCTCTTACTACAGATACGAATACCAATCCAATTGTAATCAGTAATCTGTTTAAAGAAACCTACAATCTCTCTGGTGGTGAAATTAGAATGAGAATTAATTTCTTTTGAGAATTTTGTTATAGGATCTCTAAGAACAAATCTATCTCTACTGTGGCAAAGATATCTTGTACACCAATCTTTATCACCATAATAAGTTTCTTCAGTTCTCTTCTTTAAGTAAGTCAATGGATTTGATTCACCATCAGTAAGTGCAATAACATTTACTTTAGTTACCTTATCTTCTTTTCTTAATTTACTAACAAGTTGACGAGCACAAAGAACTGCACAGTCTAAAGGTGTACCACCTAATGTATACTTTCTACTATAACATATTCTACCATTATTCATAGCAAATGCTTGAAGATAAACCTGCTCCATTGACATCTCTAATGATCTTGCATTCTGTTTTGATGAAAAGAATTCAAGAAGTCTGAAGTCATTTGTTAATGTTAAATTATGATCTTGAGGATCTATCATAGCAGGATGAATCTGTGAATCTCCGTAATCTACATGTGCATTCTGGAATGCATACACTCTGAAAGGAATACCAACCTTTCTGCAGAACCATACTAAATTATAGCATTGCTTAAGAGTCTCTAATAGTTCATACTGCATAGAACCAGACCAATCAAGTAAGAAAATCAATCCATGATTTTTACCTTCAGGAACTACCTGTATTCTTCTAAAGATATCATCAGTCAACTTGTACTTATGAAGTGCATTGGTATCAATAACTCCACTCTTAGAAGTGGCAGTCCTCTGATACTCATTAGCAGACTTCTTCATCTCGAATTGTTTTACAAGATAGTTAACTGATTTCTGTGCATCTTTCTTATAGAGTTTATAATGATCTCTGGCATACTCAATATTATTATTGTAATATGTTTGCTCATCTTCATCACGAAATGCCTGACCTTCAAAGTGATAATATAAATCTTCCTGAACTTCTTTATAACTAACAATTGCTTTCTCAACATCTAACTTAGGAAGTTCAAGATAGATTGTTTCTCTTCCATCATTCTCTTTAACTATAGTTTCTAATGCTTGTTGTAATGCTACATCAGTCTTACAATCTGTTTCACTTACACAATCAGTACCTTCCTTATAACTTGGAATATCTAAATCAGATTCATAAGCTTCTCTATCCTCTTCCTCTTCTTCTCCTTCTCCATTACCATCTCCCTCTTCACCATCATCAGAATCTATAGGTTCAGATTCACCTTCCTGATCAGGAGTAACTTCTTCTTGCTCATCAGTATCTTGAGGAAGATCCCAATCTAAATCTAACTTCTCTTGATTTAATTCTTCGTTCTCTTCATCCTTACTCTTAGCATAATCATATAGATCATTAGATAGATCTAAAACATCGTCAAATGTATTAGTCTTACCAGCACGATCAACAAATACCTGCTCTTCATCAGTAAACTCAATCTGATTAGAACCTTTAAAGTATAGGTTAATACGATCAATCAATGCTAAGTCATTAGGATCTTCATCAGCACATCCAAAGAAATCTTTATGCCATAGTTCACGATACCCTTCATAGAATGTCTTGCGAAGACCAGGATAGGTCTGCTTCATAAGACGTTCTATTCTTGCATCCTCTATAACGTTCACAAATCCCTTAGGAGCATTTACAGGCACGTTAGGGGTGTATAGAGCATGTCCTACTTCATGTCCAACCAAGAGGTCATAGACGGTCTCTGACGCTTCCCATACAGGAAGAACCAATACACGATTATTCACATCAAATGATGCTGTACTAACCCTACGATGTTCTACAGTAAGGTTTTCGGTTGCCAACAGTTTGGCGAGAGTTCCTTTGACTTCTTTGGTTACTGGCATAGTTTTCCTCTGATGTATACATCATAGCAGATCTGCTTCTAGATGTGCAGAGCAGTGGACAGTTTTTGAACTGTCCCAGTGTCTAATGACCCCGCTAATAATAAAAACATTAGTGACAAGGTAACTAATAAAAATGACACTACGTACAATAACAATCGAATTGTCGTATTTCTTTGTTGTTGAATCATTGAAACTCCCTAATGAATATTTCCATATCTTCCATATATTATGAATCATCTGACATTTTACTGAAATCATTAATCTTTTCAAACTTTATTGTTCTCATAAACTTAGTGTGAAGTAGATCACCCTTATGAGAAATTACATATAAATTAGTACCCTTACCAAGACTTCTTAGTATGCTAATCAATTCATTAGTTGCACCAGCATCAAGAGAACTATCAAATACCTCATCAAGTATAAGAAGATTAGTAGCAGCAGAGTTCTTCATACGTGCTACTTCTCTCCATGTAAACAGAAGTGCTAAATCAATCTTCTGCTTCTCACCTTCAGAGAACGAAGAATAACTAAACTCATCTCTAAACCTACTCTTGATAACCTCATTAAATTCTTCGTCGAGTGTAAAATTAAAGAAGGTATCCATACTATGTAAGTACTTATTAATCAATTGATTAAAGATAGGTATATACTTCTTAATTATTTGTGACTTGATACCAGAATCCTTTAATAGATTAGAGACAACAACATACTCATCCAAGGTTTGTCTTACTTGTCCACAATCATATTGTGTCTTGTCTAAGTTAGATAATAGTTCATCTAAAATTTTCTTCTCCTTATCAATGTTAGGAGTACTCTCCAACTTAGTTAATGACTTTTGAATATTAACATTTTCTTTTTCCAAACGAATTACTTCACCAGAAAGTTCTTGTACTTCTCTGGTAACACTATCCAATTTATCAATTATATCTACAACATCATCAATAGATTTCTTTGTTTGTGATTGTACCTTCGTTAGATCTACACCTCTATCTTGCAGTACAGTCATCCGACTAGTCTTAAACTCTTCACCAATCACCTGAGTGCAAGTAGGACATTCATCATTTGTTTCTAAGAACTTAAACTCTTTAGTTACTTTCTTGAGTTCTGCTCTTGTATCTGCCTGTGAATCTCTAAGATTATTAAGAATATCTGTATGTTCTTCCAATGCTTCTGTATCTATCTTAAGCATTTCTAAAGATTTAGTATTCTTATCTATGATGGATTGATTCTCATCATACTTATCTTGCTTTTCTTTCTGTCTTGTCTCATTAACTTCCTTTAAAGAAGCAATAAGTTTCTTCTGACCACTTACTTTTTCTTGTGATAAATTTAATAATACCTCACACTCTTTTACTCTACTATGTACTGCTCTCATTCTATCCTTGAGCAGGAGATTCATGTTTGAGAAGATCTGGATATCCAATAAATCTTCGATAACTTCTCTCCTTGTACTTGCTCCGAGTTGCATGAATGGGACAAAAGTGGATGATCCGAGGATGACAACTTGTGTAAAGGACTTAAAGTTAAGTTTGAGAACTGATTGTTCGAGATACTTTTGTGTGTCTTTTGTGGCAGCATCTTGGTCAACCATCTTGTTATTTTTGTAAACCTCAAATGTATTGGGTTTAATTCCTCTGAATACACGGTAATCATCCTTTGCTATACTAAAAGTTACTTCAACCTTAAGTCCTTTCTCATTAATACTATTAACAAGTTGAGACTTTTTAATTTTACGAAAAGGTTTATTAAACAAAGCAAAGCACAGGGCATCCAACATAGTGGACTTCCCTGCACCATTATCCCCAATAACTAAAGTGGACATAGAATCATTCAATCCTATTTCAGTCCACTGATCACCAGTGGAAAGAAAATTTTTCCACCGAATCGTTTCAAATACAATCATAAAGGAGGGACAATCAGATCATCTTTGCTAACAATAGAATACTCATACCCAAATTTTTCACAATTAATTGCAATTGCTTCTGTATCAATCTCCATCAACTCCATTTCTTTCTTGTAATCATTAGCTTCTAAAAGAGTTTTATATCTGACAGCATCATCTCTCTGTTCAAACACATTAACATTTTTCTTATCGTTAACGTTATTAACAGCATAGACACCACCGCCTGATTTGTCAATTAGAATAAACATTACAGTTCCGAAGCTTCTGTATATAAAGATCGCATAACCTTCTTGATGTTAGGCTTACTTACCTTTAGATCTATCTCATCTATGTAGTTGTCTAAAAGGGTCATAGTGTCTTCGGTTTCCAATACCGCACTACCACTCTCCAGTTCCACACTAAGATCTTCAATAATCTTAAGATCTGCAAGACCTATGTCTTGAAGTTGTTTAACTGCATAATCAAATTTGGTGTAGTCACCCTTGTCTTCTACTATGAGTTTGACAAAAGTTCCCTTGAGTTCATTTTCGTCTGGTAAAGCAACTCCATCATTATAGTACAACTTATGGAAAGTGTCAAAGGGATTTCTATAAAAAGTTGTCTTAAGAGTTTCTGTATCAAATACATGGAACCCTCTCTTAGTACCATAATCATTCCAATACAACTGATAAGGATTACCAAGATAATATACGTTGTCTGTATTTGACTTCTGATGATAATGTCCTGAGAATACCTTCTTAAATTTACTGAATGGAGACACCTCCATACCAGCATCCATCACATGACCAGGATGAGCCTCAAAGCCGTTAAGCTCAAGATGGCCCATACAGACAGGAGCAGTACTGTCTGCGATGCTTCGGAAGGTTCTGTCGTAGTTGTCATCACATATCCAAGGAAGAAGTAGAATGTCAATACCACCAAAGTTACTGGTAGTAGGCTCTTCAATGATATCCATGTTGTCGTATTCTCCCAATAGTTCTGTTGGGGAATTAATTCTAAGAGTATTTTTATAGTAGATATCATGGTTGCCTATTAATGTAGTCATATGACAACCCAATTCTTTTACAGGGTCAAACCACATCTCCTTTGCCTCATCAAGAGACATGAAATTAATAAACCGTCTTCTATCAAAGGTATCACCTAAATTTATAATGGTTTTAATCTTTGATGCTTTTAAAAACGGTACTACTATCTCACCATAAAACTTCTTATAATGAGAAATGAAATGTTGATTGTCATTCCGTACACCGAAATGCTGATCTGTTATTAATAATATCTTCATGACAGATCATCAATAGTATACAACGAATATAATTCTACCTCTTGATCATACCATAAAAATGGTTCATACTCTTTCCTATCTACAATAGTAACAACTCTTTCTACATCATATCCTGCTTCACGTAACTTTGCTACTGCCTTAAGAGATGATCCACCAGTGGTAACAACATCTTCTAATACTGTAACCTTAGTACCTTCTGGATGCACTGGACCTTCTATCCATGCACCAGTACCATGACCTTTAGGTTCCTTACGGATAATTAAGGCATCAAGACTTCCCTTCATAGCAACACCTGCTACTAAAGGATCTGCACCAAGAGTAAGACCTGCCACTACAGGGGTATCAACATACTTCAATAGCATTGTAGCAGTAAGGTTCAACCCATAACCATTTAGTATGACAGGTTTGCAATTGACATAATGCTCACTAGTCTTACCAGAAGACAATTTATACTCACCCTTACGGTAAGCCCTCTCTTTTATCAGTGTTAGTAAGGCTTCTTTAACGCTTGGCATTCATCTCAACGCGATTTTTAATCTGATTATAATCGGTATGCCCATCTCCGTCAACCGAGAATACATGATCGTATCCTGATTTCTCTAAAATTTTATCTTTGATATCCATCTGACGTTTCTCTTTAGCAATACGTCTTAGGAATGCATAGTAAACTATCTGCGTAAAATAAGCAAAGGGATTCTTACTCTTCGCTGGATCAAAGTTATCTATGTACTGTATACAATTCTCTATACCATCACACACCATATCATCCTTATACATGTAGTTGATGAAATTTGGTCTGTATGATAAGTGTGTTGCTATCTTTAAGAAGCATCCACCAATGTAATTATTAACTCTTGGTTTAGGTAATCCTTGCTCTTCAGCAATCTTAACCTTTTCTTTATACTTTACAATAGCAGCAAGAAAGTCAGCATTATTAACGTAATGTTGCTTCTTCTTAGGTGCAGTTTTTTTCATTATTTACATTCCCTTTGCCTTATTATTATATCAAAGCTTGACACGTTTGTCAATTTCCTGTACACTAACCGTGTAAGGGTTCAGGGCAATATTATAAGTTAAATAGTTTTTCAAACTTAGCACGTGCCTCATCAATTTTTCCAAGATATCCTTTAGCATTTTGAATACTAGATCTCTTACGTGCTACTCGTTCCTTTTTTGCATCATTATTTTCATCTTTTTCATTAGCAAGATAAGTTTCATACATTAATACTACTTCCTTACTCATAGAGGCGACGGCAATGATATCCTTTTCACGAATAATATAAAATTCTTCATCAGATAATTGCATCCAGCGATGGAAACCCATTCCACGCATCATCTTATCTTCTGATATTCTTTTTTCTATAACTTGTATCACAACAGGATCACTTATGAAACATAGAGTTTCATTACTTTCATTCGTTAAAACAGCTTTACCAAGGATCTCTTCTCCATTAAGGAGTTTAAAAACTCCGTAAAACTCTTCATCATGTTTAGCGTAATTAATTGCCATTTGATTTTACTTTTACATCTATGATTTCATAATTAAATTTTTCATCTCTATAGATTTTGAGTCTTTCAAAGAGATGAAGGAGAGTATAGTTCTTTCCATTATCTCTACTAATATCGTCAGCTATATCATATAATGTTGCTACTTCTTTTCCAATGCCGACCCGAAGTACCCGTCCAATTGATTGGAGATTTCGGATTCTGGACTTGGAGGGACTGGCGAAGACGATGTTGTGCAACCGTTTAATGTTAACCCCAGTACTGAAAGTGCCATAACTGGCAACAATAATCGAATCATTTTCATTTTCTACTAAGTGTCTTATTTGTTCACGGTCATCAACATCCACCCCACCATAAACGAAGTGTACTGGTTTGTCCGTATGACTATTTATCATCTCATACAAAGGCATACCGTGCTTCTCTACATAGTTAAAAAGGACAAGGGTATTACCTTTAAGATCACATGCTAAATTACGAATAAATTTATTACGTTGTTCATGCTCACAAAGGTATTCTATTTCATCTTGATATCCATCAAAGATTTGTTCATCATGTTTAAGTACAATAACTTTAACTTTAAGCTGAGCAACATGACCTTTCTTCATCAATTGATGAGTCCTAGTTACTTGAGAACATCTACCAAAGACACCCTCAAGTACAAGTTGATTAACATTAGCACCGTCTAATGTACCAGTAAAACCGTATCGGTATTTACATCCATGCAATTTATGCATAATCGTAGTAAGAGATTTGGCTTTGAACTGGTGAGCCTCGTCACCTATGACGACATTAAACCTCTCAAACCATTTACGAGGTTGCTTATAAACAGATTGCCAAGTGGTAATTATGCAATCAGCTTCCGAATTTTTCTCTTCCCCCGCATATATTTTGTGGCAGTGTTTGGATGCCATCCATCCATATTCTTCAAAGTCTTTATACATCTGCTCAACAAGAGACGTAGTAGGTACTACGATTAAAACTTTTCTTTTAACATTTACATGAAACCGAACCAATGAATAAATCATTAAGGATTTCCCGCTTGCAGTTGGGGACAATAGGAGTCGTCTGTTGTATCGTAGGCATTCGTATATTGCTGAATATTGGTAGTCGCGAGCCTTTACAGGAATCCCCAGTGCCTTCACAAAGCCCACAACAGATTCAGGAGTTACAAGATTATTCTGATCTATGGGATGACCGAAATTTTCTGACTCCTGAAATTGATAAGTATATCCCTTCTCCTGAGCCCAGTCCGTCAGATAGTCAACTAGACCGCAATATATCTCTCCAGTAGCAGGAGAGTATAAATGTACCTTACCATCCCAACCTCTATATCTGTTCTTCCTCTGCATATATTTCGCAGACTCAACATCAAAAGAAAAATATTCTGCTGCTTCTTTATGAAGATGAGGTTCTGCTTCAACCTTTAGATAGACTTCGTTCTTTTTCTTGATCGACAAGTCCATCATTACATACCTGCTTGAAATTTCTCCCACTCAATAGCGTTTTTAATTTGAAAATTACGACTGTTGATTTGCCGTAAAACACCGTCAAGAAAGAAGAGTACTTGTTCTATGTAGTCGATCTTGTACTGAAGTTTTCTGACATCATCATCAGCATCGATAAACATATTAACTTCTTCTTTAGTAGTTAATTTAAAATCAAAAGGCACCTCACGATACACTGTCGCAGGTGCCTTTCCTTTATAGTATATCCATTTCTCTTTAATCAAACCTCTCATCTCACCTTCTCTATCTTTCTTCATTAAAGAAAAGGTATTATAAAACTCCATCCATCTCTGATGGAGTTGAGGTATTATTATAGAGGCATTACCATATTGATCAGTATCTATTTGGCAATCACTCTTCCACTTTTCCTGAAGTGTTTCCAGATTCATAACTATCTTGCTTCTTATAAAATTCACTTAGACTGGATTGACAGTCTGGGGGTTCAGGATCCTTGATCCCTTTCATCTTTTTCCAGTTGCCGTGCATCGCTCCGAGGATCCAACTTTGGGAAAGAGACTTGGGTCCGTTCTCCAAAAGCTCGATTTGAAATTTCGAGAGACCAGCCTTCATCCCCAAATACTCCTGTCTCCACGATGTGTCTATGGTTTGTTCTGTCATTATTCTCCCATTCTTGTACGATATTAGCAGCTTGAAGGTCAACCTCCCTCATGGTATTCTGTATTTTAGCATCAATCCAGATTTTTTTCAACCATTCTATGAGTCCCTGTGCCAGAAAATTAATTGGCACAGGTTGTTTCTTTGCCCATCTTTCGAGCTTCAGATACCAAGTATCCTTACCACCCCAGTGATGTTCAAACTCAAACTTCATCGTCTCTTCTGAGTATTCTTATCTCGGATCTCGTATAACATATACTCAAAGGTAGCACTTGCAGTAAAGTATTCATTATCTGTTCCCGTAACATCAAAGTTAACAGTAGATAAAGATACAGGAAATAAACTCTTAAATACAACATCAAAATTTATAATATTATTATTGTTCAATACTTGTAGTGTAGCATCAGAGAACCTTGTCTCTTGTGATGGACTAAACTTTGCATACTTATTATTCCAATCTTCTCTTTCCTGAGCATCTTGAGGTATACCTAATGCTCTGATCCAATTGTGAATCTCCATATAGTTTCTTAAATCTTCATCAACTATAAATTCAAGATTAAGATTTCCATACTGGATATTTCCGTCAATTGGGATAGGTACCATACCCCTAGTAGGTATATCGACCTTACCTAAAGTGATTTCAGGTATCTCTGCTTTCTGGCATAAAAACGATACCTTCTTCGCCTTATCCAATACGAATAAGAATCCTATTGGAGAAAGATAATTTTTATTTGTTAATTGATCCTTATACCAGTTTGCCATTTTATGCGTTAATATTTTCTAACCATGATGTAGCAATGTACTTTTCTCCTGAGAGTGGTGGATTGCCTCTATGAGTATGAGTGAATCCTCCTGGCCAAATTAATACTTGTCCTCTCTTAGGTTGGAACCGTTTTGATTGATATAGAAATTCAGTTTCTCCACCATCAGTAACAGTGTTTAGGTACATCATCGTTGCTAATATGCGACGATTACATCCCACACTACCATCTTCTGAATGCCAAGAGTGATACCCCTCTTGTGGTAGAGTTCTCTGCACATTTAAGTATACCTGTTGGTAACGAAAATGAATCATTTGTTCAAACTTATTGACATAATCTTCTAAGCATGCACCAATAATTTGATTGTATTGCTGCATATAAAGATAACCGCAGTTATGATCTACCATGAAATCTTCTGTAGCAAGACAGGTATCTTTTCTGGTATGAGGTTTTCTCTCCTTACCAAAGATGCCTCTCCTTTTAAAAGTAGCACCTACCTTATCTTGATACTTCCAATATTCAATCAATGGATCACAGTCATATTCAGTATCATAGATACCGATAAAACCTTCATAGTTTATGTCAGTAATCATAGCAAAGTCATAATTTTAACTATTTAGTCACGTACCCAATGACCCCATCTATCTCTATTTCAGGTGGAACAATTAGTACAAAACCAATACCCATATTAAATACTCTTCTCATTTCTTCCTCTTCTATCTCACCTGCTTCTTTTATCTTATTAAAGATCTCTGGCCTCTCCCAAGAAGTCCAATCAATATTAGCCTTTAATCCTTCAGGTAATATACGTGGAACATTCTCAATCAATCCACCACCTGTGATATGTGCCATACCTACAATAGGTATCTCATCCAGTAGATCTTTAACCTGTGGCCAATAGATTGTAGTTGGTGTAAGTAACTCAGGAGTATCCTTATAATAAATCTTATGTCTCCATAACATATCATTGATAAGACTGTATCCATTACTATGCAGTCCACTACTGGGTAATCCTACTATCTTATCACCTTCTTTAATTAGACTACCATTAATAATTTCATTCTGTTCTACAACACCTGTACAAAATCCTGCAAGATCATAGTCTTTAGCAAACCTACCATGTTCAGCAGTCTCACCACCTAAAAGATGTACCATTGCCAGATCACATCCCTTGATAATACCTTCCATTATCTGATCTGCTTTATCATCTAACTTCTCACAAGAAATATAATCTAAGAAGTATAATGGATGTGCTCCACAACAAATCACATCATTAACACACATAGCAACAAGATCTATACCAATGGTTGTCCAATCATTGAACACCTGTGCCATATTAATTTTAGTACCTACACCATCAGTACCAGAAACTAATACAGGTTTCTCATAACCAGATGGTAATGGTATCATTCCATTAAACCCACCAATGTGAGGAAGTTTTGATTTTAATCTTTGAACAAATGCATTACCAGCATCTATATCAACACCAGAGTCTTTATAATTCATAATCAATCAGTTATTCCATATTTTGTTAGATCATACTTAGGTAACCTTAATGGTTCATGTTCCACTTTGGGTGGTTTACCTATTATATCCTCAACATCAGATACTATCTTCTTCTTAGAGATATGATATGGTGTTGGTGCATTTTGTAAGCACACTTGTAAACACAGTAGTTGCTCATCAGTGAATGTAAAGGTATGATCAGGCATGAACTGCACAAGAAGAATGAGGATCCCAACAATCAGGACATTCCATTTCCGTCTGATAGTTTTCTAATTTATGAATTAAATCATCCATTTGATTTGAAAAATATTCAGCACCTTTTTTCTTAGGATCTATACGTTCCTTTCTCCATTGACATGTCCATATCAATCTTTGGATATCACGTTCGTTAAACTGCATTAGAAGATATTATCATGATATGATATATAGTATTTTAAACTGTGAGGGATGGAGTCGAACCATCAAGTCCCGCAAGCAGAACAGCAGGGAAACAGCCTGCCACGTTTACCAGTTTCGTCACCTCACATTAAAGCCCTATTTAAGGGCTGAGATTATACGGGTCATTCCGATCCCTCCACCACTTCTGGGGAAGAAGTCAAAGTCAAGGAACTGTTCAAGTTCTTGCTCTACCCTACTTCTACCAAACTTGTCTATAATCAGTTGAGCATAACCTCCATCTGATATAGTGTAGAATGTATCACGCATTTGATCCTTGTCGGTACTCCTTTCAGCACTACCGATAGTTTCCATGCCACCTAATATAACGTCAATCTTTTTACTTGTGCCATCAGTATTTCTTGCCATATTCCAGAATGGTGATGTCCACTCAGGGAAGTCAGTAATCATACCTCTACCAATTTGTTTCTCATGATCATGGTCTATCTCCTTGGTCTTAAATGCCTCAGCCCATGATGCATATTTTTTAATGTTATATTCTTCCAATGGTACACCTAACCATTGACACAATTCTATCTCCATTTCTTTTAGTTCTTCTACACCACCCTTCATTTCAAATTCAAACATGGGGAAGATAGTCTCATGTCTACCTGGTACAGGATTTGGTTCTGCTCTATAAGATGTAGAGACACAGAAAAACCCTTCTTCTGAAGGGTTGGAAAGTAATTCATGTTCAAGCCACATCTGACCTGTCTGTGGTAGTGGCCAGATATTACCACCATAATTATAACTTGCTACGGTTTCTGGATCTTCACAAGCAGCAAGGATGCTTAATCTATTTTGTGTGTGAACTTCTAGAAAGTTTTTAGACAAAAAAAACGACCTCAATAGGCCGACAGCATCTGAAAATTCTCTTGGATCAATCAAACTCGTCATTATTTTTGGACAAACTAATCTATTTAGCAAAAAAAAGAGACCCCTCTGGGGTCTCTTTGAAGTATGTATCCGAAGGATCACATTAGGTTTGCAACCTGTACACGTCTGTAATACTTGTTAGTATTAGCAGTAAGTGCTCCAGAACCTTGGGTAAGACCTTGTGCGAAGGGGTTAGAAACCATTCCGTAACGAGTCTTGAAGCCAATTTTTGGTTGGAAGGTGTTAGGGTTGATCGCTCTGACTTGCTGTAGAGGAACGTAAGGACAGTAGAACAGTCCAGCGTCATATGCAGAAGTACCTTTGTAACCAGCAACATAGAAGTGCTTGTCACTAACGTTAGCAGAGTATGGGTCAACGTATACCTTGATGCGTCCGTTAAGAGTACCAACAAGAGTTGAAGATGTATCGTCTACACCAGTCAATCCGTTGTTACCATTAAGAGCAGGAGCGTAGTCAAGAACGCCAGCCATTCCAAGAGCAGATGCAACGTCTGCAGAGCAAATTAGAATGTTGCCCTTCCCGCGACGAGTTTGCTGCCCGATAGCGTTAGCATCTCTTTCGATCTGGAACAGAAGTCCTTTGAACTTCTCAACAGACCATCTACCATTACTGTCAACGTCAAGGTCAAATATACCTGCGTCAGCAACGTTATTCTGAGCACCTTCTACTGCGTTAACATAGATCGTACGAACGACTTCTCTGTTAATTTCAGCAAGGATCTCAGTTGAGAGGATGTTAGCTAACTCTTGCTCGGCATCAAGACCATGAATTGCTTTCAAGTCTTGAGCAAGCTCGATACTGTACTCAGCTTTTAGAGCACGTGACTTAGCAGTAACCGTCACCTTCTCGATGGAGAATCCCATCTCTCTGAAGGCTGTGTTTACAGCACTGTCATCTAATGCTTCAGCAGTGGCTGTTGCCATACCTTCAGCATCACCAGTCTTCTCGTAAGTACCAGCAGAACTGTCGTTAAGAACAGCAGGGTTAGCACCTTCTGCGTCGTTAACAGCACTTGATGATGCAGTTGGGTCATACTTAGCAAGACCTGTTCCTGGACCACCTGAGAAACCTGCGTTAGGCTCGTTGAAGAATGCTTCTCTGAAGTCGGAAGAAGCAGGACTTCTCTCGTCTCCGTAAGCAGTTCTCATTGCGAAGATAAGTCCTGTTGGACCTGTCATTGGTTGAACGCCAGCAATATCATAGGCGATCAACATAGGCATTGAACGTCTGATTAGTGAGATCAGTACGGGGTCGAAACCAGCAACTGGACCAGTTGCGGTTGCACCAGCACCATATCCACCTGTGCCTACTGTTTGTAAAGTCTCATTAAGGATCTGTCCTTCTTCGACTTGTGCTTTTTCTTGGTTCTCTAAGAGTTGTGCGACTACGCCTTTCTTATAAGAATCTTCTATCTCTGGAAGAGCATCGTGATTCAGAACGGGTGCCCACTTCTCTTGGAGTTGCTTAATATCAGCCATTTTTCTCCGTTAAAAGTAGTTGTTTGTTAATTATTTGTCAGACCAGCGAGAGATTGCCTCTACGTATTTACCCATAGGGCCACTTGCAGTGGTCTCTTCTACCAAAGGTGCAGATGCTTCTTCGGTGGGTTCCGTTGCAGATCCTGCAACTTCAGCCTTCCTAGTGAAGTATGATTCCTTGATAGTTTCGACTTTACTTGTAAAGTCTTCTTCAGTTTCAAACTCAACACCCTCTGCAAGTTTAACTAGCTTCTCCTTTTCAGTCTCTGCTAATCCAACTGCAATTTCGTTCACGATTTCCATTTTTCTAAACTCACCAATGCGCTTGTTAAGGTCAACATTAGTGTCGATTTGTTCGTTGAGCTTCTTCTCCATATCATCTAGCTCTTCAGCCATACCGTCAAGTAGGTTGAATTTTTCTTCGGGAACGCTAAAGTTATGTTCCACAAAGAGTTCTTTTATACCGTTAAAGAATGACTCAGCCATCTCAGTCTTAATACCGTGCTCAATCTGGAGTTCGTTCTCTTTCATCCATGATTCAGCAGCATAAGATAGATAGTCATCTACTTTCTCGGCCAATTCTGATTTAACCTTATCGATCTCCTCTGTGAGAGCAGACTCGAAAGATTCTTGCATTACCTTAAGCTCGTCATTAACACGAGAGGTAACTGCAGCCTCGAAGATTGTCTTCGCTTTGGTTCTGAACTCTTCATTCAGTTCTTCACCAGCGACAAGAGCGTCAACATCTTCAGTAAAGTCGTATTCGGTTTGAGGGGTCTCTTCTTGGATAACTTCCTCGCTTTCGTTTTGTACGTCATCGAAAATTTTCCCAGATAGAGGTGCGCCAACATTAGCAGTCGAAGCGTCAGACGGCTTTGTCTTAATAGATTTGTCTCCTTCTACAGAAGTAGATCCAGCGGCTGATGCACCAAGGTTCTTAGTTCCTTTGGCACCTTCGCTTGACTTACTATCAGATCCACCGATAGCATTAAACTTTCCTTGGGAAGTATCTATTTTTTCTCCTGCTGTTGCGCCCTTTTTGATAGCGGTAACACCAGTAGCTGCGTCTTCGCTCACTTGCTCCATGTTATCTAGCTCTTTGTTAGAGGTGTCAGACATTTGTTTTAACTCCGAATACTGTGCTTTTGTCTACGATTATTTATAAATTACAAACTTCTCAAAAACTTATTGAACGCGGCAACCTTGCGTTCTTGGATATTTATGAGAGTTGCTTGGTCAATTTCCTGTTTAATTTCCGCTACTTTGCTTTCTTTTAACAGTCCATTATCCCAGATCCACTCCTTTCCTTCCATGATTCCATCAACAAATGCATCAGGAGCTGAAGGATCTGCTACTATATCTGCAGCAGTTGCAAGCATAAAGTCATCTTGAACAACCTGTACTCCCTCTACTTTCTGTAGAGAACCCATACCTCTGGAAGAAACTCCCAACTGTATGCCTTCATCTAATAGGTTCTTAGCAATGTTGCCCATAGGTGTGTCAAGAATTTTGGCACGTCCTATAAAGTTATTACCTTCTCCTTTTAATGAGAGTATTTTATGTGATACACGATCTAAATTAATAGATGGTCCATCTGGATGACCAAGTTCTCCGAGAGCACGACCTTTATTAATAGTGCTTTCTTCATACTTAGCAACCTCACGTTCTAGAGTTTTGAATGGATACTTGCGACCATTCTTGTTCTCTATCTCTGCCTGAAGAAAGACACCTTCAATAAAGTGTGACCTCTTGCCGTCCTTTTCCTCAGATAGAAATTTTACTTGAGTAATTTCTTCAGCTATCAGTCTCATCGGGTTCCTCCTCTTCGGGTTGTTCTTCGGTGGGTGTCTCAGCAGATGCTTCAATTTCAGGTTCTTCATCCTCAACGGAACTTGGAGTTCCTGGTGCCTCCTCTTCTGGAGGTGGCTCATGAGGCATTCTTTGAGCAGCAGGTTCAACCTTTGGTTCTCCCTCTTCACCATCAGCGACGAGTTTGTCCTCCAGTTCATCAGCAGCAGCTTGAGCAGTTTGATCTAAATCAAAACCCATACGTGCAGCAAATTCAGCTTTCTTTTGCTGAATCAAATCATATGTAGTCGCAGCTAATGCGTCATTAGTAGCATCAATAGCACGAGATTTCTCGTCACTAAAAATGTGATCTACGATTCCATTGGCTATTTCACTTGGCATAATAATCCCACTTTTACTTATTTATTTATTAAATTTCTCCTCTGCGTTGATCTGCGGAGGGCATTGTCCTTGATTGATCAGGTGTTGGTGCCATTCCTGGTGCCAATTGACCGTTACCACCAAGCATAGGATCTTGCATTGCTTCAAGTTCCGCAGCTGGATCAGCGATCAATCCTTCTTCCATCTCTTTCTCAATCTGTTTATCCATCTCTTTGATCTCAGGATCCTGTTGTTTCAAGACCTGACGACGGATATAGTCAATGGAGAAATACTTACCAACGTAAGGATCCATAGCATTAACTACGTTTAACCTTTCGTTGCGTATCTCAATCTCCTTGAGTTCAGTGAAGTAGTTATCAGCGATATAATCAAACTGAATATGCTCCTTCATATCCTGCCAATCTTCCAAGGTAACAATACCCTTTAAGACTAATTGCGTCTTAAGAAGATCAGAGAATAATTCGGAGAAACGTTTACGTAATCTTGCAACAAACTTCTGGAACTTAACTTCATCCCTTGTGATTTCAGCAGCACGACCAATGTTAAATGTAGTCTCTGTCTCTAATCTTGAGGAAGGAACATTTAATGCTTTGTATAATTTCTTCTGGAAGTACTTGACATCCTCAAGTTCTCCAAGATTTTGTCCACCTGGGAGCGTAGTGATCTCAGTTCCTCTACCGCCTTCCCTTCTTGGTAGCCAGAAGTCCTCAAGCATCGACATGAACTTCTTGTCATCTTTAATTTCTCCTGTATTTGCATCGTATACAAGTTTATTCCTGTAACGACCCATTACTTCACGGAGGTATTGTTCCGCTTTATTCTTTGGAAGATTACCTACATCAATATAGAAAATTCTTCTTTCTGGTGCTCTTGATAATCTATAGATTACCAGAGAGTCCTCAATCATTCTTAGCTGATTGACTGCTTTAATTGCTTTATGTAAGTGTGATAATACTAGATTCTTATTAAGATCTTGTACACCTGAGTGACAATAGCAAATAGAATCAGGTGCAATTTTCATTCCCTGATTAGTACTATTCCTTAAACCCTTAGGATTGTAAAGGAAATAATCTGCACTCTTCTGTGTTAACTGAGTGTTTAAATCTTGAGTACGTAACTGTTGAGGATTCTTTGCCTCATACTCAGTTACCTTACGGATCTTTCTTGGATCAACATACCGTAGTTCTGTTAATCCTTTTCTTGGTTGCTTTGGATCAATTACTTTATGGAAAAATAATCTACCATCGACATACCAACGACGAAATATTTCATATGATCTGTTATCAAAATCAAGTAGTCGAAGAATTTCATCGAATTCTTCACGTATTAACTTCTTGATCTTTTCAGATGTTTTTAAGTTTGATAATTCTACAGAGACAGGAACGTCATCAAAGTTACCACAAATGGTTTCATTAACAACGTCATCAACAGCACTATCACATTCTGGGTTAAGAACCATCTCCCTATATCGGGTGATTAGTTCATACTCATTACGTAACTGACCATCAAAATCAACAGAATAACCATAGTATCCGCCACCAACAACAGGTTGCGAACCATCTAAGCTATCCTTTTGAACAAAAGAAGGTCCCTTAGGAACCTTCTTTGCCCTCTCTAAACTAAATCCAAAGAGCTGCGACATTCTATTAAAAAATTGGTCCTGACTTATTTAGGTACTTTTTAAAACCCTATTTTATGATCCCTTCTCGTTCTTAGGAGGGATAGGAGTCCAGTATTGAGTCTGTAACTCAACAGTGAATTCTTCAATTGCATCATTATTTCCAAAGTCGAGATCTATTGCAGCAATACTTGATGGGAATACATTATAGAACTTGTATGACTTGATGACCTTATGAGCACCGCTTTCTTGATCATCTCTTGAAAGTTGATGAACTTCCATGTCTGCAAAGTAACCAGTCTTATCATCTGGTGAATGTAATCCTGATGCAGAAGTAAAGTTCTCATCATACGCTTGGATTGCTTGTGCCCATTTTTCAAATGCGCTCCTTATCAAGAACTTAGAATCATTCTGAACTGTAATAGTCCAAGGTTCAAAGGTTCTATCTCCAGCAATCTTCAGTACCCTTCCTCGGAAAGGAACTTCAATAACACCAATTTGCGAAGCAGGTAGATTCGCTGCACGAATAGTAAACTTTGCTAAGTCTACTAATCCACCTGACTGGCTAATAATCTCTCCTGGAAAGTTGATATCTACTTGGAATAGATTAGGGCGAGCAAAGTCCGCATTGACCTTACTCTTAAAGTTATCAATTGTTCCTCTAACTGCCATGATTGTTCCCAGAAATTCCGTGTGATATTATTTAGAATAATGAACTTTTTCAGCATAAAAAAGAGACCCCGTAGGGTCTCTAATCCATCTCGAACTCAGAGTTATTTAGGTTGCTACTTCTGAGAAAGATACACCAGTACGTGTTGCAACAAAGGATAATGTGATGTAGTTAATAGTACGTGTTGGTTTCACATATATTTCAGCATAAAACTCACCACGATCAACTGCGTCAGCAGGGTTGTTGTCACCGTCACACTTAACTAAGTAATCAGTTACACCACGACGACCTTGAACATCACGGAGATAAGGCTCAACTATGTTGAGGAATAGTGCTCTCTGTGTCTCATCATTCTGCTCGAACAATTGTGCTTTAGCAGCACCAGATATAACTCTTTCGATTGTTAGGAACAAACGACGAACGTTAATTCTGTCGAAGGCAGATGCATATCCAAGAGCAGTCTTATCACCGTATAGTACAACTCCCTGTCCTGGGAATGAAACTATTGGGTTAACTCTATCAGAGTAAAGTTGATCTCTTTGAGTCTTGTTAGGTGTATAAGCAAGTTTAATTGCATTCCGTACGATTCCTCTTTGGAAACCTGCAGGTGAGAACCAAGGCTCTGAAGTCTCAGTTGTCTGCAAGCATAGACCAGCAACGTCACCGTTACAAGGAACGTAACGATAAACATCATTGTACTTATCGTAGATATACTTGTATCCAGAATCAAATACTGTATAAGAAGAACTTGGTAATTGCTTAAAGAAATTACTAATGTTATCTGTAATAGAAGTTGTATTGGTTATACCAATTACATTTGCTCTACGTGGAGAAACGAATGCGATACAGTCACGACGCTCTTCAACAATATTAACTATTGAAGTGATCTTAGCAATAGCAGCAGCATCATCAGCACCAGAAGGACCAGTCAAAATATAATCGATTGTCTGTGATTCTGGGTCAGATACTAAACCGTATGCTGTAGATAGATCTCCATTAGTAATTGTGTAATTACCACCTGAAGCAGAATAATCAGCACCACTTCCAAGTCTATAGTAGTAAGTTGCGTTGTTGTCAGAACCAACTGTTGTGCGTCCTGCAGGATAATCTTGTGTACCAGAAGCAGAACGTAGTATATTAAACTGACGTGAAGCAGCAGTCAGTCCCCAGTTACCATCTGAAGGAGTTGAAGTTGCATTAAAGACTGTAGTCTCATGCTCTGCCCAGTAGATATACTCTGAACGTTGCTTAATAACTTCTGGATAGTAGTTAGTCTCACCAACAGATGTCTTAGCATCAGATGCTTTAGAGACATTAACAAATCTTTCAAGAACTGCACCAGCAGTACCAGAAATCTTACCATCAACGTCAACTACAAGAACGTGTAGTTCGTCACGATATCCACCATTGTTTTGTGCATATAGTGAAGTACCTGGACGTGGAGCAACATTGATCCACTTAACACCAGGAAGATACTCACGCTCATTATACTCTACACGTACTGCACTAATAGCAACAGCAGCAGAGTTTGTGTCAGTAACGCTGTCAGCAGCAGCGAAATCAATCTTATCCTTATCCTTAGCGATATATAAACGACGCTCAATACCACCTGTAGCAATATCACAAGTGTTAGTGCCTTGAGTTACGGTCTGACCGTCAGCAATAATACCAGTTACACCACCACCAGGAAGTGAAATCTCAAGGAACTTATTACCTGGATCCCATGCTTCAACAGTAACAGCTTCATTAGAACCACCAATACTAATTGTAGTAGCAGTACCAGGAGTGAAGTCTCCAACAATAGTATCAACCGTTAGACGGATTGCATACTTAAATACTTTACCAGCAGCACCTGAAGATGCAGTTAATGCAGCATCAGCAACAAACTCATACTCGTTACCTGAACCTGGAGCAGGGATGACAGCAATTTGATCAGCACCAGCATCAGTTACGAATATACCAATTGAATTTCCTTTTGAACCAGCAGTTCTAGCAGCCCACTTAAAGTTATTATTTGCACCCTCATATGTTGTCTCGTAATCTTGAAGATTCTTAATCAGAGGAGCAGTACCCGAATCAACAGCATTCTTTAGTGCTGCAGATGAAACTCTAATTGTCTTTAGTACTCCACCATATGAAAGAAACTGAGCAGCAGTAAACCAATATTCGTAGTTATTTTCATTTGGTTTTCCGAAACGCTCGACCAGTCCTCTTTCGTTAGAGATAGTAACGATTTCCTCGACTGGTCCTAATTCAAACGGTGCAGCAATTACGCCTGTGTTTGCTGTTGACAGGGTTGTAATAGTGGTCAGGTCTCTCTCCTGTATTACTACACCTGGCGATGATTGATTGGCTGCCATGATTGTAAAACTCCTAGTATGCTGTCAGCTTTTGTCTGTGATTATTTATATTTTTGAATACTCACCTGAAGTCTAGCATGTGCTGTACATCTCCGTATTCCGCGATTTCCCAACGTTCTCCTTGAGCATCAACAAAGGACTCTTCTTCTTGTCCATCACTAATGAATCCGAACGGTGCCATATCTTGTTCTATAGAGTCTCTTTGATCCGCATATATTCTTGCTCGAACATCATTATCATGCATCTCCTTAAAGTAATCTTGCATAGCCATCCATGCAAACATAACCAAGCACATAGCAAGGTCATCATGACATCCATCTTCTGCTTGGAAACTATTACCCTTTTGAATAAAGGTTGTCAATTCTGCAATAGTATCATAATCAGATATGTGTAATTTATCCTCTTCTATTAATGCTTTGAGATTAGAACATCCAACTTGCTTTGTGGCAGTTGACATCTTAACTCCTAACTGAGTTTTCTTACCTGAGAATCCCTGTCCTAATTGTTGACCTGCTCTTCCTCTCATAGCAGCCATCAATAGGTTTTCATACTCCAAATCAAATTGAATTATATCTGCAACCTGACCTCCTATATCATTTACTTCACATAAAATATATGCATTATTATAATTCTTAGCAACATCTACTATGATATTGGGAAATATAATAGGTTTAATTTCATTGTTTTTATATCTTGCTACCAGTTTATATGGTATCTCTGTAGTATCCATCACAGTAAAAGCAGATGCATCTCCACCAATACCACGAGATACATCAACCGTCACAATATAATTATGCTCTTCTTTAACATCTTCATATACTGCAAGACCTCTATTCTGTCTTAATGGATCTTCATATGGCATGACCCTTAACTTACTTGCTGATATTAAAGTATCAACAGATCCTAAGAATTCACATTCAAACTCAACTTTAAACTGTGCCTCTGATGTGTTAGCAATGGTTTGTTCTTTCCATGCATCATCTCTACCAGGAACTTGAGACCAATGTACATCAGTAGTTACATATTCATTCTTCTTTAACTCAGCATCATGCCAGAGTTTATAGAACATGTTCATACCGTGAGGTGTAGATATGATAATAACTTTAGTTTTCTTACCAGAAGATACAGTAGGATAGACAGAACTAAAGAACTGTTCAGCAATATGATTCGGAACGAAAGCGAACTCGTCCAAAAATATGATATTAAACGACATACCCCTAACAGCAGATGCAGAAGTAGAAGCAGCCAAGATTTTACTTCCATTCTCCAGTTCCAAAGATCCTTTGTTCCATCCGAGGATTCCTTGTTGGAGCCATTTAGGGAGGTTTTCATAACTTAATTGCAATCTTTGTAACATCTCTCTTGCAGTAGCAGCCTTGTTAGCAAGAATTGCTACGTTCACATTAGCATTGAATAAAACATACCAAAGCAAATAAGAGGTAACAATAGTAGACTTACCAGACTGCCGTGGTAGTTTTGCTATGTTAAATCTATAGTCATGAAATTTTTCAACCATCTTCTCTTGAAAGTCATACATTCTAAATGGTATGACACCTTCATCAAGAGATACAATTCTTACATACTTCTGTATGAAGTATACAGGATCCTCAGCGCACTTTAAAAACTCAGCAACTTGCTTCTTAGTGAAGTTCTGAGCAACGTTTGCCTTTTTAAGATTAGGATTACCTAAGTATACTTCTTGTGCTGCACTCATGACTTAGTTTCTTCTATTGCTTCTTTAATTACAGTCTTTAATTGTCTTAATTTCTTTTTACCAAGACCTGCTCTTGTATCTATCTTAACCTTTAACCAATATACAAAGGCAAGTACCAGTATAAATTGAATACCTTCACCCCATGATAGGTTCCATGCTTCATTAAGATCTAATGATGCAGCAGCAAATGTGTTTAATAAATTCATTTTTCAGCAGCGTATAATGCAAATGTAGAAGTAGTTATAACAGTCATCATGTTAGCAATGTGTTGCTTCACATCAGAGTCACATACCTTACCAGGCATAAAGCAACCAAATATAGTTGCTCCTACTATTCCTAACTGGAATAAGATCACAATCCTTATGAGATCTATAACCCTATCTTTACTATCCCTCATTCAATGTTCCAAAAGATCTACGAATCTCTCGTAGATCCTCAAAATTTTTCTGCTTAGTTCCACCATCGTATGCCCAAGCATACCCTTCGGTGATCATCTGTTCATTTAATGAAATATCAGCATCGCCAATGTAGAGCCAACCAAGAAGCCTACCATACTTCCCAACGCCACCCTTAAGTTCAGTTCTAATAAGGAGTTCTTCATCACCCTTGATCGTTTCTGTAAGTTTTTCCTTCATCCAGTTCGTAGCGTCTATCCCAAGGGCTTTCTCCTCCAAGTCCCTTGTCCTCTTCTCTGGAGTGTCCACACCCGCAATTCTTACCCGTTCTTTCTTGTATAAATCGAATCCAAGATCTATGGTGACATCTATCGTGTCTCCGTCCAGTACCTTGTTTATCTTCGTCACTCGGAAGTTGTAACAACTCTTCCGACTCGGTGGTGTCATCGCTCCCATCTAGTTCGTACTCCGTAAGTGATCTATTTATAGATTCTTCAATGGGAGTACGATTCTGCTCCGATTCGTGATCTCTTATCCTCTGAATCATTTCCCCCGAGCTCGGAAATGCTTGCACTGGTGTGCTCATCAATAGTAATGGGATTAGGATTCCAATCATCGTATTTGAATATCCAGTATATTGTAACACTAACCCCTACCAAAAGTAAAGCCAGCATAATATTTATTGACCAGACTACCTCAGACATATGCCTGTGCAGCAAGCCATGTTGATAGACCCAAAGAAGTTCCCATGATGGTGAGTCGGCTCATCCACCACATTATTTCGTGCTTATTCATATCATTGACCCTTGTGTACGTAACCAGTCTAATCCTGTTTCGTTAGTACACCTATCAATAAAATGAGGATGCTCCCGTAGAAACGGGACATCCTCTTTACTGTGTTGTATTGCTTCATACGAGTCTGTAGCGTACTCGCATATTTCTAAATGATGCTGTTCAGCATCATGATACCCTACGGTATAGTGTGCTAGGGGCATGATCTTTCAATCCCAGATACGTACTTATTTATTATAGCACGTAAGTATAATTAACTACTATTATCCTCTTTTGAACACAATTTATCGTAGTGGTCTGGATGACTATATGGTTTCAACCCTTTCTCTTCTTGTTGCTTAGCCTGACGGTTCAAGAGCTGTCTATAACGATCCAGCTCTTCCCTGTACTTCTTTTCAGAATCAGTCATTTAATTGTACCAATAAGTGTTTACTTATAATGATACGCTGGTTTAGAAGTCTTCTTAGGTAATTTTCCTGACCTGATCTTTGTTCCAGAGGTTTCTCCGTCTCCCTCCTTGTGTTTTCCTGGTTTGGATTTACCTAAATTTACTGATTTGCCTGGTTTCTTGGATTGAGTGTCATGTAATCTTGCAGGTTTGTCCTTATCTTTGGTGATAACTGACTCCTGTCCATGTTTCCGTCCGAGTCGTCTCATAGTCTTACCAAACCTTCTCTTGCTCATCTTATCTGGTTTACTTGTTTGGTACGAAACTTCTCTTCCAGTCCCTTCTTTTCCACCATCGGATGTATATTTGTATTCGCCTACACCCTTCTTATATCCAATCCCCTTTTTCTTTAAATCTTTTTCAAGACCTTTACGCTTCTTCCTATTATCTTTTTCAGAGCTACCACGGTCTGCAGATATATTACCAGTCGTTTTTGTCTTCGACTTAGTTAACATTCTTGTAGTTGGGTTGCCTTCAACGAGAGCAATAAAGTCTTTATAATACATAACTTTGAGATTTTCTTTTTGTGCTAACTTATTGGCAGTAGCATACATTACTTTTTTCGCATCATTTCCATATCGTGATTTGAAGTCTTTGGTACGACGTTTCATACCTTTGACTATCTTCTCTGCCTTTTGGTTAACCAGAGGCATGTTAGCCTCCTACCACTTGAACTTCCTCTACGATAACCGCACTTGTTGCAACAGTTATCTTAACACAGCGTTGTATTAGTGCTTTCTTACCTGATGACCAAGTATAGTCTGCACTTGCACTAGATGAATCTATATCTGTACTGATCATATTAGTAAAGTTAGATGCAGTAATCTTTTTACCAGCAGTTCCTGCAGATAAGAAGTTACTATCAATTGTCGGAGATGTGCTATCATCTACAACTGCAATATAATCATCTACTGAGAATGGATGGTTGGTAGAAGTATCTTGAATATGTTCTCCAACATAATAATCTCCAGTAGAATCAGAGACTGCTTTTATAACTTTTGCTTGACCTGGTTTACCACCTCTCACAAGTATAAATTCATTTTGAACTAATGTTATTGCTGGACCTCCATTAAAGGAAACGGTAGCAGCACCTGCGGTGGAACCTACTCTATAAAAACCTGTTTGTACAACCTGATATTCAGATGCACCTGCGGCCACAGAGTTCGTACTTAATACGTTCAGAACTGTCATTGTCGTGTCTATGTAGTTTCTTCTGGTTTATTTATATTTTTTAACATCTTCTGTAAGTCACTTGTACTTCCAACGAACATTGCATTAGTGACACTGGTTGGTCCTTTCTTATCTTCCTTATCTAATTCTTTCATCTTTGTTTGCAGATCAATCAACTTGTCTGTCGTATCTGCCACGTGTTTGATGAGTTGACCAGCAACTTCATAAGCTCTTGGATGATCACTTGCTCGTGCCACATCAAGTATTCCATCTACTGCCTCCTGTCCTTTCATTACCAAGCTATGTAGTTGAGCACGAGAAGTCTCATAATCCTGTTGCACATCAGGACTTTCGCTCTTTTTAATTTCAGTTTTAACACTCTCTACGTGCTTTTGTAATTCAGATGGTTCATCACCAAATGCTTTATCTAATCCACCAAATAAGTCTGCCATAATTAAATTGCCACATCAGCACCACTAACAGGATCACGTTTCTTCATGTCCTCAAAGTCTGAGGTCATTTCACCAAATCCAAAGTCATCATCAGAATCTACAAGATCATGATCTGCACTATCTATCTTAAGAACTGGTGCACTGGCAGCATGTGCTGCTGCTGTACTACCATACCATCCACGACTAACATGAAGAGTACTACCAACTACTCTATTGACATGCATAACCTCAGTACCAATCTGAAGTTCATCTCCTTGAGAGAATGAGGATACACTTGCAAGAGTGATAATACCATCTGTAGCAGTTATAGCATTAGTGACTGAAGTTACTCCAACACCATCTCTATCAATCTGTGATTCTGGTACTACTGTATAACGCTTCTGTCTTGGTGCTCTTGTTGTATTAGTATCTGTATAGTAATCTGTAATTGCCTTTCTGATAACCTTGCTGTCTGTAACAGGACCGTATAGGTAAGTCTTGGCAGTAAATGATAAGGTATAAATTATTGCTCTACGGGATGTGAAGTCTCCTTCATAATCATCTTGATAGTTTATACTGTTTAAAACTACAGGAACATCTTTTATTTCTCCTACAGTTGTTAAGAGTTTAACTGCGAGATTATAATGAGGTTGAAAGAAAGGAAGAATTTGTTCAATGATTTGTAATCCGTCATCCTGATTCTTTGATATAATTGCCAATTCAAATCCAATATTGTAAGGCACAGGCATAAAAACGTTCTTGTTCTCATCCGTATCCTTTTTAAATTTTATTTTTTGTGTAGGAGATACTTTCCTTTGAGGGTCGTAACTAACTCCATTAATCTCAAATGATAATCTTGGTAGTGTTATCTGAACTCTTTTATTAGTAGGATCAGGATTTTGATCTAACCGTGCTAAGAATTTCTGTTGAGGTCCATAGGCTAAAGGAACCTTCATAACCTCATCTTGTCGTCTGATCTCTATGTTATTGAATAGAGTACCAAAGGCAACAATGGTCTTGCGAAATATTTCGTTATAACTATAAGTTCCAAGCATTAGATTGATACGTCAGTTGAACTGCCAACACTTCCAAATGGGTTGGCTTCAGTAAAGTCAATGATGTCATTGTCAGCCTGTTCAAACTGATAACTCTCATCGTATTCACTATTTTTATTATCTATCGTATTATATGTAGCAGTTGTCCAAGAAGCACTTGAAGTACCACCTGTAATAGTTTCTGGTATAGTGAAAGTACCAGAACGATTAAGAACAATAAGTGTTCTGGTAGCACTATCCCAAGACTTAACCTCAGCAGTTACATTAGAACTACCACCAGTTACTGTCTCACCAACAGTAAAGTCTCCACTACCACCTGCTACGAGACCGACTGTAATTGCATTAGCAAAGGCAGTCTCAATAGCATCAAGAGCAGCAATACCAGTGTCAATCTCCTCGTCACTGTACTCGAAGAGTTCACATTGACATTCCCAAACATACCCTTTACCTAACTGGTAGAAAGGACGTTCTACTTCTACGAATTGTATTTCAAATAAATGTCTTGTTATTGGGAACCATATTAGATCCCCCTCGTTTGGTCTTCCTTCGACATTAAGGACTGTAGAGTCGTCAACCTTTTCTTTAAACTTTTCACGGGAGAATATAAACGTCGTTTTATCTTCGATACGTACTCCGAATTTGCTAAGTAACTCGCCTTGGCCTTCCCATCCTTCGACATTATTGACATATGCTCGGATTGGTTTTGCCGATTCAAATTTGCCATCCGAATCTTCTCCGAAAACTGTGTCACGATTGACGATAGTCCTCGGTACATAATATATGTCTTGGCCATAAATTTCAATGCTTTCAACGATAAGGTTTTCTATAAATTTTTGTTCCTGAGCAGAACCATTAATGTTTAAACGTGCAGAATTTGTATAATCTGACTGAACATAGTCCTGTGCTGGCGAGTTAGAAATTGCCATAGTTTATCCAATCAAGTCTAACGGTGGTAATTCATAACGATCACGTAGTTCTTTTTCAAGATCTAACTTGTACTGACTGCCATCTTCAAGAATCTGACGACCATTGAGTGTTACTCCACCCAACATTTGAATGCCATCATACTTACTTAGGTTACGTCCCCATTGCTGTTGAAACAATGCTTCAACGTAATCTTTTAGCCAATTGTCATTAAACATACTAGTGTATGTAGTAGGATCCTGACGCATGGTACAGTCAACCATAATATAATCACCTGCTTGGAGTTCATTCCAATCCATGTCCATACTTAATCTACCTGAGTGTTCATTCCACCCTATCCTACGATTTTGTTGAGAGTTTGTAACCCAGTCTAATGTTTCCAGATATTGAGATGTTAAGAAGTAATGTAATATTTGTCCATGCGTCATCGCATAGATGTCATTCAAAAAGATTTGGTATTTAATATTGAATATGTTACCTGGGACTATACTTGAAGCACCAATACTTGTATATACATGATTAACACCTAAGAGTCCTGGTGGTGTTGAAATATAATTATTAACACCATACCATGTAGTTGATCCTTGCTGAGTTTCTGATTGAGCTGCAGTTTTAATTGCATCAGTAACCTCAACCTTCATCCATGCACGATAACTTCCATTATAATGATACTCTTGGTAGTAATCAATTGCTTCTTCTACCAAGTCATCAAGTTGCTCAGTCGCCACATTAATATCTACCGTAGGATACCCTAATCTACGAAGAGCATAGTCTTTTAACTCTGTTTTAGTTGCAGGTCTAGTTGTGGACATTTATTTTAAGCGAATGAGGAAATAGTCAAGTTAGTTACATCATTAGCACCAACGGTTTCTCCGACCTTGAAGAATCCATCAACATTATCAACGGTGACTGAAGTAGCACCAAGAGCAGTAATAACTCCAGTTGTACCAGAGGTTCCACCTGTTACAGTTGCACCAACTTCCATCGTTGTGATATCAGATAGAGCGAACGTAGCATTAGTGAATACGGTAGAAGTATTAATCGTTGCGTTAGCAAAGATAGTAGCAATATCAACCGTTGCACCATTACCATGTATAGCAGATACAGGGAAGGATGCAGTGCTACCGTGAATAGCAGATACAGGAATTGTGGCACTATTACCATGAATTGCTGTAACATCAAAGGTAAGAGCAGCACCACCACCTCCACCAAGTTGTGCGTCAGCAACAGTAACTGTTTCGTTAGCAATCCAAGTATCACCATCATTAACAACGGTAACTGTAGCAGCACCAGAACCATTAACTACAATAGTAAAGGTTGCATTCTGACCAGATGCTTGAGAAGCATAGTCAGTAGCAGCAATATTATATGTACCAGCAGTTCTTGATGCGTCAGCAGCACCAATGTTACCTACAGTGTTAATACCAGAGGCATTAGCGTTAGTGATAGTCAAGACTTCAGATGCTGCATATCCAGAACCATCATCATTAATTGTAACTCCAGTAACAGCACCGTTAGCACCAACTGTTATATCAACAGTTCCACCAGTTCCAGATCCAGATGATGTAGTTGCAATAGCAGATCCAGCAGAGTATCCAGTACCAGCAGTAGCGATAGAACCAAGAGTCTTGGCACCAGTAGCATTTGCGTTAGTAATTGTGATTACTTCATCAGCAGCATAACCAGATCCATCATCATTAATAGTAACTCCAGATACAACACCAGAACTTACAGTAACATCTACTGTCAATCCAGTTCCTGAACCAGCAGAAGTTGTTGCAATTCCAGATCCAGCAGCATAACCAGTACCACCTTGAGAAATAGATCCAAGTGTCTTAGCACCAGATGCATTAGCGTTCACAATAGTGATTGTGTCATCTACTGCGTATCCTGATCCTGCAGCATTTATAGCAGCAGCAGTTACAACACCATTAGATGTTGTGAGGTTAAGTGTTAATCCTGAACCTCCACCACCTGTAGTAGCGATTGCAGTTCCGTTGGCATATCCTGTACCACCTACAAGGGTGTCAACAGTTGATGCACCACCTGCATTACTATTCGCAATAGTGATTGTCTCACCAATAGCATATCCAGATCCTGCAGCGTTTATAGCAACGTTAGTGATTGCTCCATTTCCATCAACAGTAGTGTTAAGAGTTAATCCAGTTCCTGATCCAGATGAACTTGTTGCAACTCCAGTAGCAGCAGAGAATCCTCCAACACCACCTGATAGAGTACCCAAGTTAAGAGTATCAACACCACCAAGATTAGGGTTAGTAATTGTTAAAGTATCACCAATTAAGTATCCAGTACCAGCAGCATTTAATGCAAGACCAGTTATAATTCCATCAGCATTTACTGTAGTATCAACAGTTAATCCAGATCCAGTTCCACCTGTTGTAGCAACGTTTGTTGCTCCTGTGAATCCACCAACTCCACCAGCTGAAATAGATCCAAGTGTTACAACAGATCCAGGAGTAGGATCTCCAGATAAGTTAAGTGTTAATGTTGTTGCAGTAGCAAGGTTATTCAACATAGCACTAAGTTGTGCGTATGCATTATCAAGTTTTGCTTGAACTCTTGCTTCTGTATAATATTGATTAGTTCCTTCAGAAAGGTTAGTTGTAGACTTACTGGATAGATCTAAGTTAGCACCAGTTGCAGCAGCGACTCTTGCATTCGCTCTTGCATCTGTATAGTAAAGGTTAGATCCTTCTGATAGATCTCCAGTATCAGCAGCAGCAATACGTGCGTCTGCCCTTGCATCTGTAAAGAATAATTTACTTGATCCTTCAGTAATATTATCAGTATTAATATCTGCCTGTGTTACAGATAGAGTACCACTACTATGTGTGATACCTGTGCCGTATGTAAAGTGTGTCCTTGTTCTGGCAGCAGTAGTAAAGAGATTTGTTGATCCCTCAGTTATGTTATCAGAGTTAACGTCTGCCTGAGTAACAGATAGTGTGTATGTATTAGCAGCGTCATCATATACCTTAGTAACACCAGTACCAGCAATGATAACAGCATTAAGTCTGTCATCTACACGCTCGTTAGTGAAGTAAAGGTTAGTTGATCCTTCAGATAATGCATCAGTATCATGGTTTGCAATACTTGAAACTGTTCCAGTTACGTTACCAGTTACAGCACCAGTGATAGGACCAGCGAATCCAGTAGCAGTAAGGATTCCAGTATTTGAATTGAATGTTAAGTTTGTACCACTCTTAACTGCAAGAGAACCAGTCGCTGCAGTTGTGAATAGAACATTACATGAGGTGTCTGTTGACTCATCAGCAACGGTTACTGTAGCAGCAAGAGTTGCAGAATCAGCGTTACCTGTAAGATCACCAGTTACATCACCAGTCAAGGTACCAGTAATCGCTGTAATATTTGCAGCATCACCGTAAATATTTTGCCATCTGACTGAAGTAGTACCAAGATCATATGTACTATCAGCAGCAGGATTTAAGTTCTTAGCAGTTGATGTAGTTCCAACAATATTACCTGTTAGATCTCCAGCAACATTACCTGTTATATTACCAGTTACATTACCAGTTAGAGTTCCTGTAATAGCAGTGATGTCTGCAGCATCTGCGTAGAGCTTCTGCCAACGAACTGTATTAGTACCAAGATCATATGAACTATCTGAAGCAGGATTAAGATCCTTAGCAGTAGAAGTAGCACCTGTAAGGTTACCAACTAAATCTGAAGTAATCTCATTAGCAGCAAAGTCTCCAGATCCGTCACGTAAGACTAAGTTGTTTGCAGCGTTTGTGCTTGCAGAAGCAACGTTAATTGTTGTGTTACCTGATACACCATCAGGGTTTGTAAGAGTAATACCAGAGGATGCTGTAACAGCAAGTGTTCTTTGTGCGTAAGTATTTGCAGCAGTCCTTACAACGTATCCTGTGCCAGACATTGCTGCCAAAGCAGTTATATCAGCATCAACGAATGTTGTAGTAATGCTTACATCAGCAGATCCGTTAAAGGATACAGTACCAGAAACAACACCAGCAACTGCGATATTCCTTGCAGTCTCAAGTGTAGTTGCTGTAGATGCATTACCTGTTAGAGCAGCAGTAATTGTTCCTGCAGCAAAATTACCAGATCCATCTCTATTAACAACTGTAGATACTGTATTAGCAGTAGCAGTTGTCATACCATCCAGTAAGTCTGCGTTAAGGTTTGAAACCTTAGTTGTAGATGCAACTACAAATGGAGCAGTACCTTGAGCAAGTTGAGAAATTATTTGTCCATCAACTGTTGCTGTACCATCTACGTTTAAATTATTGTCTATATCAACTGATGTACCAGCACCAGTTACATTAAGTGATCCAACTCTTAAAGCACCATCAGTACCTGATAGAACTTCAGAACTATTAGTTGCACTTGTTAGGAATGCGAATTGTTGCGATGATCTATCGAAACCAAAGAAGCCGATTTTAGCAGAGCCGTCGTAGTAACGGAACTCAATACCCCTATCCTTAGCATCGTTAGAAGATGGTGCTGTGTCACCACCCAAAGTAACAATAGGGTCATCGTAAGTTGTGACCGTACTGTTGACTGTAGTTGTTGTTCCATTGACTGTAAGATTACCTGTGACTACAAGATCAGATTGTAATGCCGTATCACCAGCAACCTGAAGTTCTCCTGCAGATACGATATTACCATTGTCAGTATCAACTGTAAATTTATCAACACCTGCAGCATTCTGTACTTTAAAGAACTTGTTATCTGCTTTAACTATTGTCTGATCATTAACAGTTAATGTGCCAGAAATGTCAGCATTATTATTAAGATCTAATGTACCTGTTAATTCTGTATTGCCGTAGACTCGTGCCCCGCCACCAACTGCTAAGTTCTTAGCTAAACCAATACCACCAGAGAACCTTGCAGAACCATCAGCAGCGTATGACCCTGTTAGAGTTTGCTCTGTGTTGTTAGTGAATGTATTAACACCAGATGTTCCGAATGTATCGTTGATCTGTGTAGCATCACCAACGGTTAATGTACCAATGATATTTGTATTACCATTGTCTGTATCAACACCAAACTTCTCAACTGCAGAACCATTTCTGATAGAGAAGATTTCATTTGCCTCATCAATAACAACTGAGTCATTGACATTAATTTGACCGTCAACTTGTAAGGTTCCTGAGATTACAGTATTACCGTTATCAGTATCAACTGTAAACTTATCTGCTGCAGCAGCAGTCTGAACCTTGAACATCTTGTTGTCAGACTTGACAATAAGATCGTCTTGGATAGTTGCTGTACCATCTACATTAAGTGTTGTATCAAGATCAACAGCACCTTTAATGTTTAGATCTCCTTCACCAACTGCATTACCAGTTGAAGAAGCAATAGTAAACTTATCAGTTGTACCAGAACGAACTGCAAAGTTAGCATCAACATCTACAGTTCCATTAAACTCAGCGTTACCATTCTGTGTTAGTGTACCTTCAGATGTAATATTACCTGTAGCACCTAAAACTTGGAACTTAACTGTGTCTCCAGAGTTCTTTTTACCAACGAATAGACCTTCTCCAGATCCAGTAGCACCAACATGTAGGTTCTGGTTAACACCAGCACCACCATATACTCTTAAGTTAGAAGTGTTATGATTTGAATAGGAAGGATTGTAAGAAACACTTGAACCAGCCCTGATCTTATATCTGACCTGCAACCAGTTCCGTAAACCCCAACTCTCAGTTCCACTATCTCTCTGGTTGAAGTCTCCGTTCAGGTAGATATCACTATCAAACAATACTGCCTTATCAAAGAATCCACCACCATCTACTCTTAATGCACCATAGTCAGAACTTTGTATCTCATACAAGTCTGTAGAATTGTTTAGTGCAATGTTAGGTTCATCAGTAGATTCAAGATGAACTAAAGATCCAACATTTAATGTACCTTCAAGATCTGTATTACCATTATCTGTATCAACTGTAAACTTGTCTACACCAGCAGCAGTCTGAACTTTGAAGTACTTGGCATCTGCTTTAATAATAGTTTGATCAGATACTGTTAAAGTACCTGCTATAGCAGTGTTACCAGATGCTGCTACAATATTAAACTTGTTACTATTAACATCTACGTTACCTGTAACAGCAAGAATTCCTGCCATTGTTAGGTTACCAGATGTAGTTACTGCAGTAATCTTAGCGTTGTTACTGCCATCCTTAAGTATGAAATTCTTAGAAGCACCCTTTATTACTACTTCATCAGTAAAGAGTGATGTGCCTGTGACACCTAAGTTAGTATCGATATCTACTGAACCACCGATATTGACACTACCACCGATACCAGCACCACCTGCGACCACTAAATCACCAGTAGTATTAGTTGTAGATGCTGTACCAGTTGTAAGCTTTATGTTACCAGCGATGATCCCTGCATCTGTTCCAGAGAATACCTCTGCGGTATTTGTGGCATTGTAGAGGAACGTGAATGATCCTGCATGTCCTCCAAGATCGTTGGCCGAATCGTCGTAACCAAAGAATCCAACTCTTGCTTGAGAGTCATAGTATCTGAATTCAACTCCTCGATCCTTGTTGTCATCTGAACCTGGAGCACTATCACCACCGAGAGTAATAATAGGATCATCAATCGTAGTAACGGTTGAATTAATTGTTGTAGTCGTTCCATCTACCTGTAAGTCCCCCATTATCTGAACTTTACCACTTACTGCTCTATCATCACCAGGATCCAAGATCATGGTAGCAGCAGAGGAAGCAATATAGTCCCCTTGGAAATATGTGTCTTCTACTTGTACTTTACCAGCAGAATCTGATGCAGTGATTGTAACAGCATTCTCTGCAGTTACTATAACACTACTATTACCAGAACCAGAGTTAGATGCTGATACAGTTAAAGATCTTGCAGAAGTTGAGTTCTGTGTAGTTGTGAAAGTAAGATTACCATCACCAGTCTTGTTTAGAGTTTGTGCAACCCCTCCGTCGAGGGTAATGTCTGCATCACTGAAATAGGATCTGACGTTGACATCAATCTCTCCAGCACCACTATCACCCGTATTATTTGCGCCAAACAGTAAATTACCACTTGTATCATTAATCTTGACATAGTTAAGTTTATTGAATCCACGATATCCTGTAGTAGCAGTTAATTCTTGGTCGAGGTCGAAGTCCTCTTTCGCGTTGCCGTCAGCAAAGGAAATTCTACTGTTTTGTAATTGATCATTGTCAATAGAACCAAGAGCCATAGTAACGTGACCTGACGCAGATACGTCGAAGTCTTCCTGATCAAAGGACGCGAGTCCTTTTTGCGGTGTTGCACTCGCAGCAAGATATCTCCACGATCCTGCATCGCTAGTATCTGAATGAGTAGGTGCACCAGCTCCTGCTGCAATACCTGCAATGGCCTGATAAAGTTTCGATGCATTAGTGATTTGATCACCACGGGAATAGGTCGTTCCTGCATTATATGCTGCTGCTGTAGTTCCTTGTGTAGCAGTTGCAATCGGAATTGTCGCTGCTGCAGTTATTCTACCATAAGTGTCAACGCTATATTGCCCTGCGTTAACAGTTTCTGATCCAGCAGCAGAAGTAGTACTTGCTGTATTGTAATCAGCAGCAGTTACAGCAGTTGCAACTAAATCAATAGTTGGGTTACCATTAAGACCAGCACCTTCATTAACTTGAATTCTTTGTGCAGTACCAGTAATAGTTCTGGTTTGCATATTACCAGCACTGGTTCTGGAAATCATACCAGTAGTGGTAAGACCAGCAATAGAAACAAGATCTAAATCATATGGTTGTGCAGATGAACCTTCTACTGTTCCATTAAGGTTATAATCTGCTAACGTTGAAGGAGTTGAAGCATTTTTAATTCTACCCTGAGCATCTACAGTAACCTTCGTATAGGTTGCGGAAGATTCAGCAGTACCATCATAATGTGGTAATGTTGATATAAGTTCTAGAGTTGTTACAAGGTTTAAGTTCTGAGAACCGTCAAATACACCAGAACCTTGGATGTCTCCTGATAATTGAATCTGACGAGTTGAAGCAAGTCTTGTGGCAGTTGAAGCATTACCAATAAGAGTTGATGTAATAGTACCTGCAGCGAAGTTACCGTCTGCGTCTCTCTGTACTAAAGTATTTGCAGTATTAGATGTCGATTCAACTGGACGCTCGTACCTCAAAGAGTTCCACGCTGAAACGCCATCTCCAATTTTAAATCGTCCAGTATCTAATTCTATCCCTAATTCGCCTTGTGCTAATGTAGGGTTGGAGTTTGCCCATTCTTGGGCACCACCTCTTCTTAATTGAATTCTATTTGCCATTTTATTAGGACAACTCTATGAGAACATGCTTCCAAGTTATTTATGTCACTAAAAAAGGGGAACTAAGTTCCCCCTTGATTATTCTTCAGTTGTTGTTCCAGGGGATGTATCTGTGTCGAGATTATCTACCGTTTCGGAACCTGGAGGATTTTCATCATAATATTCCAAAGCTTCGATGGCACCTTGTAATTTGAGTGCTACGATTTCATTATCTTTAATTTTTTTTGAATACTCTTGATTTTCATTAATCAAGGTTTGTAATCTTTCCTTAAACTGTGCCAGCATTACAGGTTGCGTAACCTTTTCTACTGGTTGTTCAGGTGTGCTAGTCGTCATAATTAAGTCCTTTCTTTGTTAGCTAACTGGAGTAAGAGGGCTTTAATCTCACTCATCTCTGATTTTAACTCAGAAACCTCATTTTGTAAAGAGCCAAAATCTTTTTCTTTACGTTGCTCAGCCCTATATCCCTTCATGTACTGATTATACACTGAAGTATCAGAACAGTTTATAGAACCTGAGTGCTCATCTCGGAACCATTTATCATGATCCTTAACTGGAATTTGACTCATTATACTGCGAGTGCGATTGCCCTAAGATCTTTAATGATTGGAACGTATGCTTGATTCGATGATACGAACAATATCTTAATCTGATACTGATCGAAGTTCAAACCAGAAGCTTCATATTCATAATCATAATATATCTTCCTATCTGTAGTTGCTGGTATAGTAGCACCTGTAGTTGGGAAGTAAGAGAAACCATAGGTATCAATGGAACTTGATGAACCAACAGGTCTCACCCTATATAGAACCTTAATTGTTGTGTTTGGTGGACGGTATCCCGCAAACATAAGTTTAATAGATCCAGATGGATTAGCAAGGTTTGCAACACGTGTAATGTATACAGCATCATGCTCATCACCTACTGATTTCAGTGCACTATCAGTAGCAGTTGGACTATTAATTCTATTTGTTACTAAGATAGCAGATAGTCTATCTGTATCAATAACAGGTGAAATATTAGGTTCTAAACTCTTTAACTGAAGATCCATTCTGAATGACTTAGCACCACTCAATTCAGAAGATTCATTAATCTCTGAACATATAAGTGCAGGAGCAGCAAATTGATTATCTTCACTTAATATAATATCATTAAAGACTCCATCATTTGCAAATGATGCTTCAGTAACTGAAGAACCATCACCAATAGATGTTCCACTAATAACATTGGCTCTTGCAGTAATCTCAGTCTGTGGAAGCAACATCCTTTCGATCTGCGGAACTAATGTCTCATATTGAATATTTTGAGTAGCAAATATATTAGAACCACCTGCTCTAATACCTAATCTTCCGATAGATGTAGTTACTAATTCATAACTATCCAACGTTGGATTCTGTATAGCAGTATGGATTTTATTAATTTCTGTTAGAGGAATACCATCAAGGTTATAGCATTTAACTACAGATTCATCTACATGAGATACTCCTGTAGTACCATTCAATCCTCTCTCATGAACAGTAATAGTTTTATTATCATTACTAATAGCACTGTAAGACATAATTTCATTATCAATCATAATGTATCCCACATTGGTTGAACCAATAGCAACACCATTAATAACCTTATGGAAAGCACTGGCATCATTAACAGCAATACTTGTGTCAGATGCAGAAATAGCAGCAGTTAAATACGTATCTGATACTTCAGAAATAACTCCACTAAGAGTAACATTGTTAGATGTTGAATGCATACAATGATTACTATGAGATATCCTAATCTTCCTATTTGCAGCAGCAAATGTAGGTGTTGATTGAGGATATGCATCTTGAATTGTTGGAGTACCACCTGCAGTGGCATCACCACTATAAGTAATCGATGCAACTGTTGCAGTTACAGAGGATAGTCCACCTGTAATTGTTTCAGAAGTTGCAGTGAAATTAGTAGAAACATACTTCAATGTTAGTGTGTTTGTACCTGAAACCCAAGTAACAACTTCAGCAGTAGGAGCAGCAGAAGTACTACCTGTAATTGTTTCACCCACTGTAAAGTCTCCAGAAGCACCTGAGACGACCATAGTAGCAAGTGTCTTAGACGATACAAGTCTGTTAGTAATAACACCACCTGTAGCGGATCCTTGAGCGAATGTACCACTGATGTCATCAACAGTCAGTAGAGCAGCACCACCAGCACCAGTAGTAATCTTTCTAATTGTACCTTCAGCAAGTGTAGTCTTCTGATAAACTCTTGATCCAACTGTATATGTTAATGCAGTATTCATTAACAAATCAATGGATGGTACTACTGTTTCAATAGCATCATTTCTAAGATTCAATACTCCACCGTTACCGATATCTAATTTAGCATTGTTTAAAACAACAGTAGATGTTCCTGTAGTGGTAAAGTCTGCTCTATTAATAGCAAACTTTAAATCTTCAAACTGGTCTGCAGTCCAAGTAGATGCGTTCTGTGACTTGAATAGAACACCAGCATAAGGTTGATCAGATATAGTTCTGTCACCCGTAATATCAAGTTCTCCCATCCTTGAGATCCAAACCTGATATTCATTAGAGTCAGACAATAGAACAAAACAATGTTCAATAGACTGAGGGATATAAACAGGAGCTTGGAATGTAAATTTAGTTGCAACTGAACCAGTTTCAGATATCTGAATATTTGTTGGTTCTATAGTTACGTCAGAGAATGGTAATATACTCTTTGTAGGATAACCATTTTCCATTGTTCTAATTTGCATAGAAACTGGAATGTTAGTATCCTTAGTATTAAAGTATACATCAACAGATGTCAAGAATACTCCACCCTTCTCATCCAAAATAAAGGATTGAGCAAGAGGGTCATACCAACCAATCTGTCTTGTTTCTGTTCTTGTAGTACGAACTGTTACGGTTTCACTTACAGTATCACGTACGACTTCAGCATTTCTTACAGCAAGAATATTCTCACGTACTCTATTCAAAGTACCATTTGATTCATATTCTGCTTCAGCAGAAGAAGCAACAACTCCTCCTACACGTGAATCTACATCAGATGTAGTAAATCTTAATGTTCTTGTACCAGTTCTCCAACGAGGATTAGTATCTACTCCTGGTCTTGGTATGAAGAACGATGCTTTCATCTTACCGAATCTGTCGCTGATCAATCTACGATCTTTAACGACTGCCTTAGCACCAGAGGTTCCCTCTAGTACCTCACCTACTTGCATATTACCGTAGTATTGTCCTACTGCCTGTTTAGCAAGTGCATCAGTATCAATGTTCAAATATTCTGTAGTAGAAGCATAAGAACTTGGAAGTGTAGAATCATCATAAGGACTATACTGATAGAAGTCATTAGGATTAGCAACCTTAAACTTCAATCCACTTGTTAATCCTGTTACGGTCTCACCAACAACAAATGGTGTTGAGTTAGTTCTTGTATCAACTGTAGGATCTTTAATAAGTTCTATCAGTTTTGGAGAAACATAAACATCAACTTTTCTACCATCAAAGAATGTATAGAATTGTGTTCTTGGTTTCAAACGTGCAATATCTACTTCTAAATTTCTGGAACGAATCCAAGGAATAACAGTACTGGAAACAACACTATCACCCATAGAAGTACGTTCAATTCTTGGAATAACACGAGTTCTAATACCACTTCTTGTTTGTATTCTATTACTTTCAATAGTTTCAACTCTGTTAATACGACGCATACCACGACCACCCCATACACCAGGGTTAGGTGAACGTCCTCTATCTTCTTCTAACCAATGTCGGTTATGAACAGTTCTTCCACTGATAGTTACATCAGAACTCCAAACAGTTCTCCATGCTCTCCACTGAACAGGAGCAAAACCATTTTGGTCAACATTTAATTCAGAAGCAGTTGCTTCAAAATCACCTTCAATCTGCTGTACTCTAGCTGGCAGTCTCTCTGTATCTACCCAGTCATCAGAAGATGGTAATAATGTAACACGTCCAATATAAGTGAACACGTTAAATGGGTTTACGTTCTCTACTCTTGAAGCATAAGGTTGATCAATAACTTTCTTCTCAACATATGGAAGAGTTATTATTGGACCTGTCTGCTGATAGTTTGTAGATAATGTTGTATTAATTTGAAGAGGAATATTTGTAGTATAGTGACCTGGACGGCACTCACCCTCTTGGAAATCTACAGAAGCAGCAAAATCCTCATGGTCTGTAGCAGACTTTCCATGATCAGAGAAGTCATCTACAATAAAACCATTCTTAAGACGATCCTTACCAGAAGAATCAAGAACTTTAGTATTAAATGTATCAGTCTCAAGCATGTTGAGTGAAGTATAATATTCAACCTGATCTAATCTACGCTCAAGTTGACCAATATCCTTCATGGTATATCTCTTATGGTCTGAACGTACTATTGCAGCATCAGCCTCAGGATCAAATCCATATGGTTTATGGTTAATAACAGCAAGTAGCATACCATCAACTAAATCATCTGGTTCCTGAGGAGCTTCTTCAGACTTACCTTTAATGATCTGGAATTCACCATCTGGAGTAATAAAGCATTTATCAACTCTTGGTAGATACCAATCAAAGTCAGCACGGAAACTACTATTCAACTTAGGAATATCAAAGATAGTAGCAATAGGACTTCCACCTGTAGTGAATACTCTTGATTTGAAATCAAATGTAGAACAGTTTACATAACCAGGAGATGCTACTGTACCAGTTCCACTAAAGAGATTCTTAGCACCTGGACGGAAATCTAAGTAATCTGCTAAGAACTTGAATTGATAGAAAGGAATATCTGCATATGGAGTATCTAAGTATGACTGACCACCAAAGTAATCACCAGTTGCAGAGTGTGTATAATAATCGAGAACAATTTTTAACTTTCTAATAGGAGTTGAAACACCTTTCTTACGAACAATCTTAGATATGTCATACATAAATCCAGTTTGTCCAACTTCAAGGAAATAATTATCAGTTACAACCTTAGAACCTGCGACAATAGATCCTGCACTATCATTGATGATTGCTGAAATTGCTGTACCACTACTATTAACACCAGTAATACTTTCACCAGCAACAAAACTACCTTCAATATAAACCAAACTTAATGTTAAACTACCTGAAGCAAAGTCAACAACTTTTGCTCTTGCTTTAGATGTTTTACCTGTAACAATACTTCCTGTTGCAAAGAATGTAGGTTCTACAAGAACTACAGAAGGAATAATAGGATCATTATTATCATTAGATTCATATACAGCATGAAGTCTATAAGCATCAACAAGTCCTAATGAAAGATCTCTATCCTGAATTCTTGTACCATAAAGATTAGAATATGTTAAACCATAATTCTGTTTGTCAAGATCTGCAGTAGTTTTATTAACTTTAAGAACAACCATCTGCTGACCAGATTTAGTCTTTCTTGCAGTAACGTTCTTAGAAATTGTTGCTGTTACTTTAATAGATGTTATATTTGTTAGATTTACAATCTGAATAGTAGTTCTATCAGCAGAAGTAAATGTTGTATAACCTACGTTACCACTATTTGTAGTATCAATTAATATCTGATCACCTACAGGATGAGTAGAGTTTGTACCTGCAAGAACTGTAAATGTATAATTTTCATCTGTAATAGATTCAAACTGTTCATTTGCTGGTAGAGTAATAGATACTGAATTTGATGCTACAGTCTGAGCATCGAATGTTCTTCTAACAACAGATGATTCATCAGAGATACTCTTAATATACTTCTTAGGCATTTCACTAAGAAGGTCAGCATTCTGAACATCATTTAATTTTCCTCTATATCTAACAAGTGTTGTATAAGTACCTGCTGAAGGAGCAGCTGCACCAGCACCAGGAGTTACATTAACTGTTTGATTTAGATAATTGAATATAGCAGGTATACCAGTACCAGCAAGGTTTGATATAGTTACATAATCAACATCAACATACTGAGTTGCATTAAAGTAAACTCTATCACCAGGACGTAGGTCAAGTGCAAAGTTAGAGTTTAAACCCGTAATCTTTTCAGAACCACCAGTAGCATCATAGGTGAATGTATCACCTTCTAATCTAATAATATCTTCTAATATAAGGTCAGCAGTAAATTCTGTAGCAGAAGTACTTTCATCTTTAGCAACAAACTGACGAGTATCAGAATACTTATACTCATGGAAATTAGCAATAGTATCTAAATTCTGCCCATCAAGAGTAAGCATTTCACCCTTTTCAAATGTTCCTTCTACTTGATAAAGAAGTAAATCTGTAGAGTTTGTAGTAGCATTAACAATATATCCTCTAGCTCCAGTATTAGCACCAACTAATAATGAACCCTGTGAAATAGTCTCTGTACTTGATAGAGTCATCACAGTGAACATTTGAACATCAAAGATGTTTAATTTATATTGATCGTCTGCAGTACCAAACGTAGTGTCTGGATCTGCCATATGTTCAAATGCAGCAGTACGAGCATATCCAATAAGTTGTCCCTGTGCATCACCAGCAGTTACACTAAAGTTATCACGTAATTCTAAAACCTGATATGAATTAGCAACAGTAGATCCAGATAGATTTAAGAAACCATATACGTTACTAACTTTAGACCAATTACCCATTTCAAATGGGATAATAACGTTCTGTGCTGACTTTGTATCTCTTGGTTTTGCTAAGTCAACATAAGTTGGTGATAATGTTTTAACTCTATATCCTTTAACATATGCTGCACCTGCTCCAAATTCTACTGCATACTTAGTTTCCGAAGCTGTATCACCCTGTGCTGTAGTAGCACCAATATCATAAACACCATTGTTAAACCCATCATCAAGGTTCTCTCTAAGGTTGATAGCAAAGTCTTTTACAACATAATCACCAGACTCTTCATAAGTTCTGATAGCAAGAGACTTTTCTAACTCATCATATGCACTACGATCTAAAAGTTTCTCAACTTTACTTGCGTTAATTCTTAATAGCTCAATGAAGTTCTTATCAGCATCATCTGTAAGAAGTTTCTTAATAAGCTTGGTTGTTATTCTGAACCTGTGAGAACCAGGAGCAGCATAATTAGATGTTCCTGCAGCGTTATCATTGAGGCTAAGGTCATCTTCTGGGGTAATGATGGATTCTTGTATGTCAAGTCCAACTCTATAGGAGGGGTTACTTCCATATTGATCAAGGAGAATATATTGATAAGGTACGTCTACAAAGAAACCTCTGATATAGTATACACCAGTTTGCACGTATGCAACAGATCCAATTTGTAGAGCTGCGGTTGGAAGAAGTTGAGCAAATGGAGACCCAATTTCAATCAGTGTAGTACCAAACGTAATGGCAGACGTGGTAACTAACTGTTCATTATTTGAAAATGTCTTTTGAGTATTTGCTGTACCACCAGACTCAGTATACTTAACATAAAGGGTAATATAACCTTTCTCTGAATCGGTAGATGAAATACTATATAATACTTTTGCTTTAACTCCTGAAGTCAAACCAGTAATAATTTTACCAGTTAACTGAGAACGATACAATTCAATATCAGCACCCAAGAATGACTCTTGAAGCATGATACAATCAACGTTCAGGTCATATCCTATCTGACCAGGAATAACCATCGCACCATCTTTAAATAAGTGCGAACCAATATTTTCAACCTGATTCTGTTGAATCGATTGTAGTGTTGTAAGTTCCCTTGCCTGTATCGGGAAGCCAGGTCTAAAAAGTACTCGATAAAAGTTCTTACTCTTATCAAAGTCGTCGTAATACGGGGTTACATTTAAGTTAGTATTTTGTGCCATTCGTTTAGAACTCGATTACGATTTTAATGTCTTCTACTTGGTCGTTTGCACGACTAATGGATCTCCTATTATCTATGTAAACAACCTGACCGCTATTTGATTCGATCTCAGGTTTTGCATATCCATTATTAAATTTCATACCCAAGTCATACTCTGTGTTGTTAATAGTTCTTGAAGAAGAATTAGGAACAGCAGGGAAGTTAACATCAGGAGCACCAGCAGCACCAGAAGTAGCACCACTAATAACATTAGAACCATCGAATTCATTCTGTGTACCAGTAACTTCAGGGAAGATACCGTCTACAGCATTCTGATAGTATTTCAAAAGCTTTGTAGTTGCGTTCCATGATATAACACGAGCACGAGCAGTAACGTTAGTACCACCAACAACTCTTGTTTGTGTTATGATTTCATCAGGAACATAGTTACCTTGGAAGGTAGGAGCAAATATAACTGCCTTACAAGCAGAAACTGTTAGGTCTGATATAAGTTCAGCAGTACCATACTTAAGAGGATTAGTAATTAAACCAATTCTTCTGTAGTCGTTATCAACTGGGAAGTCTCCTGCACCCTCATCATATGAGAGTTTAGCATTAATCATTGTTCGGAAAGCACCGACTTCAACAACTGAATCATATCCATGTCCATTTGGAGGAGGAATGATTACATCAACTTGTCCACCAGTACCAGTACCGATACCAGTTATGTTGTCTACACTGATTTTACCGAATGTATATCCAGTACCACCAGATGTTACAGTTGCAGAGATGATTTTACCACCATCAACGACAATACTAACGCGACCTCCAGTACCATCACCATTAATAGCGACGTTATCGTACGTTCCATTGTTGTATCCTGCTCCAGCAGCGTTAATTACTACAGTATCAACTTCTCCAGAAACAGCATTCGTCTTTACGGCTGCGTTAGTGAAGACGGGCATATAATCATTAGAGAAGAATTTAAGGACGGAAGCAACGGGGATGGTGTACATATACTTCCAACGATATCCATCACCAGTAGTGACAATGGAAGTAGAAGTACCAGTAGGCTCAACTGTAGAAGGTTTACCATTAGGATCAGACGGTGAAGTGCCATTATAGATGCACTTATATACCTGATACTGAGAGTTTACAACATAAAAGTCAGAGTCATATAGTTTAGTAGCACCTGAGGCAGCAGTTTTACTTGGAGAATAGTCATGACGATACATGTCATAGGTGAAACCTAATCCACCAGTAGTTTGTTCTGGGGAAACCCAGTCAATTCTACGAACAACCTGTACGGTATCAGAAGCAAGGACTCTCTTCAAAGATACCATATCATCATAAGAACCCGAAAATTCGGAGAATGAATCTACTGCCTGTGGAGGCGAGTTTTCATTATCCCAAGATTGCGGTCTTCCGATAAACAGATACACCCTATCACGATTGGCACCAGCAGCCGTATCGGATTGAGTCGCATCTGGACCTTCAAGTGCCTTAATGAATTTTTGCGCTGAAAAAATTCTAAATTGATCTGTTAATAGAGCTGCCATGTCCTAGTGACTATTGTCCTCTTGTTTATTTATGATGGTTACGAACGAACAGTTGTCAGATATTCAATTCGATTAATTCTATATGATGCTCCAGCATTACCATTAATCTTTTCTCCACCCAAAACTGCTTGTGCTATAGCACCATTTGGAGTTGAAGCAAACTTACCATCAGAGATATTATTAGATGCATCTGTGAAAAGAATGAATGGATGTGTCTTGTATGAGTTATCTATTGATTGCTTATACCCATACCCGCCATTAATAATATTGATAGAAGCAACTTGGTCTGCTGCAGTTGTCATATTGACGGTTGCAGTTGCTTGTATATCTCCTAATGCACCACCCCAGTTAATAGTCTCACTATTTCTACTTTCAGTAGCAGGAGAAGTCGGACCCTGAATCTCTAATAATGGAGTAGCACTATAGTTCTGTCCAGCATCCTGAATAACAAAGTCAATGATTGATGAATCATGAGAGAATTCATAAAGATAACCAGCAATACCAACATTAATATTGCCTGTATTATATGGAACAATATCCTTAAGTGTAAGAATACCATTTGAAGGATCCCATGATACACATGTTCCTCTAACTCCAGAAATAGCACCAGTTACTAGTTCATCAACACCGAAGTTCTGACCATTATTGTCTGTACTCAATTCAACATATATCTTAACAAGTGCTGTATGGTCTACACCATCACTTAGACCACCTGCACCTGTAATAGTTGCATACTTAAATGGTATATCTGCGTCTTTAATATTGTCTCCAACTTGGAAGAGGGTAGTATTTTGACCACCAAGGGTTTCTTCAATACCATATAATGATGTATGAATACCACCATCAAGACTAATTTGATTGAGGAAATCTGTACCTGTATTTACCAGATCAGGAATACCATCTCCAACTGGTGGACCTGCAGGTATAAGATCTTGGAATGCCTTATCTTGTAAAGTTGAAATAGGAACTGTTAAAGTTGTAATTACACTTCCAGTAGAATCAACAACTACGTGAGGATTAAATCCTGATGGAGCACTATCTGCAACACCAGCATCAAACTGTACAATAGCATCCTCAGTAGAAGGAAGACCACCATCAATAAATGCTAATTCATCAATTTCAAATGTAACTAATAGTGCTCTTGAAACTGGATCCCAATCATATACTTTAGCAACTTTATTACTAGAGTTTTCAACCTTTCTAATAACTCTGTCACCAACATTAAACTTATAGTTTGAACTACCATCTGCATTATTCTGTCCAGCATCAAGAACAATACGCTGATCATAGTTAAAGTTTACACCTCTTGTTAAACCTGAGAACTTACCAGCAGATTTAGAAGTATAAGAAATAGTTTCTGTATCTACAATAATCTTACCTGAACCTGGATATGCGTCTGTAGAATCAACAAACACATCTGAATCAGATGCACCAAGTTTTTTAACTAATCCAGTTAAGTAGATTGCAGAAGAGTTAAATGCCTGTCTTGCTCTTGACTTACGCTTAAGATTAACAAGTTTAGTGAATATTATATTTGGTGAAGATGTATATCCAGTACCAGGTTCAATAACATTAATACCAGTTATAGCACCTTGACTAATAGTTGCCTCTGCCTTAGCACCTAATCCTCCTCCACCAGTAATTAAAATATATGGTGCCTCTTGATAGTATTCACCAGAATTTACAACACTAATTGATGTAACCTTACCAAGTTTATCAATAGTAGCTGCACCTTCAGCACCTTGTCCACCACCACCTTCAAATATAAGAGTTGGTGGAGTTGCATAATCTCTACCAGTATTGTTTAGTGATAAACCAGTAACTGTTTGTACAACTGGACTACCAGTTGCACCAGTTCCACCACCACCTAAAATTCTTGCAGTTGCAGCACCAAAATAATTATCACCCTTTTGGGTCATCTTAATATAAGAAAGTTGACCAGGATTATCTGTACTTAATACAATCTCACCTTCAGCACCTTCTGGGAATATTGATGGCATTTGTGGTACTGTACTACCTTCAAATATAGGAGCACCATAGAATTTTAAACCAATAGCATAAGGATATACAGGATTACCTGAACCATCCTCTGTCATAAAGTAAGCATAAGTTCCATTTGGATACTCAGGAGTCACAGCAAACTTACCATTATACTCATCAAGAGTACCAACACCAGAAGCCCAAATATAATCTTGTGTTAAATCTCCAAGAATATAACCACCCTGAACAGTTCTTAATCCTAAATTAGATGTTGAATATCCAAAAACATATAGAGCAGGAGGAGCATCTACAGGAACTGTCCACCTCATCTCTCTGGTAGTTGCCAACTGGAAACCACTTATATAATTTGTATATGTTACTTCAGAACCATTAATATAATACTTAATTCCTTGACCTGTATAAAGATATGATGTATCTCCTAAATCGCTTGGATTGCCAGTAGAGTGCCAACCATTTTCTACAGTAGAAAGTAATAAATGGTTTACACTTGGTTGATCATCATTACTTGAATCATTCTGTTGGAAGACATAAGTCTTTCCTCGTTTAAAATCTAAGAAGTTTGGTCTTGCACCATCAAATAAGAATTGTCCACCCGATACTGTAACAGCATAAGTGACTGTTGTTGCAGTAGTTACTTCAGGACGAGCACCTGGAAGTTCTGCAGTAGTTCTTAATCTATATCCAGATACCTCTCTAGCAACAGTACCAGAAGAATTATATCCCCAAGGTCCATAAATTGGATATCCATCATAGGACATACCCAATATCTTAGAGTGACCATCTACATGCCTTCCATAGTCAGGACCAGTAGCAAAGAAGTTTCTAACATAATAATCATTAGCTGGTGTATGAGCCTCAACAGTAGGATCCAGAATCATATAACCTTCATCACCTTCATGCCCAGACATATATCGATGATTTTTACAATAATAATAAATTTTATTAGTCTCATCCGCATTCATTAAGAATATCGGTTGTAACTCAGTTTCATAATCTACAGCAGGTGCTGCACTTGAACCTGTACTATTGTAATATAATGCTCCACCATTCAATAAACCATCTCGTGTAGTACTGAATTGCATTGGATGTCCATCAGTATGATGTGATCCAGGAGAGTTAGTAGCATCTGATTGATCCCATATAATTAAATAATTTCTTTGAACTTTAATATTTTCGGGAGCAAAGTAATATTGACCTGGAACAAATGCACCAAATTCTGCAGCATCAGCACCAAAATCAATATAAAATATTCCGTTAACAAAGTTATATGGAACAGCATTAACTGTAAATGAGAATCCTGTAGACCCTAAGAACTTATCATTTTCAGCAAAATCTCCACTTGTTTCTCTTAAATATATTCTTGTTACTTGATTTGTATTATCTCTTACTACCTTAGCAATAGTACCCTGAGCATTACCACCAATTTCATCTACAACTCTTCCAACTTCTACATTACCTAAAGTCTCATCAACTTGATTAACTGTCAGCATTATATTATCAAATTCTACCTTAATCTTCCAAACAAATTGTTGTATATCACCCCATCCAAATACTCCATTCGTTAAAGCAAATTGATCAATAGTTTTACTTGATTGGTAATATTGAATATTACTATCAGTAATGGTATCATAAGTATCTGTATTTTTTATATAATCATACTTAACAGTATCAATAGAAAATCCTACTGGAGCATTACTAATAGAACCCCATTCTGGAGTGTGTAGTAATCCACCATTTGCTAATACACCAGTTACCTTATTTGTCTGTTCTTCTCTTGCTGCAGGATTAGGTACGTCTTTACCACCCCTGTAAATAAATGTTTGATTGAAATTTCTATCAACTAAAGGACCACCACCAGGAACTCTTTCTGCTGCAATTGGAGTTGGTCTTGGATGATTATCCGATGTAATAGTAAGTCTATCTGTCTTCTTATTATCACTATTAAGAGTAAAAACTCCAGCAGTAGGAGAGTTTGGATGAGTCTGCCAAATTCTATTAACATCAAAAGATGTTACAACATTAGGAGTTTCATCCTGAGGAACAATTTGTAATCTTAAAGGATCATATCCTCTACCTCGATTTAAAACCCTAACATGAATAATCTGACCTGAGTCATCATCAATAATAGGATATAATAATGCTTCAGCATCTGGTGTGCCACATCCCTGTATAGTCAAACGAGGAGGATCATCCGATGTATAAAGACTACCACCGTTAACTACTTTGACCGCACGAACTCCAAATATTTCATCAAAAATAGGTTCAATGACGGCACCAGAACCAGGAACTGTTCTTGCCATTTATATTATGCTACGTTGATTGTGCCATTCATGGCAGCGTGTAATGTACATTGATAATAAAGTGTTGCAGGAGCATCCATTGGTACAGTCCAATAGAGCACTGTTGTTCCACTACCACTTTGTCCAGTAGTATAAGGAGTACCAGCTAAACCTTGAGTACTCTGAATCCTAAAGGGGTGACCACCACCTTGGATTGAGTTATCAAATGCATAGGTAAATCCTTTATACACAGTGAAAGTAGGATCATTTACAACCCCACTAAATCCTGGTCCAGAAACTGTATAATCTCCAGTTCCTACTGCATTCAACTCAAACCAAATAAGTGGACTTCTATTAGGTTTCCAAACAGAACCATCATAAAATACTGAATCTCCTTGAGTAATACCAGCAATATCAGTGTCAGTTAGAGCAGCAAATGTTGTTGTTAAAGTTCCAGAGAAATCAACTGTTACCGTATCTCCAGCAACAGATGTAGTGATATTAGTACCACCAGCAATAGTCAATGTATCTGTTTGAGTATTTGCTGTTGTGTTACCAGTATCTCCAGCAACAGTAGCAAATAAATTAATAGATGCAATACCAGATGCATCATCACCAGGTTTCCACTTACTTGCTGTAGAATCCCATTTTAAAACTTGGTTATTAGTAGGAGCAACCGTAGTAGTATCAACGTCTACTAAATCATTAGCACCTGAATATTGTGTTAAAAGTTTTGCTTTTGTATTACCTACACCACCAGCAGTGATATTAATATTAACATATGGATTATCATCACCACTTACAGTATAAAAAATTCCTCTATAATCTGCTTCAGCAGGAGCAACACCTGTACTTGCATACTCATTCTTATACTTTAGTTTAGTCGGGAAATCAATGTCTCCAGTCGTACCATTAAAACTATTAGTGATACCCCCAACACCGAGAGTAAGGTTGCCTGTTCCGTTGGTAGCGATATTAATGTTTCCATTAGACGAGGATATGATAGAACTTCCATTTACGTCTAAATTAGCAGTTAAGTTTGTATAATCTGAAGGTAAGAATGTTGACCCATTATAGCGCAAAACTTGTCCAGTCGCAGGGTTAGTGGTATTAACAGTTAATGTTGTACCATTACCTAACGCAGCATAGACTTCATCGAAATTGTCGTTAATCTTGTCTCCACCTGCTCGAAGGGTATCACCCGTATTATCGTTAGCATTCGTTCCAAGACTTAATGATTGTTTAGCCATTACTCGCTACAATTTTTAGTTATTTATAAAGGTGTCTCAGGGTCAACTGGTTCTTCACCATATAGACTTAGATCAGGAGCAGTCCAATCATCAGGAACTGATGTTTCAACTGCGATAGTTGGATTCGCATATCCAGATCCAGGATTACTAACTTCAACACCACCAACTCCAACAAGAGCTCGTATAGCACCCTCAAATCCAGATATAGAGTCAATTCTTACAGTTGGTCTGGTAGTATATCCAGATCCACCTGAGGTAACTTGTACATCCTTAAGTGTGCCAGAAGTTAGATTTGCGTTTGCAATCGCACCTGAACCAAATACAGATCCAAGATAATCGAAGGTGATTAGTGAGTTAGAGGATTCAATAACAGCAACTTCTCTATCTGAAGTCTCACCTTGGATGTCAATAAAGTCACCAGGTTCGACTGGAGGTACAACCTCAGCAGCGTCAACGTCTGCTTCAGAACCAACGTAGGAGAATGCAACGAATGTTGATCCCACACGAGGAATTTCAGAGAATAGAATTCTTGAACCAACAATCTCAAATCCAATTCCAGGTTCCTGTATAACACCATTCAGTGAAACGATGATGTTATTTTCTGGACGTATGGTAGAAGATTGTACACCCTCAGTTAGCGTTAGTGAGTAGAATACGTCATTACGCTTGAGGTTAAATGACTGACGTAAGGAGTCGAACTCGAATGAAATATCATCCAATTGTCTCAACTTACCTACGTAGAATCCTGTGAATGATGCTCCTAAATCTGGTGCCTCTTGGAATTGAATCTCATCAGAGAACGCTGTATATGCGTTAGATGCACCTGGAGGTTGTAGAATACCATTAATGAATACAAGTAGATGTCCTGCAGGATCTGGTAGATATGGAGTACCATTTTGCTGAGTTAACTTGAAGTTTGTAGTAGTTCCATCAAATCCCTTGAATGAACGCTTAACACGTGCCTTGAGACTTACTATATCTTCAATAACTGAAGCATATCCATCTGGACCTTTAATAGAATCCTTAGGATCAAAGGTACCTTTGATACTTGAAAGATAAAGTCTTCTATTAACACCAACTGTTCTAATGTCCTGAACAACTGCAGCTGCAGCACCAGCAGTAGTAACCTTAGTGTTAATACTTGCGTAACCAATTGGGTTAGATAAACCAGCACCATAGTCACCTACAACATCACCGTTAGTAATGGTTCCTTGATACTCTTGCATATAGATGAAACTATTATCAAGATCAACTGCAGTAATAATACCGTAAGTATTCTGGTCTTGTATACCAGATACAACCTTATAAAGTCTGTTACCAACAGTGAAGTTGTTAAGACCACTAAGGACTGTAACACCAAGTCTTATGTAACCATTAGATGCGATTCTTGCACCAACACCTATATCAAGTCCAGCATACTTGACAACATCAAGATACTGTCTGGAAGATTCAGGATAAACAACAGCAGTAGTTTCAAATGTACCTGTAAGAGTTGCGGTATCAACTGTTAGAGTACCACCAGTATTATCTAATGTAGCAGCCTCTCTTCTAAGGAATCCAGTAGGAGTTGCTGTAGCACCTGAAGTATATCCCTTAAATGGAACATTATCTTCAAATTCACCCTTAAGGTCGATAACATGAATTCTATTTTCTATAGCACTAATCTGAGCAGTTGTGGAGTTTTCAGCACCAACAACATTATCAGTGATAGCCCAAGGTCCAGCAGTTACCTTAACATCAAGATACTTGTAGTTGGCATCTGACCAGAAACCATATACAACACCAGTGATTGAAGGTGCACCTTGCTTGGCAACAGTCTCACCCATAGTGTAAGGACCGTCAGTGATATCACCATCAATTCTAAATCTTTGGAATACCTGTACGATCTTACCTTCATTTAAGGTAAGATTTTCAAGTTCACCGTATGTGTTACTTAATAAACCATACATGTAATCAGCATTCTGTATACCACCACCAACACCTTGAGGAATTGATCTTGTTCCATATGTCTTAGTTGGTAGAGAAACACCATTTACACTATTGTAATTAGTATAAGATGAATCAACAGTTAATTGCTGACGAATAATATCGAGACAGTATCTAACTATAGCACTTGCTGAATCTGCATCATACCATGCAGCAGCTTCATCATAGAATGCTTTATAGAAACCAGAATTAGGTGATGGAGAAGTTAGACTATTATTAAGTGCCTGAGACATATAAGTCTCCATCAAATCTAAAGCATAATTCTTAATATTATACTCAGCGTCAGAATAGAAGATCTTAGCATCTTGAGATTGATATGGATCTAAGGCATTCTTATTGAGTTTAGCACCCCAGACATAAAGTCCATCACTATTATTACCAGCGTATGTTTGAGCACCAGAGGCATTCTTAACATAAACTTGTGCTCTCATTTCTGCGAAACCGAAGGAGAATGTTAGAGTAATATATGCTCTATACCATCCATCTCCAAGAGGTACAACACCGTATGCATCACCAGTTACACCATTTTGAGGTGTGAATAATGTTCCAACTACACCTGTGTCAAGTGCAACATCAAAGAATGCATTCTGAACAGCAGCAGTGCCATAGTTCAGTGATAACATTACACGAGCGTTATCATATTCACCCTTCTTAAGGAAGACGGAATATGTGTATTGCTGTGTAGGAGATGTTCCAGAAGCACCTTCGTCAAATCTTTGATTGTTTGCGTCCCACTTGATAGTATCATCATCAAATGTATCATAAGCAGATAGATTATAAACTCTATGAATTGTATGATCTGCGTTAGTAGAAGAAGCAATTAATTTATCAGCAGTTAATGTTCCATCAGGAGCAAGTAGAGCATCATCAGTAAATGAAACCTCAGTACCAGTCCAATTAATTGAGAATTGCTCTGGGTTAGTGAGTAGGTTAGTACCAGCAAGTTGACCACTTACATTAGAAGTGATAAGTCTTGCACTACCAAGTGTCTTAACATTAGAAACACTATCGTACCACTTGTAACTATTACCAATACCAGCAGGATCAATAGTTGCAGTTGCACCAGAATCGTTACCTGTTAATACATCATAATCCTTCCATTCTGTACCAGTAACAGTACTGCATACGAAGAATTCTGTATCGATATTATATTCACGAACTATTGCAGTACCACCACCATCAGATGTAACTGTTTCACCAACTTTAAAGTTACCAGTTATGTCACCAATAGAAATATTACGAGCAACTGAATTCTTAGTCATATCAGTTGTGATAATATCATGAACGGTATCATCTACAAGTTGATCAATGAATGTATTATAAGTCCAAGCACCAGCACCAAACTGTGAATTAACTAGAGTTGTAATCTCCTCTTTATAGTAATTTCTGTTGTAAAGTAAGTTCTTAGCAGCACCCCGTCCCTCCATCTTAGCAGGAGCAAGAATATCAACTGCTAAATCAGTTAATTCTTCTAATCTACGAATTACATCTTCAATTGCTACTGGAGATAAAGAATCTGTATAAGGAGCTTCATCTGTATGTTGAGCAACATATTGTTGAGCAGTTGAAGTTCCATTAAGAGCAACTAAACGATTTCTAAGTGCATGCTCACCAATAATCTTAATTTGTTCAATACCATAAACTGTTGCTAATAGTTCAGTTTCAACATGATTTAAGTTTCCTGCGGAAGTTAAGTAGTATTCCATAGCAGCAACGGTACTATTATTACCACCTGTCTGAAGGTCAGAAATAATACCAAGAATGATTAACTTAATATCTCTTTGACACTTACCTTCACCTAAAGCACCATCTGGATAAGTATGTGCATTATAGTTTACACTGTTAAGTACATAAGTGAACTCAGCAGTGATTAATCCTGTAATCTCCTCTGCAATATATTTTCTATTGAAGTAAAGTCTATCAGCAGCGATAGCATAATCATTATCTGTAGGAGCAATAATATCATTAACAGATGTAACTAAAGTATCGATAGCAGACTTAACGTTTGCACATCCACCACCATCTTGAGTAATACCCCAATCACCAACAATAATATCATCAGTGTTATCATAAGTTAAATCACCAGTAATTGCTTGCTTCATGTAATGAGCAAGACGATTATGTGCATAAACTGACTGGAATACTTGTAATCTGATGTGTAATAGAACATCATTAGTACCAAGATAGAACTTACCAACATTAGTACTATTCAAGTTACCACCATCTTCAATATCTCTACAGAACTCTTCAAGGAGTAATGTTAAGTCAGTCTTACATTGTAAAGTACCATCTTGAGTACCACCTACGTTACGAGGCATTTCAAGTACAAGATCTGGATATAATGTAAGCATATCGTGAGATGTCTTATCTACGATAGGTCCAGCATTTGCACGAATTAATGCAGCAGCATCTCTAAATCTGTTGCGTGTAGTCTCATCAATTTGATTAGTAACAATGATATCATTAGTAGCATCATGATAAGAAATTGGGAATGGAACCTCATAGTATGCACTAACTTTACCACCAAGGAAATCATGCTTAGGAGTTAACTTAGTAACAGTTGCAAGATGATCTACAGCAGGTGATAGATTTGCTTGAGTGACAGTATCAACCAAGATATCCATCAAGTTATCAATAGTTGTGTATACATCAGTACAATCTGCCCAACTGTAATCTAATACTGAAACAGCATTATTTGCAATAGAAACTAACTGATGAGTATTCTTAACTTTCTTAACAGCACCATACTTAGCAGAAACAAATGTATGTGCAGACTGTGGTAAGAAGGCTACAGCGTTAGTTGTAGCACTTACGAATGTATGAGTGTAATCTCCACCAGAACTAATTACTGCTCTCTTGATTCCATTAGCAGTTGCAGACTGGAATGCATGAGACATAACGTTAGTTGATGGTACTGCATCAAGAACCTGAACGTCAAATGTATTTGTAGTAACTCCAGAAATAGTAACCCACTTACCACTAACAGGATCACTCTTTCTTGGATAAGTCTTAGTTACAGTATTACCATCAAGAGCACAAGTAAATGATAGTGAATTATCAGCGATCTTGACTTTCTCACCGTTAACGAATCCATGATTAGCAACTGTGATTGTCATAACACCTGTAGTTGGGTTATATGAAGCATTGGTTGCTGTAAAGTCGCTATTAGCACTAACAAATGTGTGAGCTGTTGTGTTAGAAGATGTACCAACATTAACTGTAATTGTGTTACCTGTTACAGCAGTAATGTTAACAGCATCGTTGTATGCTGGATCATCAGCAGATGCACCACCTTGACCGTTTGCACGAGGATAAGTATGGTTAGAACCATGACTATCTTGAGCACAAGTAAAGGTTAATGAATTATTAGCAATTCTTACTGATGTACCAACTGTAAGATTATGGTCACCAATTGTTAGAACTAATAAACCAGAAGCAGGAGTAAAGCTTGCAGCAGATACTTCATGACCGATAATAGGTGAAGAACCAACATTAACTGTAATTACACCAGTCTTTCTTCTAAGTCCCTTTGTAGCAAATGACTTGAATGTATGAGTTGTTGTATCAGAAGAAATACCAAAGTTAACATCAAATGTATTAGTTGCAACGTTAGATATTTGCATCCACTTATTCTGATAAGGATCAGTTGCTCTTGGATATGAATGATCTGTTTGATTTCCATCTAAAGAACATGTCATAGTTAAAGCATTATCAACAATCATTACCCAATCACCGTTAGACCATCCATGATTAGCAAGAGTGATTGTTGCAGCACCTGTTGCTGGAGTATATGAAACGTTAGTTGGTGTATGATGTGTATGTCCTACATGCTTAACAGGAATAGACTTAAGATTACCATAAGGATCTGTTGAACGAGGATAAGTCTTATTAGAAGATCCTCCATCCATTGTGCAATTAAATGTTAATCCATTATTTGCAACTGTAATACTTGATCCAACACTGATACCATGACCACTACCAATAGTTAGAGTCATATCACCAGTATAAGCATCATAAGTTGCTGCAGAAGGTGTAAATGTCTGGTTAGTACCAGCAGGATTTACATTAACTGTAATTGTTCCAGTTTGTCTCTTAACACCACCAGAAGTAGCAGATACAAATGTATGAGCAGTTATGTTAGAAGAAATACCAACATTAACTTCAAATGTATCAGCAGTGATAGCAAAGATATCCAACCATCTATTATAAGTTGGATCAGTTACTCTTGGATAAGCATGGTTAGAACCATTACTATCTTGAGCACAAGTAAAGGTTATTGCATCAGCATCAAACTTAACTCTATCACCAGCAACTAATCCGTGTGAAGCAGATGTAATTCTTAAAATACCAGTTGTAGGTTCGTAGTTAGCAGTTGAAGGAGTAAGACTTGAAGTACCAACAGAAGCAACAGGTATTGCTTTTGCAGAGAACTCATCTTTATTAGTACGAGGATAAGTCTTATTAGCTTGATTGTTATCCATTGCACAAGTGAATGTCAATGAATTATCATCAATAGTAATACTATCATCGTCTGTTATATCATGTGATCCAATAGTTAATACTAAGTTACCAGTAGCAGGATCATATGTCGCAGCAGTTGGAGTATATGGTTGATCAATAGTATCACCAAGAGACTTACCAATATCAACAGTAAATGTATTTGTTGTTGCCTTTCTTACTCTTAGAGCAGAAGTATAAGCAGGATCTGTGACACGAGGATATGCATGATCTGTTCTCTTACCATCGATATGACATCTGAAGGTTAATGAACCAGCATCAAGTTTAATTGCATCACCCATCTTATGAATACCATTTGCCTTAGCAGATACAAATGTATGGGTATAGTCACCACCAGTACTTACTACAGATCTGGTAATACAATTAGTAGTAGCAGATACAAATGCGTGAGTTGTAGTATTAGTTGGTGATGTTCCCTGTAGAACATTGATAGTAAAGGTATTTGTTGTTACAGCAGTAATTGGAACAAATCTGTTACTAATTGGGTCTGTAGATCTTGGATAAGCATGGTTTGTTGCGTTACTATCCTCAGCACAAGTGAATGTTACTCCACCATCAGCAATCTTAATATGTTCTCCAACCTTGAATCCATGATTGTTGACAGTCAATACCATGTTACCAGTGGATGCTGTATATGAAACAGTTGATGGAGTATAAGTGTTATTTGCGTCTATAAATGTATGGTCATAGTTACCACCAGCAATTAGACCACCAGATAGTGAAGAAACATATGCATGAGTAGTTGTGTTAGAAGAAGTATTAACATTCAGGGTAATAGTTCCATCCTGAACCTTGATACCGTTAGATGTGGCACTTACATAAGTGTGTGCAAAATCACCAAATCCAGTAATACCAACATTAACATCAAATGTGTTAGTTGCTGCAGCGACAATAGGAGTCCACTGGTTAGCAACTGGGTCAGTAGCACGAGGATAAGTATGGTTTGTTGCGTTACTATCTCTAGTACAAGTAAAGGTTAATGAATCAGCGTCAAATTTAACCTGACTATTTGCTTTCAATACACCATTAGTTGTAGCAGATATGAATGTATGAGTAGACTGATCGTTTGCAATACCAACATTAACATCAAATGTATTAGTTGATACATTTTGAACAGTCAACCACTCAAGGTAGCAAGGATCAGTAGCACGAGGATATGCATGCTGTGATTGATGATTATCCTTACTACAACTGAATGTTAAAGCACCTTCAGTAATTAAAATTCTATCACCATTAGTATATCCATGACTTGATTTTGTCAAAGTCATTATTCCTGTTGCAGCATTATAAACAGCACCAGTAGGTGTAATCTGTGAAGCAGCAGTCAATCCATGACCGTTACTTGTAATTTGTAGAACACCTGTAGTAGGAGCATAGGTAGCACCTGTAGCAGTCTTATTAGAAGTACCAACAGCAGTAATTTCTATTGGAGCATCATATGCTCTATCTCTCTTCTTCTTAATGCAGTTTGTAGCAGCAGAAACAAATGCATGAGTAGAAGTATTAGTTGAAGGTACATTCTGTAATACTTGTACTGTAAATGTATTTGTAGTTACAGCAGAAACTTTCAACCACTTACCACTGACAGGATCAGTTGATCTTGGATAAGTATGATTGGTCTGATTATTGTCTAACTGACAAGTAAATGTAAGTGAATCATCGTCAATCTTAATCCAATCACCAACTCTAACACCGTGAGAAGTAACTGTGAATACTAAAAGACCTGTTGTACCACTATATGTCGCAGTAGATGGTGTAAACTCATCTATGAATGGTCTTGGATATGAATGATTAGATGCGTTACTATCTTGAGCACAAGTAAAGGTTATTGCTCTATCAGCAAGTCTAACAGTCTGACCAACTTGTAAATTATGTGATCCTAATGTAAGAACTAAGTTACCATTTGCAGGAGTAAACGCTGCATTGGACATGTCATGCTTCTCAGTATGAGACTTACCTACATCAATTGAAATAGAACCGTCTTGCTTAACAATACCACTTGGATATGCAGACTTAAATGTATGAGCAGACTTATCTGGAGATATACCAACATTAACAGTAAATGTCTTGTCTGTTAAAGAATTAATCCTTAACCATCTTCTGTAGAATGGATCTGTTGTTCTTGGATATGAATGATCAGTAGCGTTATTATCTTTCTCACATGTAAATGTTAGAGACTTCTCAGCAATTCTAATCTTGTCACCAACAGAATAACCATGCTTGGAAGATAATATACTGTTATTTCTGGCACTTACGAATGTATGAGCATAATCACCACCAGTTGTTACAACTGCTCTTGTGATACAATTTGCAGAAGCAGATACAAAGGTATGAGTAGTAGTGTTAGTAGAAGGTACTACATCAAGAACTTGAACAGTAAATGTGTTTGTAGTTACTGATTGAATATCAACAAACTTACTGCTAACTGGGTCAGTTACTCTTGGATAGGTGTGATTAGTAGCATTATTATCTTGACCACAAGTAAATGTTAGTGAGTTGTCAGCAATCTTAATCTTCTGTCCAACTAACATTCCATGATCAGCAACAGTAAATGCTAATAGACCGTTAGTTGGGTTGTAAGTAACAGATGTAGGTGTTAATGTACCTGCTCTTGGAACAAATGTATGAGTGTAGTTACCACCAGAAATTACTGAGTTAGCAAGTGCAGAAACAAATGCATGAGTTGTAGTATTAGAAGAAATACCAACATCAACAGTAATTGTTGTAGCACTTACAGCAGTAATATCAACTGAAGTATCATATGCCTTATCTCTCTTCTGCTTAATACCATTAGCAGCACAAGAAACGAATGTATGAGCAGTGACGTTAGTAGAAGGAACTCCAATACCACTATCATCTACAGCATTCAATACTTGAACATTAAATGTATCTGTAGTTACACCAGAAACCTTTAACCATTGTCCACTGACAGGATCAGTGGCACGAGGATAAGTATGGTTTGTTGCGTTACTATCTTGAGCACAAGTAAAGGTTAAAGCATTATCATCTATCTTAACCCAATCACCATTCTTTATACCATGAGCACTAACAGTTAGTGTTAATACACCTGAAGTAGGAGCATAGGTCGCTGCACTTGCAGTGTGATTATCAATAGTTGTTCTTGGATAAGCATGGTTAGAACCATTGCTGTCTTCAGCACAAGTAAAGGTTACAGCACCATCTGCCAATTTAACGTTGTCACCTGCGGTCAAACTATGAGCACCAATTGTTAACTCCATTAAACCTGTTGCAGGAGTATAGGTAGCATTAGTAGGTGTATAGTTTACTATAGGTGATGTACCAACCTCAACAGTAATTGTTGTAGAAGTTACAGACTTAATTGTTATAGAATCATCGTATACTGGGTCAGTTGTTCTTGGATAATTATGAAGACTTGCATTACCATCCATTGTACATTTGAATGTTAATGACTCAGGTTCAATTCTAATACTTGTACCAGCAGCAAGACTGTGATTACCAATGGTTAATACCATCTCACCAGTCAAAGCATTATAGGTTGCAGCAGTTGGATTGAAAGTTAATAGTGGTGAAGTACCAACATTAACATCAAATGTATTAGTTGTTATATTTTGAATGTTTATAAAGTCGCCACTTAAAGGATCAGTAGATCTTGGATAAGGATGAAGAGTAGTATTATCATCCATCGCACAACTGAACGTTACAGCACCATCTTCAATCTTAACTTGATCACCAAGTATCAAACCATGATTTGCAATAGTAAGTGTTAATATACCAGTTTCTGCATTATAAGCAGCATTAGTTGGGGTAAGGTTAGTACCAGCAGTAATTGTTAAATCACCTGTTGAAGGAGTATAACTTGCATTAGTTGCTGTACTATGAACACCGTCACTTACAATAGGAACTGAATCGTTGTAAATAGGATCTGATGTTCTTGGATAAGTCTTATACTCTGTAGTACCACCCATAGCACACAAATACTTCAGAGAGTTATTTGCAATCTTGATATTGGTTCCTACTTCTAAACTATGATCTCCAATACCTAACTTCAACCAACCCGTCTCAGGATCATAAGTAGAGGATGTTGGAGTGAAACTCTTAATTGGTGATGGACCAACATTAACATTAAATGTATTAGTTGTTACACCAGAGACTTCTAAGTATCCAGAACTTGCTTCGTCGGATATTCTGGGATAGGTGTGTTCAGACCTATCTTGGTCCATACTACACGTAAAAGTGAGTGAGTCATCAACAAGTTTGATTCTATCGCCATTTGAAAGTCCATGACTATTGCTCGTAATAGTTAATACACCAGTATTCGCTACGTATGCTGCATTAGACGCTGTAAGAGACGAGGCACCATTAATACCATGAGAAGACTTGGTTAATGTTAATTCACCTGTTGCAGGGTCATATACTGCTGCTGTAGGAGTAATGGAAGTAAGTGAATTTGTTGTGGAATCAGTGATAGTAGTATCAGTTGTCTGAGTTAAACCATGATCACCTTGAACTTCCCAAAGAGTGTTGGTTCCAATGTACTGAACCATTTCCTGAGTCTTCTTAAATGCCCAAAGACTTTCAGTAACTTCACTCTTAATTTCTTTTAATTGGATAGGATTAGCAGTTCTATCAACATAGAATGCAGATGCATCCCAGATATGACTGTTACTACCGTTGCGAATATCATCTACAACACTCTTCAATACATCAACAATATCATCAGCACAGTTAATAGATCCACCCTTAACAGTGAAGTTAGGGAATCTCTTCTTCATTAACCATACAACTTCTTGAGCAATAAAGTCTAAGTTTGCAAGTACTAAATCGCCAGCGTTGATATATCTCTGAGTATTCTTATTAAATCCATTGTTGGCAATACCAACATTAACAGTAAGAGTTGTCCCTGAAACCGCAGTGATAGCAAGGGTTGTGTCGTATGCAGGGTCAGTTACTCTTGGATATGTATGAGAGGTTTGATGATTATCCTTAGAACAAGTGAAGGATAACTTATTAGCACCAATCTTAAGAGTATCACTTGTTGTGAAACTATGAGAACCAATAGTTAATACCAAGTCTCCTGTATTAGGATCATATGTTGCATCAGTTACATCCTTCTGTACACTATTAGCAGTTATTGTAATAGCATTAACTGCAGTACTACCATTATAGATGTGCTTACCAGCAACATCTCTTACAGTTGCAAGAATAGCATCATTATTGAAGAATTCTCCTTCAGTAAATCCTTCTACACCAGACCAATCATCAATATAATTAACACCATCATTACCATCACAGTGTAATAGTAGTTTTGTATTAGCATCACCTTGGAATATACCAGCAACAGGAGTAAATGCACCAGTATAACGGTTAGTTGTAGAAACTCTTACCTCATCAACATGACCAACAAATCCATTAGCACCATTCCAATCAGCACCAATTCTTATTGGTTTAGCAACATAGGTTGTACTGTCAGTACCAGTTCCAGCTTCAACACCATTAATGTAGATCTTACCAGTTGTGCTGGACTTAACATATGCAATATGAGTCCATGTATTAGCAGAAATCGTTGTTGCACCTGAAGTTACAAGATCAGAATTATTAACATTTACACGAACTTGACCTGCCTCTAAGTATAATCTGAAGGCAACTTCATTAGCACTACTTGCTCTTGTATCGAATATATCAGCAGTACCACTTACTGAAGCAGTAGCAGGACGGATATACATCTCAATAGTAAATGCACCAGATCCAAATGCTATTTCATCAGTAGATGCATTAACAATATAATCAGCAGCAGCAAATTCTAAAGATGCTGTTCCAAACTTCTTCTGTGCAGTATCGACAGCAGCAGCATTTTCAAAGGTAAAGTCAAAGTAATCTTCACCATTTGCTTTACATCTACCAATCTTACCAAGATAAACAATATTACGTGCTTGATTAAATCCAATAACTTCAGCTTTAGTATCTCTGGTTCTAATTACTTGTCCAGTATTAAAGAATCCATCACCAATTCTATTAGTGAAACTTAATTTTCTAACTCTTCCATCTTCTCCAGCAATAAAATCACCATTACTATTACCATATTCAATCTTATAATTACGGATATTCTCATTTTCTACAAGAGTTCCTACTGCATTATCATAAGGAATAGTATAGTTATTGATACGCTCATTAGAAGGGAATTTAGAATCAAATGCAGTAGCATTGTCTGTAAAGTCAACAATACTAATCTGAGACTTAGAAATATCGTCTAATACAACGTTTGGATAAGTCTGAGAGGTAATTCTGTTGAATAGTAGACCAAAGAATGATGAACCTTCAGATATATTAACTTGACCAATAAATTCATTAGTTGTAGGATCTTGATATGCTGCAGTTGCAGTAACAGTAGCAACAACACCAGATGATGCACCAAGAATAACATCATTTAATTGAATATCAAATAAACCAGGAGTTGATTGATAAGTACCAGCAGTCTTACTTAGGGTTAATGTATTAGTAACGCTAATGTCTGTACCGTAAATTGGAGTATTCTCTTGTACAGATTGAGCAGTAGTACCAAGTTGTCCTCTGGTAACACCTATAGTTGTAGATGATGATCCATCAGTAATACTATCAACTCTGAATATTTCAGAACCAAACTGATAATTCTTAGTAGCAGTAAATGTTCCTGCTGGAACAGGACCAGGATCGCCAGTTAGAGGAATTACTTCAAATGATACAGTAGAAAGACCAATAGTATAACGAACCTTAGCTACTGGTGTTTCAGCACCAGATTCAAGGTTAATTTGTTCAACCTTTGCAGTATCTCCAGTTAAGTTAGTGATCTGCTCACCAAATGTGAATAGACCAATATTTGATACAGCAGTATTTGTTGCTAAGTTAGCAGAGAATCCAGTAGCACTAACAGTACATAATTCACCAACAATAAAGGTTCCTTCAGTAATATAACCATTAATTGTAGTACCAACAACTGTTGTTACAGTTAACTTTGCACCAGATGATATACCAGTTAATACGTTACCTAATGATGGGTAAATACCACTCTGATTAGTAAATGTAAGTGCAACAGTAGATTTCTGAGAAATTGTTATGTTTGCATACTTAACACTTGCTGGAGGTTGTGGTGGTTCGGAGAATACAATAGAGTCTTGCTGAATACTAAATGCAGTCTTAGGATTCTGTACAACACCATTCAATACAATCATTAACTGGTTTGCGTTTGCAACAACATTACCACCATCAACAGTTAGAGGGAATGAGATTCTCTCACCGTCAAATAAGTTAGAAATATCATCGACACGTTGTACAACAGAGGTCAAAATGTTCTCTGAAGATGTCAGTCTCTTCTGCCTGAATAGAACTTCAGTATTATTGAAGTCAGAGTAAATTGGTTCAACAAGAGCAAAGTTTTGAATATTAGGAACGATTGATTCCTGAGCAAGTTCAACAGACTTAGTTAACTGGAAGAATGTCTCTTTGTTAGGAACAAATCCATACTCATTAAGGTTTAATTCACCAAATACTTTAAATGATGCAGGGTGAACGTTCTTAATAAGGATCTCTTTCCAATCGCTGATAGAAACAGCAGATTTAACAGCATAAGAGAAGTCCTGATAGTAGTAAGAGTCTTGAATCTTTTGAATAATTTCGGAAGGTTTACCAACATCATCGATAAACTGACCTGTTGTTTTGGTAATAGAACCAATTTCAAGAACACCTTTAGCGATCTTCAGATCACTGATAGTACCTGAAGACTTAGAAATAACACCAGTAACTTTTTCATTTTCTGTAAATGAACCAGTGTAATCAACAATCTTAAGAATTCGAGGTCCAACCTGCCAACCAGAGTTAGTAGAAACATAACCTTGAGCAGTAGCATTTTCAAGTGAATCACCTTGATATATTAATTCTCCTTCTAAGAAAGTAGAAGTGATAACGTTAGCAGTAGCAGCACCACCAAATGATTCAGTTAATACACTTTGACGACCTTCACCAGCGTTAACGAAGGAAAGAGCATCACCAAGAGCAGCGTTAGATGCAGTAATAGCAAGTTTTAACTGATCTGGTTCCAATGAGTTTGCTGTACCAGCAATAGCAAAGTAAGTAGTAGAAGCATTTAATCTACCAGTTGCACCAGCAGCAAGTGGGAAATCAGCACCATCTCCAGTATCAGTTACAGTAACTGTTACTTCAGAACCATTTACAATACCATGAGGATAAGCAAATTGAAGTAATCCTAAGTCAAGGTTTACAACATAGTTGAATGAAGACTTAAGATTAATAGTTGGTGTAGATGAATAACCAGCACCAGGATCTTTAACAAAGATTTGATCTAATCGACCATTCTTGATAGTTGCTTCAGCAACAGCACCAGTACCACCACCACCTGTAATTACAACAGCAGGAGGTAAGGAATAACCAGAACCTGGGTCAGTAACTGTAATACTTGAAAGTATACTTGTAGATGTTAACTGAGCGTTAATCGGGAAGGTAATCTCAGGACGTAAAGTATAGTCATGAGGATAATCATATCCAAAGTTATTATTCTTAAGTTTCTTGATTTTTCCGACATTTGTACCCTTAGTAAAGATAGATGCCCCTGTACCAGCAGAAGGAATAACAACTACTAATTCAGCACCAGATCCAGTTAAACCAGATCCAAGAATACCTGAAATTGAGTTAATATCAATAGTTGCAGTAGTATATCCTTTACCTGGATCAATAACATCAACTTTTTGAATTTGACCTGGTATAGTAGTACCTTCATCATCAGTGCCATCAGCAACAGTAATAGAAACTAATCCACCTTCTCCATCACCAGCAATAGGTACGTTATTGTATTCTCCAACAGCATATTCAGTACCTGGAGCATTAATTTGAACTCTTTCAATCTTTCTTGTTGATACAATACCTGTAACAACTGGTAATTTAGTATAGAATCCACCAGAGTTAACAATACGGATATTATTAATAGAACCAACAGCTTTTAGTGAACTTGTACTATAACTTGTCCTACTTACATCTGCAGAACCTTCTGGCTCATTTTGTAGAGGGAATTTGAATATATCAGGTCCAGTAGTAATAGTCTGACCAGCAGTAGAACTAATTTGGAATGTACCCTTATATGGAGAATCTACAACATCTAAGTAACTACCAGGAATTACAGGAGAATCATCCCCAGTTCTTGATGGGTCAAAGTAATATGAAATATTTGTAACAACGCTTTGATCAACTTTCAGTTTAACTGTAGGTGTAGGTTGTCCTTGACCAGTTACACCAGGAGTACCAATTCTTTCAATAGAGTTGAATGAATATTCCAACTTATAAAGGTTATCCTTAGCAAATGATAGGTTACCCCCAACCAATGAAGAGTGACTTAGGTCAAACAGATACTGGTGACCATAATACATCTTCAACACAGGAGACTTAACAAATATACTAACATTACCAGGAGTGCTTGTCTCAGGATCAGTTATTGCTGCTTGAGGTAATTTGTAAGTAAATTCAAGTGAACTTACAACAGTATCAACAGGGAATGCACCATCATACTCATCATATACAACACCACCAGAAGTACGTTCTGGGTTACCATCAATATAAAGCATTTCACCTGCATTGAGGTAATGCTTAGTAGCAGTAATTACATAAACTTCATCACTATTAGCAACTGCAGTTACCTGAAGAATCTTAGTAAGGTTTGCAACTAAAGTAATCTTTAGAACACCAGTTAAATTAACTATTGTTGCTTGAGAATAATCAGCATTATAAGAAATATCACCTGAATTGATTGTAACAACAGATCCAACAATATATGGTGAAGAACCAGAAACTTCATCAATTCTTATAGAGTAATCTGCATCAGCATATGGTTTGAATGTTGCAAATGTGTGTAGATTATTAGCTCCACCAACTTCTAAAGGATAACTTGAAAGAGGAATAATAAAGGTTCCAGGAGTTTGATTAACAACTTGTGCAAAAGTATATCCTATTATCTCATTAATATCATTAGGAATTGGTCCAACAATGTTATAAGTAGACTGCTCACTAAACTGAACTGTGCTTAATTGACCAGTATTAAGATCATCTGACCAAAGATTATTATTAACAGCAACATATATCTTATTGTTATCATTATCAACTCTAATGATATAACCGCTATTTTTAAATGTAGATCCTGTATAAAGTTGTAATTTAGCACCAACTGTGAAATTAAATGCCTGATTAACAGTAAGAATCTGAATATTATCAATCTTAACAGTATCAGTAACTTTAAAGTAATATCTGTCTTTAACTACAGCAGATACCTTAAGTTTCTGTGAACCTGGAGAAGGAACAGTAGCAGTTCTTGAACCCCAAATATCCTGAGTATAAGTTAGAGTCTCAGTATCTTGAGACATCGTAGTTGTTGTATCGTCAAAGTCAAGAGTCTGTAAACCTGCATCACCTAAACTATATCCAGTAGCAGAAACAGTTATAGCAGAACCAGTAACAGGAGTTACAGCAGTTCTAACAAATCCTAATTTAGTATTAGTTCTTTCACTATAAGTTCCAATTCTTCCAGATTCAGCATTCTTATCAACCTTAATACCCCAACCAACATAATCAATATTATCATAACGATTCAAGTAAGAAGTAAACCATGCATCATCTACCCAATCAAATGTCTGACTATAACTTGCAGTTGGAGGTAATGTTACAACATCAGTAGGAACTGTAGGAGTTACAAATCTATTCCTTAATTTAATATTATCAATGTAGAATTGACCCTGCTTAGATTGAGCAAAATCAGTTGCTCCACTACCAAAACCAATTTGGTTACCAAAGTATATGTTTTTAGTACCAAGAGCAGTATTTGATAATGTACCAGTAATAACTGCAATACCATTAATATATGCCTTGAACTCATTACCATTCTTAGTTAATGCTACAAACTGCCAAGAGTTATCAGCATACATGTTGGTCTGAGATGATGACTGACCAGAACCGCTTATAAGTTGTGTTGTGTTATTAGTAATTACTAATTGTAACTCTCCACTACCATTATCATAACCTAACCATAGACCACCAGTAGCATCTCTTGCTCCACCAATACCACATAAGGTTTGAGCACCTTGAGATAAAGTCTGTGATTCACTACCATTCTTATAGATCATGAACTCTAAAGTCCAATCACCAGCAAGAGTCTCTTTTAATGTAGTACCTGGAACACTTAAGTAAGAATTAACCCAAGTAGAATTAGAACCTGCAGGATTATAACCATAGATCTTAGCAAGGTTACCTGTATAGGTTATTGCATTAGTAGCACCAACAGATGTTAAAACATGATGACCTGTTATATCAACTTGCTCATTATTAGCAAAATCGTAGATAAATTCATTTCTATTCCACTGAGTTTGACCAAATACATGAACATCACCTGATTCATCAACATCAAGTGCATGTGCAGTTACACCCTCAATATTATTAATATTGAAATTATTAGTTGTATGATTCTTAATCTTACCATCATAACCAATCTTAACTGTATCTACAGTTGTTTGAGTATTTGTATTATTCTTTCTTGTAAATGCAACGTTTAAATCACCAAATAAATCAATTTCAGATGAAGTTGTTACATGAACTTCTCTACCTGGAGCAAGATAACGATAATTCCAGATTAAAGTACCATCAGTAGAATTAACCTTACCAACCCAGAAACTATCTCTAGTTGTATCATCACTCTTCATTCTGCAAGAGGCAGTAAGATAAATTTCCTTAAATTCATCAATACAAAGTGTAGAATCTAAGAATGAGTAAGTTGCATTACTAAATTCCTTAATCCATTGAATTTCAATAACACTTGTACCAATAGTTGCTTTACCTACACACTGATTAATATCCTGAGCAGTGTCTGTTGCTGATACTTCCATCGTGAAGTATACATCAGTACCATCGATGATTAAATCAGTAATTTTCTCATTTCCAGTAGCAGAAGCTAACTTTCTCTTAACTGAGAAATTACCAGTAGTATCAATAGATGCAATAAATGCATCAAAAGGTGCAGCAGAGTTAGTATTAGTATAACCACCAATAATATAACGAGTATCTGAATATTTTTGAATTGCAGTTACATTATCAGAACGAGTTGCACCAGATATACCAGCATATGCTTTTTGGAAACTTAATGTTGCACTAAGTCCATTTTCTGCCTGAACATACTTACAAAGGACGATATCAGGGTTATATGCATCGAGTAGAGAACTATTGGGTTTATTATTACCAACTACCCAAATATTATCTCCATCTACATACAATCTCTCAAATTCTACGTATTTTAGACCAGCTGTACTCTCTAAAGTTTTTTGCCACTCTTTAACACCTGTAGCAGATAACTTCGCTACAAATCCTACTGTATTACCATCAGCATCTAAAGTTTTACCACAAGTGAATACTTCTTTCTTAATATTAACCTTACAGTCATTAATCTTGACATAATTATTATTTTCAATCTTAGAAACATAATAATCAGCCTTCTTGTATATCTGAGGATGACTTAAAATAACACGAGGATTGGTAGTATACCCAGATCCAGAGTTAGTAATGTTAACAGTATCAATAGCACCAACAGAACTAACAACCGCTTGTAAAGCACCTTGGGTTCCGTCGCCATCGATGATAATTGTTGGAGGAATTTCTTCATTATATCCAGATCCTGTCTGACTAATGACTATTTGCTCAATACCCTTGAATTGACGAACTTTAAATGTTTTGTTCGTGTTATCCATGATAGGTGTATAATCAATAAACACACTATCGCCAGCTATCAAGTTATGAGGTACATCTGTCTTTAATGTACCGTAGTTACTTCCACTTACATTCTCAAAACCATAAGTTGAAACTGACTCACCTTTAATACGTGAAACACGAGCAGATACACCATCTCCATCAGTATCTGTATTATCAAATACCAGTCTATCATTGACCTGATAGTTAATACCTGGGTTTTCAACTGTAAATCCAGTTACAGAAGCATCTTCAAACTTAGTAATAGTCTCAACTTCAATATCAACCTTGGAGTCAAACTTAACTGTAGGGAAGTAATCGAATAGTTGTAATGGTGCTTCTTCAAACAACTGAGTAGGATTAGCAGTCTCCTCAGCATCAATTACACCATCTCTATTAACGTCTTCTGGATCGAATAAGAGGATTTCTCCTGCTTCAGTAGTCAATGCATTAGTAGAAGCATTTGGAGTCCTTGTAACGTCAATATCAACGTTCTCATAAGGGTCTCTGTAACGTACAACACCTGCAGGAATGTTCTGTTGTGTTGCAGCATCAACAAGGTTCCATTTATCAACAACTGAGTTGAAACTTGGACCTAAAACATAAGGGAATACTGGGTTACCATCTTCTGTAGAATCAATAGTAACAAAATAACAATATCTACCATCAGTAAAGTCTGGTGTCTTACAGAAACGACCATTATACTGATCTAAATCACCTAAACCGAAGACATACTCATAATCTTCAACAAAGTTACCAGCAGCTTCTGAATTTAGTAAAGGACCAGCAGTTCTTGCTGGATATGGGTTAGTTGTTGCATCATAAACTAAATTTGTCTTCAATCTATAAGAAGTATTCAGTTTTGTAATAGAAGATGCTTGGTTAGTTGGGTCAGAGAAACCATAAGGACCATAAATTGGGTTACCATCAAACGCCCATCCAATGATAGGTGAGTGATTTAATTGAGTTTCTTGCTCCTTAATATTACCACTAGCATTTTCAAATAAGTTATCACCAAGAATATATCTTAATTTCTGAGGGTTGGATAAGTGAGCATACTCACCACCATATTGGTTATTAAATCCTTCAAATACAGTACCTTTAGCAGAGTCAAATGTTGATGTTGATTGAAGGTTATAAGTCCATTGGAATACATTAGGTGTAAATGTAGCACCTTGACCAACAGATGTTAGGTTAATAATCGTAGTACCTTGAACATAGTTAATACCCTTATTAACAATAGTGATACCAGTAACTCTACCAGCATTTTCACCATCAGTATCAATAGTAGCACGAGCAACAGCACCAAATCCAGCACCCTGAACAGAAACTTCAGGTGCGGTAGTATATCCAGATCCAGCAGAAATAATAGCGATAGAAATGATTCTACCATTAGTTACAATTGCCTGAGCAACTGCACCACTACCAGAACTTAGTGTGACAGCAGGATTTGAAGTGTATGAAGCACCACCATCTGTTATAGCAATACTTTGAATTGGACCACGAACAGATGCAGTACCTTCAGCACCAGTTCCTCCACCACCAACAATAGTAATTGAAGGCTGGGAAGTATATCCAGAACCACCTTGGTTGATCAGTATACTAGATACAACACCTTTAGTGATAATAGCAGTAGCTGCTGCTCCTGCTCCGCCACCACCTACAATAGAGACCAAAGGTGAGGAAGTATACCCAGAACCCCCTGCAGTGACTGTGACTTCAGAGATAGAACCATCAACAGTTACATTTGCAGTTGCACCTGAACCGCTACCACCAGAAATAGTAATAGTTGGAGGTGAAGCAGCATCATATCCAGCACCAGCATTAGTGATGTTAATTCCAGTTATAGCACCGAAAGTTTTACTTAATTTTGACTTATATGCCCATATTGATACACCATTAACCCAAGTACCAACAGGACCAGAATCAATAGTATTCTTAGTCGAAATTGTAGTAGGTACTTTAGGAAATCTGTTTAATTTACGTTGGTTTCCTGGAAGAAGAGCAGATCCTGGGAAAGGACCAATCTTATAGTTAGGAATACCTGTAGAAGCAACGTAAGTATGAGTAGTATCGAAGAATGAGTTTTGTACGTTAGTAGTATAAGAACCAATAGCATTTAAAACTGCACTATTATCTGACTTACCTTTATTAAGGTCAACAGATACAAGAATATTACCTTGAGGTATTACAGTAGCAGGTTGGGGAAGTTGATACTGGAAAGTATACTCGGAATCCCTTGATGTGACTAAGAAAGTTCCGTTATAGATTATTGGGTTAGCACCATATACAGTTACCTGATCTCCAACTAATAATCCATGAGGATTAGCACAAGTAAGAGTTGCAGATTGGTCATTAACACCACCAAATGTTACAGTATTAACTGATATTAATTTTTTAACGTTATACAACCAAGTTGTAAGATCTGAAGTCGTACCAGTACCACCTAACTTAGAAACTGTTAATTTATCTCCAGGTAAGTAGTAAGATCCAGTATCTGTTAGATTAGTTTGCTGTGCATCAACAATACCAACAACATTCATTACAACTTCTTGTAATGTACCCTTATTCAGGTAAACTTTGAAGTTTGAAGTAACTTGTGTAGCAGAATCCCAATCTTCAACAACACCATTTACAGAACGAGTACATTCGATAAACTGGTTAAGTGATTTTTCCTTATATTGTACAACTTCTGTCGTAGTACCCGAACCAATAACAAACTCACCGTTCCTTTCTGGCCAACCAATGGTAGAGTCAACCGTAATAATAGAGTCGGTTGCACTCAATGGTTCAGCAAGTTTTGTCTTATATGGAACAGTAAATGAACCAGTAATAGTCTCTTCAGACAATACAAGTTCAAAAATTTCTACTTCAGACGTTTTAATTGAAATATAATTTTCTACAAGAGCACTCGCTGCTTTAATATTAGGGTCTGATATATCCTCTTCTTGTACTAATAAAGCATCTTTAATATCAACAGAATTACCAGAAACCTTAGTAGCACGAAGAATAGTATCAATAGACCAAGTAGCATCAGATGGTTTGATAATCTGATCTTTTGGATAAGATATACTTACAGTTTCACCATAAAGTAACTTAAAGAGATAAGCAATACTAAAAGATGTACCCTTTGAAGAGTAGAAATCTTTAATAGTTTTAATTGCTGTACGAACGTCAATTTTCTTATAATCGAGTTCAGGTACATCAGGAAGGAACTGTTCTGTATATTTGTCTAAAAGTCTCTTTATAAACAGTTGGTCTAAGCACTTAACTGGAGTATTAACAGTAGCTGCAGCAGCAGTAGTTGCACTAGAGAAAACTGCATTACCATCTTCTGTATATGAAGTAATTCCTGAAGCAGCACGAGCACATCCTTCAAATTGTGCTTTAGTGTATTCTTTTCCTTCCTGTGTTACAGTAAAACCAGTAATTTCCTTTAAACCAATCTCAGCAGATGCTTCTGCAGCAGGTGGAGTCTGAATAACGATAGTTGGAGGTGCAGCAGCAGTATAACCAGTTCCAAATGCAGTTATATTAATATCAGTGATTCTACCATTGAATATTGCAGCAACAGCAGTTGCTCCAGTACCACCTATTGAATTTCCTTGTGCATCTACTCTTCCATCAACAATGTATACAGATGGAATATCCTCATATCCGCTACCACCATCTAAAAGTTCAATATTAATTACACGACCATCACCGTCAACAGACGTTTGAAGTATTTGAGCACCAACTGGATCAACAATAGCAACCCTTGGAACTGTTGTATATCCTTGCCCTGCATTTAATACAGTAATTGAAGCAAGAGTACCGTCTGCAGCAAGGTTTGCACGTAATGATGCTTTAATAGGGTTAGTTCCTGTTGGTTCATCGACATATATGACTGGGGCAGTAGTATAACCAAATCCTACATTAGTAATGGTTGGAGCAGCTGCAAAAGAACCATTAGTAATGGTTGGAGGATCAATTGTAGCACCTCCAGGCTGTCTAAATGTTAATCTTGGTGTAAATGTGTATCCACTACCTGAATTAAGTATTTCAAGTCCAGTTACAGCACCATTAGTAACAGTTGCTTTAAGTTTTGCCTGTGTTGCACCTGGTTTAGTTGGTGATTGTACTTGAACTACTGGTGGGTTAGTGTCACTATAACCTTTACCACCATCTAATAGAGAAACTGATTTAACACCATTAACTAATGCATTAGCTGAAGCACCACTACCTAATACAGAACTAATAGTTACTTTAGGAGGATACTCAAATCTATATTCTGATCCATTAGTATCAGTCTCAATGCTGGTAAGAGTACCAGTATCACTAATACGTGCATATCCAATAGCACCAGCTCCAAATGAAGGTACAGGTGCCTCAATAGCATATAATGATAAGAATCTACCGTTTAAAGGGGCAGTTAAGAATATAAATTGATCTCCATCTATGAAGAAATCAACTTTAGGAACTAAAAGTCTATTATCATAAATTGCAATAACATATTCATCTACAATAGGTTCATACCTTTCAGCATTCTTTGTAATAGTAAATTGTCTCTTAGATTCACCAAAAGAATTAGATAAATTATCTATTGCTACAATTGGGTTTTCAATAAAACCACTTAAGAAATTAATATATGTCTGATCTGATCCATCTGAAGGAGTTCTTGTTCTTGGAGCCTCATTAAAGACGATATTAGTACCATTAATGGTATAATCAACAACAGGAACTAAAATTTTACCATAAACACTTACAATTAAGTGTTGTGGTGTTATAGGAGCAATAGGACTGTCTTGAGATGTTAAAGGAAACTGCGTTGTTGTTCCATCAAATGATAAAAGAGGACTTGCAAGACCTGTCCACTTAAGTTTTACCTGATCATATGAAATACCTGGACTTAATGCAATATTAGGTGCAGAAGTCGTCTTTTCATAGTAAATTATCTCATCACCAATTAATACAGATCCATTATTATCAAGAAATTTATCAACACTCTCTACAACAATAGTATTATTCGTCGAATTTATTGCTTCTACAACTTTAGTCGAACCATCAAGTATCCCAATATCTAACTTATCAATATCAAGATATTGAAGGAAGTTATTGAGTATATTTTGACCTAATCCTGTTTTCTCTTGAGATCTATAATAATACTGTATAAACCTATTAAATAGGGGATATTCAGACTCCAGAAAATCGGGAGTCTGACTCCTTATAGCTTGAGAAACCTTATTAATATTGCTCATCTAATTAGAAACAACTATCTGTATTCGTTGTGCCAGTGTTTGTCAGGTTCGGAACTTCAACCGTAGTTGGAGTCTGATTGAAAACTGTTGGTGTCAAACTATTTAGAGGTATAGTACCAGGTGGAGTTGTTCCAATTGGAGAAACCGTAACCTCAGGATTCACAATATTAATAACAGTTCCTGGTGTAGATGCTGGAATGGTAGAATTGTTTGAAGGTATAAAGAGCACGGGGATTTGTAAATCTATTGGTAAGAGAGTAGTATCAATCACCGTTCCTACACCAGTAACAGTATCAGTTAACGTTAAGTTAGTGATAGAAGGTACATTAGCACCAGCACCTATTATATTAACTGCTCCGAAGCATATTTCGCCTGTAGCATAGTTAACTGATCCAGCACTATCATTCGTATATACTTTCTTATTACCAGTGTTATAGAAGGTTCTTAACTTACCAAATCCATCGTCTTCAAATTGCTGATCGATACCTGGTCTATCAGCAGTCCTAAAGGTTCCTGATAATACGACAGGTTCCTTCTTACAAGAGTCACTAGCACCACTATTACTTGGAGCACTATCATATAATTGACCACCAGTTGAAACACAATACGTGTTTGTTGAGTTAGTACCTGGTTTGATATACTTCAGAATTGTAGTTTGTAGTGAAACGTCACTTATACACTTGTCGGAAAGCACAATTGCCTTCTCAAAGTTCTGACTTCTAAAGGTAGAGTTAAAGTTATTAATCTGTGTCTGAGAAGCCCAATTAGTGATAGCATCATTAATATGGGTTTTTATATCAGATGTACTAGAACCGCAACCAGTATCATACTGTGCAAAGATCTTATTGTAGATATAGATCTGATCTGGATCAACGACAACAGGGTCAATTGATGCCATAGCGTATTTTCTTAAATCTGCTGCTACTTCTTTCTTAGTTTGGTCATTAAGTAATGATCCAGTCTTAGTTTTGATTGCAACGAAAACTTTACCGTAAATTGGAGGATTTAAAGCATCTCCACCATATGCAACAACGGAATCAGCATTAGAATAAACTTTTTTAGTAATAACAGCATAATCTTGTGCTGTTACTGCTCTATACTGTGCAGAGTAGTATCTTGGAGCATTATATTTAATAGATTCAGGTGATTCTGCAACAGATCCCAGTTGTGACCTGTCTTTTGTTGTAAGATCTACTGAATTTGGTCCATAAGCAACTCCTAAATTATCCCTCATAGTACCAACGAAGGAGAATCCAGTTACCTCATTTGCTTCAATACCAGAAGTTACAAGATACTCAAGATCAACAACCTCACCATCTTTTAGTGCTCTACCAGCAGTATCATCACCAAACCTTATCTCATACCTCATATCCTCGCCTTCAGAGAGGAAATAAACCCTTGTGGTAGCAGTTAGGTTGGTAACAGTATCAACCTTGTTATAGAGGTCAGAAGCAGTCGCAGACTCGTTTGCTTTTACCCTTACAGTTAAAGTATCAATATCAGCGTCTTCAGAAGGAACTTTATAATTTTGAGTTGCAAAAGTATTAACAACGTAGTTAAATCTGACAATAGTTCCTTCACGAATCATCAAATTGTCAAATTCGGCAAGTCCAGTGGTAGTATTAACAACTACAGTAGTATCTTGAAGAATATTCCAAATAAAATTACCACCAGTAGCAACTGCACCCTTAGATAGAGTTATACTACTTGGATATGCACCATTTGTCTTAACAGTCTGTACTTCAAGTTTAAGACATGCTTTTGATGAAGCAATTGACTTAGGAACATAATTTAACAGTTTAGCAATATTAACAATATTGTCTCTAACAGTGGCAGAAGGCAAAAATGCCTCATTCATTGCCATATTAGCATTAAATGCGGTATAATATGTGTTATACGCTAAAGTATCAATCAAATACGTCAGAGCAGAACCTTCAAAGTCATAATCAGTGAACTCTGATCTGGTTCTAAGATAAGACTTAATCGATGCTTTTACATCATCAAAATCTAATGCTGTTAAATTATTCGGTTGCATTATTCAGGTCTCTTTAAGACAAAGGAAATATTCTCAACAACGGGTTGCCCAACAATTTGGTATTCAACATCTATTCCAATAGCATTATCATCCCAAATAGGTTGTACGGATACTTCCGTGAGGGCAACTCTAGGTTCATACTGATTAATAGTATTTATGACTTCTTCTTGGATTTGATCAGCCACAAAGGGATCTAATGGTTCAAATAGTAATGTATATACATTAGATCCAATTAAAGGTTGGAAAGGTTTCTCTCCAGGAGTAGTTAATATTAAATTCTTTATTGATTGTTTAATTGCATTATCATTCTTTACCACATTAACATCATCCGTGAAAGGATTTTTTCCCATCATCACGGCAATATCCTTAAAAGCACGAGACCTTTTCTGTTCGTTCCTTCCAATCTTCTTTAATGCCATTATACCTTATAGAATGTATAGTTCAAAAACAATTCTTCCATAGGACCAATTGGTTTTATAACCTTTACATAATATTTATCGTCTACTTGGTATTTTTCGCAATTAGGGAAGTTTGAATGATTCAAAAATCCTCCTAATGGTGTCCGAAATATTTCTTCACCTATAATAAGGTGAGATAGACCCAATTCAGTTCCAACTTTAAGACTATTCCTTGAGAATATGCCTTGACCAGCAATAGGGCTGTTTGCAATAAACAACCCCTCTGGTAATGCCCTGTAAGTCACATTAACATATTATAGCTGGAACTATTTAGTCTTCCTCAGCAAAAACAATATTATGCGCCACTTGTAATTTCAATTCCTCTCGGATTTTCTGTTTTATCCAACCAGATCTGGTCATACACTGTTTTTCACATAATAAATCGAGATATTCTAAAAGATCATGTTCTTTTTGACCAAATGAGATCATTACTTGTTTGTTTGTTCTTTGCATGAGAGGTTTCCCTACGTTTACCCCCTTATTATAAAAGATGCACCCCTCAATAAGTCATGAAGGGTGCATCTTCTTAAATCGTGCCTTTCTCTACAGTTTCTCTACGAATCAGGTTTAGAGTATAACTCTTCGTAGTCCTTTTGCTTTTTTAGTGCCTCTTGATGCACTCCCCACATTTCTTTAAAGAGTAATGTAGCAAATTCATAAGCAGTTTCCACTTCACGTTGCATATCATCCTTTAATCTTCCACGGATCTTTGTTATCAATTCACCAGGATTATTAAATTCAAACATTTTACCAGATCCAGGTACTCTTGCCTTTAACTGCTGACCACCCATAAGGTCTCCCATATGCCTTGTATAGCAGTGTGCCCAGACTCGTTCTGGTTCATGCCTTAATCCATCTAAGTACGCTCTATAAGCGTATACAGAGTCCAATACGGCAGGAGGTTCTGATTCCTTCCATAACTCATCAAAATCCTCTTGTATCTGTGGTGCTCTTAAGAGATCTTCAAAACCTTTTAAAACACCTCCTTGTACTCCAATTTCCTCTAATGTCTGATATATGAGGTAAAGTTGGTACAAATAAGTTGCGTATGTCTCATGAGGACAACGACCACTGAATAAAATGCCAACAAAGGGTTGACTCTCTGCTTGTTTATGATGTTGTTGTGTTAATTCTTTTAAACTCATTATCCTTGTCCTCTTGTGCGTTTTTTCGCATGGTTGCGACTAGTAGCGGAATATTTAGTGTGTTTTCCATTCCCTTGACGGGTTTTCTTAGGTTTTGCCTCCACAAAAGTGTCGGGATTCCAATTTATTGATTTTGCCATAATTTAGGTTATTTTCCTACGTATACATTTGGACTAGCTGTTGCGACTAACGATGTGCATGGAAATGCAACCGTTGTATCACCTAAAGGATCACTCATTCTACCTAAACGTAATGTTTGAACAAACACTGTTGCGGTAGTGGCGAATAGTTTACGAGCATGACCTGCTGCTGCTTCTCTACCACCTGCAGTACCTACAGTACAATGCCATGCTGGTGTACTTACGGTACAAAAGCATTTAAAACCTACGGAAGTAGTTGTATGTTGTACTGGAGTAGGATGGGGAATAAGCAAATCTTGGTCACAGATAGGCATTTTACCATTAATTATCACAGTACGCAAGTACGGACCAGCAGGTGTTTGAGAATGAGGTGGCCATATAGTAGTTGCATTCATTGCTGCAACTGGTTTTGGCACCACTTGAGGTGCTAAAGATGGGTGTGGACAAGGACTAAGTGTACCACCACCTAAACCTGGATGGTGTGATGATCCGCATCCTACTCCATGTCCACTATCAACTCCCATATAGAGAGCTGCTCCTAAAGGTGATCCTGCCATAATTACTGACTATAAGGGTTACCGTATGCTGCTGTAGCATCTGCGACTTGTCGTGCAGATGCACTCAAGTCATTATACATGGGAAATGTGCCTGAACAAGACCATGCTTTACAACCAGATCCCATAAGACTTGACATAGTATATGTAGTATTGTATGTCACACCAGTCTCAGGATCCGTAGTTGAACCTCCAGTTCCAGGAGGAGGGGCAGTACAACTAAAGTGAGTACATCCCGCAGTTACGGGAGTAGATGCTAATGTTACGTTAATTGTTGTTTTTCTTGTTGGATCTGGTCTATATTGACGGAGCATGTACTTTGTATACTCTGAAGCATGCGGAAGTTGACTTGTTGCACCTTGAACAGTCTCTACATACATCTCTTTACGCACATCATACTCAATCGCATTCTCTTGTGAGATATCATCTACGTCTTTTACACGCTGAGCTATATCTTCTTGCCTTGCAATTTCCCATTCATCCTTATATTTTCTATCAATATCAATGTCATTAAGGTACTGTAAGTCATATTGGACTTTAGTTTCCTCTTTATATTTGTCTGTAGCCGCTTTTGTGTACTTTTGTTGCGGTAATTTACTAACTCTATTACGATTAGGGTCTTCTTTTACTCTAAATGTCTCATCTGGTATCGTATAATCTTGTCTTTCGGGTGTTAAATCAATAGTATTTGATATATCTGTTCTATTTTCACCAGAAACACCAAAATCTGTGCCATATTCATCAATGGCATCCATTACTAATGTAGAATCTTCTTTATGTACTGTATTTCCAGCCTCATTAAAGATTGTAATAGATTCTCTCTTCTCATCATTGATGACTGCGAACTGTGGAAGGTTCTCTGTACTGTATCCAGACCCTCCATCTTCCACTTTTATTGCCGTAAGTACACCATTTGTAAATTCTGCCTTAACTTTTGCTTGTCTTCCTGAGTCAATTAATGGTGGTGTAACAATTAATTCTGGCTCTCTTCCTTGTATATTTTGAGCAAGCCACCCAGATCCTCCATCTACGATAGAAACGCCAGAAAGTACTCCATTTGTTAAATTTGGGGTGATTTTTGGTTGTTTTAGGGTCGAAAAGATGTTTGGAGCGTTTTTATCTACGTCTGCGGTGCAATATTGGATACTTTTGTTCAAAAATTCGTATTTTCCGACTAAAATTGCCCTTTCTGCTATACCTTTACCCGCTTTTGCGGTAATTACGTGATTTCTTGAGCTAGTATACTGTGTATCCTTCGCAAAATCGCTACCATTTCCATCTAAGTAAATTATATGATATGGGAAGTTATCTAAGTCAGTAGTGAACACTCTATTGATAGTATGACCGTTAATTGTGTCTCCTGCTCTTAAAACGTCAAAACCTGTCTGTCCTTCAGTTGCCTGATACGGACCAACACCAGTAATCTTCAATGTTACCTGTAAAGTAGTAGTCGTATTGTCATAATGAGTCACTAAGTACTGTAAATTGAACGTATCATTGACAGCATAACCAGTTCCAGGATTCAAAACCTCTGTTGGTTCCCATTTTGTGCCTGTAAAGACAGTAGAACTACCAGAATCGTCAAAAATAGGGTAAATATTGAATTTTATACGTAATCCAGTCTTATTATTACCTGTATCGTTGATTTCAAAGACCTGAAAGTCGTTAAATGACTCGTCTCCACTAACCCAAGGGTTTTGGGTCGATGAATAGATTATACCAGAGACTTCATCTTGATTCCAAGCGTCAGTATAAGTGGTTCCGTCGGCAGAGAGGCTGAAATCAGTGAGTCCATTAGGTATCGTGGTGGATAAAGAGTCGTATGAGAACGCTAATTTATTCTTATCACTCCCAAACCCGAATAATGTGGGGTGGGGACAGTCTGAATCTCCAGTTAGGTCATCGTCTCCCTCTACGGTATAAGATAATGTGGTGCTCGCGGGGGTGCACGTAAATCCAGTACAAGGATGACACTCAGAAGATGATGTCATACTTCCATCATCACCAGTGGTTACCTCGTCTTCGATATAAAAACAAGGACTACCTATGATGCCCTGTTTGTCGCTTGTATCATATAAGTATGAAAACCATGTATCAGAGAACCCATAATCAAAGGATAACTCACCAGGATACCAATCATATGCTAATATACACTCATTATCCTCTGGATCTGCTCTCCATAGTTTTCCACAGTTAGATGCATTCTGTATCTGAGGAGATCCGCTTGAGTTACAAATCTGAGTGGAAGGGTACATTACTACGCTACCTTCCCTTCCAGGTATGTTGTAACTACCATTAGTTCGGATTACATTCAGAGGATACTCAGTAAATTCTATACTTACACCAGCACCTGTACCAGGCTGAAAGTAATAACATGAAGTAGTACCTCTATTACCAGGTTTACAACCCATTTATCTTTTCCTCTAAAGCAGTAAGTCTTTTACCATGATCTGTAGAAGGTGCCTTATGTGCCATTGCTTCTAATTTCTCTATCCTACGATATATTTCATCGTAGTTCTGTTTAATATTTAGATACTCCTCATACCCTTTAGGCTTGTACAAAACCTTATCTGGGGTAGGTATTGCCTCAGTGTACTTTACTAACTCTGCAAGACGCTCTGAGAGACCTTTGATGCACTCATTAATAATCTCATGTGCTTCATTATTGTCTTCCCAAGGGTTATACTCAGTAATGTTCTGATTAGGATCACTCATCTGTCTTTTTAAAGGTCAATGTATCATCGTTTAATAGTTCATAATCTAACTCATCACCAACTCTCCAACCTAATTCTTCTATTAAGGTATCTGGTATAGTAATGACTGTTTCTCCGAATTCATTTTCCTCAAGAGAAACGGTAAATCTGTGTGACATATCTCATAGGCGATTAACTTGACTGTTTCGCTTGGGATGCGTGTTACACCAGTTCTCCCATGCTTTTACAACGTCTTTAACATCATTTATAATACCAGCACTTACACAATAGTCAGCACACTCGTACATACGAGGATCTAAGTACCCTTCAGTCCTGAGCAATTGCTCTAAGATCCATGTGCGATTGTCTTGTCTGTCTTGGCGAAACTCTGGTGGCATTTTTTACCTCGGAAAAATTTTTGAAATATTTTATATATCGATAGCGAATGGGAACCTTTGTAGGTTAGGGTCTCTATCTTTTTTAATATAAGGGGCGGGATAGGGCCGGATCAACGGGCGAGATCCCTTGGTATAACTGTCATCTCGACTGTTTTCTTTATACTTAGTGAGTTAATTAACTGTCTTGTGTGTTACATAGGCAATAAAAAAGGGAGTGCTTGTTAACACTCCCATTCTAACATTATGCTGCTAAATTGTCAAGAACTGTCTGGGAGACTTCAGAGACATTGTTAACACCTTGCAACCACTTATTAATGTGCCTAGATGTTGTTTTGCTCCAAAATCTTTCAGTTCTAACATAACCTTTGCTTGGCAAATATGCTGCAACTGGTGTTCTATAACTGAAGAAGATTTGTGTTCCGTCGTTGATAGAAACCTCTGTTTGATTTGCTGCAATGGGTGTTAGTTTCATAAGGATGATTCCCCTGATTGATTTATATTAATATAATACAGGATTTCCAGGTACTTATCAACAACCCTTGTGCCACTTTGTTGACTGTCACACCTTAGTTGTTACTTAGTGGCATTACAGTTTGTGTTACTTAGTGGTTGCATTTGTGTCCTTAATTGTTAGATACCATCCAATCGATTTGATATAATCAAAGCATGAATATCTGGGCAATTCTTTATACCTATCTCCCCTACGGTTTCTAACACCATCCATGTACAATTCTAAGTCAGTTATTGAATAGAATGTCCCATGTAATTTGCCGTCTTCGTCTTCAATTAGATACTGCATCTTTCTTAGGGTTTGTGTTAACCTCTACAGGGTTATTATACCATAATTTGTTATAATCTGTCAAGAATGTGTGAGTTCTTCGATATTACTTGACAGTCGGTAATCTGCATGCTAAGACTACATTTTCCACAGAGATTTCCACAGGCATTAAACACACTTAATAGTTTAAATTAACATTTAATTGTTTTCAACATTTTCTGCGGAGTTTTCCCCAAGGGTGTTAATAACTCTCCAATATTTGTGTTTTCTAATGTAATCCCATTGCATAATGATTAACTCCTTAAGTGTTATAAACACATAGTTAATCTGTTCTCCGTAGGTAACACTTTGTTTGTTGTTATTTGTCTCTGTCATGATAAACAATGTCCTTCCAATATGTTCTGTAAATTAATAAATTAGTCTCCTTATATCCATGCATACTGTTACTATCTGGTCTACGATTTAAACTCATAGTTATATACTTATCACCTATAAAATTAACATGTCCAGTATCATTTTGATAGGTAATCTTCTCTCCTTTAATAAACTTTTCATTCATGTAATTAGGGGGGAGTTAATAACATTTATATCTCAATAGTTGGAGTTGATTTGTGATACCTAAATGAATAACATGGTAGGTATTCTTCACAATCAAGGTCGTATAATTGTACGTCCTTTGTTAACTCTTCCTCTGGTAAGTTTTGCAACTCTGATAGTAAATCAAGGTAGGTCATTTTGGTTCGGTTGTTGTTAATTTCGGATGATAAACTGTCCCATGCATGTGTATACAATGAAATGGGAATTAACAGGGGGTGCATGTTAAGAACTGTCTGTAATTTGATTTAGATAATCATTTAGTTTGAGATATGTTACCTTAAAAGTATCACTATCTGTTAGTTCACGTTGTTGTAACAAATAGATTAAATCTTCTGTTTGAGTAACATTTAAGTCAAGATGTGGACGTAGTTTCATTGTTAGTCTTGCCAATAAGTTTGCTCTACTAAAATGTTAGTTTCTAACTCAAATACCTCAGGTGAGATACCTTCTTCCCTTGCTAATGCTTCCAGGAAAATGTTAGTAACTGACTCTAATTCATCTTCAGTTAGATAGTCATAGATGTCTATCTTTCTGTGAGATTGTGAGAATTCGTAATCTGCTTTTAGTGACATAGTGCCTCAAATCGTTTGTAAGTTTCTCTCTCTAATGAATCACAATCTAATTCTGATTCTGATACATAGATGCCGTTATCTGCTAAGTTCTTTATACTTTCTGCAACAACTTCATCATAAATGTTTTCAAGAATCTCTTCGTTATGTATACATGACATGATTAAATACCTCCTTTGAATGTTAATGAGTTTGAGTAATTGTTTTTATTGATTATACATGACTGGTGTATATTAAAGAGAGTTTCATAATTAACTCCCTCCCAATCTTGCCACTCTGATACATAATCAGCATTGTCAAAATCACCAGTTCCGTCTACATATTGTGGGCAACTTCTGAAGTCATTGTTATCATCAACCCAGAATAATCGCCCGAATGATTCACTATGAAACATGATTAATCCTCCTGATTTGTTTTATGCCAACCATTGACAGTTTCTATGAAATAGTCAAGACGATTGACGTTTAATTCTTCATCATCAAATTCAATCTTAGCACATCCAGTAACACCCCACTCCTCTAATTCTTCTGTGAATTCTTTCCAATTAGAGCAGCAACATGCCATATTCTGAAAGTTATCAACCTCTAAGATTCTGTTGATAATTGTTTCTGTTTTGTCTGTTAGAATTGCAGTAGTCATTGTTAGTTTCCTCCAAAGAATAGGTTTAATAGTTGTTAATGGTTCGCCAAGGAGTTGGGTGATGTTGTGATCTCTCAACTGCTACGATTTCACCAGTTTTGTTAAAATAATCGTCTCTGATTTCACATGCTTCGTTGAGACTTTTAACGAACTGATTAGGTGCGGTAAATACAATATACATTATACACTTGCCTCCGCATTGTTTACATATTGTGCGGGAAGTGTGCGATTCTCAGTAATAGTGTAGAGACCTGAATCGTTCTTGCTTATTATATCATTTCCAACTGCGTAATCGTTCATCAAAACTTTATACATTGTCTTACCATAGTTTGTTACAACTTTTAGGTTAAGATCGGGGATTAACTTGTTAGTTAACCAAGATTTTGTAGGGTAGTAATCAATAACCATTGCCCCACAGTTAGATTGAATTCGCATGAGTGAAAATCCTTTGTTTACTCTTATATAATAACCGATTTTGAGGCACTTTCAACATATTATGTGCCACTAATCTTACTGTCACAGGTATATCTGCCAATCTGATTTGTTTATACTTTGTTTGCAAGATTGACACGTTAATGCACTCCAACTGAAGTGAAATACTTGACAAGTTGATGAACATTTAGGACAAGTAATCCATTTGCCGTTAACACCTGCTCTGGTAGATTTGTTTACAAATTGTTTCTCAGGATAGTAAGATTGAGTGCTAATGTAGAATTTCTTAGTCATTGTCATTGTTAATTAACCTCCCTAATCTGGTGAATGATTTGTTTAAACAAGGGACATATAATACTCCATCATCTTTTAACATAGTGAGTGTATTCATAAACCACTCGTTGTTAACTATGTGCTGTGCTATTGTTAAATTAGTGAAGTAAGTTTGACTCCAATTTGAAAAGAATGGTGAGTCAGAATAGGTTAACTGTTTCATAAGTTATCCTGTGCAATATCCCACAGTTCGATATAACTTTTCAACCATAATCTCTGGTCTTCAGTTATTCTTTGTGAATACAAAATGTCATCTGCTGATTGTAACTCAAGAGAGTGCAATTTGCAGTAGTCACATAATACTTCTGTGAGTAAATCAAGTGTGTTCATTAATACTCCTCCTGAGCAATAAATGGGGTAATTTTATCAACTTCAACATTATATCCTACAACCTCAGCATTAACATGCTCACCTAATTCGTCATCATAATATGATAAATTAGAGTTCAAATATACCTGTATTTCTTCACATAAATGCACAGGATTTGGTGCATCATTGTCTTCACATACTATGCGAAATGTGTAGTTAATTGTTTTCATTTGGATTGAACCTCATAATAAATGTTTACAACTTCATAACCTGTTTCTGCTGTAATTGTATCCATCAAGTCATCATCATTGTCTGTTTCATAAACACCAAGTGCTAAATCTCTGAGTGCAATTTCCTCAGCAAATGTGAGTTTTGAATCTTTAAAATCAAACTCAATGTCTGTTACATTAAATATCATTTTGCACACCCATCTTCGTCAAGTTCTCTAATATCATTGATATCCCACTCTGATACATACTCATCAATTACCTCAAAAGAGTTAATATCAGCACGAGCAAGTTCCCTTGCTTCATCCTCATTTTGTGCATCAACTTCGATTGTGAAGTAGTTAATCTCTGCACATTCTATTAGAAATGATTTCATTTTACCTCCGTAATTTGTGAAAGTTTGTTAATAATAGAGTAGGAATCTTCGTACTCTTCCTTATTGAATTCGTACATTTGTTGCTCAATACAATATACAATAAGGTTGTATTCATTCTCAGTTAATGTTATATTATCAGGGGTAATATCCTCTGTAATAATAACAGGCATTGAGGGATACTTACTGACCATGATAACCTCTACCTTTAGTAAGATTTGTGCCTTTAGGTAATTTAATTACCACAGGTCTTTCATCACTAATTAAGAAGTAATACTTGATAATTGGTGATGGATTACATAACAATTCGTATGTAGATTGAGAGAGTTGGTTCATAATTAAGAAAGAAAAAATCGGGGCGAACATCCACATGGTATGCATGCGGTTGTTACACTCCGAGGTCAATTAGCAAATCTTTGAGATAAGTTTCTGCACAATCTTCAGCATCATAGATGTTATCAAATGTGCCGAGATCGAGTTGGTCACCGATTATGCAACCACTTGCATCATTGTAGATCATGGATCTAACTTCAAAACGGTCTCCACCATAGTGATAGATTGCAAGATTTGGATCAAGATCATTTTCTCTACGATATACATCAAAGATTGAGGTACGGACTCCTTGAGTCCACTCGAAACCTAAGAAGTCATCACATAGATTAAGTGATTGTGAAAAGAGAGTTTTTGTCATAAGATTGAAATCGTTAAACTTGAATAAATCGGTGGTCTTTCCTGACCACTCTTATATAATACACGAAAATACCCCCAAATGGGGGTATAGTGTGCAACTTATCCAACTGTCTACTATTCTTCTTCTGCTGCTGAGTCCCATGCGTCTGACATGAGATCCCAGTCATAATTCTCTGGTTCTGTGTCTGTTGTATCAAATTCAAGGAAATAATAGTCCAAATTAATACCATTTTTTGAGCATACTTCCATCACTTTCTTATATGCTTTTTTGGAAGTAAAGTCGATTGAGTGATACTCAGTTTCAACAGTAAATGCCATTTAGTTAATGCAATTTGGGTGAGTTAAGTGTTATCGTCATGGACTTTTATACCGATTGTTTGTTGTATAAACATTGCATCTTTGTAGATCTCCATGTATACTAATGGGGGATAATTGGGATCTACGTCAGCACAATGAAATGATTTTACAGGATGATATCTGTTATTAATATCATCAAATATGGTGACCTCTGAGTCTAACTCAGCATCACTTAATCCTTCAATGTGTTGACGTAATTCCCTGTAATTCATAGTGCTTAAGTAATACTTACTATCTATGAATTAGCAATGTAGTCATCAATAACCTGTAGCAATTCTGCTGCGGTTTGTGCATCTTCAAGGAGTGCAAAGAGAGCAACTTCGGGATTAAATGCCATGATTAGATGTTTAATTAAAAGGGACAAATTAAGCAGTTTAAAGTCATACTTAAGGACTATAATTGGTTATCTTAAGTATAGATAACCACCTGCCCAGTCTGCTCGTTGAATACACTCATTAAATGAATTATCATCTAATAAGTTATACCTAACGTGACGTGCTGGTTTGTTATAACCTGCTGGTTTAAATACATCACCTGACTTAATGTCAACAAATGCATGTACACCACCTTTAACTTCAACAATTTTATAGTATTTGCGTCCTTCTTTGATATCGAAGTTAACGCAATCTGCTGTTGAGTTAGTATTATAATCCTGCTGCAATCTCTGTACTAATCTATGAGTTCTCTCATAAACTTTAGTAACAAATGGTGCTTTAGGCATGTAATACTCCTTATAAAATGTGTATGGAAGAGGTTCGATTTAAAAGCGTGTTCAATGACTTACAGACCGTAATTTCCCTGCTGAACAGGGACAACCATAGAATCTTGCAATGGTATCCACTACCCTTGCCTTCCATACATGTATTATAGCAATAAAAAACCCCCTGTAAAGGGGGTGTGTGTCAGTTTGTTGACTGTCCTAGTTAAATGCTCTGTTGTATGAGGTTTTGATATAGTTAACAACAGTTGATGAATTCTCAACAACTAATTGATAACCTTTAACCAAATCCTTCCCTAATTCTTGTATCTCATACTCATGAATTGCCCATCTGATTTTAACATCTTCAAGGTAATCTGCACGAGATAGTTTAGGTGAATTAGGACGAACTTTAACAGGTTGTTCACCTTTTGCTTCCACTTTTTTGTTTAACTCATTCATAACAACTGTTGCTGTTTTGGGAGTATTTAGTGGAGTAACAGTTTTTGTTACTTTAGGTGAACTCTTACGAGTGCGAGTCTTACGAGGAGTTGTTTTCCTTGTTGTTGACTTAGCAACTGTCATAAGTGCGTTAATTCGTGTGTACCCCTATAGTATACATGAAAAAAGCACCCGATCAAGGGTGCTTGTGACAGTTTCTTAACAGGTTGTAATAATGATGTTAACTTGCTAAAAATGCGTTAACATTGTTATCACTAACTAAATCCTCACAAAATTCTCTAAAACTGTCATCATCTGAACCATCATAATCATAAACTTCCTGAAGAACTTCGTTATCTGATTTATCTTCAAGACCATCTAATATGATGTCAAATACTAACTGTTCTAAGGTTTGTGTGTCCATGTTGTTAACAACTCTTTCAGCGTATGCCTCAGTAATGTTATTAAACTCTTGACGAGATAGTTTAACAAGTTTAAGGACGTTTTGTGATGCTGAAGTCATGTCGTTAGAACTCATTCGATAGGTACTCATTTAATATACCACAGATCTGGACGTATGGTATTTATGTGTGCCACTAGGTATACTGTCACAGTAATTTACTTAAACTATCATTAGGTAATCTATCCTGTATTAAGTTACCATATTCTTCATGCAATTCACACCCTAAGTAATACCTACCTAACTCTTTTGCTACCATTGCAGTAGTGCCTGATCCCATAAATGGGTCAAGAATAATATCATTTTTCTCACTACCTGCAAGGATACAAGGTGTTATTAATTCAGGTGGAAATACAGCGAAGTGACTACCTTTATAGGGTTTATTTGTTACTTTCCATACACTACGTTTGTTTCTCTTATCATACACCATTTTGCGTGGTCTTGTTAAACCTGAGAACTGATTATCTGTGTCCTTAGTGTTATTCATGTTGATAGGTTTGTTACCACCCCAACGCTCACCTACTGCCTTCTCTTTAATACTTTCATGGTCATAATAATAGTTCTTATTCTTACTTAAGAGAAACAAATACTCATGTGATTTAGTACATCTATCCTTCACACTTTCTGGCATAGGATTAGGTTTATGCCAAATAATATCCTGACGTAAATACCAACCATCAGATCTTAGAGCAAATGCTAACATCCAAGGGATGCCAATTAGATCCTTTTCTTTATACCCATCTAACTTATTTGCTCTCTTTGGTGTATACTCTGGTAGGTCTTGATTAGTCTTACTAACTGTTTGTTTAGGATACGATTTACCTGGTCTATAGTTATAATAACTATCACCAATATTCACCCATAATGTACCATCATCAGTTAGACAATCTCTTACTTTTCTAAACACATCTACAAGAGATTGTATATACTCTTCAGGTGTATCTTCCTGTCCTATTTGTTTACTTTCACCTCCATAATCTCTTAGACCATAATAAGGTGGTGATGTAATACAACACCTTGCTTTATCAATAAATGCTGTAAGTGTCTCCCTACAGTCACCAAATAGTATGGTATCTTTCATGTGTTTAGTACAACAATTAAACGGATAATCATGCCAATGAATAACAAATAGTATGTCCACATTATAGTCATACCTATCTTATTATGACGTGAACCTCTGACGTATGGATGTACATTAAGGGACGTACTATTCCATCCATCTTGCATATATTCTTTAGGATTGATTTTACGAGACATAAGATTTAGGGGGAATTCCTTCTATAAAAATATATGATACCACAGATTGCAGTCTTTTGGCAATTCTCTCACCATATTTACCTGCTATTGGTACACATATTTGACCAAAAGATTTGGTGTATAATTGATACTTACCTGCTGGTATTTTACCCTCTTCCATTAACTTTCTATCATCATTATGTACTCTAATTACTCTACCTATTGTCTGTGCCATTTCAATAGTAGGTAGATTTCTAAGCATAACTGAATGAGTTAAACCTGGAACATTTATACCCTCTGATAGTATAGAATAGTGGAAGATTATAAACTTCTTATTGTTATCTTTGCCCCATTTTGTAAGTGTTTCAAAGAACTCTTCCCTACCAACTTTCTTACCATTAATGATAGCACCATGCTTAGATGTTATGTGCATAATGTTATATTGCTCTGAATATAACCATGACCTAATATCAGTATGTGTGAGCATATTCCATAGAATTCTTGTTGTTGGTGCTGATACAAGTATCTTAGGTGCTTGACATTTAATGCTATTAATTATATCCTTTAAGTTATCACAATCTACCTCATGTGCGTTCTGTTTAGTTCTCTCTCTATCTGTAGGGAATGGTATTACTTTAGGTGGTAATATTGTACCACTGTTTATCAACTCCCATGCTTCAGTTTGCTCTAATACATTACCATATACTTGAGCATTATTCATACCACGTTCTGCACTAACATTATTCTTAGATCTTGCAACTCTTGGAGTAGCAGTAAAGAAATAACGTGAGATACCAGATGCAGCAACCCTCTTTATCTGTTGAAAGAAGTTCTTACCAGTACCATTATGTGCTTCATCAAAATACATTCTATCAATATTAATATCACTATCTAACACTCTGTGTAGAGAATGATAGGTAGTAAATATTAACTTATGACCAATAGTATTATTGTGATATACACTTAACTCATGTGAATTAGTGGTACTAAAGTGATGAGTTTCACCACTATGTACATGTAATATCTTAACATTTTTAACAGTAGATTCAAACTCACTAGATAACTGATTAGCAAGTAAGATACGAGGTGCTACTATAACAAATGTCTTGTAATTGCCTTCGGTTTGTGATACTATTCTATCACAATCAGCAATCATAATGAATGTTTTGCCACCACCAGTAGGTATAATAATCTGACCAGACTTCTCTGTGGTCATCTTATCGTATGCCCTTAACTGGTGTGGTCTCAATGTGTCTTTCAAAAGGCATCATTCTCAACTGATTACATCATAACATGAAAAAACCACCCCAGTGGGGTGGTTGTGACAGAAGATTAATTGTCTACCTTAAAAGATCTGAACATACCCTCCTACAACTTGTTTGTGAACTATCATCACAATCTATTAAACATTCAAAGTAATCGTCCATCAATTCGTCTGTATAAGAATACATTAGCGAATTGTCTTGATGTTTAGTATATGCTAATTGATTATGTGATATTAAACTGTTTGACATACTTAACCTCCTGTTTGTTAACTTAGACTCATAATATAGAGGAGTTTTCAGTGCATCTTGTTGCCTCTAATTCTCCCAACTATTTATTACTATATCAACACATTTATAATTGTTAGTTACAAAAATAAATGCCTACTCCTTCTATGACATCCAGAGACCACGAATAGCATTTAGACCATACTGATCCTCAGCACGATTTAGTGCCTCTTCTTCACTCATACAGTCCTCAATTAGAACCTCTTTGTTGTAACCATTGTCTCTTTCTAATAAGACTGACCAGTTACTACCAGTTTGAAATAAATTAAATAACATTTTTAACTCCATTAGGATTACGTCCCCTTCGATATATCTCCCAATTAGGATCTGTACCGTCAGGTGTTATATAAAACTTAACTCCTAAGTCATAGTTACAAACATACCATTGTAATCGTCTGTCGTTAATGTATACCCAAGGGCAACCCTCCAAACGATCTCTTAGGAATTGTCTTGCCCAAGATGACTTAGGAACTAATTTTATACGTTCTGCTGTCATTATATTGAATCAATAATGTCAGCAATTACATCATTTTCTGAACCTAAGAAATCAGATACCCAAGTATCTTCTTTCTCCTGATAATGGTCATGTTGTGTATCATAAAATGATTTGTCATTAGGATCAAACTTAGTAGACCATAATGGTTCCTTAAATGTCATAACCAAAACCTCCATTGGTTGCTTGTCGTGCTGATTCAATATCTTCCCTTGCTTTACGAAGAGATTTCTTGAGATGGTGTATCTCTTCCTCTTTGTAAAGAAATGGATCTTTTTCACTCGCTTTGAGTGCTTTTTTGATTAAGTCAACTTGTGACTCAGGTGAGAAGAATTGTCTCATGGTCTTAATATATCATGGATTTGGTAGTTTGCATGCTTTAGCGGACGCTTTGTCATCTGGCACAACCCAGAAGTTCCCTGATAGCGTCACTCTTTCATGGTCACTATTGTTGGGTGTGACGTAGTGAGGATAGAATGATGGGAATATAACTAAACTCCCTTGTCTTATCTTAGGTTCAATAGCAAATCCTGTAGGTAAATTAAATACATCTACAAGACCGCATGATTTATATAATGAATGAGAATTATTATAGAACTTAAAGTTACTCTTTTCTCCAGGAGTTAGAGTATGAAAGTATACCATGCTTAAGTTACATTGAGGAACTGCATGATCGTGATACTCTTGATGATCTCCTTTGTGATACTTATTAACCCATGCCTCTTGAGGTATGATTTCAATATCACATAATGGTTGTAACTCATCCATGAACTCATCAACTTGAGGTCTTAAACACTCCAACCATTGTGTCCAAGGTGCTGACCCATTATTAGCATGTTGGAATGATGTTTGTACATTACAATTCCATCCAACTGCATCACTAAAGTTATCATCATTAGAAATGAAAGGTTTAAATAAATCTTCAATTCTTTTTTGATATTCTTCATTCACATCTCCCACATAATACCATGCGGGAGCGAACATTTCAACACTCATTGTGATAAACCTGTTTTTTTAATGATTTCTGATAATTGTGACATGACCTGTTGGTATGCCTCTACAGATAAAACTTTATCTTTTTTTGCTTTAATTTCTAACTCTTTAATATAACATAGCATGGCATCTTTCAAGACCTGTTTTTCAGGATCATCAAGTAATATACATGCTGGAAGTTCTATGTTCATCTCCTCAATGATGGTAAGTATTCTAATACATGTTGACGAACTGCCATAAGTTCATTATAGCATTTCTGATTGTGTGCACAACCTCGCAAATGATGATCTGCCTTATGTACACTTTCAATGTAAAGATCTAACCCCCGATTCCATTTAGCATCAGGAGTTTCATCTTCTCTAATTGTATTTTGGTCTTTCATTTATGACTGAGTTGTGTAGTCGATTTCAACACCATCAGCACTACCGTCATCAAATTCAATGTCATCATAGTCATCATCATCCTCAAATATAGATTGAGGTAATGGTTTGATTGTTGGATCTAACTTAAGTTGTGCCATAGTATTCCTCATTTTGGTACTTTTTCTTGTTAGTTTTAGATCTATATTTGTCTGAAGAATCTTCTCGAAATTCAGATCTATTTAAACCTCGTTGACGCTTATCTCGGAGTGATTTACCTGGTGAGGAATATCCTCGTTCAGCACCACCTCTTCTAAATGTCTTTCCCATTGTTAGTTGTTTGAAACAATAAACGACTATGTAATTTTATGTATGTTATTAATCACTACTACGATAGATTGTATCTGTAGTGTTTGCTACCCTTTTAATAAGTTCTTCAGATTGAACTTGAGGTTGCTGTCTATTAACAACATTAATTTCTTCAAAACAAAAACCACACCCAGATAAGAAATCTCCAACATGCTCAACAGCATCTTGAAGATATACAGAATTAAAGTGTTTAGTTGTTGTTACTCCATCTTCATCTATGGATTGTAAGTAAAAGGATGGCATTATATTTGCTCAATTACCCTATGAGTATAACACATTATTTTTGTATTGTCTATCCTATGTGACACTTTGGATCGTGCACATAGTTGAAGTTGATAACCATCCTAAACGGTTGATCGGTACATGTTGTGCCTGTATGCTTCATTCTATTATCAAATACTACCAATCTATTCTGTACTGACTCAACTATTGTACCATCCTCAAATTTAGTATATCCATTATTAGTATTCAAATAGAATACTGCTGTCTTAATATAATCTAAGTGTACACCATCCTGTATGTCATTATGAAATCCATGCTCTATTATATTCTCCGTAGGCATGTTAAGATTTGCTTTAATTTTAATTAGTGCTACTGGTTGTATCTTCTGAAAGAATGGAAACAATAGTTCTAGGGTATCCATTGATAAGAAATGTCTTTCATAGAATACATGTGCTAATTGTCTATTATTAATACGATTGTCTGTGGTGTCATCAACAACCTTAGTCATATTCCATTTAAAATCATACCCTTTCATGTATGAGAATAGTTTCTGGAATATCTCATCAGGTAAGAAGTTATCGTATATCTTCATTTCTTCAGTAATAATATATAAAGACCATTCCACCATGAAGAATCATCTTCTGGTTTGTTAGTTAATAGTTTACGTTCAAAGATTACATTAAGTTTCATAATACGAATGAACTCATCTACAGACTCAATAACATTAGGCATATTAGCATCATCAATGATAAGAATAAACTCATCTTTACAGAACTGGTAAACATGTTTAAGATTAATATATTGTGCTTGAGGATCGTGATCTGCATCATAGAATATAACATTAACTTCCTCTGGTAATGCTATGTTCTGTATATCCTCCTCAATTAATTTATAATCATATCTCTTATCAGGATACCAAGGTGGTTCCAATAATACTGCTTTAGGGTTCTGATACCCTTTAAAGTTTAAATCATCCCTGTTAGGATATGTTGGTTGTTTATAGTTATCAACTGCATATCCCTTAACATTATTATTCTGTAATGCTGAATAGAATGTACCACCAGCATAACATCCAAGTTCTAAGTATACTGTATCAGATAATGAACAGATATTATTTAAGAAGTGTTTAGTTATATTTGATGTAAGTGATTCTATTGCAACTCCTGTATAGTTACTATCTAATCTCTCTGCCTTGTCTATTGACTCTAATATATGAGGTATTTTAGGATTAACTTCTATATCACCTTTACCATGTTTGTATACTGTATCACAGTAATTACACTTCCAACAGTTAAACTTACATGTCTTTATCTTATCTCTCCATACATCAATAGGTCTCTCTTTAATATCAACAACATCAATATATTCTCTGAAATCAGAGAACAAATACTCTTCATTATTTGCCCATCTATCAATAATATCCATAGTCTCTTTAAGACGTAATGGTGCTTCTCTTCCATGCATTTTAAATACATCAATTACATCTAAGAACTCAATCCAATCTTCTTTCCAAGGTGGTAGATTTGCTGCCTTAAGTGATGCTGCCCCATCAAGTGCATCCCATTTACTACAACTAACTCTGCTAATCCTACTGTTAAAGTATTGAGGATCATCAGCATCTCTAGTATTATTATAGTGATAATGTTCTGGCATGATAGGACAATTACCCCAACAACCCTCATTAGTTAATAATGATAGTTTAATGGGATATCCCTGTTCAGCACAGTATTCTTTCGCCTCTTTGATTTCATTTAATCTATCCCTATCTCTCATCAAGTCTCTATCTAGGTTTATATAATGGAAACCTGCTCTTGCAAGTTCAACTATCTCATTAGGTCTAGTAACTTCTCTTAGTATAGTATTCTTAATGTATAATTCAGGATATTGTTTCTGTATCTCTCCAGTTAATACCCATGATGTATGAGGTAGAGTAACAATCTTAATGCCAGCATTATATAATGATTCAAAGTTATGAATCCATGTTTCTAAATTCTTTTGATCTGGTCTAACATATAGATTATTAAATGTTGCTGATAATGGTATACCTGATTCATTAGATAACCATAATGCCATCTCAATGACTTGGAACTCCATGTCTTGAGTATAAAATACGTCACCCATTGCATCCTGTGTAAAGGGTGGCATCCTTGTAGTAAAATACAAATCATATATTAGATCCTTATTTCTTATTAAGAACTGTAGATACTCATTCTTAATAAAATCTGGATCTAATTTAGGATTAATAGGAACTGAAAATATTTTATTCTTCAACTGCATCACTAATCATCTTGCGTGATGGCATACCCTCTTCCAAGAAACTAATCTCTTGTTCTGCTTTTAGTCTCATTCTTTCCATACCTGATTTAATACTACCAGCATACTTTAATGCTATATCAATAGTTTTAGATTGATCTTCTTCAGGCATCATCAAGATAGAATCTATATTACCAACATTAATAGTACCATAACCAATAAGATCAACAGCAGATTGCTTTGCCATTCTTGCAACCCAATACTTATGTTCTTCTTCCTTATCTAATACCATATATGATGCAACTTCCTGTTCATCATCACATTGTTCTTTAATCCAATCTAAAAAGTATCTCAATTCCATTTCAGATTGAGTCAATCGTTTAACATATTCCTTTCTATCAATTTGCTTATCGTTTAACTCAACATATAATAATCTTGCATCAAAATCAGTTTTACCTGGTATATCTCCTTCTAAAAATCCTAACTTCTCTAACTCATGTACTTTCTTATCTATCTCAATATCTGCACGTTGTATCTCAATGTGCATCTTATTGATACCATGATTTCTTGTTGCTACTTCTAATAATGCTTGTCTTACTGCTCTATACTTAGTAGCATGTGATCCTGCTACGAAGTTAGTACATTGAAATTCTGTTTGAGGAAATGGAGTTACATTGGCGTTCTTTCTAATGAACGTATCAAATTCATCAAAGGAAACTTGGGGTGACCCGTCCTGCATTGTATGTTCGGTATCCATCTGAGTCATATTTAGATAATGCTAATGCTTGAGTTCTTGGTAACTCATCACCAAGATAGTCCTCATATATTATATTGATATCTTCCATTGTACTGCAATTATCAATAGATGTCAATAAGGCACTGTTATATGTAGCATGTGAATCACCGAGTTTACTGATACCATACTCAACTAATTTCTTAGCGACTTTCTTCATTAATGATACACATGTTGCTCTATCTTCATCACTAATTTCTGTTTTAATCTTCTGTGAGTTACCATTACCATCATCAGTCCACTCACTTGTATGTGTCCTTACTTCTGCCCATAATTGTCCACCTTTAATTGCTTCATTCTCAGATATCTTATCTAATGTCCAACCATTCATATACTCATCTATAGTTTCTTGTGTTACACCACAGATTGCATATTTAATTTTATTATTAACATACATCAATCTACTACCTCTTACTTCAACAGGTAGATCTTCAACATCATGTATGAAGAATATTAAATTGGGATCGTATAATGCCATTAGTATGAGGGGGGTGTAATTCCGTAAGAAGAGTTATTAAATGAGAAAGCAGAAGCATTGCCAGCACTGGACATTCCATTGTGTCCTTTAGGTTCCATACCTCCACCACCTGAACTATATGTATCACTTGTAGTAGAGAACTTGTATGAATTATTATTCTGTGAACCGTTATAATGTCCTAAACAATATCCTTTAAAGTTACCTTGCTGATAATTCTCTTCACCTGAGTTCTGTACGTTGAATGTAGATATATTAGCACCAGTATCATCATTACATTTTGCTAAACCCGTAACACAGTTACCACCCGTCTTCATATAGAAATGACCCATCCAACTACCACATGCTTTACCCCATCCGTTAGTTCCTGGTGAATTACTCCATGTTGACCATGACTCATTTGCCCATGTCATATATTGAGCAGTACCACCTGTCTTCATGTATCCTCTTAATCTTCCTTGTGTCCCTGCTGTATAGTCACCACCACTACCAAATCCATTAGTAGTAGCATTAGAATCATTCTTCATATTAGTTCTATCAGTGGTGCTATTACCACCTCCACTAATATAGATATGAGCACCCATATAATGATAATCAATCATACATCCCATGTCATTCCTACTAACATTCATTCCAGATTGATTACCTCTGTTTGATTCATTGCTCATTTGCATTGACCAAACTCTGTTAGACCATCCAGAGAATGAATTATCAGTACCATAGCAATACATGTGAAGATCACTAAATGCACCATCAATATATGATCCAGCATCATTCATCTTGTCACCAAGATTAGTTGATGTATCATTACTATGTTGTGTCCTATTTACATTTCTCCAAGGAGCAGCATTTTTATATCCTCCAGCAACGAACCCATGCGTACATATCCTTGATCTCTCCCAAGGTGTAGCAGTAGGTCCATGTTCACTACCTTGTGATCTACTATGCTTTGCTCTACCAGAGGTTACAAATGGTCCTTGTGCAGTAGCACTTGCCGTTAGTCCTGACATTCAAGTTCCCTCCTTATGTGTAGAAGTTCTGGTTAGCATAAATTCGGAAGTCATTATTACCGATCTTCATTATAGTATATGTGTATACATCAACAGAGTTAGTATGTCCTGAGTTAGGAGTACCAAATCCACCTAACCATTTTGGTGTCTTACCACTACCATCTATTTGCCATCCATTATTATAATATGCTGTACTACCTTGCTGAACATATAGTACAAATGTAAGAGACTGATCTGTACTCATTTCACTATTCAATGTAACTGAAGAACTACCTCTAAAGTTCACTGTCCAGTTACCACCAGCATTACCAGTATAATGATATATTTGTGAAGTCTGAAAATCTAAATTAATAGTTCCTGATAAAGCACTACTTGAGTTTACTATTGTCTCTTTACCTCCACCACCTCCTGCTGGTGCTGCCCACGCTAAAACTCCAGCACCATTTGTGGTAAGCACATCATTGGCATTACCTTGTACATTTGGATAGGTATTAGTTCCTGCAATGAGACTGGTGCTTACTGTTGCAGTACCTACTGTAAGTGCTGACATTTATTCTATACTATTTCTCTCAGTTATTTATATAATCAATGTGAAGAACCCATACGTTATTAAACATGCACACAATCCTCCTAATACTTTATAATATTTCTTGATAGGTGTACCAAAATACTGTTGACCAATCATTAAACACTTATGTGCTGGTGATAATAGATAACCAGAATACTCTGTAGTTAAGAACCATACAAGATATTGTGGTCCAAATATAGCAACTAACGCTGAAGTCATACCAGCATACTTACCACTACTACCCATAATATATGCTGCTACTGCTGCTACAATACTAACAGGTATAATCATAGTAGTATCTGCACTCTTAAGATACTCCATCACTGGTGCATGTATCTGTTTAACTACACCACCTAATGCCAATACTACTGTTGCAATGATAGCAAACTTACCATCCAAATATTTACCCCACTTCCAATCTTTACATATAATACTATAATAACATGCCATAGCAGCAAACCAAGGGAAAAAGAATATAGCACCTGCTTTACCTACACATAATAAGAACCATAGTGTAGCAATAAATGGTGCCCATCCTCTTAATGCTCTCTTCCAATTAAAATCACTAATATTACTCATGTCAGGTACAACACTCTGAGGATCTACCTTAGTAAAAATATACCACCATGTATATGCTAAACATATACACAATGGTACAATAGTATATCCTAAAAATGTAGTATAACTTATACCCATGACTGCCATAGGTAGTGCCACAGTCTTTTCAAGTGGACTCCACCAATAGTAATGATGAGTAGAAAGATAATCAATTATACCAAACTCACTTCTCTTTCTCTTATTTTCTGGTGCTATAGCATCTAATAATGGTGCTGATAGTGCTACTCTACCAGGTATAGGTAGGACTCCACCAAATATAGATGTAATGATTATCATCACACGATTATCTTTTACATATCTCTTTGCTAATGAATATACATCATCCAATACATGATATTGACGAATAAATCCACCCAATATCATAATACCAAAAATGTAACCCATGTAGAGTTCATTCTTAAGGATCGCTGATAACATAGTTTAAATTTAATACCATTCTATATGTCTGATCGCTGCATGATACAGACGTATGCTTTATATAGTTTGGAAATGTGACCAATCTATTTGCAACACTGTGTATTTTAACACCATCCTCAAATTCTGTCCACCCATTGTTGGTATTCATATAAAATATGGACACCATAACTGTTGGATTTGTAGTATTTGTTATATCAACATGTAGATTATGTTTTAATTGAGTATCATGTTGTAGAGTAATATTTCCTTTAATTCTCAACACAGCAAGAGGATCTATCTTCTTGACTAAAGGAAATAATATATTACACCCATCCATTGCCATATTATTTTCATAAAAGTAATGAACGAATTGCATATTACGCAACTTATTACCTTCATGCTCTTCTGCATCAATACTTGATGGATACCAAGGGAATGATGGCATGAGTAACTCATTAGATAATGTATTAAATGTACCAGTATCTAAAAAGTTATCAGTAATTTTATAATAGTCTTGCACCTGCTCCCTCTTGAGTCTTATCTACAACAACTATATACATACCATTCCACCAATCATTAGCATCTTCTAATTCTTTTGTTAATAACTTCCTTTCAAATACTACAGTCTTATCTTTTAAAAACTTCTCAGTAGTTTCAATCACACCTTCAAAGTTAGCATCATCAACAATTAAAACATAACTATCTGCTGCTTGACTATGAATCTTCTCTAAGTTAGTAACCATCCTTGAGTCTTGATTGTCAGCATCATAGAATACTACATTAGGTGGGAACTGAGGATTATACTCTACTTCATGTATAGGTCTAACTGATAATCCAACTGAGTTATCCTCACTCATCCATTTCTCTGTATTATCAACAAATGTTTGTATAGGATTCTCTACCTCAAACTGTGAATGTAAATCTTTACGTCTTGGTTTAACTACACCTGCTGAGTAATCATCAATAGCATATGCTCTGACATCTTTATTACCCATTAATGCTGCAAACAATGTGCTACCCATATAACATCCAGCATCAACATATACTGTACCAGGTACACTACACATATTATTAAGGAAGTGTCTAACTTTAGATGATGATAACCCTAAGACATCATACCCTTCAGGTTTGAAATTAGAATTATTATCAACAGCACCATCTATTGCCTTGATAACTCTGTCTATAAGTGGATTCAAAACTCTCTTCTCCTTCTTCATGGATGATTCTACCACAGACTCACAGTAATTGCAATCCCAACAATCGAACTTGCATGTCTTGATTTTGTCTCGCCATATATTTATAGGTGCATCCTTAAGATGTAAATCCTTAAAGAATGGATCAAAATCATTATATAATAATTCCTCATCTGCATCCCACTTAGCAATAATATCCATTGATTCTTTCATTCTTATGGCATTATCTCTACCATGAAATTTGAATACATCAATACCTAAGTCAAAGAACTCTTCCCAATCTGCTTTCCAAGGTGGTAAGTTAGATCCCTTAAGTGCACTAGCAGGATCATATACATCCCAACGACTACATGATACTCTACTAATTTCACTATAAAAGAACTGAGGATCTCTTCCTTCTCTTGTTGCATTAATATGATAATGCTCTGGCATAATAGGACAACCACCCCAACATCCCTCATTAACTAATAATGAGATCTTAATTGGTTTACCTTTATCTGCACAATATTCCTTTGCTTTTTTAATACGCAACAATAGTTCTTTGTCACGCATTAGATCACGATCTAAATTGACATAATGAAACCCAGACGTAGCAAGAGATACTATCTCATTAGGTCTTGCAACCTCTCTAAGTATAGTATTCTTAATGTACAGTTCTGGGAACTCTTTTTGTATTTGTCCTGTAGATACCCATGAAGTATGAGGTAACGTAACAGTCTTTACACCAATATTATATAATGGTTTAAAATTCTCAATCCAAATATCTAAATTCTTCTGGTCAGGTCTTACCCATAGACTATTAAATGTTGCTGACAATGGTATGCCAGTCTCTTGCATTATATAAAATGAATTCTTAGCAGCATCCTTCGCATCACTTTCTGTACGAAAGGTGTCACCCATTGCATCATTCATAAATGGTGGCATACGACAAGTAAAATACAAGTCGTATATTAAATGCTTATGCTTTTTTAGAAATGGAATCAGTGATTCTTCTATCAACTCTGGAGGAAGTTTCGGGTTGATCGGAAGACTGAAGATTCCTTTCTTTTCTATCTGCGAGGTTACTGGTTGCATAATCACTTAAAACACCTGCGGTGTCAAACATTTGTGGTGGTTGGTCTTTCAACATTCTATCAACTTTATCTTCTGCTGCTTCTTTAATTTTACCAACAGATTTATTCATTGCTGTAGAATATGTCATAGCGAGATCAGTCACTGCTGCTTGATCTTCGGGATTCATCATCAACATACTATCTAGGTTACCTGCCTGAATACGTCCTGTAGTAAGAAGATCCGTTGCAGATTGTTTTGCCATACGAGCAATCCAATACTTATGCTCTTCTTCTTCCTGAAGATTTTTATCAGAAAGATACTTAGTAACCTCACTTGCAGGTAGATCACCTACCTTTTCTTTGATGATACTTAATATACCTGATAGTTCTGATTGACATTGACGTATTTTATTCTTCCAACTCTGTAAGTCAAGATATAATAGTTCTAATTCATATTTCTTATCTTCTTTCCAATACTCATCCTTCTCTTCATTCATTTCTGCTTCTACACGTTTGCAATCATTAATAGATCTTTTATACTGTATAATTACTCGTTGTAATGATTGATAACGTGACTGTACTTCCATACATGCTTGTCTAATCTGACGGTATGGTGTGACTTGTGAATTAACTACGAACCATCTATTCTGAAACTCAGTCTGTTCAAAGAAAGCAGTATCAGTCCAGTCTATTATACCTCTATCAAAATCATCAACACCTTTCCAATCCAATGATGGATCAGAAAAGGAGTCGAGATCCTCCATAATATTATCGATTGTATATCTAGGATCCTTAGAAACGTATTCCGTACTTAAATGGTTCTTCTCGTTCGACGAGTCCTGTTTCTTCATTACGAATTCCTCTTCCTGTATCTAATGTTTGTTGGTCAGTCATTTGCTCACCATAGTAATCTTCAAGGAATATATTAATCTCTGCAACTGTAGTACATGCTTTAAGTGCACGAATTACTTTTTGTTCAGCAACAGCAAGATCATATAATTTTTCTTTCCAACTAACGTGGGATGTTACTATTTTAGTAGCAAACTCCTCTGTTGTCAATCCCCTCAGTTCTGCAAGTCGATTAATCAACTTAGGTTCAAACTTATCATCATCTAAAACTGCTTTAGACTCTGCAAGTTGATCTGGGAAGACTGCCTGTTCAAGGTAAGAGTATTTAGTCTTTAATACGTTGAGTCTTTTCTCAAAAATTTCTTGTGTCTTTAGGGTTATTACGTCCTGCATAAATGGTACGACATACTTACCAAATATACTTTTATCTTCTATCTCTACCTTTTCTTTTAAAGTAGTTCCTTCATCATTAACACCATATTCGGATCTCTTAAATCTTGTCTCACCCCAATACCTTGCCCCAAAATCTGCTTCCTTATAGGTATAACGAAGATGTGTAATATCATTAGGAATATAGTCCCAGAACTCATCATCCAGCACATAATATTCTATCCCCATGTTGCCACCAAGAAGAGTACCCCATGTGTCTACTTGAGGAAATTTCTCTACATCCAAGACTATCACATCAGAATATCCTGGATTCTCTCTGGTATTAGGACTTGTTAAAACGCTAGACATTATTAGTAGTTCGGAATGTTAGTACCATAATCATATGATGCTGCCTGTGATGTTACAGAACTTGCAGATGCACAGTGAGCAGATGACATACCACCATGACCTTTCGGTTCAGTAGTTCCACCCAAGTTATTGTATTGGTCAGTATTATAGTTCACCTTGTAAGTGTTATTGTTCTGTGAACCATTATAGTTACCTAACATATAACCTTTTCTCATACCCATCTGATAATTCTCCTCTCCAGTCCTACCAAAGTCAAGACCTCTTGTTGAAATACCAGTAGTATCATCATTTTTCTGCATACCGTTCTGGTTGTTATTACCAGTACCAACATACATGTGACCTATCATAGTAGACATGATCTTCTTCCAACCATCTCCACCAGGAGCATGTGCCCAAGAACACCAAGTCTCTGTATTCCACCAGAAACCTTGTCTTGACCATGTATCTCCTCTCTTCTTCCATCCTTTCAATCTACCATGACCACCCCAAGTTGGGTCATCACCACCATCATAGTGATCGGGTGGGAATCCTGAAGTTCTCATAACCTCAGTCTTCAGGTTCATAACATCAGTTCTTGAGTTACCACCACCATATAGATATGAATTACCACCAGCAAATACATGGTCTTGGAATGAACCCATAGAGTTCCTATTCACTGTCATATCCCATGAACCTTGGTGTGTTCTACCAGATTCAGTTGCCATATTATAGGCAGAAGTATAGTTAGATGATGCTCTGAAACTGTTGTCAAATGAATGACAGAAGTGTGTAATATCATTCCATGATCCAGAGAAATATCCTCCAGATCTATCAATGATATCACCAATATTTGTTGTTACGTCAGTAGAGTGAACAGTTCTGTTTACAGTTCTCCATGCAGAAGAGTTCTTATATCCTCCAGCAACATAACCATGTGTCCAGATTCTTGCACTTGACCAATCATTATCACCAGCATCAAATGCCCAATATGTATTAGTACCATCTGATTTTAGTGTAGCACCAACAGAATAATCTGTGCTATATCTATCAGCAGACTGGTCTGGAAATCCTCCTCCACCTGAACCTGCAATCGGTCCCCATTCAACTACGTTTGTACTTGCATTAAGTGAGTAACCTTCAAAGGTTCTATCTGTACTATTGTATCTGAATAGACCTTCTACTGCGGTTGCTGGTCTTTGGGCGGTTGTACCTACAGGTACTTTGACTGCATCAGTAGCATTAATATCTAAACCATAAGACGGAGATGAATCGTTAATACCTATACGATTGTTACCTGCATCAATATAAAGTGTTCCAGAGTCAAAACTAAAGTTGCCACTAGATTCCAAGTCAATTCGAGCAGTTCCACCACCACCTGCTAGAGATACAATTTTATCGACATTTAACTGTGACATGTTTTAATTCTATCCTTCGTATTATTTATAGTCTTACCTAACCCAGATTTCTGCTCTGATAGTTCTATTCACACCTGTAGTGTTTTGACAACACCAAATGTGGTCACCAGCAGAGGAATTTGCCCTATCAACGGCAATACCACCAGAAACGTCGTTAGATCCTTGGTCACCTTCATTGTTCCAACCAAATCCCCAACGTACTCGGTTACTACCATTACCAGTATAGTTAAAACCATACCATTGGTATCCACCCTGAGATGAGAATCCAGATCCTTGGAACATACTTTCTCCACGAGGATTACCAGATAATTGTCCATTACTCTGGAATCTACTAAGACAAGTAGAACTTTGTCCTGTTACATACCAACTCCATCCATTACCATATCCTCCTGCTTGTCCTCCATTATTGAGGTCAGGGAAGATTGCCATGAAATTTTCTGCTTCAAAGTAATTGAATACATCATACTTTGCATCAGCATCATTTCTTGACATATCAGTCTCATTATATGTATTAGTTGATGTCCAATAATTAGTAGTATAATCAAATCTACTACCACGTGTACACTTCCATGCTAACATCCAACCTCCACCTTGGAAACCTGGATCTAATGCACAGTAAGTTTGTTTAACACCAATAGAGGGTAAGTTAATATAATATGCACCATTAGTAGTATTACCAGAGTCACGTAGTTGTTTTGCTGAAGTAGCAGGATTTGCTTCTGATCCTAATGGTTGTGTATTTTGTCCAAATCCTGCAGGTTTACTAAAACCTTCAAGAATATTAATCCATCCTGAACCATTATAACATTCTAAGTAGTTAGTTTCAATATTTACCCTTATCATTCCTGCTTGAGGACTTGACGGGCGTTGTGCTGTTGTCCCGTATGGTACAGAAAATGCAGATTGATTATGCATATCATAAGTACCAGCAACAATTATATTGTTACTCGAATCCATCTCAACTGTAAAGTTGTTATCAGATCCTGCTTCTATTTGATTGACGACAAGTTTACTCATAGTTAGTGATAGAAAAACAACCAATACATGTGATTTTGACCACCAGGATTATTAATACCCCATGATCCAGACCAGTTTGGTTCTGGGAAATTTTGTTCAGAGTAGTTATTATTAGTATTACCTACCCAAGCATGGTGCTCAACGTTACATCCATTAGATGAACATCCAAGAGCATTAATCATACTGAAAGTATAGTTTTCACAATTAGCGGGTGATAAATGCCAGACATTATTAGGATCTAACTCACCACGAGAAGATGGTCTATATCTATTGTCTGAGGCACTTGCACTTCCTTTTAAAAAGGTCATGCCACCTATTTCAGTACCACCAATATTACCATGATTTGCTAAACTAATATGAGATTCAAACATGTTTTTCATGTTACCACCTCTATTAGTAAAGCACCCATTTATGTATGCTACTTCAGTAGATTGATCGTATGGTGTACCAGAAGTAGACCACCCTTGCATAATCAATACATCATTAGCACCATTCCATGCATGATAGTGTCTGGACTTCCAATCAGTTTGCATCCAACTGTTTATTGATCCAAATGTAGTTGTATTAGACCAGTTACCATACCAACTATCACTACCACCAGTATAAGTTCCGTGATTAGTATCATCTGCTATTGATGCTACTCCTACCCAATACTTACTATTAGTATCCTTGAAAACATATGCCTGTTCTGCTCCTCCACCATCTAAATTAATATAAAATATTCCATTACCTGGGTTTGCAGATGCAATATTCGCCATTGTTGTAAATGGAGATCCTGCTGATCCATCTTCAGATCCAAATTCTTTCCAAGTACTACCTGTATATACTTCTACCGAAAGAGTACTAGTGTTCCATCTCATGTATCCTGCTTGAGGACTACCTGGACGTTGACCTGTTGTTCCTGATGGTAGTCTAACAGCACCATACCCATCATGGTAAACATTGCCGTTAACCTGGAGTGTATGACCAGAATTAACAGTTACTTGTCCAATTGTTTGAGCAATCCCACCAAGACCACTTACGACAATTTTACTCATGAGATGAATACTTTTCTTTTATTTATTTAACCCAGAGATATCCGTTAGAAGCACCTAAACTATCTTCACGGAAACCGCAGTTATTACCTGACTCTGGATGCCGACCCCAAGCAAAATATGTACCACCTGAAGTATGGTGGTCACCAAATCCTCTCGTACCAGTGTTCGGACCTCTATCGCTGATACCACCTTCATAAGTAAGTGTTATCCTTGTTCTTTCATTCTGATTAGATGCACTACTTAGTAGGTCAACAGTAGCATTACTATCAATAAATACATTCTTATTAAATCCTGTTGCTTCCATCCAGTATCGTGTAGATCCAGTATAAGTTGATTCACCAACTAAAGCATTAATCCAACTATCTGACATTTTAGTAGTTGAACTATTAGTAAGTGTTGGACCTTGAGTACCAGTGATACGGACACCTCCTTGATTCATATGATCTTGACATGTTGCAGTACGAACTGTTGCAACAAGAACCCATCCACCACTATTTCTTGAATTATCAACGTACATTTGATATGCACCAGAATTTCCTGGACTAATCCAGTAAGTACCAGATGGTTGTCCAGATTCTAATATTTCCATACCAGACTTAGCAGCAGCACCCTGACTGGCACCAGGTAATGTTCCTGTAGGATATCCAGTTCCATCCTGCCAAACACCATTATATACCATCTCCAGTTTATCTGTAGATGTATTAAATCTTAACTGTCCAATCTGAGGTTGTCTTCTCTTACCGTAACTTATCTCTCTATTTCTAAAATCTAATGGTGCACCATTTGGTAATGGAAGATAACTTTGTCCTGTAATTACAAGACTACTATCACCTTTAAACGCAAGATCAGTATCTTCTGGTACTGTTACAGTAAAATTAGGTGATAAACCTTCAATAAGTCCAACGTTAATCTTACCTGCTGCCATTATCTAATACTCCATGATGCTCCGTTTTCTATCGTCACAGTAAAACCATTATTAATAGATACGGGACCAGCAGTCATTCCGTTGGTATACTTAGCATCTCCATTAGCAGTTGGTCCTATCGTAATATTTTCTACAATCGTTGGTGCATTAGTTCTTATAATACTATCAGTTCCTACAGCAGGTCCACCACCAGATATTGCTGCCCATCCAGCACTACCAGTACCATCATCTGCCTTGTATATCTCAGCAGCATCAGTATCACTGTTAAATCTTATCGTTCCTACACTAACACCAGTTGGTCTTTGTGCTGTAGTACCTGCTGGTACTCTCATAACACTATTAGTGTTTAAGAAACTTAGAGTTGTTATAATTGCTTCTGTTGCAGTGGAAATCTGATTTCCACTAATTCTTGAAATTGCCATGAGATTAGATAGGTAGTTCTAAGATGTGAACAGTATCAGATGATAGTGGTGCATCTCCAGAAGAGAATACAACGTTAGCACCGTTTGCATCAACTGTATAATTAGTTCCTGCTATTTGTGCTACACCATTTAAGAATACTAAGAGTGAATCATCAGAGTGTTTGATACCTCCACTATATGTAGTAACAGCAAACGTTAATTGAGTACCATTACCAGTGTAGGACTTAGTGATATATTTGTCTGAACCTACAACACCTCGACCAGTACCAACAAGGTCACCATCTATTCTTACAGAACCAAGTACATTAACTTTATAAGAAGAGTTAGGTGCAGTACCTAAACCAATATGTTGATTACCACTAAAGGTTTCAATATTAATTTGTCCAGTATCAGTTAAACCAAACTCTTTCCATACTTGGTTATAGTATATCCAACCAAGTGATTTACCTGGAGTCCAGTTGATATTATAAACTAAGTCACCATCAGCAGGTGTTGTATACCAAGGTATATTAGAGAAGTCTGGTAATCCAGTTGCTAACTCTGGTGCAAGTAATGTCTGCTTAATTACAGTACCATCTTGGTTGAAGTAAGATATTCTCTTAGATTGTAATTGACCTGTAAAGGTAGTTAATCCTTGGAATGTAACTGGACCTGCAAAGATTGATTCTAACTGGTTAGATGCACCACCAATTACGGTTAGTTTATCTGTTAGTACCAATTCAGAGAAGGTTTCAATCGTAGTATTTTCTTCACCAACAACGTTTAACTGTGCAACGTCTTCACTTGTGATCTGACCTGTAACTGGGTTAATAACCTGGTTACCAATGTATAGATCACCTTGAGAGTTAAGTCCTGAGTAGAACGCAACTCCTGCTTCTTCTTTAATAGACTGAGAATATCTAACTTGGTTTGCAGATAGTGTCTCAACCTGAGTCTGAGGGAACGCTGTACTGTAGTTACCTGGTCCAAAACCAAGATATTCAAACGTATGGTTACCTGATCTTAGAATTGAGTGTCGTCTAAACTCTACGTTAATCGGTGCTACAGTACCATCATTATTAGATCTAATTTGTATCTTACGGGTTTCTTCATCTCCTGCCCGTGCAGTTAATTCAACGTTAGACAATCTCTTATTAACTGAATCATAGTTAGGTGTAGTACCTGGTTGACTCCAACCAGTATCTTCTAATAAGAATTCAATTGCTTCCTTAGTAATAGATCTCTTAGGATCTAAATTAGGAGTTGGTGATGCACCATCAGTTGAATTTACCAATCCAATAGTTTGGTTATCGGCAACAGACAGAGCAGAAAGAGGGTCAGCAATGGGGTTATCTCTATCAAACGTAGGATAAACCTCATTGACGTTTTGTGAGAAGAATCTGTCATTGAAGTTAGAAGTTGAAGGTGCTATAGATGCACATAAGAAGGTAATATAATAGATACCATCTTTGACACCTCTTTCAAATGGTTGAACAACTTCAATATTATAGATGTAATAACACTTACCTAACTTATATGCAGTAGTATCAGTGTTCAATGGTTGTAATACATAACCAGAGATAGGATCTCTTGGTAATGGATTAGTCTTATCCTTATCAATTACATACCTTACACGATAAGTTCTGTCATCCAAGTCTCTTGGGTCAGGTATTCTATTAAGGAATGTAGTTGGTGTAAAGTTAACTGTATTGTAGGTAGTATTAGTAGATAGAGTAGTATATATTGTGTTATTTGTAGCATTAACAGATAGATACCAACCACCTACTGAGTTTGGTGCACCATTAATTGTATATGTTGCAGCATCATACTGAATAGGAGAACCAGCAGCACCAGCATCTAATCCAGATACACTTGGACCATAAGGTGATATACTTGCATAATGAACACTTGCAGCAGTTGCACCTTGAGCAACTAATAGACAGTTAATCTTATCTGCTATAGCAGATGAACCAGTACCATCTTGTCTTGCACCGATTGTATAACCCTGTACTCTTGTTGTTGGTGGTGATGCTTGAGTTGTATAACCATATAAGTACAATCTTGTTCCAGGAGTACCACCCTGACCTGCTAATGCAGCGTTAATTGTTTTAGTTCTTGATATATCAATGTTAACCCAGTTAACAGAAGTTTCTTCACCAAATATTACGTTACCATTAATAGTTGCAGTGTTAGTACCTGTCAGAGTAACAACTCTTGTATTAGTATTAACTGAACCAACTGTTGCTCCTGTAGCAATACCTGTACCATAAACTGCTACACCTTCAATAACACCGTTGATAGATCCATCATTAGTAAGTGTAATTGTTGATGATCCATTAACACCTGTAGCAGTAGTTGAAATAACATTAAGTGCTTTAGGTGGAATGATATGAGTTATAGCACCTGCCTTATCTTTAGAGAATGCTTTTGCTTTAAATCCAGCAGACCTAAGTGCGATACTACCAAAGTTACTATTACTGTTAGTAATAGACATGTCAGCACCTCTGAATGCAGAGAAGTGTGCAAAGTATCCAACAGCGAACACAGAAACTGCCTGAATGAAAGCATCATCCGATGCTCTAATGTGCATGTGTCCCCAACCTTTACGGTATTCAGCGAAACCGTCTAGATGAGCACCATCACCAGCAGTTGCTACATCATAGTTACCAGTTGATGCGTTATATCTAACGAATGCTCTGTCATCTTTTTGTAGTGATAGTCCAGTAAACTGTGCCACAACCATTGATTTGAAACCAGTTGCTTTAGCACCGTTTGCATGCATACCATTCATACCCCACACACTTCTTAGTGATAGGTTGAATGCGTATGGTGATGCTGAGTCAACAGTATCAATCTCAGTCTTAACCGTAATGTTAGTACCTACAGCATTTCCTGTAGGTTCACTTGCCATCTGATAAGTAAAGACGTTACCTGATGCTGAAGTGACGGTGAAAGATCCGTTATACACTGTCGCATCAACTTCGGATTGTGGTCCCGTTGACCCTGTAACACCAGATATATTAATGTTAACGCCAACAGAGAAACCGTGATCTCTTGGGTTGTCGAATTCGTCAACAGTAACTGCTGTCGCAGTTTGACCATTTCTTGTGATTTGTAAGACTCTGTATTCATCAGAAATAGGACCAACGATTCTGTTTTCTTCTACTCTTGCCTGTAATTGGTCTGTTGAAGGATCACCAGATGTATCAGGTATAGTAGCGAATGCTTTAGATACTTTCTGATAATATATGTCTAAGTCTGTTCTTGTTAGAATATTAGGAACAGCAGAATAATCTGCATTAGGTACAGTTCCGTCAGATATTAGTGTTGATAAAGGATTTAAACCGTCTGCAAACTCAAAACAGGTCAATCTATGGTGGGAAAATTTTGGAGGTATAGTCTCAACACTATCGGGTTTAAAGTAGACCCCCTCTTCAATACCATCAAAGAATGAGAACTGCCAGAAGTAAGTACCACCAGTTACCTTGAAGATTGCAGTAGTAGGAGGAATTTGTGCTTCAGTGTTAATACCTTTTGCAGCATATGTTGTAGGATAAGGTATATACATTGGTCGTATCTTAGTACGACGTAAGTCTAATCCAACAACAGAACAACCTCTGGGAACGATAACGCCTCCTTCGGTTGAGTTATACTTATATAATACGTTATTTGCAGATGTTAAATCTAAGTTTGAGTTAGAGTCAATAGGTGGAACATTGGTATATAAAACTTCACCAGGTCTATTGTCTATCTGATATTCAGCAGGATATAACATGATGCTGAATGCATCAAATTCGTCATTACTTAAACCAACTCTATATGAAAATCTTGCTACTTCTAAAAAGGCACGTTGCAACGTCTTAAATGGACGCAAAGCAGAGTTACCCCTGTTGTCAATCGCATCAGAAGCATCAAAGTCGTCTGGGTTGACGTAGATAATACGTCCCGTACGGGACGTAATAATATTCTTTAACCTAGTTAGTGACATTACCTATTTACGTGCTTTTAGTTATTTATTGATGGAATCTAACCTGAACCACCGCCACCAACTGTAGCAGCAGGATCGAAGACTCTTGTAACAAAGGATGTAGAAGTATCCTCAAAACCAATCAAACTAAATGCATTGTTTTGTGAATTACTCTCTATCACCAATCTTTCACCAGGTCCAATTACCAGAGAGGTAATCTTAATTACATTATTTGCAGCATTATCTTGATTAATGTAGAGATAATTTTCATTCTCTACAGCAGTAGTTGCAACACCAACACTACTTACAGTTACCGTATTCCTTGTAGTAGAACCAACTTTCGGATTATCCCTGAAAGTATTAGTACCTGCAAAATCAGCAGAGTTAGTACCCTTGACGACATATGCAGTTGTACCACTATAACTACGGATGTATCCATAAGGACCAGCAGTTACAGAAGATACTGTATATGTTGTACCACTATGAGTGAACTGATCTGAACCACCTGACCAATCTCCCTCAATGTCATAAACATATAATGAATCATATGAATATTCAGTTGAAGTTGTTAGTAGACGATCTGATCCACCATAGTTAGCATTGGCAGCAGTACCAGTACCACCATCATAGTAGTAATAACTTGATGATAAACTGGAATTCGCTGAAAGATCATATTGAACATACGCACCACTGGATCCAGCAGTACCATTGGTCGTTTTACCAGTAGTATATTCAGTACCATCATCAGAGTTGCCAAATGTACCATCAGGACCCCACTCACCATTAACAGTAGTAGATATATGGAAATCTCTACCACTCATTGAAGCATCAGCAACGTTGAAACGATATGCTCTGTCACCAAATACTGTGAAATTAGTACCTAAGTAAAGGTCGTATGTACCACCAGCAGTTGTTACTGAGAAAGCAAATTCATTATTTGCTGTACCAACACCACCAGATGCAATAGTACCAGTAGCACCACCAGATGCAGTTACAGAATCACCTGCAACAAATTCTGCTCCAGATCCAGCAAGTGTTGTAGGTCCGATATAAACATTAGTTGTACCAGATCCTACTGCTGCTGCATATATTGTTGCTGTTGCTGTATTACCACCACTTCCCTTAACTATAGTCTCTCCAACTGCGGGAGTACCACTAACTGATTCTAATGTTATCTGACGAATAGCAAATGTTTTTACGAATATTTCTGTATATGGTGCAATGTAATACGATTCAAACTTAAACGACTTTTCTCCAGTCGTTGATGTTAATAATGTACTACCTGCTAATGTTGCAGCAGCAGGTACAGGAGTGTTAAGATTTACCCTATATCCTGAAACTATATCACCTTTATGTAATGCATAAGTTGATGCATCTAAAGTTAATTTTTGATCATAATCTTTAAGAGCGAGATCCCATTGGGATGCCGATCCATCGTTTGCAATATTTAATATAGCACTTGCGGAAGCGTCAATAGGTGCAGCATACAGGACTGTGTTCGTCGTACCTGCAGGTTTCGCTTGTGCTAAGAGTCCTTGATCTGCCATTGTTAATTAGAATCCAGCGTAAAAGAATTGTTGTTGTCTTGTTAACCCAGTAAGGTTGTTTGCTCCAATACCAGCACCAAATGTAACATCTTCAAGAGTTACGTTTTCAGTAGACAATAGTGTAGCATCAGCATCTGGGAACTTAATAGTTCGAGGACCAGTGATCCCTTCAGCAGAAAGAACAACTGATGCAGCGACATTAGTTGAATCTTTCAACGACATGTTATACATTGATTTATAGTATAACCCTTGGTCGCCTCTTTCAGTAACTATTACGTTATGGTTACCAGATCTATTTAGGTTATTGGTTGGAGGAACCTGAAAACTCTCATTAGATAATGTGTTCTGATTACTTACATCAAATGTAATCTTTTTAGTTACATCAGTTGTATCTGCAAGTTGCAATGCCTTGATACTTTTGTTACTCATAATCTGAGTAGTATCTTCCATTACAACAGTACCACTCTGATCAGGCATTGTTATAATCCTGTTAGAGGTTACTGCATCAGTATTCCACTGAACAGATGCTGTTGCAGACTCTGCGTTAGCAGCAAGTTTCAAATTAACGAAAGTCTTGCTTAATGCAGTTTGTTCTGCCTTAGTATCAAGTAAAGTAGATGATGTAGCAGTTGGTTCAGAAGTTGTAGTTACTGATCCAGCATCAGGTAAGAAATAAGAACGACGAGCACCTGAAGTAGTTGCCCAGTTAATCTGGAAAATTGCTTCTTCAGTCCCGTCAACGATAACAAAGTTATTCTCATTAATAAGAATAGTTTTATTAGTCAATGTTTGTTGTGTATCAGCACCAACAAGTGTAGTACCGTTACCAGAGGTAATAGCAGGTAATGTCATGATTCTGGTATTAGTACCAGTACCAACATTACTTACTTCAAATCTTGCTTTTGGTCCTTGTGCATCTTCCAATATGAAAGATCCATCTTCCATCAAGAATTGTCCCGTTACTTTAACAGCACCCGTACCTTTCGGTGCGAGAACAATATCAGTATTGGTTGCAACGTCATCTTGTGCAGTAATGTATAATGATGTGCTACTGTTACCGTTATCAATACGAGAACAATAGAAACCACCATCACCAAATGCGATACCCAATTGATCGTATGCTGTTTGATAGAAACCAGTGTCTCTGTCCAAATCAAAAGCTATACCTGGTGCTGCTTTTGTACCTTGCGATACTCCTCTAAACAACTGATTAACTTTTGCTTTTCTATTAGGAATCAATGGGTCAGACACCACAACAGGAAGAATCGCTTCTCCCGACAGGTTAGCGTCCGAAATCGTTTCCAGTTGTGAAATCTTCTTAGTTGCCACGAATCATCATACGTTTTCCTACAGATCTATTTATACTGATATCACCTGAGTAACTTCAGGAAATCTCTCTTTAACTAATCGTTCGATACCCATAGTCATAGTCTGAGCACTCATAGAACATCCTGCACATGCACCCAACAATCTCACCATTACAATTGGTCCCTCTTTAAGGTAATCTATTGCAACATATTCAAGGTATCCTCCATCTGCTTCAATGAAAGGACGTATCTCGTTAAGTACGTTGTTAACGTTTAAATCATTTAGTTCCATATTCTTTTTAATTGTCTTACATCAGTAACACCAAACTGTGCCTTACATACATTCTCTGCATCTTCTCTAAGATTAGATACAGACAAAAATTCTACCTTCTGTAACCTATTAGAAGGTAATAAGATGTATGCTTCCCATCTAATAGGTTTCATGGAGTACAGAATAGTATGTTGTTTATATAATTATTTGCCCAGTCTTTATCAAACCAATTAGAAAGAACTGCTAATGTCTTAGGATTCTTTCTCTGTTGTATAGAGTATCTAATTTGGTCTGCCATCCTTTGTGCTGTTGTTAATGGTGATCCTTGTTGTGCAACCTTAACAGCATCACAGTATATAATAAGGTATTCCATTAAAACATCAAGGAATTTTCTTTGTTCCTCAACTTGTCTTATACGTTGAAATTTCATATAAGGTGAAAATATATCACCCCATTCTGGTAAAGGACGAGGTTCATTAAAATTAAATACATCACAAATAGGTTTTACCCTTTCATAGATGTAATTTGATCCACTAATAGGAGATATATCAACTATTGCAGCAGTAACCATTGACGGTGTAGCAATAATATCACATCCAAATATAGGAAGAACGTACTTAGGATCTGGAAAGTATACACAATGTAATACATCCAGTTTTCCTGCCTTAGCAACTTCTAAATGAATCTTGCGAAGACCAGTACATTTCCTCATCTCATTAGAAATGTAAAGATCCTCCTTAGTTAACTCAGGGAAGTCATTATCTAAACATTCTATATTAGGTAAGTCATTCCAAGAGGTGCGAATTACCTTTGCCAAATCATCAACAATAGTCACTATAGTATTATTGCTCCAATAACGAATCCTTTTGCAAATGCAAGACAAAGCATTTGATAGTCTGTGAGTGAAAATTTATCTTGGATTTTTTTTGCGACTTTTTTGTCCCACTCTTTAAGATTATATACTGCTTGTTTAATTTTTTTCATTTTGTCTCCTTATGTTTTATATCATATTCGATAATAATTTTTTTAGAAGACCTACCAATACTATTGAGTGTATTGGTTCTTTCGCAGGTACCACCAAGTAGGGATGCAATTTGCAAACACTCGGATACTAATTCACCCTCATCCATGAGAGTGAATCTATCTTCTTCACTGGTCACCTTTCGCCTCACGCATACTCTGATGTAATCTATCTAGTGCTTTTCGCACTTCATCAGTCTCTTCCCATTCCCAAGTTTCTTCACGCCCCTTCTTGTCTATCTTCTTTAATTGTTTCTTCGTCATGGAGTTTCTTCTCCTGCTTGATACGTCTCTTAATCATCTTAGCATACTTAACATCATCTGTCGAGTACCATTCTGGATGTTCTTTAGCCCTCTTGATAATTAACTTCGCTGCCTTCTTGTCCTTCATTAAGGTTTTGTACCTTTTCTTTACTTCTGAAGTAAGTATTTATAACATCAATTTGATCCTGATACTTAGCGATCATGTTGATCTCTTCTTCAATCGCTTCCACCACATTAGAGTGTTCACCTATGCCTACAGGGTTAGCAAGATAAACTTCTACATTTGCTCTATGCTTTGCAATGTCACCTTGAGCATGTGCTAATAATGCATTAATTAATTGTTTTCTCATTAGTATAAATTCTCCTCTTGTTCAGTTAATAATGTAACATCTGAAGTAGGTTGTGCTACACATGTTAACACATATCCTGCTTCTAATTGATCGTCATCCAAAAAGGATTGCTCTTCTTGATCTACTGTTCCTTCTATAATCTTCATAGCACATGATGAACATGCACCAGCACGACAAGATGAAGGATGATCTAAACCTGCTTCTTCTAATGCTTCTAAAATAAATGTATCTTCAGCACATTCAAATGTTTCCTTAGATCCGTCAGGGGATTGAAGAGTAATCGTTGCCATAGTAGTAAATTCCCAACCGTATTATATATCACACTTATTGCGAATAAATGATACACTATTGAGAATGGATCTCATCTACTCTTGCAACAAACTTCCAGTTCGAGTTCTTGCTGCAACAAACATATTCTCTATCTCAAGAACATAGTTGCTATTAATAAGGACACGCTTTGTTTCCGTTACTTCTTCCGAATAAAATTTCGGAGGTTGAGGGTCATGTAGGTTATCTCCAGACATCTTTGTATTAGTTAAATTTCTACATACTATTTTATATGGAAATCCTAACAAATGACGTTTATTTTATAATATCTTTCGTTTTATGCAACGTTGCGTAATTTCTTTAAAAATCTCTTATTACGCTTCTTAATTTGACGCAAACGAGCAGACGCAAGACGAGATTTAATATTTCGTCCCTGCTTCCTAGGAGTTTCATGGCGTTTAAGACGCATCGGTCTGCCTGTTTACTATGGTGAGTATAGGATATTTATGCTACTTTGTCAACTTTTGCTTCTTCTGGAGTAGACTCCATAAATTCTTTCTTAAACTCTTCCACCTGTGAAATTACCTCTTGATCTATTGGAGGTCCATGTTGTAAAAGAGGTGATAATAGTACTGTACATCCATCTGGACGCTTAATTCTCCATACAGTACGATTCCTTTCACACATGGTAATGAGAAAGGGTAAGTTACTTTGTGCTTCTTCTTCGGTTATATCTTGTATATCGGTCATTGGATAACTGCCTCCTCGACAATATAGGTAACCTCCACACCGTAAGGAAGTACCTGCTTGATTAATTCTACTGTCTCAGCAAATCCCTGAGATCCTTCATCATCCCATTTCCAATTAATGATCTTATTGTCACCTTCATCCGAGATCAGAGTAATCTGTCTCTTAGCAAAATTAACAATGACTTCTTCAAGAGCTTCGTCATCCATAGGAACCTCGTTTATATACTCATCATACCACAAGTCGATCAGGATGTCAACCTAATTCAAGAAGATAGTTGCAGCAGTCAGTTTCATAACTGCCCCTGCAGTTAGATTCATAGCAGCACCCGCTTTTATAGACGCTGCTGCAGATGCTTGCATGTAAATTAATCCAGCAGCAACATTAACGTTATATGCACCTGTAAGTACATTCATATTATATCCAGTAACACCACATGTGGCAGAAATTGGTCCAGAAGGATTCCTTATAACATGCCTTGGAATAGCATCAGTTGCAGATCCAGCAGGAAGCATTGTTGTAACATCAGATCCTCCAATAAATCTTCTAATACCAGATACAGCAGCAGGTCCCATTGGAGGGAAGTTAATCATCTCATAAAGACTAGTTGCAAACAATTCAATAGAGTTGTCACCAGCAATCAATATTTCTCCACCAGCATATTTCTGTACTGTTGAGGAACATTCCATTGAACTACCAGTGATCTTAGTAGACTGTGAACCAATATCAAGTTCTGCTCCTTGGAAGGTTATCTTAGCACCTGCGGAAGCAATATCTACATCAGAACCAAAGTTGATTGTATGCTTTTGAATCTTAGTATTCTTCTTATCACCTTTTCTATCAACTGACTTAGGTGCACCCTGAGCATTCATAAAGAAACCACCACCAACATCCAAATGACAATCACCAGTAACTTTAAGGAAATAGTCACCATGAACTGTTTCTACCTTATCCTTCTCAATGTTTATACAATCATCACCTTTAACATCCTGTGTACGATTACCTGCCCAAGTAATATGGTCAGCAACTAAGTTACCTCTATCACCTGAATTAGTCTTACCATTAGTTTTAGTATATGCTTCTTTAGTTTTCTTAATTAATGAATTTCTTACAGCAGTAGTCAGTCTTTCACCTATCTTCTCCTCTTCCTCTCTAATCTTTTTCTTTGCTGCTGCTTCTGCTCTCTTACTGTTATTACTATTAACAGAGAAGTGAGTTGAACCACTAGCTAGTCTCTTCTGAGTAATCTGACCACCTGGATTACCTATGTGTAAATCATAAGCACCATCTAAGAAAGTTTTTGCAGCAGTTAGATAAGGATCTGCCTCTTTTATAAGAGTATCAAAAAGACTACCACTCTCTTTAGCTTTACCACCACTACATGATGGTCTACCACCACCTTTTATATTATCAATATTTGCTAATTCTTCTGGTGTACAATGTGTTACACCTAATAATGGATACCAACCAACAGTATCATTACCACCATCAGGTTTTCTTCCACAATCACTTGCAAGGAATCCAATAATCATTGAAATGATTCCTGTTATACTTGCTTTACCATTCTTAATAAGGTCAAACCCTTCAGCAAATATTTCAGAACCTTTTTGCCATGTATCAATAATCTCCTTTGCTTTACCTACACTATCAACAATACCCTTAACCTTATTAACAACACTAAGAATGCTATCGATCATTGACTGAACGTTACATACAATACTATCAATAGTATCTTGAACGCTTTGTACAACAAATGCTACCTTATCAATTACACCCTGAAGCATAGAATTCAACTTCTCTTGAATCATTGCCATAGGATCTGCTATCCAAGACAAGATATTAGAGTCAAGCATACACAAAGCTTTTAGTATCATTTGTACTGCTGTCTTAATGATACCGAATATCACCATCGGTGCACCAGTCTTCGACCCAAGAATACTCACAAGTTTTAGTTGATCTGCCAGATTAGCTAATGCCTGACGCATTGCAGATACAACTTGAGCAAATATAGCACCCAAGAAATTCTGAATCTTAACTGTAAGTTCCTTTGCTTGTACTAATTTACCACTAACAACATCAATAAAATCACCATCCTCACCCTTAATTAAAGTACCAGCACTATCAGCAAGATCTTCTACAAGATAATTTAACTGATACTCCATCGTCTTCCAAGGTCCACCTACACCATTAGCAGCAGGTCTTGGTTGTGATGATAATTTTGGTGCTATGTTACCCAGACCTTTATTGGATATATTGTTAGGACTCGCAGGACCATTAGGTTCTGCTTCATTAAAATCAATATTGACACTACTATTACTATCACCCTTATGATAACCTTCTGCTTCAGTTTCTGCTAAGGACTCGTTTGGATATAATGGATGTGTTGCAGCAGGAGTAGGTGCAATTCCTGGTTCCATCCTCTTACCAGTAAAGGCAAATTTCTTATCTGTCTTAGTCTTATCAGACTTCTGAACTCTTAATACACCAATGACAATAGGCATTTGAGCACTATCACCATCCATAAAAAATCCCATGACAATAGCACCTGGTTGTAATTGACCAGATGATTCACCTTGCTTATCATTACCCGCTTGTGCGGTATGTTGCATTACAGTAGCCCAAGGAAGATACTTAGTAGGAAGATCTGCTGTAGTACCACCTCGTACGTTGGTATAATATCCCAACACACGACACTTAACCCTACCTAACTTCATAGGATCTTCGTGGTCTTCTACTTCACCAACCCACCAGTAAAATCCGTCCTTTCCAACGAAATTAATCGACGGTTCTGAGGTTATGCCATCAATGGTGTCAATTGCCATATTATTATTGTACCTTATGTTTTATTTATGTGACACGAACAAACTTGTATGTTCCATCATCACCCCAAAGGACATTGCCCTCAGAATCTGTTGACTTATCCTTAGTGAATAGTTTATTACCATAAAGATGTAATTCAGCATGGACATTAGTTTCTTCTCCATCCTGATCTATTTTACTATCAAATGATCCAGTCCACTTAGTACCATCCCACCCCAGTCTCATATCACAATTATCAAGTCTTTTCCAATTAGTATATGTTCCACCGTGATGTTCAAGAACTACTTCTACGTCAGATACTATTACTAGTTTCTTCTGTACCTCAAGATAAGGATCAGGTTCATCTCTATAATGATACGCAGCATGATATAATCCCAATCCTCTACCAGGTTTCCTTGTCCAATGTAAAGTTACCTGTCTAAACCCAGTAGGATTTGACTGTGCCTGAGATTTATTACTCCAAGTGCCCAGAAGAAATGCTTGAAAATATTCACTCATACCATTTTACTCACTCTCTGATCAAAATCATACATTATGTTGATTGACATTATATATCTATCTTCATCAGAATGATTGGTCTCTGTCTTATGCTTTAACCAACCAGGAAATAATAACACATCATTAGTCTCTACATCAACAGTATGCCACTTTAATCCAAGACTATCATAGTTACCATGCATAGGTTCAGCACACTTGTATATCTGCATTGGATTTTCTATCAATAAATTTCCACCTTTAGGTGGTACATTTAGATAGCATGATACAGCAACAATAGCTCTATTGTGCATGTGTTCTGCAGTCCATCCTCCTTTGGGATGTACATTAACCCATGACTCTGAAATATAATTCTTTACTCTTGGTTCAAGTCTCCAAGTTTCCCATATCTCTCCAATACGAGACGGCAACCACCCCTGCACAAAATCTCGGAACTCTGTCCAAGTGTGAGGAGGATGGTATTGAGTACCCATAAGAACAACACTAGTCTCCGCACCATCTCTCATAAGAGGTTGCGGGACATTATATTGTGTTGTAATATCCTTTGCTATCTTAAGATTATCGACTATCTTCTGCTTATTCTTTTGAAATTCAAAATCATACTTCCCTTTAAAGATATAGGGAGCAGGATTAACATAATCTAACATAAACTTCAATCATCATAAACTAAACATTCTGGTTCGTCTGGATTCTGGTCGCAGAATAGTTCTAAGCAGTTAGGATCATGATGATCTCCTGCTACGATCTCGTCATGATGATGCTCTTCATACTCAATAAGATCATGTAATTCTTCTTTTATATGCCTACGTGCTGCAGGATTGAGTTGAGGATCATCAAGGAGCTCTTTATCGTGCTCAATATGTTGTTCGATTGTTGTCATAGTTTTCTCCAACTATACCATAATATTTAGGTCAATCAACTACTGAATCAGGTTTTCCATATATTGTATCCTTAACAAGGAGCATTTTAGTGACGTACCGTAGATTCATGTCTTGTGACTCATGTGCTAATGAAGCTATAATATAGCGTCCGCTATACTTTTTGTCAACCGCAATAGTATCACCAACTTTACCTGTTGCAGGAATAGTAACATAAACACCATAACCTACATATAGATCCAGATTACCAGGTACAGTAATCTCTAATCTAATATTCTTCAAAGATTCAATACGCATCCATTGATATGCTTGCAACTCAACGAGTTGTTCATAATTCTTTTGAGGATTCTTCTTAAACTTAGGATCAAATATCTGATTAGGTAATGCAGTATACCGTATTCTCTTAGGATAGTCAAGCAAATTCCGAATACCTTTATCCATTAGAATCATTGGATTCTTATCTTTAGTAGTTCCAAGGTGAGACATCTTTGGCCATATCTCTTTATTACTATACCTATAGGTATCAGCAGATATATCCTGACTAACATCAGTTCCTACCTTAGAGTTACCAAGTGTAGTTGGATCAAAACCTATACTATATCCAGACCAAGTACCATGCCTTAATCCCATAAGATAACTTCTTTCATCAGGAAAAACAACAGATTTAATTTTCCATTGATCTTGATCACCATCATCTATACTCTTAGGAACATATTCATAAACATGTAGTTGTGCATCACCAGTAGAAAAATTAGTCTCTGCCTCTGCAGATTGATCGTTAACCTTCTCAATCATACCATCTATAGACTTAAAATGATATCCCAAGGCATTTTCAAAGAACGCATATGCATTCTGCAATGTCCCACCTTTCTTTGCCTTACGAATAGTACGCTGACCTATCCAATAGATAAGATCAAATGGTCTCCAGTTTGATGCTATAAATTGATGATTATTAATAGACTCATTTTCATCAGTAAATACTTTCTTCTTTGAGTAAATATAATCTTTACCTGTCAATAACTTTTTAACAATAGCCTCTGCCTTAGTACCAGTTTGTGTAGCTAAGTATGCTGTCTTTTTACTTAAATCCTTTCTCTTACCAAAAATTACTTCACTATGACCAAATATATTAACAGTCTCATTCTTTAAAAATTCATCAGTAGTAGCCTGAACTATAAAGATATCAGACAATTGGTTAGATCGTGAACGATCTTGTATATCATAAGTTCTAAAGAAATAACTCCTATCTAACATTTGACTTCTAATATCCAACCTCCACATCTCAGATCCTGTCAAAACAGCTTGAAGACCTAATGAATCTCTAATAGCAAAACTTGCTTGAATAGCACCATGAGTAATACTTGTATATACTTCCCAACCACCTAAAAATTCATTAAAATTCCAATTACCATCAACTTCAACACGCTTACCATCCCTATAAATTGAGAGGGCAAGTTCAACTTCACCTACCTGATTAGGTTTAAGAGACCCTCTTCTATTCTGAACAGCACTACTCATGAGAATAAACCTTTCAAAGGATTACTAAAAGAATTTAGCATACTAACTGCTGTGCCCCATATACCACGATTACCAGCACTTCCACCTCCTCTTGATCTTCCACCACCACCTCCACCAACTATTCTTGGTTGATTTGCACTAGCAAGAACTGTCTGAGCCTGAGCATTAGCTTGTTGTGCCCAACTACGACTCTGTGAATTTTGTTTTTCAACTGCTGCTAATGCTTCTTGGACAATTGCTAATGTCCTCTTATTCATTTGCATCCTTGCTTTATTTCTTTCTTCTGATGCTTTCTTAATTCCTCTAGCATCAGATGTTCTATTAATAGTAACACTTGGTTGACCTGTTTTCCCCCTTGGTAAATTAGGAACAGTATTATTATTCATTGAGTCAATTTGTCCATCATTTTCCCTTCCACTAATGTTAGCAGGATTATAAGTAGCACCTGGAGAAGAAGCATACCTTCTATTACTTGTTTCCGTTCCTATTAAATCTGTTGCAGATTTATTACCAGCAGTATTAAATATATGGTTACCAAACTTAGTCCTATTAACATTCTGGGATGGATCATCCTTAGCACTAACACCTCTAAACCCAGTAGAAGCGAGTAATTTATTGATTGTAGTATCATCATACCCTGCTGCTCTAAGTTGATTCCTAAACCTTTCTGTATTCAATGCTAAATCTATAGCTTTTTGTGCAGAAGCAAGTTGTCCAGCGGACCATTTGTTATTAATAGAACCATCTCTAGTTGGTTGATATTGATTATCTCCATAAATGATATCTGTAAGACTTTGCCCTGCTGACATAAACAAACCTGGATTACCACCCTGTCTAATAAGTGCTTGTCTCTGTAGAACAGATCTTGCTACTAATGCCATTCCAGTCACACCCTCACCTCTTGCCTCAGCAAGTACTAAACTTCTAAGAAGATTCAATTCATTATTAGACATCATTCGTCCATGATATCCTTCTGCCTTTCTCTTTCCTGGATTCTGCATAAAATTACGCATCATCTGACGTAATCTATCACCACCAGACCCATCAGGATCATTTTTCTTTAACTTAAATAAATCCCAAACTTCACCAGTACCACCCCAAGCAACAGGACCACGAGCACCTGCAGCTTCTGCTTCTGTCATTACATTCTTACGTGTAACATCCTTTCCTTCCATTCCCCAACCCATACCAACTTTTGCTGCCTCTTGCATCATACCAATTAATTGAGAAGATGTAGGAGGAAATTCTTCCCAACCTTTACCACCCATAGCAGCAATACCAAGAGCTATATTACTAGATCTACCTCGTTTCGCTACATCACCATAGTCTATATTCTGTGTCCTCTTACCACTACCTCCAAATACCGTATGATACCTACCCTTAGTATTAGAATAGTCACCACCAGTCCAACCCAATGTTAATGTTTTATTACCATCCTTCTTATTATTAGCTAATAATCCACCAGCATCACGTTCGAGTCCACCTAAATGGTAACCCATCCTCTTAGCTTCATCAAGACGATTCATCAAAAGATTAGGATTATTTCTTGTAGCCTTAGTATCAAAAGGAACAATGTATGCTGAACCGTCACTCTTTCCTCTTGCTACGTACTCAGTACCATGTCCGATAAAATCGATATTGGATCCATCAAGACTAACAGGATATCCAGACTGAGGTCCACTTATCCATCCTCCTTGAGAGAAATTATTTAAAAATCTACCAAATGCTTTTTTCTGAGTTCTCTGATCTTCAGGAACTCCCATTTGGATTTCATGAATCTGCTTTTTAAGATTTAAAATTTCACGATTAGTCCTAAGATTATTAAGATTGAAGGTATTCCCTATTAATGACCATAAATTTTGATCCTTTACTGAATCTGAAAGTTCCTCAATTTTTTCATTTAACTTATTAACAGTCTCTAAATCTTTTTCACTAATCTGTCCTGTTTCTACTTTATAGTCAAATCCTTCTAAGTTTTTTTCATTAGCACCAGGTATCTTTCTACCTTTCCACTTACCTTCTCCTTTTAATCTGTCTATCTGATTATTAATTTCAGAGATCTCATTATTGAGATCCATCCTTCTCCATAATTCATGCCAACCAAGTTTATCACGTTCCGCAATTTTCTTTGCTTTCTCCTCTTCCAGTTGCTTTATAGTATTCATTAAACCAACTGCTTCCACATTTTCATCTACTTTATTGGTAGAACTAGACTTAGCCATCCAAGGGAATAACTCAGTTAACCAACCACCAGCAGTGAATAATAGTCCAGCAGTAAATAAGAATCCAATAGGACTAGCTGCCAAGGCTGCAAAATCTTTTGCTGCAGCAACAAGACCAGTCTTAACAAACTTTCCTATCGCTACTAACTCTGCCTTAGACTTTGCAATTCTAAAAGGATTCAACCACATCATTGGCACTGCCAACGTTGCCCATCCTATTAAAAATTGTGCAAGTCCACCCAACCTTTCCATCCAAGTGGCATCATCTCGAAGCATATTATACAGACCATCAAGAGCATTAGTGACACCAAACTTAGCCCAACCAGCAATTGCTTTAAAGACATGTCCTAATGCTACAAGAAATGTTTCAACCTTTTTCTGATTATTAGGATCAGCAAGCCATTTCATTATCGGAAGGACAACAAAAAGTCCTAATAAACCTCCAAGTAAATTAAGTAAAGACTCTAAGAATCCAGGTATCCTACCCTTCTTTATCTTGTTCAGAAAACTGAACATACTTTTCCTCTTTTTAGGAACAGTATAATCAGGTTTAAATTTTACTCTATTCTTTCTCTCTTGTTCTAACCTTGCAAGGTTAGTTTTCTTAATATCAACTACAACACCTGCAATAGAATTAACCGTCTTACCAAGATTATTGACTGCAGCAACATTAGACACCATAGTCCTAACCATAGGATTAGACTTGGTTGAAGTAGCACCCGAAGGTACAAACTTATACAGATCAATTTTAGAACTTTTCTTTACAGTTGCCATTAATGATTACAGCTCCACAAGGTTATTTATTATCGATTCATCAGACGTTGAGCAGCATCATATACTATAACTGCCTTTTCCTTAACTTCAGGAGCAATAACAATTTGATCCTGTAATATTGGCATGATGATTGGCATAATTTCTATTGGTTCTTCAGATAAAGCAACAGATTTAGCTCGTTCATATAGACTCTTACCTTTATCAATTGCTCCAAGTGTTTCAGGACTAACTCCCAACTCACCTGCAAGTTCTTTCAATCCAGTATATTGATCACCACCACCAAGTAATCCCATTGCAGACTTATATATTCCTCCCAATCCTTGTCTATCTGCAAGTTTACCTATTGCTTGAGTAGGAGAGAATTGACCTGAGAATATATCACTTATACCAGGAAGATTGGTAAATCCAGGTATACTTGCTGCAAAGTTTGACAGACCAGGGAACATATTACCAAGACCACCAAGATGATGCTGTTGCATCCAATCACCAAACTGTGCCATACGACCACCTTCACCAAAGAATCCCCCTTCACCAAAGAGTCCTCCTGGTTTAGTCATACCAGTCATATGACCAAGTTGACTTATAGTACCACCCCATCCTTGACCAGTCAGTCCACCATAAACACTCTTACCCAATTTACCAATATCCGTCTGCATGAAATTATTAAATCCAGACGAGATACCACCAATCCAGTTAGAGACACCAGTTGTCATGTTAGCAATTCCTTGACCAAAACTACTCATACGCAAGTTCATTAACCAATTTGGTGTGTTTACTACAGACTGAGCAGTAGAACCAATAGCAGCAAAGTTACTTAATCCACCTGCAATACCACTAACTGCTTGCATAATGTTACCATTAGCAATTCCCTGAACACCATTGACAATAGCCATTGGTATTTGCATACCAGGAATGAACGATAATGCCGTGTTTACTATAGGATTACTTGCTACCTTACCAACAGTTTCAACAACACTACTAACTGCCTTAGTAACACCATTAAATACACCACTAGCAACTTTCTTTACACCTTTCCATATTCTACCAAAGATAAATTCTGGTAATTTTCTTCCACCCTGATCAAATCCAAATCTCCACCAAGGTTTCTTCTTTGTTTCCTTCTTCTTCTCAACCTTTTGAACAGGAGTTGATGATTTCTTACCCCATCCACTAAAGAGATTACCCCAGAAATTACCAGATGACTTCTTCTTAACAGTAGGAGGTGGATCCTTCTTCTTCTCTTCTTTAGGTTTAAAGAGATGTGTAAGCCAATTACCACTACTACTATCGTGCTTATTCTCCTTCTTCTCAATTATAGGAGGTACTTTTTTATTATCTAACTTACCCTTCTGTTTTATAGCATACTCAAGATCATGCTCAAGCATTTCAAGTCTTCTATCATCCCGATAGTTCTTACTACCAGAAGTAAATCCTAAATGCCACCACGGAGGTTTTGATTTACCTAGTTCAAGTTCTACCTTCTTCCTACGATCATTGATAACAGCTTCAACACCATGTTTCTGTATCTGATCTCTAACTATCTTCTCACCAAGTCTATCAAAACCCCACTTAACACCAGCATCAACAGTCATATCAGCGAGAATACCAATACCTAATGAAGCACCACCTTTTGCAACACCCTTACTAACAGAACCTGCTCTCTTCCAAGTCAATGGATTTTTAAGAACGTTCTTTCCTTTAGTTAAGGTAGACTTGAAAAGATTAGTTAAATTTGCTTTAGGTTTTGCTTTAAAAAGCTTTACCTGGTTCTTTGTTGTCTTCCAAAGTTTATCCCACTGTCTCTTCGCACCATCCTTTAACCATTTATTACCTTCTTGCCAGAATTTCCGTTTTGGTTTTATCTTAAGATTTGAACTACCTTCAACACTTGGAGCTCTACCTCTTGTTGCCCCAAACTTACCATCTTTAAGTTTAAGATTTCTTGGTTTAATACCCTTTGAGGATTTCTGACTCTTTAACCTTTGCTTATTCGCACTTGTCTTCGACTTACTACTATCAGCACTAGAACCTGCACTAATTCCTTTTGCATTTGGTTTACTCTTAAGAATAGTAGTAACATTCTTAAGGAACCAACCAATAGATCCTGATATAAACGCTAAGGAAGATAATGGATTGAATATCATTTGCAGCACTGCTGCTGCTTGGACCAGATCCCATAATCCTGAGATTCTGTCTCCTATGGTACTTTCTTTCCCTAATAACTTAGCATAACCACCAATTATCTTCTTCCCTACTAACCAATTAAAGAAATCATAAAACTTCTTAGTAACAAAATGAAGTTTATGTAAAAATACCTCTAATTTCTTTTGATTCTCTTCATCAGCACACCAATCCAACATCGCCTTGATGACTGGAATTGCACTTAATCTTATGAAGAATTCAAAAATGGGCATCATTGCTTGTGCCCAAAGTGGAAGTGCATTCTTTAATGCACCTCCAACCTTAGACCTACCCAACATCTTCCGCATTCTTGACTTACTAACCTTCCCCTTCTCGGCTTTGCTAAGGTCGTTTATCTCTGCATCTTCTTCTGCCTGTTGGTCTCTCTCAAATTGTGCTCTTTTACGTGCCTGTTTATCTTGAAATCTATCTTCTTTAAGACGTAATATCTCAATACTTTCAATATCTTTAATGACATTACCCATACCAGTCAGGGTTTTGCCAAGACGATTATATCCTAAGACTAATTTTCTAGCTACAAGGGATCCATCACTGGCATTATCTTGTGCCATGCCAGGATTGATAAACTTGTATGCTTCGATCTTAGCCATTTTGTCGTGCTTGTTGCTCTTTTGCTCTTCGCTCTTCCTCTTTAAGGAATTGCATCAACAAATTCACGTATATTTCCTTTTCAAAAGGAATCATATTATCGACATAATCTAACTGCCACTTATGATGATGCATTAAAGCGAAATTACCTTCATAATAAGCTTGTAAATTGGTATGAAGTAGAGCTATGCGAAAAAACTCGCTAGTCCCTCCAATGTTACATCACTTTCAACACCTGTTTTAGGGTTCTTAACCTTAACAGTATGTGATAGTTTAGGCATAGTTTCAAAGAAGTCTTGAACAGCCATAAACTGCTTACTACTTAAGTTTTCAAAGAATTCAATAATTTCAGACTTAGGCATATCAGTACAATCATATACCTGTTCTGGATCAGTGATAGTTTTTACACAATCTGCTGCCATTTCAAATACTTGATCAGCACCAAAGGAATCATCATCTCCAATGAAATTCATTTCAACGAAAGTTGCCATACTGGGATATTGCATCTCCATGACAATCTCATCAGATAATCTAACCTCTGTCTTATGCTTTTTATTCTTTTGAATTTTAATATCAGCCAAAGGTATCTTAACAGGAACTTGAGTCTCATTATCATCGGGACAAGTTAGACTGAGTTCAACACTCTCTCCAACAGATTTTCCACGAATTTGAAGAAACAAATATTCAATATCAAAAGTTGCCAAATCATCCACTGTTGTTAAATCAGTGCAATTTGTAATAATATCTTTAATAGCAGTAACCAAATCTGACTGTTCACCAGTTTCGGTTGCTAAAAGAAGCAACTTTTCTTCTTTTACAAGAAAAGGTCTATAATTTACTACCTGTCCAGTAGACGGTAGTTTCATTTTGTACTTCGGTACGTTTAATTTAGGTAATGCCATAGGTATTCAATTCAGTATAATTATTTATCAAGCCATATTAGAGGAATTTGTAAAGAAGTCACCAACATATACTGTTCCGTAATTATCAATAAAGTTATTAATACTTGCCGTACCAGCTCCATCCCAGTAACTACTATTGGGAATTTCAACCCATTGTCTAACATCGGGCTCCTCAAATCTAACTTCAGGATAGAATCTATATCGTTCATAATAGAATGATACACCAATAGTCATTAGAGATGAAGAAGAGTTATTTAACTGAGCACTACCAATATTATATGGATAACAATTTCTCAACTCCCACATGGCAGTAACCTTATTCATCCTTCCAAAATCATTAAAAAATTTCTTATCAATATCATCCTGATGTCCCGAACCAACCCCATATGCACCAACCTTCTCACCACCACCTCTTTCGTACTTGTAAATTCTTATATGAGGTGAAACATAATTATTATAAAATTCTGTATATTGATTAGCATCATTAGCTATTTTACTAACCCATCGTTCAAAGAACAACCTTGTTAGTTGTGATTCTGGCATTACGAAGTTAACTTGGAACTGACTAAATGCAGATCCTGTAGCATATTTAACAGGAGATCCTACATTAATAGCCTGACCAGAAGTAACTTGCTTACTTGGAAGACTTACACTCGCTGCATAGAAATCCAAAAGTTTTTCTAAGTCACCAGTCTCTGCCTGTAAATCAGCACCTTGATGTGGTCCCATCCCTCTAGAGAAGATAGGAGGTGAAGCAAACCTAAGAGAAAATAAGTTAGTATAACTCGGAGTATTATCTTCACCCCGCATGAAAGCCTGAAACTCCTGTAAGGAGTTATATCGTGCATATTGCCAATGAGGTGCTTGTGCCATTAGATCCTAAGTTCTTTTTCTGTAATTAACATAAATTCCATTCCATAATCTTTACAAAACTCAGTTGCTGCTTTCCACTTTGCTTGATTAACACCCCAAGTGAAAACTTCATTAATATATGATTTAGTCATTCTTTTTTGAGTTTTGGGTTCTTTAGTTTGCCTAAAAGGTTTAACTTCAACGATATATTTCTTACCTCTCACCTTTACATAAAAATCAGGGTAATATCTATGTCGTTTACCATCAACAGGACTGATATAAGGAATAGCAATCTCTTCACTACCCCATTCCTCTACTACTGAGCGAGAATCACACCACTGCATAAATTTATACTCCCAAGACGACCTAAAAACTACATTGCGGGAATCCCCTTTGTACTTAGAGGGTAATCTAAGGCGATACTTACCTTGTAAATATCTTTTTTTTCGCATAAATAAGTATAGGTCACATAGTATTTAGTTAAAAAGTGTCAGGTAATCCTATTTACAAGTATCCCTTAAAACCGCCCGTCACGATGACTAATGGTGATTGGGACAACAGAGATGCAACAAGTAGTAATATTAATGCTGAGGCACCTACTGAAGCTATAGACTATCTTGTATTAAAACGGTCAAGAGTAAGATATTCTAAGACCAAACACACAACACACCATTCTGTTGGTGTTGATTCTACAAATGCACCACTTCAAGGTCAAGTTGAAAAAGAACGTAAACCTGGATGTGTATACCTTGCTATGCCACCACAGTTATCAACAGCATACCAAGCATCTTATTCTCAACAGAATTTAGGTGTTGCTGGTATGGCAGTCACTGACATGATTGGTAGATCAGAGGATGGTTTTTCAGGTATTTCTAAAGCATTAAGTGATGCTGCAGGTGCCAGTTTACCAGAATTTACAGATGCTTTAGCAGCAGGTGTATTTCAATCAATGGGTAACGCACTTGGTCTTCAAGGTACAGTTGATGCTAATACTATTGAACAAATGGCAGCAGGAAGGGTATTTAACCCCTTTAGTGAGCAGATATTTAAAAGTATGGCATTTAGAACCCATAGTTTTAACTTCAAAATGCTGGCAAGAAGTCAGCAAGAAGCAAGAGAGATTAAATCAATTATTCAATGGATTAAAGAAGGTGCTACTCCAGAAATTCAAAAAGGAGATAAAAGTTCAATGGGTGCCTTATGGGACGCAACCGAAAACAAAGGTAAACATAAAGGTTCTTTAACAACAGGATCTGGTGACGGTAAGAAAGATGTAAAAAGTACTTCAGGACAAGTTACAGATAAAGCAAACGCTGCAATATTCAGAGCAGGAGTGGCACAAAGATTCTTCAATATACCAGACCATTTTGACCTCAGATTCGTTAGAGTTAATCCAACTGCTAATCCAAGTAACTGGTTTAACCCTATGAATGGTAATTTCCAAGACAATACTGGATATCAAACTATGCACTTCAAAATACACTCATCATTCTGTAATGGAGTTGGTATAAATTATACTCCAGATGGGCAATATACATCATTTAAAACATTTGATGGTAGTATGATTCAAGTACCAGCAATAAACTTAAGTCTTTCATTCATCGAAACAAGACTAGTCAGCAGACAAGACGTAGAGATAGGATTCTAAAATGTTTTTTCAATACTTACCAGATGTTTATATAGGTGAAGGAGTCAAAGATGACGAATCCTTTAAATACCGCCTTGTTAAAAATATCTTTAGAAGAGTTAAAGTAAGAGAAGATCTCGAAAAGCATATTGCTAGCTTTGAGACATATCAACTTCAAGATGATGAAACTCCAGCATCTTTATCATATAGACTATATGGAGATGTTCAATATGACTGGGTTATTCTATTATGTAATAATATCACCGATTTCTATGAAGAATGGCCTAAAAAGCATTCAGACTTAATAGAATACTGTGAAAGTAAATACCAAAACCCAGACTTTATACATCATTATGAAACTAAAGAGGTTTTGTGGAACGATTTCGTTTTCATTAAAGAAGGTATTCAAGTTAATGATTCATGGAGAACTGTACTGCCAGATGGTGTAACTAAAACAGCAGCAGAATCAAGAGATCCAATCACTAACTATGAACATGAATACTATCTAAATGAAATGAAAAGAGGAATTAAGATTCCAGGATCAAAGATGTTCCAAATAATTACAGATGAATTTGAAAACTTAGTTGCTTACGAACCTCATTCAGAACTTGATGAATATGGCAATAAAAAAACGCCCCTAAATGTGGCGCAGAGATTCTTGGATGTTACTGGATATGTAACTGGAAGTATTAGTAGAGATGATCAGATAGGTACAGTCACATCATATGACTACGGTCCAAGTGCAACACTTAATACCGCAGGAGTTGCTACTGTTACAACCAGTCAAACTGTAAACGTTTAGTCGTCTTGAGGAAGACCATGAGATTGATAGTCGAGCTGTTCCTCTAAAAAGGCAACTTGCTCTAACAATTCCTTATTTTCTTTCTCTAATTCCTCAATATGATCCTGATATACTGTTAGCATGGATTCGTATTTTTCATTTTGGAGTTCGAGTTCGTACCATGATTTAATTTCATTGTACATTGCTACTTAGACATTTAAGGTTTTCTTTATGTCCATCTAGTAACGACCAGTTCGACTGATTGATCGCTATTATTGAGTTCTTGACTTTCGACCTCAAATCCTTCATCCTTTGCTGCAGCAGTTATTACTTGAATTGCATATTCTTGTGATACTTGCTGTAAGAACCTTTCTACAGGAACAGGTTGATTCCAAGTTTGAAGATCTGTTACGAGTTCGTAACTTTGCGTAATCTCATTCCAACGAAACCCAATATCCTTTCCTACAGCGATTTCAACATGAACTTCTTCATGTTCGTGATCTGTAGGATTTTTTAATTTCTCATCAACGAACACAGGATGCCCAATTAGCATAAGTGCCTGTAATAGCGATTTACGGTCTTTAAGTTTGGTTTTGATCGTGCTGAAGTGTGACATTTTCCTGTTTTTGGTAATATTCTGAATTATGGATCCTGCGGGTTAAATCTCCGAGTTTCGCTTCAAGGTCTTTAGTGAGATTTTCGCAAATATCACCTTTTACCCCATCTACTCGTTCTTCGACTATTCCGTCTTGTCGGACTTTGAATGTAATTGTCTGTTTGTCTGCCATTTGGTAAAAAACCTTTTTTATCGAAAAATTTGCCGAGTTTTTTTTGCGACTTATTTGGAATTAAAAGTCGAATAATATATCAGCCTTGCCAGATTAAATCAGGCATTGCCTGTTGACCTGGTCTGTTAACAAATAATAGTATAGCATACCCTACAAACCAGATGATATTAAATAACCATGCTTGTCTCCAGAAATACTTTCTTATTGCCATAGACCTAAGCACTTGAGGTGCTTTGTCCTGTGCTCTGAAGATTTGTTCTATTATCAATGCAACAAAGAACCCTATCACTAATGGATAGAATACAAAGTTTGCAAATGACATGATTGAGATTAGAAAAATCATTTTTTAAATACACCTAATTTAGATAGTGCCCACATTGTAACTATTGTCCAACCTATAATATACCACATAATTTATCTCCTTACTACAAGACCACCTTCATCATCATCTTCTTCCTGCCAAGGATCTTCGACTTGACCCTGACTAATACGATTCTTTAAAGATTCGTGTAAAGGATCTGCATCCTTTGTTTTAAAATCAACAACTAATAACTCATCACCTGGTTTGACCTCTGCCATCTCTGGATGCTGAACTTTAGTAACAGTCCTGTTTCTCACATTCATGTTAGTATAGTTTCTAGCCCTTTCACGTTGCTCTGCAGCGATAGTCCATCCCCTTGACATTTGCCGTATGGCAATTACAAATAGGACTATCCAAACAATAGAAAATAACATATCGGTAAACGGATTCATCGGTCTCTTAGGTGTTGGTTGAGTAAATAAAACCACACAACTCCCATCACTATAATAGCGAACATTCTAATAGAACTAGGAGAAGTATCAATCATATCCGTGGTATATATTTAGCCCCCTGTTGTACTAATGGCATTACATCAGTCTCTACCCTCTCTATTATATCATCTACGACATTAACATCGAGATCCATAAAAGGTGGTATGATACCAAGTATTCTAAGGAGACCATCAACAAACAGTGCAAGACAAGTAAATCCTAATATCATACTAATGATAGTAGCATCACGATTGTGCTTACGCATGGATGCTTCATCAATCGCTCTCGCCTCTGCAAGAGCATCAGCAACCATCTTGTCCACCTCTGCTTTAGTGTAAAAATCTCCTAAGATTGGTATATCATGCTTGTCCATCATCCTCCATCAATGTCACATCCTATGACACTGCCTGTAACTACTCCCAAAGGAATTGCCCACCAACGACCATCACCTTGAGATAGTGCTGCACCAGCACCTCCACCTAATATACCACCAAGGATTGCTCCTTCTTGACACTCGTTACCATCAGGTGATGGTACATGTTCACGTCTTATTACAGGTTCTCTGTAAGGAGGTCTTGATGGTCTTGGATGCCATTGATTTGAACGACATGGTACATCAATAGTTTCTTCCCAGTTTCTAACGTAACCTGGACTATTTCTTGTGCCAGGAACATACTCCTCTCTATACTCTGTACGAGTACATGTTCTGTTGTAGGAATAACCTGGTTGATAGTGATCTGCTAATGCTGGACTAACTGTACCAACAGCAAGAGCAGTCGCAAGTAATACTTTCATTGCAGTTCTTTTTATTATGTAGTAATTATAGCATGAAAAAGGGGGTGTGTAACCCCCTTATGTGACAGTTTCCTATCAGTCTTCTTCTGCTAACGAAGCAAAATATGATAGAGTGTCTTCTTCAGCATTCACTGGTGAGGAAGCAACTGCTTTCTCCCTAAAGTCACTGACTTCTTTACCCCAGTTGGCAGGTCTAACCTCTTCTTGACTCTCATCAACAACAGGTGCTGTACGAGTGGGAGCACCACCAAGTACAGTACTTAAACGCTTCTTAAGATCCTCATAGGACTTAAAGTTCTTTGGTGCTTCAAACTCAGCAAGTGAGTATGCTTTCTTCCAAATCTCTTCCAACTGATCATCATCAAAACCACCTAAGGTTTCAGGTGTAGCGAACTCTGACTTATCATAGTTCCAATATCCATCAACTTTACGTATCTTAACCTTAAAGTTTCCACCCTTCCATAGATTGAAAGGATCTAATGGAGACTCGTCTGCAAAAGCAGGTTGCATTGCTTCAACTATCTTATCAAAGATCTTCTTACCATACTTGTAAAGGAATACTCTTCCTTCATTTTCTGGATGAGCAGGATCTGAAACAACATAGATGTTAGAGTAGTAAGAGAGTTTTCTCTTCTGTGCTCTGGCAGTTGCCTTATCAGACTCACGTCCACTATTCCATAATTCTCTGTTCAGTTCTCCAACGGGATCATCCTTACCAACTGTAGTAAGTGAGTTCTCGATGTACCACTGACCTCCTGGCCCCTTAAATGAGTGCGACCAGATCTTTGCCCAAGGCATGTCCTCTCCGTCTGGAGCAGGAAGGAAACGAATTACTGCGTAACCGTTACCTGATTTATCTAACTCAGGTTTCCATAGACGCTCATCAGCACCTGTGGTCTGAGGTTGGTTTAACTTTTCAATCTCTTGTGTTAACTTGGCGAAGGTATTTCCTGCAGAGGAAGCCTTCTTAAGTGAGGCAAAAGACATAATTGTATTCTCCGTATTGTGTGTATTATTGCTACTGTGTGATCGTAGCATACTATTTATAAGATGTCAACGTGATTGTTCTTGTTTCCAAGCCTTGTCAAGGGTTACAATCATAGCATCCATGCAGTCCAGTAAGGTCTGGTATCCAAACGCTTGGGACAATGCATCAATTCTCATCTTCATATCTGCTGCTTCTGCATCACCTGATGTAGTAGACAGAGATAGTCTAGTATAAAAGGTCTTCTGTTTATCGATGAGACCCTTACACTTATTAATGTGTGCTAACTTCTCTTCCTTATTCATCTTAGGAAGAGCAGCAGTCACAGCAGCAATCTCCTGATATGTATTGAAAATATCATGGAGATTCTGCTGTACTTGTTCTGACTTAAAAAATGTTCCTTGTGTCATAAAGGTAATACCCCTTTAGAAGATGCTTTCATATAATTAAGTCGCTGTGCTTCATGTTTCAATCGTTCTTTCAATGGTTTAGATACCAGTTTAGGTACTGTCTCCAATTCGATTTCATTTTCTTGACAGTAAGTTACTACTGCCTCTATGTAAGAGATCAATCCCTCACTGGTGTGAACTAGTCGTTCTATCTCTGCCGAGAACTTGGTAGGAGTTAAAAATTTATCATCTAATTGTTCTTTAGGCATTCTTACTCCTAACAAATTCCTCGATGTAAGATTTAAGTAATTGTAAATAGTCATCAAGATTGTACTTCTCAAACACTTGTACAGACCCGTCTTCAACCGCAATGAGTGTGACAATTTTCTTTACCTCAATACCAGTACGTTCTAAGAACATGGCTGCGTATGCAGTTTCCTGAACAAAATAATGTTCAACCCAGTCCTCTTTCTTTTCTTTAGTAGAGGTTTTAAAATCGATAACTGCTAACTCACCATCAAATTCTGCGATGCAGTCTACACGACCAGCAAGACCAAGATAATGTGAGTATAGAAAAGTTTCCAAGCAGTTTATTTTATTGATACGATTGAGTGTATCCTTCGCTGATTGAAACATTCTAACAGGTAATGGATTATTTTCCAAGTAACTGTTAAGATTTAACTCACCTTTAAAATAGTCTTCAGTGATACTATGAAATGTAGTACCTCTTTGTGTAGCTCTAGCAGTGATTCGATTAGCCTCGTCTTCACCAATTTTCTTTCTCCAACCAGCGAAGAAAGCAGCGTTCTTAAACGATGTGATTGAGGTAACACTCGGATAGTATTTATCAGCACCAGGTATAGGGTAATACCGTACACCGTCTTTGCTTATAGGTTCAACCTCAGGTTGATCTATGTTAACTTTAACAAATTCAAACATTAATAGAACTCTTCCCAGGTTGTAACGATATATTTTGGACCACTTAGCGGTTGATTACCACGATGGGTGTGAGTGAATGCTGCTGGCCAAATCAGAAGGGTACCTTGTACTGGTTTAATACGAGTCTTCTGATAAATGAACTCAGTTTCTCCACCTTCCTCTATTGTATTCAAATATAGCGTATATGTCAAGTACCTTGGAGATGAAAATCTATTCATCGCTTCTGCATGCCAGATATGAAACCCTTGACCTGGTAATGTTCTCTGTACCTTTACATCAAATATTGCTGACCTCTTAGGTGTAGTAAGGATAGAATACTTTTCTTTATATAACTCCAGACATGCTTGAGTAGCATCAAAGAATGTCTTATTAAATTGGTGATGCAATCCACATATTATATCGTGCTCAAATGCAAAGTCATTATACAACAACTGATCATCATCAATCTTATGATGCTCTGCTTCTCTTGGTCGTATAAAAGTTGTGTTGTCTTTGCAGTATTCAAAATGCTTTATTAGATCCTCACAATACTTAGAGTCTAATGCATTAGGAAAGACCCCAATGAAATCTTCAATAGTGTACATGATAAAAAGCCTTAAGGGTCAAAAATTTTGGCGAGATTTTTTTGCGGATATTTTGAATCAAAATCCCGAATTATATTTGGCGATAAGATATTCTCTGACCAGTCCAGACCTAACAATATCTTTGAAGTCAAACTCAACGCAAGCAAATGATTTCATCTGCTCAAGTATCTTAATGAAGTCTGAGATACCAGACTTCTCATTGTCTCTAGTGAGATCAGTCTGTTGAATGTCACCACAGAACATGATCTTACAGTCCTCTCCTATACGAGTGATCATTGAATCAAGTTCGTGGAAGTTCAAGTTACTAAACTCATCCACTATAACAATAGCATTGTCTAATGTAGTACCCCTAATGAATGAGGTAGACCAGAAATCTATTGTTTGTTGTGCCCTTAGATTATCATACAACATTTCAAATGAATTCTCATCAGGCATTTCAAACATGTACCTTACCATATTTTTGTAAGGGATTTGATAAAGGTAGGACTTATCTTCATGATCGCCAGGAAGAAACCCAATTTCACGAGTAGGAACAAGACTCCTAACAATATAAATTTTTTCGTAGGACGTAGTTTCATCTAATACTTCCTGCAATGCTAAGTATAGCATGATAAAAGTCTTACCTGTACCAGCAGCACCATGTAAAAGCAAGTTCTTACCTGCCTTATACTCATCAAAAGCAATCTTTTGATTGTCAGTAAGAGGCTTGATCTCAGTCATGTATGACTTGTCAATAGGCTTCTTTCTTTTCATCATTTTGACACTCATCCCTTGAGGGACTGGTGCATAACCGTTTCCAGATTTCTTCTTCGCTCTTGGCATTATGTAAAACGACTTAGGTTTGCAAGTGGATGTGCTGATTGGACTTTAGACATGACTTCTTTGAATCCATCAGAAGACTTTGGTTTACCATAGATGGCATCAGTCTTTTGATTACCAAAGTATCTTTCCATGTCTGGATTGTCCTCTTTGTATTTATCGAGGGCAGTCATTGACATAGTAAGCTCAGTAATCTCACCTGTCTTCTTATTAATAAAATCGTAACGAGGCATTGTTGAAAAGTTCTATTGGGAGTATATGGTCTCAGTCTATCCGAATGCATGGTTGAACATCATTCCAGTAGTTAACATCCTTACAGTCACACTCATCACCTTGACACCAACCTAAGGCATTGGCAATGATTGGAAAATTGCAGACGAAATGATCACGACATGCCTCTGCTATATCCATGTGTTCTTTCTGCGTACCATGTGCAGAACGTAAATCTATATAGTGAATCCAAGAACGGATACTACCTGTCATATAGAGTTTGGTAGGGGTACAAAGAGGTAGTACAAACCGTGCACACTCCTTTGCTATACCATCTTCAAGCATCTTATTATATAATTCCATTGAATGTTTGAAGTGTTCTTCCATCAGGATCTGATACTTCTTAACAAGGAATGGATCAACATCATCAATACTATTCTGTCTGTTCTTAGTATCCTGACGACGTAATTGAGGAAGAGGTATCTCTTCTGATAACAAATTAGTATCAGCATACCTCTGTGAAAATTCTTGGAAGGTAAATGATCTGTGCCTTAGTATCTGTGCAGCAAGACCTCTAGTGGTACTGATCTCAAGGGTCATGAATGCCTGTTCAAAGACGCTCCAATGCCCATGATTTATACAATACCTAAGTAGACCCTCTACCTTAGGGTTGCCCTGATTATTGGGGTTAGAAACCCTCGCCACGTAACCAATGGTTTTCTCTGCATCAGGAGTAACAGAGATCAAACATACTTTATTGTGCTGAGTCATGCTTAAATAATATACGAGACATTACAACGATACCGAATGCTTTAAAGTATCCGATAGTAGCCAAGCCAAATAGACCTGGCATGATCCAATTCCATAAGAATAAAAATACTATAGGGGACGTTACATCCCAAAGAAACTGTACGGCAATCCGTTTACTAAGTGCCTCATCCTCTGGTTTAATAGGATCAGGGAGTGGTGGAGGAGTATCTTTCCTTGCATACACACTCATTATTTTTTCTTTTTGGATTTTGACTGGTTCCATAGGGATGGTTTAATTCTTCCGTCAGTTTGTTTAAAAGACTTAAAGTCTTTCTTATAAAAATCATAGTACATATCAAATAAATCTGACTCTTTAACAGTCATCGTTACATCATATGCAATACGACCTTCCTTCATATACTCTACAAGATAAGAAGAGTAAGGTAACTTCTTATCCTTTGCAACAGTTGGATCACAATCCTCATGTAGGATAGTACATCCAGAATTAAAAGGAGATTTCTTTTCTTCTTCCTTCTTCTCTTCTACGACTTCTTCAGCCACCACGACCTCCCCATTCAATAGAGGGAAATGCCTCAGAGATTACTGCTTTAGTAATACGCTTATACTTTGAGGTGAGTTTACCATCCTTAATTAAGCATAAAAGTTCTGCTTCCTCAGCAGAGAGTCCTTCAAGCAATTGAATGAACATAGACTCACGTTTTAAAGCCTTTAACTTAGGGTCACCACCTTTAACATAACGATAGAAACCTCTGGATTCTTGCTCTAAACGAGTATGATCTGTTCCTACAGGTGCTTCGTTAGGAGTGTATGGAACATCGCCTTCAGGGATCTCAGAGACCACGCTGTCATCGTAGTTCCAAATCAATAGCATCCGTAAAGCAGGAGAATTATTCTCCCTTAACAGATCTATCTTTTCTTTTTTTGTTTTTGCATTAGAAACCTTACGTAAGATTTCACTGATTAGTAACCGAGGGTTACTATTTTCCATAGTTTTAGGCATAATAATTAATCCTCATCATCATCTTCAAGTTCAAGTATGTCTTTACGAATGTAAATGAGTTCATCGTGTATTAGATTACCATTTTCATCCAGCATTTCAGGGTGTGTAATTGACTTAGAGTAAGCAGCGTTTTCAATGTAGTCTTCTACATATCCTTTTGCTAACCATGCAATCACGATCCCCAGAAGAAAGGCACCGATTACCATTAATACAACTAATGCAATCTCCATGTTACCTCTCGTAGCTAGATTTATTTAGCTGCTATCAAGTATAGCATATTTCTGAGGAATTGTCATCCCATCCTTCCACCACTTCAAACTACTACGATGCCAAGCACCGTAAGCTGGGTTGTCTTCTACGATCTCTCGGAATTTTATCTCATTAATATCCAACTCATCTACCTGATTTAATATGAAATCAAACTTAGGATCTGTAAACTTTAAAGACGATGCATACTTCCAGAAGGGTGTGTCATACTTAGATCCAAATTGATAGTGCCAAAGAATAAAATTTTGTAACTCTTTTATATGTGAAATGATATGAGCAGATGCATCAGGTACAGATGCTTTCTTAAGACAAGTTACAGTGAAGGCATCCTTTGCCCACTGTAGATAAGTATGGACTGCTGTTGCTTCTAAAGGTTCTAAGAAGAATAACCTGTTACCATTCAAGAATATTCTATCATCAACTACAGGATTCTTTGCACAGTAACTCTTAAAGTTTAAATGATTAGTGATCTCTGCATCAAACATATCCAATAGATTTGATTCAGCACCTTCCTTAGAAGTTATGTCACTGTTATACAAGTAACCTATAGCACCAGAGGATACCTTAGTTGGAATTATAAATGCCCAACCATCAGGTGTTGCTACTGATCTAGTCCATAGTGTTGTTGATGTATCCCAATTAGGTTTAGCAAGTACAACAGCATTGATAGGATTGATTAAAGTATCGTAGTCACTATAATCTTTTGGTTTACCTCTACAATCAAACACATAATCAGCATCTACATCTTTAGGATCTGGTATATTATCTTCTACTACATTAAAAAATCCTGACTTCAAAATATAATTCTGCATCTCCGAAGGAGAAAAATGCATACCTAACGCATGAGATGGAAAGGGATGAAAGACTTCTTCATTCACCTTACCCCAACCTTCATACAAAATACCTGTCTTAGGAGTAGCATTTATAGTATTGTTATGCCAGTTGAATCCTAAAGCATCATCCAATAGTTCAGGTTCATTTGGAAAGGTTGCCTGTCCTACTGGTTCTGGTTTTATATCTGGGTTATGTATTAATTCAATCTCAACATCATGATGCCGAGTGAAGAATGCATAATGAACTGCAGTAAAACAACCTGCATTACCTGCACCAAGTATAGTAACTTTCATCTACTGTAACGCACTGCACCATTTAGTATAGCATATAAGTAATCAATTACAATACGTGCTCTTTCTTTACCAAGGTGACCGTATGCTTCTGTTGCAGTGCTCTCATCATCTTCAATATACAAACGTAAATCCCTAATGATAAGAGCAGTGTTACCTGCTGTTGATGATGTGATAAACTCTTTAACTGATTCTTTACTAACACTTTGTTGTATTAGATACGAGTAACAGTCGAACGAGTAATCCTCATTTTCAAATGCATTATCAATAGCATGCTCAACCAGATCGTATAGTTCTTCCATCAAATCATATTATTTTCATGCAAGTATTTAACAGTCTCTTGACATCCACCAAGATTTGTTCCATTTAATACTACTTGAGGGAAGGTTGATCCATTACCGAACTGACCATAAAATGCTTCTCTCGTGAAGTCTTTCTCCAAAGTATACTCCACATAATTGTATCCTTTCCCACCTAAAACTTGCTTAACCTGTGTGCAATAAGGGCAACCGCCTCTGGTATAAACTGTGAAATTCATAATAGTTCAAAGAAAAAAAGGGTATCCGAAGATACCCTTGTTGTATAAGTATATATTCTGTTATTAGAATACGAACTTAGCACCGATTTTACCGCCCCAGTCAACGATGTTGTCACCAGAAGCATCCTCTCCGTTAGAAGCACCAGAGATCTCTCCATAAAGAGCTAGATCTTCTGTAGCAGCGAAAGAAGCACCGATCTTACCAGAAAGTTCTGTTTCTGTATCGTCAGTTGACTCAGCATGGTTCAATGAAGGACCACCTTGTACATAGTATGCAATCTTACCACTAGTTGTTGTTCCCTCGTAACCGATATGGATGTCAGTAGCTGCAGAGCTATAGTCTCCATCAGGATATGAAAGGTTGCTCTCGACATTCACATATGGACCAGCAAAAGCTGCACCAGCGAGTAGGAATGGAGATGCTGCTACTGCAGCGATTGTTGATTTAATAGACATGTTTTTATTTAAGTATCTCGCACGGAAAAACCCTGCGGATGATAGACTCCCTCGACATGGGTGTCTTGTTTAACATCTTACGCAGGGTACGATCTTTCGGGCCTGTGTTGTTATGTTAAGTTATTTATACTAACAGATTACTCTCCGTTTGTCAAGGTATCCCTAAACATTTCTATATACTTCTCCTTATCACCCCAAAATTGCTTCCCATCCCAGTCAGGTAGGACAATAATATCATCAGGATTAACGAGAGGTTCAAACTCAGCGTCTTGATCACCAATGATCTCTCTTAATTTTTCTGGAAGATCTTCCTTCCTTATCTTAGGTATGTCCATTAGATTGTATATAATTCATAACCTGTTGCCATCCTTGTATGCCATATTAAACCAGCATTGGATGCCTGATTCAGATCAGTTGACCTTAGTATAACATTTCCACTCGGATCTTTCAACTGGAAAGCAACACCAGCAGGGTTAGTTGTCCATGATGTGTTACCAGTACCATTAAACACAGTAGCTACAAGACTATGAGGTCCAGCAGTTACACCAGTTATGTTAAAGGTAGTCAAAGAACTAAAGGAACTGTTAAAGGGTGATGTATTCTGTCCTATACTTCCAACAGAACTACCATCAAATGAAAATGCACCATAGTTATCTGCCATACATTCAAGAGTATAAGTTCCTGCAGTTGGTGCGTTAACATTATAAGTCTGACTATGATTAACACCTTCTAGTGTTTCATTATTAGATGGATAGACTGCATAATCATTCATAAATGCTGGCCATGCAGGGTGAGGTCCAGATTGAACCCATGTACTTGTCTGTTCACCAGAACAAATTCCGTTCTGACATATCTTAATATACCATCCACCAGGATTTCTAATCCATGAATAAGCTAGTGAGTTAGGTGTTGGTTCTCCATCGGTAAGGAAACCAGCAGCAGAGTTAGTACAATTAACAGTCAACTTCAACGTACCAGCAGTCAAAGCTCTTGTTGCTGTGTATGGAGTAGCATATGAACCACCAAAAAAGATACCACCTTGAGCAGTCATGAACGGAGTGGTCTCATTGTTTAAGAACATCGTTGCATTATCATCACACCCAAATGTAAATCCATACGTAGCATTAGTAGGAATAGGTATCTGATATGTGACAGTTTGTTCCTGCAAAGGTAACGTACACTCCATAGGGTTAACCCATACTGCATACTTGTTTGCTTCTTCACTCCAGTATCCACCAGTGTGACTGATTAATGTCTGAGCTCTGATCTCATGTACAGTAAAGTTACCATTACAATCTTGACCATGACCATCAAGTAAACATAATCTCTGTCCTGAATCTTCTACACGAATAGGATTGTTCGCTGGATTCAAATCTGTATATGTAATTGGATATGTTCCAGCACCATCCTGTTCCCATCCTTTAATCTCTTCTCCACCATATGCTCCACCAAAATTACCATCTCCTCTTGTAAAGACCTGTCCATTGACAGTAATCTTATTGACTGATACACCAGCAGTACCAGGATTATCTCCCCATTGAAACTTTAATAATATATTTGCCTTACCTGTACCAGAGAAGACTAAATTCTGTCCGTCAGCAGAGAATGAAGCAGTCAACGTACCTGAAGGTGTTGAAATCTCCTGAACTTCTGACCAAACAGGAAAGGTAACTGGGGAAGACTTCTGTCTTGAGTACTTAGTTACTGCCGTTCCAGTTGCAGTATAAAATGTCCTTGCTCTTATATTAATATCTGAATCCGCTCTAGTACACATGTCTGGTGTGAACTCAGGAATAAAAAATGTATCCTGAAAACCAGGTAAGGGTATAATAGGATCAGGTATTGGTATACCATCTCCATGATGGTTATCATGGCAATCATACCAATTACCATCTTCATCTACCTTACAAAAAGTACTCTTCCAAATTGGTAAACCTGGATCAATATAATCAAAACCATCATCAAAGTGAGTTGGATCATCACCAGTAAGAACTTCTTTCTCTTGATCTAAATCTTCTATTATAATAGCACGACGAGATCTATTAGCAATGTCCTCATCACTTACTGGTGAGTCACATACTGGACCAAAATAACCTTCAGGATAATAAAAACCCACTACAACTGTCTAAGATTCTCTAAGATATATTTATATGCCGTTACTATATCTCCCTTTTCCTTACGGAATAGGTCTTTGTCAAAACTTTCACCGTCTTTCCAGAGTCGCATTCCGTCAGGTGATAGTTCATCAGCCAAGAGTAAATTCTGTCCAGAATCATAACCAAACTCCAATTTAAAATCAACAAGTGTAAGATCCATCCTACGAAAGATCCCCTTTAGTATAGCATTAATTTCTCTTGCGTGGTGTTTCAATGATGCTATATCCTCACCATATCCCATCAACTGTATACGATCTTCTGTAAGTAATGGATCATCTTTCTCATCATCCTTTAGATAGAACTCAACCAATGGCCAATTAATAATATGTCCTTCCTCTAATGTAGTCTGTCTTACTATAGAACCAGCAGCAACATTTCTTACTACAACTTCTATAGGAATGATCTCTACCTTCTTACATGACATAATACTTACAGGATACCTATCGATGTAATGAGTCTTGATACCATGCTCCTCCATCTTCTTAAAAAGTATCTCAGATATCTCACAACAAACAGCACCCTTACCCTCAGGGAAATCTATCTTCCTACCATTACCAGCAGTAACCTTATCCTCATACTGTATTAAGACTACATCATCTTCAGCAGTAGGGAAAACAGTTTTAACCTTTCCTACCAACAATTCGTTCATAGATACCTCTTGCACTATTATTATGTTCTATAAGTTTGTTAACCCAGATGCGTTCAGTTAGGGTAACTTTACGTCCTAATCTAACACGACACGCTATCTCTGACAAGCGGAGTCTGGAGTCTTTGCTTAACATGTTCTATCGCTACAGGTAATGCTGCATATTCTTTTCTTTGTATTGCTTTAGTTAATGTCTTGACATTATCATGAGGTAGAATATCAACCTCTGATTGTAATATTATTTCTCCACCATCTAACTCATCATTAACATAGTGAACAGTACATCCAGTCTTCTTATCACCTGACTCTAATGCTTGCTCTACTGCATTTAATCCTTTGTACTTAGGAAGTAGTGATGGATGAACATTTATCATAGGAGCAGGAAACGCAGAAGGATTCTTAATCACTCTCATATATCCTGCAAGAACTATAAGTTCTACATTCCATACTTCAAATAACTTTATCATGTCCTCTTCTTTCTTGTGACTAATGTAACAATGAGGAACACCAAATTGTTGTGCTCTCTTAACAGCACCACACTTCTCTTTGTTGTGTATCATTAAAACAACTTCATCATTCCAACAAGTTCTAAGTATGTTCTCGAAATTGGTTCCGTTACCAGAACACATGACTCCTAATTTCATAGTAGTATTTTCGTAAGGTCGAGTGGTATGTTTTTTATTCTATCCTTTGCAGTGTCACAATAAGCTCCACTGATATCTATGCCAATATACCTCCTGCCCATCTGATGTGCGACTAATGTCGTTGTACCAACACCATTAAAAGGATCAAGTACAAGATCATTTTTATACGAGAATAGTTTTAAGCATCTCTTTACTAATTCCTCAGGGAACATAGCAGGGTGATCGAACTCTTTCATCCTTGTCTCTGGTGCCATAGACCAGTGACCATTGACATACTTTATAAACTCATCCTTGGTTATATCTATGTCCTCTTTCTTACCTTCATGCTTAATTGTATCTTTACTAAACACTTCTATAAACTCAAAAGGATAACTTAAATAAGGAGATGAAGGTGACTTGTAACTACCCCATGCAGTTAACTTCTTAAGGTTATTCTTTAACCATATAATTTCACCTCTCCATATCATTCCAGCATCTATCAAACCAGTAGTAAGATAATGATGAGTTGGACAGTAACCTTTATAGTTGGGTTGAATGTTTATGATTAAACGTCCACCACTCTTAAGCACACGTTGACACTGCTTTAATATTCTCAGCAGAGTATCAACATATGTTTTTGTACTAGCCATATCCTTATGACTATCATATGCCATACCAAAATTATAAGGTGGAGAGGTCAATACGATATCAACACTCTCATCATCCAAAGTCTTAAGGTATTCATAAGACTCAGCACATACTATCTCATTCATACTAATCTAAAACCTTTGCTTAGTTTCTTGTAATAAATTATACGCACATCAATATTCTCTTGCTTAGAATTAATAGTCTGCTTATAAGTATCAGGTTTAATTGATACAAACTCACCATCAACTACTCCATCTATTCCTTTTGCTTCCTCTTCTGGAGTTGCTAACCTATACTCACCAGTCTTAGATGACTGCTTAAGGATTTCTTCCTGCCAGAATAGACCATCAAAGGTCTTATCAATTACTAAATCTTCTGTCCAATTTCTAACATCTTCTTTGGTAAGAGACTGTAAATTTACTATCAGTTCCTGTATCCCTTCCCAAGTCTTATCGGTTGCAGTATCAATAGATCCTGACTGCTCACCTTCATAATAGTTTATCCATCCCTCTTTAGAGGGAGCAACAGTAGTATCTTTATACTCCTGTATCATATCACTCAACTGTCCAACGTTCTTAGGACGTGTTGACTGTTTAAATCCGTTTATATTATTAATCACTGTGCCCACGTACTTTAAAATAGCCATGAAAAAAGGGGGTGTGATACCCCCTTATTATATCAGACTAACCTGTGTGTGTCAACCAATTGAAGGTGCTACAAGAGCGACTTCAGAGGTCTCAGCAGCAGCAAGGTCAAGTGGGAAGTTGTGTGCATTTCTTTCATGCATAACTTCCATACCCAAGTTTGCTCTGTTAAGAACATCACCCCATGTAGGAACAACCTTACCACCAGCATCTACGATAGACTGGTTGAAGTTGAATCCATTCAGGTTGAATGCCATTGTACAGATACCCATAGAGGTTAACCATACGCATACAACTGGGAATGTAGCAAGGAAGAAGTGAAGACTTCGACTGTTGTTAAACGATGCATACTGGAAGATTAATCTACCGAAGTATCCATGAGCAGCAACGATGTTGTAGGTCTCTTCTTCTTGACCAAACTTGTAACCATAGTTCTGAGACTCATTTTCTGTAGTCTCACGGATAAGTGAAGATGTAACCAATGAACCGTGCATAGCACTGAACAAAGCACCACCGAACATACCCGCCACACCTGCCATGTGGAATGGATGCATGAGGATATTATGTTCCGCCTGGAAGACAAACATAAAGTTGAACGTACCCGAAATACCGAGAGGCATACCGTCAGAGAATGATCCTTGTCCGAAAGGATAGACCAAGAAGACAGCGAAGGCCGCTGATACTGGTGCGGAGTAAGCAACACAGATCCAAGGGCGCATACCCA
>VTLG01009194.1_pt1 | contig 192448 bp, 217 predicted proteins | sample 4694571 | NCBI WGS metagenome assembly VTLG01 (sample SAMN12604809, study PRJNA352737) | marine metagenome | biome: ENVO:00000447; feature: ENVO:00000209|ENVO:00000569|ENVO:01000036; material: ENVO:00002151; isolation source: viral sequences binned using virsorter ... | reverse complement strand
ATCTAATCCCTTCGAGAATGTTGACATTGGCAACTGCACGGTAAAGTTTACGTTTTAGATCTTTGCTAGTCCATTCAGAATTTGGATGACCTTTCCATCCTGGTTTCCATAAGTTACTTTGACCCCATTCTGCTGCTGCATTAAGGAAATCATCGTAAGATTTGGTAACAGATTTAGCTCTGTCGAGAATCTTTTCGTTATCGACTATATGATCTAGCACCTCAGAGGGATCTGGGTACACATTCTTTATTATATATGTGTATGAACGACTATGAATCATTTCCATACACTCCCAAATGGTCATCGCTGACTCTAGTTCGGGTAAAGAGCAATAAGGACCAAAAGCCATACCAGGACCACGACCTTGTACACTGTCCAAGAGGATCTGGTACTTAAGATTGCTGGTGAAGATATGCTTCTGGGTGTCGGAAAGAGTTTGATAATCTGCTCTGTCTTTCTGGAGGGATACCTCTTCAGGTCTCCAGAAATAACTAAGCATTTGTTGAGTAAGTTTTTCAAAGACAGGATACTTCTGTTTGTCATAACGTTGCACTCCCAATGGAGCTCCAAAGAACATAGGTTGTTTAGTAGCATCAACCTTAGTTTGGTTGAATACTGTCATACCATCAGGTACATTAGATTGTGCAACTGTCACAGGCATCGTCTCCGTTGGTTAATTCCTCAATAAGATTATCAATGTTATTGAGATCTTCTGGAAGGTCATCCTTCCACCCTACTGGGTGTGCAGGTTCATCATAATCACTCTTGTTATCATATGTATTCTGATAATAAGAGGTCTTCCAACCATACTTGTAGGTCTTCAGGAGATCATTAGCCATCTCAGATACTGGTACCTCATTACCCTCGTAATTTAGAGGGTTGTAAGACCAGTTACCACTGATTGCTTGGTCAAAGAACTTCTGCATTATAGCAACGATTTTGATATAGCCATCGTTATCTTGTTGATCCCATAACAAAGTATAGTTGTTCTTGTAATGAGGGTATCCTGGTACGATCTGCTTCAGTACCCCCTTCTTGCTCTTCTTGACGGAGAGATAGTCACGTGGTGGTTCAATACCATTAGTAGTACCACAGACCACACTAGAGGACTCTGAAGGCATCTGTGCTGTAAGGGTAGAATTACGTAAACCGTGATTCCATATATCCTTCTTAAGTCCTTCCCAGTCCTCAGTCAATTCAAACTTAAGACCATCAGGATCCTTACAGAACTCATCAACATCTGTTTTATAATGATCTATAGGTGTTTCCTTAAGAGCATACTTAGTCTGTTCAAATGCTGAACAGAAACCATATTCCTTAGCCAATTGGTTAGATGACTTCAGTAGATAATACTGAAACTTCTCTGCCAATAAATGAACTGCCTTATGTGCTTTCCAATCATCATATTTAAACCCTAGTTTAGCAAGATAATGTGCTAAACCAATAAAACCTACTCCAAGACTTCTACGTGATCTAGTAGCACTCTCTGCTGCCTTTACAGGATACTTCTGATAATCTATAAGAACATCCAATGAACGTACTGATAGGTCACAAAGTTTTTCTAACTGTGTCCAACTCTTTAACTTACTAAGATTGACAGCAGATAGTATACACAATGCTATTTCACCTGCTCCATCAATATGCTGTAATGGATCTGTAGGTAAAGTAATCTCTTGGCAGAGGTTACTCATCTTAATAGGTGTCTGGAAGGAACTATGATCATTACAATGATCGATATTCATAATGTAAATACGACCAGTCTCTGCTCTCTCCTTAAGGATTGATAGAATTAATTCCTGTGCTCCTATTGTCTTCTTAGGAATGAGTGGATTCTTCTCTGCTTCTTCATACAACTTATCAAAATTTGGTCCACCAAATTCCTCATACATTTCAGGTACATCGTGAGGAGAGAATAATGTTATCTCTCCATCATCAATAAACCTTTGGTAAAATATCTTACTTAACTGGATGCTGTAGTCGAGTTTTCTGACTCTGTTGTCTTCCGTTCCTTTGTTGTTTTTGAGGACGATGATGTCTTCGATTTCCTTATGCCAGATAGGAAAGTGGACAGTAGCTGACCCTCCTCGGATGCCGTTTTGCGTACAGCATCTGACAGTTGATTCAAATTTCTTAAGGAAGGGAACAACACCTGTGTGTTGAACTTCTCCACCCCTGATTTTACTGTTGATGCCCCTGATCCTACCTGCGTTAATACCAATACCTGCCCTTTGAGCGACATATTTGCCAATAGCCATATCACTGCTAAAGATACTATCGAGGGTGTCATCAATATCAACCAGAACACAACTTGCATATTGGCGAATGGGGGTTCTGACTCCCGCCATAATCGGTGTTGGGAGGTTGATTTGGTGCTTGCTGATTGCGTCATAGTAATCTTTAACGTACTTTAAACGAGTCTCTAAAGGATATACTGAAAATATAGATGCCGCAATCAATATGTACATTTGTTGCGGTGATTCGTAGATCTGTCCAGTGCTTCTATCTTGCACTAGATACTTATCTACTACCTGTCTAAGACCAGCATATGTAAACTGGTCATCTCTATCATAATCTATGTAGTTATTGATCCTATCCCACTCAACATCATTGTAACTACCCCACAATTCTTGATCATATATTCCTTTATTTGCTCCCTTCCAAAGATGAGTCTTAATATGAGGATGCTTTCGTTCACGTCCAAATAATTTCTTACGAATACTAACACTAAGCAACCTTGCAGCAACAAATTGATAATTAGGATTCTCTAAATCAATCAAATCACTAGCAGATCGTACTAAAATGTCCTGAATCTCTTCAGTTTTAATACCATCATAGAATTGTAGGTTAGAATTAATTTCTACCTGACTTGCAGAGACACCTGTAAGACCTGCACAGGCCTCTTCAACCATTGCGTGAACCTTTTCTAGGTTCAGTTCTTCGGTCTTGCCTCTACGTTTTACTACTTGCATCTTTTCCATTCGGTAAGTTTAACTTTTGCTTCAAGTCCTCTGTACGTGTTAGATTGTATCACGTCAAGGACGTTATGTCCAGACAATATCATATCATTGATATCTTTTTGGACAATTCTGGATGGCCATATGACGATGGCATCTCCTGAGGAGATCGTTCTTCCCATACGTCCGACGATCTGGGGATTACGTGGTTCGTTATCATAGATCCACACAGCATCGCTAATCCCCCAACGACTGAGATGAACGTCAGCTCCGCACATAGCAATCGCTTGTGGAATGAAAGCTGCGTCCAATGGTCCTTCAAGGACGTAGATAGTTTTAGTTTTGTCAACATCACTTAATCCATATACTTTAGGTACATCATCTTGTAACATTACTGTAACGTAACGCAATTTATCCTTAGGGTTTAAGGATCTACCTTGATAACCAAATAGATTACCTTCCTCATTTAACAAAGGAATAATAATACGAGACTCCTCACTGTCTGTGCTGTCATACGTATGTTTCAGGGTGTTTGTCCACTCCTTGAACTTGTCTGCGTAATAGAATTTTGACAGGTCAGGTATCTTTCTGCTTTCTAGGTATTCTCTTGCAGGATGTCCTATATTTAGCTCAGAAATTTTTGGAAGATTTACGGTTTTCTTCTTCTTAAAGACAGGTTTTTTAAAGACCTTAGTGTCTATCTGACGTTTACGTCCACCAGATGATTCCTTAAATTTTTCTAAGTTATATTGCTCCCACAAGATCTTATCTTGATCCTGCAAGAAATTAAAAAACGCCTTCGAGATGCCACAATTGTGACACTTAAAGACGAGTCCTGTCTTAGTTGTAAATAAGTATCCTCTGGTCTTAGACTTTCTCTTTTCCGAGTCACCACAATAGGGACAACGGAAGTTGTAGAGTCCAGTTTTCTTCTTAGCGAACCCCTGTAACCTAGGAGACAGGAGATTTACGTACTGCTGGTCTAAAAATTGCATCAGCAGGAAGAGAGGACACTGCCATTATAGTTGGATTTGTCTCTGGTGTCAACACCTTCCTTAAAATCCTTGCTCCAACTGGAGACACAACAAAAGATATGATGCTCAGAGCACCAAAGATACTCCACATCTTCTTCTCCATAATACGGAGTCTCTCATCTACCTTGCGAATATCTCTCTCACATCCCTTTTTAATTTCATTACTCTGACGGTTAACTTCTCTGTGAACCGACTCAACTTTCTCAAATAATACCGCATCTATTCTATCTTGTTTATCTAATTTCTCATTGTGGACAGCAAGTAGCTGCCCCATCTTAACCGAATTGTCTTGGAGAGAATCAACTACCTTCTCCAGTCGCTCCAGAATAGCAGCGTTGATCTCCTGTGACATTACTAATTCTTAACTGCGAAATCTACCGCTTTCAGATAGGTTTCTGGTGAATGATTAAGCATTTGACGGAACTTAATCTGGTTAGCAGGGTCAAGTTGACTGTATACATCTGTTACTCTCTTAGCAGAGTATGTATCCAGTTTCATTGTCTTGTCACCTACTGCGATGTCAGCAAAACCTTGCTCATCACCAACCTTTTTATCCACTAGAGATACTGCTGTGTCTAGTACATCAACCTCAACAGACTCTTTCTTTAATTTCTTTGTTTGATCGGATGCCTTCTTCTTAAAGTCAGAAAGACGTGCCTTCATAAGAGTGTCCATTTCCTTAGTCTTGGACTGCATCTTCTTCTTAGCTTCGTCACGCTTCTTCTGGAGATCCTTAGCACGTCCCAACTTCTTCTGTTGTTGGATTTGCTTCTGAGCTCTTTCAGTCTCAGTTGCTGCTTCAGTGATTTTTTTAGATTCTTCAGCCATTTTTTTGTTGCGACCTGACATAATACGAGAGACCAATTTACGACCAGCCTTTGTACGACCGTCGTATTTTGTGCCGTTGTTCTTTTTATATTTAGAACGATTTCTTTTTCCAACTATGATGTGAGTAGGAGGCAGAGCAATTCTACTGCCATCGCCAGCTGAATTTACGGGTGCGTCCTCATTCATAATAGTATAAGTTCTTCTAAAGTATATGTATCTAAATAAGGATCATCAAGTTCCTCTGGAAGGTAGTTGAGATACTTAAGAAACGACTTCAACATACTCCAATGATGCTCATCTATTTTATGAAACAACATAGGTGTTGATGCGTCACCAAATACATTAAATAAAATTATAATATGGTTAAGAATTAGGTGAGTCTTTAACTCTCCTGTCTTTTCATAACGTTTCAATAATCGTTTGATATATTTAAAACGCTTCAAATCCTCAAGGAAGTCGTCGTAAGTTATTCCTTGAGGATTTTCATAGTGCTTGGAAGCGAATAGGAGGAAGTTATCATCATTTAGAAATTCAAATTTCATCCCTCATATTATGCAAATGTTATAGACTTATAAGCAGATGTTACTTCTTCTGCACCACCAGCAGATGTTACTTTAACACGATACTCATATCCGTCAAGTGCTGCTTTAGTACCTGCGGTAATTGTGAGTGCTGTTGCTGCTCCCGAAGTTACTCCAGTAGCTGTTCCAGTGTTACCATATACTCCACCGTCTAGTGAAGATGTGATGTTAACCCAACGAAGTCCTGTTGCAGTCTTACGTTGCCACTGTGTGCTAAGTGCTGATGAGTCACTTGATGCAGCAGTAACTGTAAGTGCACTTGTAGTAACGGGGTCACTAAGACCTGTTAGTGCTACTAGATCTTGACTGAATGTGATTGCAGATGCTGCGTCAGCTACTACACTATCATCACTCTGTGTCTCGTCTGCGTTTGCTTCTGGATCTGTTAAAGGAACAAGAAGTTCTGATTTATGGCGTGTGTTACCAGCAGTATCAGTGTAAGTGATGTAGTTCCACCAACCTGGTCCAGTGAGTCCACGCTCTTGGTTCTCACTAAGTGCTGCTTCTGTCTCGTCAACGAAGACCACAGTCCCTCCACTAGCGTCTGCTGCGACGGTAGTTTCGACTTTCGTCTTGTTGGCGTTACTGTCAGTATCTCCGTAAAGTGACATTGTTTTTACCGTTTTTAGTATTTATTAAAGTGAGAATCCTTCGATCTTACCAAATTTATTGGTAGCCGCAGGTAATTGGAAATTGGTAGCAGCACTAAGTTTACTAGTTTCAGAGTTCCATTGCTCCTTAACTTTCTCATTGTGTGCTTGCACTTCAGATGCAGGAATATCCAACCACTGACCTTCTCTAACGCAAACTTCTACAACTGCTGGAGCTGTTACATTTTCAGCAGCAGTAACTAGTTTAGCTTTAATAAATCCACCTGCTCCAGGTGTAAGACCAGTTCCAAGTTTACCTTCTTTAGGAGTAACCTCAAGGCATTCTCCTTTACTACTCATAATAACATTAAACTCTGCTCCACCATTACTGATGTCGTCACCATTATCATCTATTAATTGAACTGTAGGAATGATACCTGCTTTATACAGTCCACCATCCATTACTCTACAGGTCATTACAGCTCCCCTCTCGTCATAATTGCCGAGATAATATTTTATGGTTCCGTCAGATTGAGGTACTGATGTGATAGTATCCTGTGATTGACGTTCATCAAATCTAGGACCGCCACCATCCTTTAAGTTTGCCATTACTTTTTATTACGACTAGGGTCTGAGTATATTTATAAAACCTGAAGACTATGACTCTAGTAGTGCTTTTGCTACAGCAGCAACTAGTTCATCATCAAGTTTGTTTTCTGTCTTAGCAGCTGCTTTCTTAAGCAACTTAATAAGAAAATCTTTGATAACAGAATCAAGATCATCAGGTATCTTATCAACTGCCTTGTTGATAATACTGATGGCTATGGGCATAAAAAAATTAATCATCTCAAAATAAGCAAGATGATTTATTTAGGCTCTTTCTTCAATTTCTTCATACGTTTCGCAGCCTTTTTCTTAACCTCCTTCGGATCATCTGTGTCGGAATTAATCTCAGGCATAATCTCTATCTCTGAGGTATCCTCAGATGTTAATTCCTGTCTTAGTTGGTAGAATGTTTTCATAGTACTGAGTACTCCTCTAGATCTTTTACCCAAGATCTAAAGATCTTGTTGTCTTCTGCTAGTGCTATTATATAGTTAGGTCCACGACGAATTACCTTACCACACTTACCGTTGGTAGTGTTCTTCACCCAGTCACCTTCAAGAAATACATTATTAAAATGGAAATCCTCTTGAACCTCACGTTCAAAATGCTCTTTTATTTCTACACGAAACTGTTTAAAGGATTTCATTATACATCAAATACGAATAGATCGAACTTAGCATCATCTACATTAACACCTGCAGCTGGATCTTGTACTGTACCAATAAAGGTAGTACCATTAACCTTTTCAAGATTAAACACTAGTGGTAGTCCTTTACCAGCCGCACTATCAGAATGATAATGAGGTTGTGCTAGTACAAGATAACTAGCAGTATCACCATAGTCGTGCTCCATAGTAAAGGTAAACTGGAATGAACCATACCCTCCTCCTACTGCACCATAAGTTACAGTAATACCTGCACCAGTCCAAGTATGTTCTGCATTACCTGTACTGAAATTTGTAAATCCACCAGTTCCTTTATACCTAGCAGCACCAACACCTGCTGAGATACCACCTGCTGTGCTACCATCAGAGACTTTCAGGTTACCTGCATTAGGATCGTAGAATAATTCTCCCTTGTTACCTACAAAAGTAGAAGAATCGGTACCACCCAACTTTTCTAGAAAGGGTCTATAAGTATCAGCCATTTTTCTTATCGAAGTCGTGAATGTTTTCTGATCCTCCTATGGAAAAAGGATTGTATTTTGAGGTAGCAATTTCATATGCTTTATGATGTGGTGATACCTCTTCTTTATCGTCGGTAGCTATAGGCATAACATCGTGGGGGTGTGGAACATCATCAAACCATTCATCAAGTGGTAGTCGGTGTAATGGTTGTTTCATTTCTTCTTAGATCTTTTTTTGATGTTCATCAACTTCTTCTTAGCAGGAGGTGGTGTGTCATCATATCTGTAATTGGATGTTGGATTATTAACCAATGGATCCGTTTCAATAATTTCTGAAAGATTATCACTGAGATTAAATACAAACTCTTCACTAGCATCAGAGTTACTACCTTGATACTCAGACATTCTTTGTGTCTTTTCTTCCTGAGATACGTCATCTACTGTATAACGATCCCACATTCTTCCACCATAGCCACAAGTGCCACGTTTCTCCCTCTTCTCACAAAGACGGCAATACTTTTCACCAGTCTTCTTCTTAGCTGGAGGACACTTAAATTCGGATAGTTTCTTCATTTGAAATTAGATGGTAACGCACTCTTAATCTCATTCATCAGTTTCTTACATTCACCATCGCTTAATGCTTTGGGAATACCTGCACGAAAAGTAGGAAAATCTTCAGCAAATGCTGCACGTCTCATCTTAGTACCAGAGATTGCAAACGTATCACCGTCTGCATCACGATTACCAGAGGAAACAATGTCTAATTTCCTGAAATAATAGTCCTTACCATTGTATTTATGAATCCACTGAAATGCATTAACACGATCCGAACCAACAACCAACGTTGCATCCTCATAACCTGCTGCTTGTATGTCTTGTAAGCATTCAATCACAGATTTTTGAGCACCAACTATGTTTGCAGCATAGGTACGGAACATTTTCCTCATCCACGCTACTTTACTGTCTGGTTTTAATGGATTTTTACCACTTTTATCTTGCGTCTTTGATGTATAGATCCTCCAGTCACATTTAGAAGCTGCTGTTTTGACCCCTTTTATGTTCTCCTCGTGTCCTGTAGTGGGTGGCTGGAACCTACCAAAGGTAAAGAAGCAACAATCGTATAGTTTTTCTAACGCCATTGCTTCTGAATAGTAAAGTTATTGTATGCAAACTCAAGACGGTTAACCAGTTTGATCATATCACCATCTTGATGTAGTACATAACCCTCAGGTGTAGTAACCTTGTATCCCTTTTCAGTTTCTACGTAAGTTCTGAATCTTTCTAGGTGATCTAGTTTGTCTATAATAAATTGTTTAACATCTTGTATCTCTTTATAGAGTTTCAACAACTGAGTAAAGTTAGTTTCGTTATTATCTAGGTACACTTCACTCTCAAATACTAACTTACGCTTAACTGCAAGTGTCTTGGGAGTCTTGATCTTAGCAAGTTCCTTCTTCATCTTCTCGTGATAAAACTCTATCAAGTTATCAAGTGCTTGACGTGGATTGCCTATGGCCACACCTTGACGTACCTGACTATTAAAGAACTGCTTAAGGTAACTAGCAACGTGCCACTTAGCTTCACCAGTTGTTCCAATGTTTTCCACAATATTATCGAGGAATTCCCCACAGTTTCCACAGAGGTGATCTATCCGTTGAATATATTGCTCAAAAGTGGTACATTCTTGAGCCGTAAGGGTCACTTCGTTGATAGGAGTGTCGTTAGATATGACTGCTACTTCACTAGCACGTGAGAATGTCTTGATAGGAGCACCAGCCATTGCTTGCATCTCTCCAAAAGTGGTACCACTGTAATGTGTATGGAATACTACACCAATCTTTGATTGCTTGACCTCTTTACCTATGTCGTGTTCTTGAGGTATTCCGTACGTAATAGTATTGGGTCTAAACGTATATAATTTCTCACCATCTACAGTCTCACTCTTTAGAGTACTGTCTGTGTATAGTAAATCTCCTTGTACAACTCCTCTAATGTTCAACTTACTGAAGTAACGTAGAGAATACTTTAACTTCTCTGCTAGATCTCCCTCATAATATACATCAACATCCTCTTCTGTGTAGCAAACCTTAGGTGCAGTCTTAGCAAAGACAGACTTAGTACCAACAAAGAACATACCACTGTTAGGATCAGTACCACATACTACAGATGGTGCACCATCCCACTTGGTTTGTAAGAATCCTTTCGCATCAGCAGTCTTACCAAGCATCTTATATAATTCTTTCAGGAAAGCAACAGACGCAGCACAACCATCAGAACCATAGTTCAACATTTCATCTTCTAAGTGTTCAAGGTGTTTGAGTTGCTTTACATTAGACATTATCGTGTGCGTCCTCCTCTGAGTCACCTGGAAATTTAGTCATAATGCTTTCACCTTTCATCTTATATCCTGACTGTAGCTTGTCTGGATACACACGATCTGGATCTGCTTTACTTCCCTTATCAGATGTGTTTCTGATATTAAAAGCCATATCCAATAATGGTGTTGTTAAGTTTATATTAACACGTTTTGCCCCTCCTGTGTTACCACCATATGCCACTTTGACACCTGACGCAACGGAGGCAGCGTTTAAAAATTTCTCGTCAATTTCTAGATGATGTATATGTCCATTGTGTAAATGTACATAATGATATCCCCAACCAAGAGATCCTTTAATTAATTGCTTAAGTAAGTTACGATCATAACTAGGAGAATTATCAATCTCGTGGAAGTTACGGTTACCTGCTTGGAAGTTATTAAAGGTAGCACAAAGCAAATCTTGCTTTAGACCAAATGTTTTAATTAATGCTAGGCCTGCTTCAGTAGTAATACTACCTGCTTTAACTTGTTCTACAGGAAACACGTTGGTCTTAAGACCTAAGTTAGATAAGTTTGTGGTACCACTTGTCTTTAATGACAGATATGTATTCCTTTCCTGCTCCCCCTTACACTGTGTCACCAACGTTACGTCAGTAACAGTTGCACCAATATTATATCCTTTAGATGGTGAAGCACCACCTATCTGCCAATTACCATTAACAATTTTCATTGGTCTTTTCTTGTTCTCAGCACCTTCAGGTACTACTCTCAATGCTGTACAATTCTCCAGACCATAATGATCTACAAGACCAAATATAAAATGTCTATACTTATTATTTTTTAACTGATCTGGATTCTCAATCCAATCATTGAGCAAGTTCTCCATCTCTCTTTCAAAGAGACCACCTTGGTTTGCTGCTCCTCGGTTTCCTCTACTACCATTACCAAAATCAGGTTGCAAATTTTTGATCTTAAGTCTGGACTTGATATCTCTTATAGTAAAACTTCCTACTAATTGACGAGTGATTTTACAAACAGATTTATTAGTAGGATCAAATGCAATTGGATCTGGTACTATGGTACCATAATGATGTTTAAGTTCATTAAATAATCTAAGGGCTTCAGAAGCACGGACTTTATCCATATGCTTCACTGCCTTTCCTGCTTCCTCAAAAGTTTTTGGTAGAACATTGTATGCCATACCAATATTTAGAGTTTTTATCCTTCTTGCACGTCGTATTCTATAACTATCTTTTTACTCCTTCTCCCAACACTATTAGAAGTTTGCAATCGTTCCATAGTACCACCCAACAATGCAGTGATTGTTAATAGTTCTGCAATTAGATCTCCTTCTGGAAGTAACGCTGTTGTTGGTTCCATATTATCAACCATACGATCAACGCAGTCTTTGTAATCATTACCATCAATGATACATTGCTCTACATCTTCAGCATCAAATTTAGGCATCGATAATGTCCTGTAAGGTGAATAAGGATTTAAATTCTATCTTATTATGTTCCCATATAGTATGGTCATCCATACGATCAACAATAGCTACTACTCTATTAACAGTATAACCTGCACCACGTAGTACATTTACTGCCTTCATAGCACTACCACCAGTGGTAGTTACATCCTCTAGAACTGTAACAATAGAACCCTGATCAGGTTTTGGACCTTCAATGACTTCCTTTGTACCATATCCTTTAGGATTCTTCCTAACAATAAGAGCATCAATGTGCCCTCCTCTATAGAATGCTCTCTGTGCTACACCAACAACCAATGGATCACCACCTAAGGTAAGACCACCAACTGCTCTAGATCCTTCATCTAACTTCTTTACCATCAAGGTAGATAGAAGTGCATTACCTTCACACGATAGTGTTACAGGTTTGCAGTTAATATAATGACTACTTGTTTGACCAGAAGACAAAGTAAACTGACCTTTCTTGTATGCTAACTCCTTAAGCATTTTAAGTAAAGATGCTTTGTATGCTAGATCAGTCATTAGATGTCACCTTCCTTACGATTCTCAGACATATTAACTTGAAATGTTCCATCAGGATATCTAGCAAGTAACTTTGCCATATTAGTTGCCAAGACTTTATTGAAATCAAATCCTAGTGCCATACAAGCCTGACTATAATACCAGAATACATCTCCTAGTTCCTTCAACATATGTAACTTAACATCATCAGTAAGTTCCTTACCTTGAAAAGCAATCTTCTTAACTATCTCTGTAAACTCTCCACCTTCTGCACTGATACCAACAGCAGCAGTCATAAGACGTGCGATGTCAACACCTTTCTTATCCAGTTCTGCAATACGAGCTATGAACTCACCATTATTCTTTGATGGAATACTTGTGGTTTGATCCACAAACTCCATATACTGATCGACATCTACGATCATACGTTCTTCAGTCATACTACAAAATCAGCAAATTTGGAAGTAGATTCTTTATTGAAATCGGGTGTGAAGTCAATGTCTTTGGCTTCTGCCTCGGCATCAGAACCTTGCTCTACATCATACAGCTTCATCTTCGCTCTGTCAATACCCACGAGGAATCTTCTATACATTGTAGGGTCATTGTATCTATTCTTTAACTGTTTAACCATTATCTGATTTTGGGATTCCAATTCCTCGCTAGAAATGAGAGCGAACATAAAATCAGCAGTAGCAGGGAGTCCGAAGGACTCTGAAGTGTCAGTAAGGTCAACATCAGTAGAGCCGAAACCAGCACGAGTAGTTTGAGTAGCACTAACGATCGGTAAATCAAATTCGACAGCCAATCCCCTAAGTTCCTCCGCAATCGCTTTAACATAAGTATAAGAATTAACAATAGCACCTTTGTATCTGGCAGAAGCACAGATGTTTAGGTAATCTACAAAAATAATATCTGGTGCAAATGATTTCTTCAAGGACAATTCATTCATTAATGATCTGAAATGACCTGCGTGTGCTGACGCAGTAGGATACTCTTTAATAATAAGTTTACCCTGTGTCTTACGTGATAGATCTGCTACCTTAGATTCAAAGATCATCCTAGGTAATTCTGGAATGTCCTTGATGTTTACATTAAGTAAGTTAGCATCAATACGTTCAGCAATCTTCTCCTCTGCCATCTCAAGGGTGATGTACAATACATTCTTTCCTTGTGATAGACACGCTGCTGCAACGTGGCACATAAACAATGACTTACCTACTCCTGTTCCAGCGAGAGCAACATTGAGTGTTTTGTTTGGGATACCACCCTTGGTAATCTTATTGAAGTACTCCAGATCAAACGGAGTTTTTTCCTCGTCAGTAGTATAGAAATCGAAGCGTTCTTGATAGTCAACCAAGTAGTCGTGACCAATATGGTCATCAAAAGAGACCGATAAAGCTTCCTTAAGAATATCAGGAATCGCATCCCTACTTTTCTTCTCATCCTTTCCATCAGCAAGCTTGATAGACTCCATCAAGGCTATGTATATTGCCCTGTCTTTACACCACTTCTCAGTGGCATCAAGCAACCAATCCTGTGTAGGATCTTCCTCTACATCCTTGAAAGAGACACAGATATCTCGGACTTGACTATAAGTCTCATCAGAAACATCTTGCCGTCCTTCGACTTCAATGAGTATAACCTCCGTGGTCGGGAGACGGTCATATTTAGAAGCGAATTTTTGTATCTCTTCAAAAATGATTTTTTCATCTAGTTCCTCATAATACTCAGGCTTTACAAAAGGAAGAATCTTACGAAAGTAATCTTCATTACGAAAGAGACTACGTAAGATAGTTCTTTCTACACGTTCATTCATTGCCATACTTGAATTCTTTAGATGCAGCCTCGTCTAGTGCTTGCATTATTTCTGGAGTGAAGTACTTCTCAGGATCAGCAAGAATGCTCTTTGGATAAACAGAAGTTTCACCAAACTTAATCCTATTGCCCACACGGTTAAAGATTCCGTGCTTCTCACCCAGTTCCAATAATCCGTAGTACTTGTCAAGACCTCTCTCATCGAAGAACAACCTTACTTTAACCTTAGAATTCTCTTTTGTAAACCTTGATTTACGATTTGTGGCAGTAATGAGATTGCCAACAACCTCGGTACCGTCTTTCTCCTTAGCCTTCGATAAGAAAATAATGTTAGAAGCAGCGTACTTAAGTCCTGTTCCACCACTCATCTCCTTCATTGGGACATAGCTACCCACGACTTCGTAGGTATGGTTAGTAACTAGCAGTGGTATATTCGCTCGACCAAGATTAAGTGTCAAGACCCTAAAGATAGACTTGATCACTTGTGCTCGTGTCATATCTCTGGTATCTTTTCCTGCTGCGGAATCTTCAATTTCTTTAGAAGTTGATAAGTTACCTAGACTATCTAGCACCATAAGCAATGGTGGTCTATCATCTTTGTTAAGTTTTTCATACTCAGATACTATCTTCATAGCCTGCGTACGAAACTCTTGTACTGTCACAACAGGTACTACACCCACACGTGACACATCAAGTCCTCTCTCTGCCATCATATCCTTTGAGATAGCAGATTCAGATTCAAAGTATAAAACATTACCCTTAGGGTTCTGCTCTAGAAAATGACGACAGACACTAAGAGCAAAGAATGTTTTACCAGTACTCGACTCACCTGCTAAGGCTGTAACTTTGTTTGAAGGTATGCCACCATAAACGGATCCAGATACAAGAGCGTTAAAAATATAACTTCCAGTATCGACCCAATTAGCAGTGTCACCAGCAGCAATTCCTTCGTCTGCGACTGCTGCATACTCATTACCAATCTCCTTGATAACAGAATTTAAAAAACTCATTAGAAAAATTCCATAAGACTACCAGAACGTTCTGGCTTCCATCCAATACATTCTAGCACAGAACGCAAGGGTTCGTAGAATGCTTTATTAAATTGTTTGTCGTGGTCTATATATTTCTCCAAATTAAACTCGGATGGTAAGTCTTGGAAAAATGAAATCACGTTCTCCTGTATAGGATTAGGTGTCTTGAGATAGACAAACTTAATCTTCTCACCCTCTTGGATAAAAGCATTCTTGTGTTGAATCTTCTTATCCTTGATGTAGTGATTGTACAACAACGCACCACGTACGTGTATAGGAGTACCTTTCTGATAGATCTCCCTAGGATGTTTGTACTTGGTGACACCATTACATCCACGTGGGAATGCAATGTCTGAGACTACTGCCTCACGAGTCTCCTTCTTACAGTTATCGATGTACTCAATAACTGTATCGTTATCAGACGACATAATAAGTCTGAACGCTTTCTTAAGGCGATCTCTGAAGTACTGTGGAACAGAAGACCTTGCAGTCTCCAATCCCATAATCTTCATCTTTGGTTCACTATATCTTACTCCTTCCGAATCCCATACGTTAAGAATGTAGCGTTTCTTTGCTGTCCAAATACCACGGTCAGCAATGTTCTCACGCTTCATTATCATCTTTTGGTCATACGCCGCCACATACGTTGCAAGCTCCTCATACGAGGCATCAATGAACGGTTCCAACTTATCTTTACAGACCTTATCAAGTAAGTCAACGATCCGAATCTTATCGTCAGACTTATTACTAAAAAATTTATCAACAAGAGGTCCGAGATTAAGATAAATCGAATCGGTGTCAGAGGCAATGACATAATCCTCATCCGAGGTGGATAAAAGTTTATTTAGATAAGAATTTATCTTGTTCTCTATCCAACGAATAGATACCTGTCCTGATAGGGTGATTGCTTCTGCATTAGCTAGTTTATAATACCTGAAGTACTCATTACCAATAGCACCATAAGCACTATTGAGTTGAATCTTCCTAGCCATCTGGAAGTTGTTAAACTTTGATATCTTTTTCTCTAGTGTGAGGGAAGGTTCTTTCTCATACTTCTTCTTCGCCTCAATCATATTACCTTTATAGATCTTACGTTCATCGTAGATCTTTTCCATTAGTTCTGGTAGAAAACCCCGTACATCCTTACGATACTGAGCACCGTTAGCACAAACACAATCATCACCATCAATCTGCACCTCGCCATTTAAGATCCCTTCAACGCTGGCACTACTGTGTCTAGTCTCCCTGAGGGTCTCTGGGGAGATATTATATTGCATAATAAGGTGAGGATACAGGCTGTTGAGATCAAAATTAACAACCCAGTCATAGCGTCCTGGTTTCGGTTCCTTGACATAAGCACCTGCGTATTTGTCAGACTTTTGATTCTTTATCTTGGGAGGTATTACTATATTCTTTTTTCTTAGATAGTTATATATGATACTATCCCACATCCGTACCTGAGAAAAAACATCTTCAAGGTTGACCTTAGCATCATACGCAAGCGTAAACGCTAAGTCCATAAGCTTCATCTTGTCTTCGAGTTGATCAACCAGACGTACGTCGTGGATGTTGTACTCTACAAATTTCTGCCAGTCTTGGGTATAGAACTCCTTGAAGGTGTCAAACTCTGAGTGATCTAATTTCTTAGACCCTAACTCTACTAGTGCTATGTGATCCAAACGGTAGGATTCCTGATTTGTATAAGTAAATTTCCTATACAAATCAAGATAGTCCAGCACCGTTATCCCCGATACATCATAAGAGATGTTCTTTCTGCCCTGTATATAAATTTCACGGGAACTCAGTAGTTTCCAAGGTGAAAAGAATTTCGTCTGCTTGTCACCAAGCACACGAGCCAAACGATTACAGATATACGGAACATCGAACAGTTGAACATTCCAACCTGTAATTACATCGGGATAGTTTTCGATCCACCAAGCGAGATACTTCTGAAGTAGTTCCTGCTCGTGAGCACATTGTGTGTACGATACATCAGCGTGCTTGTTCGTAAAAGGTTTGGAACCCCATACGTGATACAAGCCCGTAAAACTGTCCTTAACTGAGATAAGTAAGATTTCCTGATCAGCAGATTCGATGTCGGGGAATCCGTTCTCTGCTGCTGTTTCAATATCGATCGTGAACACACGTATCTTACTTGGATCATAGTCCACTTCACCAGGGAAGTTGTCACTGATCCATTGATAGAGATAAGCCTGATTACCAGATATCTCAAAACCATCAACATCCTCATACTGCTGGCAGAATTGCTTACAGTCTCGGATGCCTCCTGGCTGAATAGGTCGAACGTGTTCACCATATAATGTGGTAAACTTAGACTCTTTCTTACTCTTTACGTAAAGGGTAGGTCGAAACTCGTCACGAAAACGAACTTCTTTATACCCATCACAACCTCTAACAAGAATTCGATCACCAACTTGGTCAACGTTCTTGTAGAACTTCATTATAAGAAGAGATAAGGGCAGGAGTAGGTTCGACTATAGTAAGAATCTGATCCGATTGGATCATCATCTCATTCTGTATTGTAACAGACTTAAGCCATCTTGTCAACTCATTACCCTCCACCAAATATGGATCTATCAATCTAACATCTGGTTCACCAGGCAACTCTGCCTCAGTCGGTTCCACCTGTGTCAGGAGTGTCTGCTGGTTCTTCAGTAGGACTATCTGTGGAGAGATCATTTATACTAGTAGGGTCAAGGGATTCTTCTCCTTCGCCAAAGCGTTCTGTGAAGTGCTCAACTAATGGAGGAAGTGGATCACACATTGTAAGGAATGCGTGTTCTTTAACTAAGAATTTTTTCTGTGCAGATAGAGGTGCCCAGTTCTCAAACGTAACGTTTGGTCCTTTCTCAGGCTCCTCCATATTCTTAAAGATCTTACAGATTTGTGGATCTCTTAGGATAAAACCTTGAGGTTTCTGTTCTGCATCTCTTATCTCATAAACATCAGCGATGACTTCCTCACCGCTTTTCATTAACAAGAGTTGTATGGACATTTTAAAATCTTTTTATATATTATAAAAGACCCCCTGACGTTTGTCAAGGGGTTAGATGGTTAAAGGTAATCTTTACGAGAATGGTGTTCAGGGACGATCTTACCTAACTCGATAGTCAACAGACCATCTTCAAACTTTACATCTCCAACTTGTGTATCGTCAGAGAGTTGCCAAGTGCGTTTGAAAGATCTCTGAGCCAATCCTTTGTGTTGGTATTTAATGTCAGTTTCTTTATCTTCCTTCTGACCCTCCACAAAGAGTTTACCATACTCAGAATATACTTTTACTTCTTCGTTCTTGAATCCTGCTAGTGCTATCTCTAGTCTGGACTCTACGTTGTTGACTTGGACAAGGTTGTAAGGAGGATAGTTACTTGTAGTTTCGTGTAGATTAAAAAACTTATCAAGGTAATCATCCATCCCAATACTGTTTCTTGTGATCCGATCCATTAGTTCTGGAAGATCGGCAGCACGATATCTTTGAATGTTCATTTTGGTTCTCCTTTAAAAGCGAGTGTTAAGTTGTGTCCCTTACGGCGACACTACTATTTAACCACAAAACATCAATTCTGTCCGAAGAAAGTAGGTACGGGTTCTTGGTGAATTGGTTTCGGTTCTTTCGCCTTAAATCCCATACCATTACCTGCACTCTTCATTCCTAATGCAAGCATAGAAACCAATGAAAATCTTGCGTGACCATCAGGATACCAGTCAGGATCATAGCAAGCAGTATGGAATACAGATCCTCTATATGCACTAATACCATTAAAGATAGCAGGTATAACACCTATAGGTTCGTAAATATCATTACCTCTAAAGTATCTCCAGTCATCTACTATTCCTGCACCTATTCTACATTGATCCATCCTATGACTTATAACTCTGGGGTGAACTCTACCACCGTGTTTTGAATATAATTTTATATCATTAAACTCATCACCTTCAACATTCATACGAAAGAAAGCCGTACCTTCTTCTTTAACCATATCATCTGATAAGAATAAATTAAAAGCCATATCAGATGGGTCAACGTGAGGTAGATAGTTGCTATCAATAGCCTTCATACCTTTCCAAAAAACATTAGTATAACAAGAGAAATCATACCAAGTTACTTTCTGACGAGTAATCTTAAATTTAGTAAGCAAGTCTCTAAGATATTGCACATACTCCTGACACCATTCATTAGAGATAGGTTGCTGCATACCAGGTGCACCTGTCTTGTCTGGTATAAGATCATTAGTACCAGTACAATAAGCAGCATTCATAAAGAAATCCCTAACATCATAAGGATTGACTAATACATCTTCACATAAAAGATATCTAGTTTCTGGCCATTCTTTATTAAGATACTCTACATACTCTTTTCTATTGGGATTTAATTCAAATAAAGATGCACGCAGTTCAGGTGTGACAATCCTCTTTTCAAATTGGTCAATGGTTAATCCCATAACTATGCTTCAGTTTTTTTCTTACCGATATTATACTTAGACTCTAGAATCCAATCTCCCTTTTCTTTAAAGGAAAGAACCTTAATCTGGTTTAAAGGAGCTATAGTATCGATTTTATCAGTTGATATTATACTCAATAATCCCCAATCTGACAAGAGGGATGCAATTCTGTTACGACGTTGTACGTCATTGATACTAAGATTTGTTTGCTTACCATCAAGTGCAAACAACTCTTTAAAATGAACTATGTAATACTTACCACGTTTGTGGAGAATATGGCAAGATTGATATATCTTCTTTTCCTTACGAGAAGCTACACCAATTCTGGTTAGTGTCTCTCTCACCTTAAGGAAATCATCTGGTTCCTTAAGAGCAACCTCGATCATCGATTGCTCTGTCCATTGTACAAATTCTTCGGTCATTTACTGCCACCAGTGTCAATAAGGGATCGGATCTCTTTCAACTGTGATGTAGTCAATACCTGTAATGCTTGTCGTGCTTTTTCATTACTATAACCATAGTATGTTTTTACTGCGTCAAGATCATCAAGTGCAGACTTCTTCATCCAAGGAGAGAATCTCTTCCTAGGTCTGAGGGTATTTATAAAGTAATCGTACTGTAAACGCTTTGGTAAGTGATGAGCTGCATTCATTTCATTTGCGTGCAGCACAGAATCTAACTGACCTGATAAACATTTATTGATTACGAAGGGAACATATCCCTTCGTATCTTCTTCATCCCAGATGTCCTTCTTGGATTGATTAATGCTGTAAAGATAATCGTTTAGTTTAGTCACCACTTACACCATCCCAGTATTCGTACCAAGGATGAACGTATTCATTTCTTTCATCAAGTACCTCATTAATAAGTGCCTTCAATTCTATTTTAAGTTGTGGTTCAATCAATGTCAATGGTTCAGGATTAAATGGTGGGTAAATTGGCTCACCATTTTCATCTCTAGGATAAATGTTATCCGTACAACCTTCGGTTGCTTCGCCACTCATACCTTGAGTGTCTATTTTTTCGGTCATTAGAAAGTTCTTACAGGTCCAAATACGGTACGACCAGAGGCATTGAATCTGTAGATCTGTGTCTTACCTGAGGTAAGTTGAACTACCACTTCATCACCTTGCAATACGGCACTTTGAACATCCACTCCAAAAGTCTGAATGACTCCTGCTCTAGTGTCAATGAGTTGTGCACGTCCACCACGTGCTCTTGCGACAATGTTTCCCATTACTTGTACCAATCTCCTGTACTGTTGTTGATAGTATAGTTAACCAATAGAAGTTCTTTACGCTTGTCTTGGTCGGCACCATATGACTGTGTTGACCTCATTGTGTAGGTTAGATCCCACTTCAACTTAGAAAACTTAGGATATAATTCTTCTATATCCTTAGATGCATTGTAAGTAATCATCATATTACCTTCAAAAGCATCACAGAGAGAGGCCAACTTAGTATGCGAAAAAGTTTTATGTAAAGACCCCTTACTACCATAAAGATTATCTTTAATACTGTAAGGTGGATCTAGAAAATTAAACGCAGCAGGGTTTAAAACCTTAGAATAATCCTCATTCTTGATGTTCCAATTCCTAATTGCCTGAGAGTACCACAGCAGACTATTTATACCATTTATGGAGAAGTTAGATTGAGATGCTTGCTTAGAGAAAGAAGAGTTCTCACTCAGTCCAGAGAAGGAACATTTATTACAAATATAAAAGTTAATAGCAGTTTGATATATGTCCTCACTTCCTTTCAACCTTTCCTTGGCCTTATCAAATGCATCCTTATGTGCTTTCAATATATCTTCTTTGCTATCGTACGCAGATAAGTCTGTCTTAATTTTAAACAGGTGCTGTTGCATCTGAGGACCAACATCTCTTAACGCAGTCCAGAATGCATACACTGGGAAGTAAAGATCATTGATTGTAACTTTAAGGTTAGGACGTATCTTAGTCAAAGCAATGGCCATAGAACCACCACCTATAAAAGGTTCCACATAATAATCATACTTATTAGGTACATACTCTAGCAGTACCTTAGTAGCACGTGACTTACCACCTGGATACCTCAATGGGGTTTTAAATTTCTTCATAATATAGGAATAAAAATGTCCTGATCAAAGTGTTCAGGTTGAGGATCCAATAAAAGATCATACCCTATACTAGCACGGATACCCTCAAACTGTCCAGCAACTACACGATGTTCTAATGAAGCGTCACCAAAATACATCTGTCCCTGATTATTTGGAATCATTTTACCATTCTTAAATTCAGTTGTAGTTGCTTTATCGCTTATATGAACAAATCCGTGGTAGTTAGCATAGGAATGTGTATGCCATTCTAAAGATTCTTTACCAAGATCTTCATTCCTATGAATATTAAGCCAAGCGTGAATCCATATAGGACCATCTAGTTCTGATCTAATATTATCATAGACCTGTTTCCAAAACTTATAGTACTCTGGTAATGGTGTCGTCAGATTAATTACATTATAAACATTTTTAGTAAGGGTAGGATCGTATGCGTGAGGTCTTGCTTCAGGAGGAACTTTAGGTAGAATCATTTTCTTCCATAGACCATACGTTTGAGCAGTCTCTTTAAGTAAAGCCTGCCAATCGCATTCTACCGTAAAAAATTTCATCAAGTTACTGTTACTTGAGAATGTGGCGATATTTGAATTTGTGTACATTAATAAAACTCCCTAAGTGAACTTGTACTTCCTACACGTTTTTTTATAAGGTCACCATAATCTTCGTGAAGTTCGCAACCCATATAGTATCTACCTAATTGCTTCGCTACCATAGCAGTAGTGCCAGATCCCATAAAAGGATCTAGTATTATATCACCTTCTTCTGATCCTGCTTTAATGCAAGGTTCAATAAGTTCAGGTGGATATGTAGCAAAGTGAGCACCCTTATACGGTTTCTTATTTACCGACCATACACTACGCTTATTCCTCTTAGTGTATGATTTAGTTAAACCAGAATGAGGTTGCAATCCTGTACCAGGATTATGATACTTACCATTAGTCCTATCACGTGTACCCCAATCTTGCTTTACTGGTTCCTTAATTGCTTCATTGTCATAGTAATACTTTCTATCTTTACTGAATAGAAAAATATATTCGTGTGACTTAGTGCATCTATCTCTTACACTTTCAGGCATTGGATTAGGCTTGTGCCATATTATATCCTGCCTTAGATACCATCCGTCGGCTCGCATTGCGAATGCGAACATCCAGGGGATTCCGATGAGGTCTTTTTCTTTAAGTCCTTCGATTCTATTTCCTCTACGAGGACACACATCTGGTAAGTCCTGTCTAGTATTTGAGACTGTTTGTTTTGCCAGTCCTTGTCCTCTCCCAGGTCTGTAATTATAGTAACTATCGCCAATATTAACCCAACAAGTTCCATCATCTGTGAGCACATTTTTTACCTCTTGGAATACTTTGACCATTTCATCTACATATTCTTCTGGAGTTTGTTCCAGACCTATTTGATTTTCCTCATCACCATAGTTTCTTAGACCATAGTAAGGTGGGGATGTTACACACATCCTTGCCTTCTCATCAAACTCTTTAAGAGTCTCACGACAATCACCAAATAGAATAGTGTCTTTCATTCTGCAAAATCAAATTGCCTGTACTTCTCATACAGTGCGTTACATTTCTCATCGCTCTTACGACATTGCCATAACTTCTGTAACATATACTTGAAGTCTTCGTAAGGAACACGGACAGATAATCCGTTAGATTCTGGTTCGGTCATCTCTTTTTCCTGATAGGTACATCAATTGTCCAAGAAGGTGATTCCAATTTAACAATCTTAAATTGGTTTCTGTTCTTCTCGTAGGTAGCAGCAGGTTCATCACCAGCAGTCTCACCGTAGTGAGGTTTGTTTGGATCCTTTAAACCCATATAATCTAGGATAGCACTATCTACCATAAACCATAGTGCATCCCAAGTGATAGTCTCTCTCAGTTTGACTGCGATTCTATCAATATCCTCACCATCAAGATGCTCACCAGTTGCTATTGCGTGTGAGTAATCTTCATACTGAGTCAAGAGCATTGCTCTTGCTTCTACCAACTTGTTGAGGTTGATAGTAATCTTCACATCATCATCGATGGATACGGCCATTAAGATAATCCTCCTTTGTTTTTTCTAGATGACAGTCTGAACAAAGTAGTTGACATTTATCAACTTCTTCGTACAAAACTTCAATACTTGATGTCAATTTTGCTGCAATAGTAAATGATTTTTCCTCTGGATTTATATGATCGAACTGAAGATTTTCTGTTACTCCACACCCAACACACTTACCACCAAGTCTTTCACGTAAATGTTGCCTTCGTTCTTTTCTAAGTTTCCTTTGATCTCCAATACGTGTTTCTTGGTGTTTATCATACTGTGCTTTTCTTAATTCTTTACAATGTTCGGGATTTTCCTCTCGATATTGTTTGGCATATTCTTTAATTCTTTCTTTGTTCTCTTGAGAATATTTGGCCTTAGATGCATCATATCTTTCTCTATTATTTGCAATCCATTTTATATTCATCTCTTTAGATCTTCTACGATGTTCTGGGCTATTTGCCCAAAGATCTCTTTGCTTCTGTTTTTGTTCTTCTCTATAGACAGGATCATTTGCATAACGTTCACGTTGATTTGCATTCCAAATATCTTTATATTTGTCTCTAGTTTTTCTGGCAGTTTCTTTGTGCTTCTCTGCATATCCAGGTTCATTAGCCCAACGATCTCTGGCTATTTCATTTAACTTATCTTTTACTTTAGGATAATGTTTCCTACGAGTAGCATTTCTACAATCTTTACATTGAGCTCTATATTTGTTTCTGTTTTTTTCAAAGTGATACTCACTTAATGGTTTTTCAATACCACATTTTTTACAAATAATCATTTGAATTCACACTCCAACATAATCTGTGTCATACAAGCCAAGAGATTGATTTCTTGATCTGCTACGAAAGCAGACTTATACTGATACTCGGCAAGGATAAGAACCAACTGAGGTACAGTCCTACCAGTTAGATTAGCACTCAACCCTTCATAGATCTTACGAAAGATCATATTAGGATCGTTGTCAAGGTTCTCTACAACCCAACTACGAACAGTACTAAACTCTTTCTTTGACATTGCTTTAATAAGAGCAGAGATATCCAGTTCAGATATATCAACAAGGATGCCACTGTCTACAGATCCACTAGCAGAGTGTCTCTGTAACTCATTAAGAGTACGTCTCCAGTCTGGATAATGTTTCTGTACTAACTTGACTAGTACCTTATCTTCAGCAGTGACTGCGTTCTCCTTAAGGATCTGTCTGATCCTCATAAAGAATTGTCCTTGTAGATCTAACTTATCCTCCTTCTTAATTACAAAATCAAATACAGAGCACCTAGACTGTAATGGTTGAATGATCTTGTTCTTGTAGTTACAAGTAAAGATAAACCTACAGTTGTTCTGATAGTCTTCGATGGCAGCACGTAACTGTGACTGAACGTCAGCAGTCATATTATCTGCTTCATCTATAATCACGCACTTGTGCTTTGACCCTGTAAGACTAATAGAGCTAGCAAAGTTTTTAACTCTTGTTCTAACTGTATCAAGGTAGCGACCTTCATCAGAACCATTAATAACAATATTGCTAACACCCAACTCATCGCAAAGAGCACGAGCGATTGTCGTCTTGCCAACACCACTAGTGCCTGAGAGGAGGAGGTTAGGGAACTCTCCAGCGTCCACAAACTCCTGAAACGTTGTCTTAAGGTTTTCAGGTAGGATACAATCATTGATTTTGTTAGGACGATATTCTTCGACCCATAAGAACTTCTTCATCTATGGCTCCAGTGCAATGTAATAACTCAAGTCAAGATCATTATGATTCCACTTGGATATCAATTTACTGGATACACTTACTTTGTAGTCTCCTTGGAAGAGTCGGAGATTTTCAACTTTGAAATCAAGTGCATAGTTACCGTCTGTGGATCCTTGTACAACTTGATCATAATGGTTCGATGTGTCGTCTTCTTTGTCACGTACCTTTAGAATAACGGTTTGCTCTTCACCACTAACAGTAAAGTCTGGTAGACCATATACAGCAGCAGCTCTGGTTAATGCACCAATCTGTTCCTCTGTGACTGTGAACTCAATGTTCCCACCAGGAAATTTGATCTCACGATCAGGTGCTGCTTTCATAGTGATTTCAGGATCACTAAAGTAGTACTTGACTCTACGTCCCTGACCTCCATCTTTAATCGTAACGTAGTTAGGATTATCGAAGTGTAGTACAGGATCATCAAACAACAGGAGACCAGCAATGAACTGGTTCAAGTCATAGATGGCAAAGTCAATAGGGAATGTCTCTTCTACCTTAGCAGATGCAAGAATGTTTTCTGCATTACTAATAGTCTTAAGAACGTTTCCAGTCTTCACAACAATGCTAGTGTTGATTGTGGCAAAGTTTTTTAAAATTGCTAGTGTCTGTTTTGACAGAGTAACTGCGGTCATTTGTCGTAATCAACTGAGAATGATGTAGTTCCATCATTGATAGCGAGGGCTCTTGCCGTCTTATCATTGAAATGGAGTAAGAGTACAGCGTAGTGGATGATCTTAATGATGTCCTTACGTGCTGAACCCTTTCGATCGTAACGAGAAGCATACTTTAGAATGTTACTTCTACAGAATGCTTCTGCGTCACCTACCGAGTCGATGAGATCCAGTGTCTGAACCCCACCCTGACTATAATGTCCTCGGTAAGTATTACTAATGTAAGATTTGACCTCCTCTAGGAGCTCTTCTTCATTGTACTTCATATAGAAGGGAGTTTTCCATTAGTATATCAGACATTGCCTGATGTGGCAACCTCACTATACACTTCTACAGGATTGTCTTCGTCAGGAAGATCAACCTTGTCATCAACCTTACTGTAAAGGTCTAGGAATGCTTGCTTAGTCTCATCATCGAAACGATTCAAGCAAAGTTGCACTGCCTCCAAACGATCCTTAAAGATAGAGAATGCCTTGGTGATGTGCACAAGTCTACGTGTACTGATCACCTCATCGATACCACCATCATAGAATGTCTTTCTGATGATGTCTGCCCAGTCTGCAAGACGCTGAGTAAACTCTTTATCACTGCATACCTTGTCTAGGATCTTCTTCTCTATAGAAGGTGCTGGATACTCTTGCTCAAAGGTTAAAGCAAATCTCTCTAAGAATGCTTCGTTGAGTACATTAGTACCAATGAACCTACCGTCCTCAGATCCTTTACCCTTAGTGTTAGCAGTTGCGATAACATTGAATCCTACCGCAGGTCTGACCACTTTACCGATTTTTTTGAGGAACACGCCTTTGCCTTCAAGTATGGATTGGAGGCAAAGGATTTTGTTACTAGCCAAGTCAATCTCATCGAGTAACAAGATTGCTCCTCGTTCGAGTGCTTCAATGACAGGTCCGTTATGCCAAACAGTTGACCCATTAACAAGACGGAAGCCGCCAATAAGATCGTCTTCATCAGTTTCAATAGTAATGTTTACACGAACAAGTTCTCTTTTAAGTTGAGAACAAGCTTGTTCCACCCCAAACGTTTTACCATTACCAGAGAGTCCAGTAATAAATGTTGGATAGAATGTACCAGACTTAATGATTTTCTTAAGTCGATTAAAATTACCAAACGATACAAAGTTTGGATCTGGATCTGGTACTAAATTAATTTGCTCTGGAGCAGTTGCAGGGATACCAGCAGGCTTACTATAAGTTTTCTCTAGTGCCTCTTTAACTGTTAGATCCCAAGTGCCACGCTTAACCTTAAAGTCATTTAACTTATTAGTGATGGCACGATAACCTACTCCAACCTTTCTAGCGTACTTCTTAACTTCAGTAGCGGTAATGTGAGTACCAAACTGATCACGGAGATCGGAGATGACGGTCATAGTAAATCTTTTTGTGTATGTGACTATTATAATGGAGAGAAGGGGTGTTGTGTACACCCCAAGGACAGTTTATCAACTGACCATATCCACGAAAGATGCGAGTATCTTTTTGTTGACACTCTTGTTTCCAAGAGACTTCTTGAAAGCAGTTCTGATCTTTGCTTTAGATGCTCCTTCATCAACCTCAAAGTCAGTATCAAGACTGAGAGATCTAGTGGACATCAAGTAGAATTCATCATAACCCAATTTGTTTTTGATGATAAGAGACTTCTCTTTTCTAAATCTTGCCTTGATAGCATCTCTGTCGTATCCATTGTACCCACAAGAATAAGAGGCGTTACGAATCCAATAACTAACATCTTTACTCTCAATAAGTCTAAAGCATACGAAATTACAGTCAGGATAAGATTCCTTAAGATCCTTAATATAGGTAGCAATACTATCCATATAATTATTCGCAAAACGAGGAAAAACACGTCCCGTCCTATTATTGCGTAGAGCCGAACGGTGTTCAACTGTTTTTTGACAAAGTTCGTTATCTCTTCCATAGAGTGCTTTTGTGTCACTGTTATAGGTACCTCCGTACGCTTCTCCATCTGATAGGAGAATAACATTTAATTTCTCAACACCATACTTCTTACGGAAATAAGGTATAACACTATGTAGAGATACAATAGCATCAGATAGAGGTGTACCACCAAGATAACATCCTACAGGATATGAAAGTGCTCTAGAATACTCATATGGTTCTGCACTACCATAACCAGAAAAGAATGCTGATAAACGGAAGATATACTTTAACTGCAATTCAAAATCTTTTGCCTTACAGTCAGTGGTAATAACATTAACTAGATTAAAGTTATGACCAAAAGCATATGTGTATGGTACACTACGATTCCAATCAACATCACAATCCTTATCAGTTCTAGGTCTTGCCCACTCTGTAGTAAAGATATAAGCATTAAATGGTATCTGTGCTTTCTTACAGAACCAAGCAATGTTCATTACTTGCTTACACATATCGTGACATACATCACTAATAGAACCTGACCAATCAATCAAAGCTATAAGACCGTGGTTCTTACCATCAGGTACAATACTTACTCTCTTAAAGATATCATCATTGTACTTGTAAGTATGAAGCATTGCAGTGTCTAGGACTCCTGTCTTAGATGTTGTTGCTCTTGCATACGCAGCAGCAGACTTCTTACACTCAAACTCTTTAACAAGATAGTTAACTTCTCTTGCTGCTTCTTTACGATACTTGTTAAATGCTTTATCAGCAGATTCTATAGCATCAACCCAGATCTCTTTTGACTCATAATGCTCTTTACATCTTTCAGTATAAGTCTTGTTGTCAACAACGATCTTATCAAGAGGTGCTTTCTTAATAGTAAAGAGATCAACCTCCTCATAGTTCTTAGCCATATTAGCAAGATCTTTCAACTTAGACTCTAATGAATCTAGAGTAGATAAATCTTCTGGAGAATCTGATCCATCAGATCCACGATCTTGCTCCTGTTCTATACCATCATCTGATTCATCACCTTTACCATTACTACTTTCACTTTGAACCCCATCATCTGATTCGGATTCTTCACCCCAGTCAGGTGAACTCTGTGGTTGCTGACTCATCTCTTCACCATCATTCTCTGAGGCACTGCTAGAAGGGGCAGGAGTCTGCTTAACTTGCTCTTCTTCCTTTCTATACTTCCACAATGCTTTCGCTGCTCTTACAGCGTCCTCAAAGGTTTCTACTTCTGCTATCTGATCTCTAATGATTGCTTCTGTTGGATTGAAGGGAATGTCTGTATAATTACCGATCTTAAAATGTAGATTGATACGATCGGCGAAACTAAATTCAGTAAGATCACGATCCCAAATAGAGAAAAAATCTTTTTCATTTAACTGTTTATACCCTTCGTAAAATGATTTACGTAAGCCTGGAAACTTACGCTTCATTAGTTTCTCAATACGAACATCCTCTGTTATGTTTATATATCCTTGAGGAACACCCAATTCACTAAGGTCTACGTTTGGTGTAAAGAGTGCGTGACCTACTTCGTGTCCTACCAACAGATCATATACGGTATTGGTTAGATCCTTCCATATAGGTAGTGTCAAAATTCTTGTCTGGACATTGAAGGATGCAGTGTCCACTGCTTTATGCTGTACTACGAGGTTCTCAGTAGCAAGTAGTTTAGCAAGATTTCCTTTTACTTCGTAGTGGGTCATAGAGCGATCCATTTGTATGTTCCCATTATACGAAGAAACCCTCCGCTTGGGAGGGTTGGATAGACACTTTATCAACTGTCTACGTCTTGCTCTCGCTTGACGCAATGCCTGTGGTTTAAGTTTTCTTTTGGCCTCCTTGCTGGAGTGATGCTGCCAGTTTGGAACTTTCATTTAACTTCTCCAGAGCGGCTAGTACTTCAGGAGTTTCTTCCCACTCCCAATTTGTTTGACGACCTTTTTTATCAATAGACTCGAATGTCTTTTTCATCATTTAATACCAAACACGATACTGTATCTATAAACATATTCTTTTGTAGGACCCAACCCTCTATGGGGTAAATGAGAGGGAAAAGAAATGATCCTACCAGGAATATATTCATACTCTTCCAACATTTCTGATTTATCCTCAGAGAATATTTGGAATTTACCACCCCAGTCCTGATCCCAGATAGGATTAGGAAACACCATCATAGTAGTTCCTGAGGTATCTTGGGGACCATTAGAATCAATATGTAACGTTCCGTCACAATGTGGATGCTGTAGGTTCACGTCTATCCTTTGCAAATAGACTCTACGACTATCAACACCCCTTACATCACAGACCTTTTGGAATAGATCAAAGAAGTTTTGACCGTATTCATTATTCAAATATGCTATGATGTTTGGATGCTGTCTAGCAAATATGGATGCACCAAATAATTTATGAGTGCCTTGCAAATGATAAGGCCAAGTCTTTGACCTTACTGCATTAGCAATGTTAGAAGCTCTATATTCTAACTTTCTTTCTAGGATACGATATAGATCATTTAGATATACTAAATCAATCCTATCATCATAGACCTCACAAATCTTTGCCATTAATTTTTGATAGATCCTCCAACGATACGGTATTAAGAATATCATCCACTTCCTGTATGTGTTCTATATCGAACACCATCTGACTGATGTGTTTAATAAGGAATGGACTTTCTGTTCTAGCAGCAAAAGACAGTGCTTCTCGCATATGCTTCTGTGCTTCTGCTAGTTCTGTTTTAACTTGTTCTGAAATAGTTGATGTCATTTAAGACTCCGTAATAAGTGAATCGGGACCACCAGATTCTTTGATCTCAAGATGTGAGAAGTTTTGTGGTTTGGAGAACTGTAGTACCCGCATAAATTTGTCTGTTAGGTTATCACGGTGCGAGATAACAAACACGTTTGACTTATCGTTAAACGTTCTTAGGATGAATGATAACTCATCTGACCCCACTGTGTCAAGTGATCCATCAAAAATCTCATCTAGAATGAGTAAGTTTGTGTCAACACTATTCTTAAGTTTAGCAATAGAACGCCAAGTAAGCAAGAGAGAGATATCAATGCGAGCCTTTTCTCCCTCGCTGAAATTTTCGTAAGAGAACTCATCTATGTACCTCGATTTTAATACTTCATTAAACTCTTCATCCAACGTGAAGTTACAAAAGAATTGTAATTTATTTAAGTACTGATTGATTAGTTTATTCATCACAGGCAGATACTTCTTAATGATTCTTGTTTTGATACCAGAATCTCTTAATAATAATCCTGCGGTCATATGAACATCCAATTCTTTTCTGGATTCTGTAAGTGACAAAGTGACAGATTTTAAATTTTCCTGCATCTCTTGCAGTTTCGCAGCTTCTACGGCTATAGAAGAGCCACTAGCTTCCAGATCTTTCTGTTGTGCAGTTAATGCTTTTATGGTACCGTTCTGAGTATGTGTGATTTGTATCTGCTTAGATATTTCACCACTCAGTTCACGTAACTTCTCTAGAGGTGAAATAACTTCAGTAAGACGAGCATCGATATCTTTAAACGCTCCGTTGATTTCATCGATCTTAGTATCGAGTTCGGATATCCTTTCACTTTTAAACTCCTCACTAATGACTTGTTTACAGGTAGGGCAGGAATCTGTCTTGTGGTAGAAACCTTGTTCTTTCTCTAACTTCTTAAGTTTACTGGTTAGTTTTTGTGATAGTGTGCAAAGTTGACTCTTCTGTTTTTCTGGATCATTTAATTCTGCAATCTCATCATTGAGATCTGCTATCATTGTATTGGCCTCAGTTATCTTAGCGACACATTTGTTCTGTTCATCTAAGATATTCTCTAACTGTTGTTTCTTCTTATGTTCTAGTTGTGTTATAAACCCTTCTTGTAGGGAGATCTTCTCTCTAACGCTTTGGGCGTTTAGTTCGTGCACCTGCACACTATCCCTTATATCTTTCAATCTTACTTTAAGGATCTCATTCATATTAGAGAAGACATTTATATCTAGGAGATCTTCTATGATTTCTCTACGTTGAGCACCAGGTAATCTCATAAATGGAACAAATGTTGATGATCCAAGTACGACTATCTGTGTGAATGATTTGTAATTAAGTTTTAATATTTGTTTCTCAAGTGTCTTCTGCTGATCTACGACTTTCGAGTCTTGATCAACCATCTTACCATTCTCCCAAATCTCAAAGAAGTTTGGTTTGATACCACGTTTAATATGATACTGTCTTTTACCTATCTGAAATTCTACTTCTACTACAGTACCTTTTTCATTTACACTATTAACAAGTTGTGATTTGCTGATCTTTCTAAATGGTTTTCCAAACAAGCCAAAAGTAAAGGCATCAAGGACAGTACTTTTACCTGCTCCATTGGTGCCAATAATTAGATTAGTTTTATGAGTTGTTATATCAATTTCAGTAAAGGTGTCACCTGTACTAAGAAGGTTTTTCCACCTTATCTTCTGAAATTGGATCATCGTCAATTAAAGGGATAACAAGTTCGTCTGGAGTAATGATACTATACTTACAATTAGTATGTTCGCAGGTAGCAATGACCTGACGGTCTTCAACCTCCGTCACAGACATAGGAGGAAAGGTCTCTTCTGCCTCTAGCATACTAGCATACCGCATCGCATCGTCTTTGTCAATAAAGAGATACAATACATTATTATTCCGTTCGTCACGGACAGCATAAGCACCCTCAGGCCCCATCCCTTCAATTGTGATGAGAAACATTACGCAACTTCACAACTTTCAATATATAGGGATTTCATCAATTTCTTAAGGTCGGTTTTATCTACATTAACCTCCACGTCATCAAGGTATTCATCCAGTAGTGACAAGGTATCTTTGACATCTATCTCATTTGCATCTGGGTCGTCAAACACCCCTACCTTTTCAATTACTTTTACGTCAAGAGCACCCTCATCATATAATGAATTCATCATCTGCTCAAAACGAGCATAGTTTGTTTTCTGTTCTACAATTACTTTTATGTACTGTCCTTTATAATTCTTAGGATCTATATCAGTATCATCACTCCAATAGATCTTAGAGAATATCTCGTATGGATTCTTCTGAAATTTTAATTCAAAGGTATCCGTTTCAAAGCTATGGAATCCACGAGGATCTCCATAATCATTCCAATAAATCTGGTATGGATTACCTAAGTAGGTTACATTACCTTTCGTGCTCTTATGATGGAAGTGGCCACTGAGTACGAGATCAAAGTCTGCAAAAGTACCAGCGTCCATACCGTGTTCGTAGACGAAGCCAGGACGAGCAAGATAGCCACTGAGCTCAAGATGACCCATTGCGACTTTGGAAGAACTATTTCGTATAGTCTTGAGAGATTGTTCATAATTTTCTGCACAGATCCAAGGTACAAATAGTATAGACGTTCCACCTATATTTACATCAGTTGCCTGATCATAACATACTATATTGTCATACTCCTGTAACAATAATTCTAAGGTGTTAAGGTCGTTAGTGTTCTTATAATACGCTGTATGATTACCCACAAGGGTATGGACAGTAATACCCATATCCCTAAGGATATCAAAATAATTTTGCTTTGCCCACTGTAGAGTAACAAAATCAATGCTCTTTCTGTTATCAAAAGTATCTCCCAGATCTAGTAGGGTTGTGATTTTATTTTTCTTTAACCAAGGAAAGAATACGTTATCGTGAAACTCCTTGTAATAATCTAAGTATATCTGACTGCCTTTATGAGAACCGAAATGCTGATCGGTGATAATGGCAACTTTCATCGGGACATTCGGATTTCAATGTTTTCTTTGATGGAGTTCATATCCGAATCGGAGCTACCCATCCCTGTCATTGTACCATCATATGAGTCAGTGTGCAACACTTCGCTATATCCTGATCTCTCTATAAGTTTGGTACGTATCTCTAACTGCTTCTTCTCCTTCTGTATCTTACGTAGAAATGCGTAGTAAATTATTTGTGTGAAGTATGCAAAAGGATTCTTGGATTTCTCTGGATCAAAGTTGTCAACATACTGTAAGCAGTTCTCTATGCCATCACAGACCATATCCTCTCTGAACATATAGTTCACGAAGTTCGGTTTATACGACAAGTGAGTAGCTATCTTTAAGAAACACTCAGCGATGTAAGGGGTCAGTCGAGGTCGGGGTAGGTCATTCATTTTAGCAAAATGCACCTTCTCTCGATACGCTACTATGGCAGCCAAGAAGTCTTTATTGTTAACGTAATATTCGGTCTTGACCTTGGATCGCATTGCCATTTTATGTGTCCTTTTGTATCGTTATTATAGCACACTGCCTAAGGGCTTGACAAGTACTCTTAATATACTTAGAATAACAGTGTCGCTGTTGAAGGGAAATCTATGTCTTGTACATCCTCTCGAATGTGGCTCGAGCTTTATTGATAGACCCTAGACTACCCATATGTGGAGTTGGACGCACCCGATTCGGAATTGAATTTTTAAATACCATCTCGATATTCTCCTTATAGAATTCCCTGATGGGTGGACTAACCGTTTGTATCGTTATTATATTAGCACGATCTAGAATAAATGTCTCGTCTTGTGACATACAAGACTTCATCCATAGATCCAGTTTGAATCCTTTAATGACTGTGCTATGTTCAGACGCATTTGCTTCTAGCACCTGCATTGGATTGTGAAGCATTATTACAGACTGATCCTCTGGTGGATATGTAATCCCTGCAATAAGCTCATCCCCCGTCGTCAATTTTACTGACGCAATAAAATCAAAGGGTTCTCCTTCAGGTGTGAAATCGATTTTTAATTGTTCATCTTCCATAAATTAAAATTTAGATTGTACTTTAATAATTTCATAATCGAACTTCTCCTGTTGATAGATTTTTAATCTCTCTTCAAAATGTTTAAATGTGAAATTCTTCCACTCTCCTCTAGAGATGTTATCGCTTATATCGTAGAGTGTGGCTACGGTTTTGGTAGATTCTTTTCTGAGAACTCTTCCAATTGATTGAAGGTTTCTAATGCGGGATTTACTGGGGCTTGCGAACACGATATTGTGAAGACGCTTAATATTGATACCAGTACTAAAAGTCCCATAGGACGCAACGATGATGGCATTTTCTTCTAGCTCCGTGATTTGTCGTACTTCTTCACGGTCTTCTACGTCAACGCCTCCGTGCACAAAGAAGACTTTCCGATTATTTACACTAGTATTTATCAAATTGTAAAGAGGTTCTCCGTGTCTTTCCACGTAATTGAAGAGCACTAGAGTGTTTCCACTCAAATCTTTAACCAAATTTTTTATTAGGTTGTTCCTTTTCTCGTGTGTAATAAGGTAATCTATCTCATCTTGATAACTATCGAACGTACCCCACTCGTGTTTAAGCACTAAACACTTTACTTTCAAAGGTGTAAGATACCCTTGTTGCATCAACTCTTTTGTTTTAACTAACTGTTCGCACGGACCAAACAACCCTTCAAGTATCCACTTATGAGTCAGACATCCATCCAATGTACCAGTAAAACCAACACGGTATTTACAGGAATGGAGCTTAGTCATAATCTTAGTCAATGACTTAGACTTAAACAAGTGAGCTTCATCACCTAATACTACATCAAATTTTTCAAAGTACTTCCTAGGTTCCTTGTATATACTCTGCCACGTAGTTATAGTACAGTTTGCTTTGACATACTTATCAGCTCCAGCATATATTTTATGACAATGTTTATCGACATCCCAACCATATTCTACAAAGTCCTGATACATCTGTTCCACAAGAGATGTAGTGGGAACTACTAGTAATACCTTTCTACCTTCAGCTACGTGGTATCTTGTGATCGCATACACCATCAAACTTTTTCCAGAACCCGTAGGAGAAAGTAATAGTTTACGATTGTACCTAAGTGCCTGAGTGACACCTTCTATTTGATATATTCTGGGTTCTATATTTTCAAAATTACTCTTCTTGAGTATTCCTTTCATAAAAGCACGCACACCTGACGCACTTACATTTGGATTAATTTCATAGGGTAAACCAAAATGTTCATTATCCTCAAACCGAAGATTATATTTCATAGTAGCACACCAGTTTTGGATGTGTTCTACTAACCCACCATAGATCTCACCATTACCAGGAGAGTATAGACGGATCTTACCATCCCATACTTTGTTCCTATACAGTGGCATAAACTTTGCCTCAGGAACATCGAAAGTAAAATACTCCGATAGTTCTCTATGCACGTGTTCTTCTGCCTTGACTACGTTGTAGACTTCGTTCTTTTTTTGTAGGATAATATCAGCCACTTCTGAACTTCTCCCATTCTATAGCATTTTTAATTTGATACTGACGAGCAGATATCTGTTTCAATACTGATTCCAAAAAGAATAGAATCATTTCAAAGTATTTAATCTTTGCCTTGATCTTTGCCAGATCCTCATCGGCATCGAGAAACATCTCCACTTCATCTTTAGTGGTTAGTTTCAGATCAAAAGGAATTTCTTTGTAAGCAGAGGCAGGTGCCTTCTTCTTATAGTACATCCATTTTTCTTTACGCTTGAACTTTAATTCAAACTCTTTGTCGATTAAACGACTCTTCCAGTCAACGTACATATCAAGGTACTTGGAGTGGAGATAAGGAGTTTCGTTACAAGCCTTTAAAAAATCTGGATAACCATCATTACCATCTAGGATAGTGGAATCGTGTTTCCACTGTTCCTTCAATTCATCAAGGGACATACTTTAGATTTTCATTAGTCAAGAATTCATAGAACGAATACTTAAAAGTACACGTTGCTTGAAAGAATTCCACGTCAGTATTAGTAACACTAAAAGGTAGTGTCGTTAAAGAGACAGGGAATACATCATTAAAGTTAACATAGAAATTAGTATTTAACTGGTTAGTTAATACAAATAACTGTGCTGTAGCGAAGTTTACTTCTTTATTTGAATCAGGTTCGTATGCTGTAGTGGTATCGTTAATCCAATTCCATAACTTAATATAATTTTTAATGTCTTCGTCTACTAGAAAGGTGACTACTAAATCACCAAACTGAGTTCCACCAGAAGCAGGTATAGGTAACCTTCTTCTAGGAGTTGACACTTCATTTATAATAGCTGAGATATCAGGTATCGCTGCTTGTTGGCAGAGAAAATCTGTCTCAGGAAAAAGATCTAACTCCAGTTTAAAACCAACTGGTGAAAGAAAATTTCTATTAGATAACTGTTGACTAACCCATTGGGCTGGCATTACAAAACCAGATCGCTACAATAGTATTTAGTCCTGATATAATACCCAGTTTTCCGCAAAGTTTTCTGCATCTGCTAAACCATCGAAGTAGCTAGTATGAGTAGAACTAACCCCCTCAAAAAAATCTTTCGTACGTAGGACTCTTCTATCGTATCCCACGCAAATTGCTCCGAATCGTTTTCCATCTTTTACCACCGTGGCAGAACGCTTGTCGTCGTTGGAATAGTAGTGTGAAGTTTCTTTCATATTTATATTATACCATAAAAAAAGAGACTCGCAAGGAGTCTCTTTTGATGTATTGTGATAACAGATCACATAAGGTTGCGAACAAGTACACGTCTGTAGTACTGGTTGCGTCCAACACCTTGGGCTCCAAGTACGTCTTCGCCAACTGTTGATCCATCTGCCTTGAAGACGAATGGGTTTGCAACAATTCCGTATCTTGTCTTGAATCCAATTTTAGGTTGGAAGGATCCTTGATCCACTGCACGAACCATCTGTAGGGGTACATATGGGCAGTAGAACATTCCTGCATCATAAGGAGATGAACCCTTATAACCAGCAACATAGAAGTGGTCGTTAGCCAAGTTCGCTGAATATGGATCAACGTAAACTTTAACTCCACCGTTAAGTGTTCCAACGAATGTATTACCTGTATCATCAGGTAGACCATTTGTTGATAGAGCAGGTGTGTAATCTAGAACACCAGCCATATTAAGTGCAGAAGCAACGTCAGCAGAACAAAGGATGAAGTTGCCCTTTCCTCTACGAGTTTGCTGTGCAATAGCGTTAGCGTCTCTTTCGATCTGATAAATCAAACCTTTGAATTTCTCAACAGACCAACGACCGTTTGAGTCGGTGTCTAGGTTGAAGATTCCAGCGTTCGCTACGTTGTTTTGTGCTCCGACTTTTGCCTGTAGATAAACAGTTCTGATAACTTCACGGTTAATTTCAGCAAGGATCTCAGAAGAGAGAATGTTTGCTAATTCCGTTTCAGCATCAAGACCGTGAATGGCTTTCAAGTCCTGAGCAAGTTCTAAGGTGTACTCTGCTTTCAAAGCACGTGATTTGGCAGTAACCGATACCTTATCGATTGTGAAAGCCATTTCACGGAAATCAGGAGAACCTGATGTTCCTAATGCTTCTAGATAGTCTCTAGCTGAACCACCTGTGTTCTCGTAACGATATCCAGTACCAGCAGAAGGATATGTGGTACTATCGTTGAGGATAGCAGGGTTGTTACCTTCAGCAGTGTTGTCAGCAGAAGCAGCAGCTGCAGCACCTGTGCCACCGCCACCTGGATCTACGTAACCAGCTGTAGGATCATAAGCGTTCGCACCAGAAGCGTCTCCAACTGCGGAGAAACCTGGGTTAGGCTCATTGAACAATGCTTCAGCACCACTTCTGTCGTTGTAGTGTGAACGCATTGCGAAGATAAGTCCAGTAGGACCACTCATTGGCTGAACGCCACAAACATCGTATGCAACGAGGTTTGGCATCGCACGACGGATCAAGCTGATTAGAATAGGATCGAATCCAGCAAGACCTGAAGAACCGTGAGAGGACTTAAGACCGTCAGCACCAACAGAGTTAATAGGTGCTGCTTCGTTAAGCATATTGTGCTCTTCTTTAAGAGCTTTCTCTTGATTTTCTAGGATTGAAGCGGTAACCTGCCTACGGTGAGAATCTTTAATCTCGGATAGATCTTTATGATCTAGAACAGGTGCCCACTTTTCCTGTAATTGACGGGTGTCCATCTTAAATTACTTTATGGGTTTGATGTTTTATAATGTAAAAATCACTTAACAGCGTTTCCGATTGCATTCAGATATGCTTGCATAACTGGTGCATACTCGGTGCTGACACCTTCAAGAGGCTCTTCTTTTACTTCTTCAGCAACTTGTGCTTTCTCGGTGAAGTAAGATCCCTTGATTGTGGTTAGTTTTTCTCTGTAAGACTTCTCGTCTTTGAAAGTTACAGCCTCAGCAAGATCAGAGAATTTCTCCTTCTGTGTATCTGTAAGACCTTCACTCATCTCAGCGACAATACCGCCACGTGAGAACTCAGAGATTTGTTTTGACAATTTCACGTTCGCATCAATCTGTTCGTTGAGGCGAGTTTCCATTTCACGAAGCGAGGTGTTCATAGTTTCTAGAACATCCTCTTTGCCCTCAGGCACGTCAATATAGTGCTCTTCAAAGAGTCCCTTCAGACCTTTGATGAACGACTCAGTGATCTCAACTTTGAGACCAGTGTCAATAGCAACTTGATTCTCTTCTAGCCAACGCTGAGAAGTATACTTCAAGATACCATCAACTTCTTCGGCCAAGGACTTCCGAATTTCTTCGGTGTTCTCAGCAAGCTTTTCGCTATACTGTACTTCGAGTTCTTCAACAATAGAAACAACTTTAGACTTTACTGCTGCTTCAAAAATTGTTGATGCTTTCTTCAAGAACTCTTCTGACAGTTCTTCTCCTTCGGAGAGTGCCTTAACGTCAGCACTTAGATCTACTTCGATATCTTCTTTCTTAGTACCGTAAGTAATCTTGTCGGCAAGCTTAGGATCAGAACCAGATGGCTCGTCTTTACCACCACCAGTTTGAGGATCGCTTACTGCGTCCTGAGTCGCATTCTTATCCAACTTGTTGGAATCGTCACGAGGGTGATTATGTGTAGGTGTAGGTCCACCTAAATCTTGGATTGCCTGACCAGGCACCAATGAAGGATCTACTTTACCTGAAGCCTGATCACCAGCAGCTGCGTTTGCGTTTACCGCAGTTTTACTCTGTGTGGATGGGGCTGTTGGTTCGCTCCCAGGAACTGTTGCACTAGGAAGTCCTGCTTCACTAATAAGTTCCTCAAACTTTTCGTTCAAAATTTCGGACATCGGGGTTGACCTCTGTTAAGCTTTTATACTGTTTATGTCTAAGAGTTATTTATATATTACAAACTTCCGAGGAAGTTTTGGAACACTTGGAGTTTCCGTGACTCTAGGGCACGAAGCTCACTTTCAGCAATGTACTTTTGATATTTAGCAATCTTTTCCTCCTTTACGACACCATTATTCCAACACCATTCCTTACCTTCCATTATGCCATCTACGAAAGCATCAGGTGCGGAGGGGTCAGCCACGATATCGGCGGCGGTTGCTAACATAAAGTCATCACGTACAAAACTTGTGCCCTCACGTTTATCCACGGTACCAAGACCTCTGGATGAAACTCCGAGACGTACGCCTTCGTCGAGTAAGTTTTGTGCAATTTTTCCCATTGGTGTGCCTAGTATTCTAGCCTTACCAATGAAATTATTTCCTTCTTTACGAAGAGAAACGATACGGTGCGATACCCTATCTAAGTTAATAGTAGGACCATCTGGGTGTCCAAGCTCACCAACAGCACGATCTCTATTGACGTGCTCTTCGATGTACTTGTTTACCTCACGCTCAAGAATGTTAATAGGATAGACCCTATTGTTACGATTCCTAAGTTCGCCTTGTAAAAAGACACCTTCAATATATTGAGACTTCTTACCGTTCTTTGTTTCAGTCAGGTAATTAAGACCCTCAGTATTAGTTTCCGTTATCAGTTTCATCAGTTTGGGGTTCTGAATTTGCTTCTGGTTCTACAGAAGATGGAGTGCCTGGGGCTTCCGCTTCTGGAGTTTCATTAGGAGCATCAGGAAGTTCCATACCACCAAAATAAGATTTGGCGAGGACATCCGAATACGTATCTAATGTTTCTGCTGACTTGTCGAACATCATTTTATTGATGGCATCAACAGCAGCAGCACGGTTCCCATCTGCTACAGCATCAACTGCTGCACGTGCGGAACTTTCTGGTGTTACTTTATCCATAATATATCAGAATATATTTTTATTTAGCTATCTAAGTTACTAGACGGTGTTTCAGGTTGATTTTCAGGTAGTACTGCATCAATTGGAACAATAGAAGGGATGAGTCCAGAAGCACGTTCTGTCTTAATTTCCTTCTCAATTTCTAACCTTTCCGTATCAGATTGAAGAAGAATCTTCTTCTTAATATTCTCTGCACTGAAGTAGCGTCCAATGTAAGGTTCCATCTTAACAACTAAGTCTAGACGGTTGTTCATTAACTCCGCATCTTTCAGTTCATTGAAGTGATTATCAAAGAGATAGTCATATTGAATATGCTCTCTCATCTCTTCCCACTCTTCTAGAGAAATAACTCTCTTAAGAACGAGTTGAGTCTTTAGAAGATCATCAAACAGAACAGAAAACTTTTTACGCAAGCGACCGACGAACTTGGAAAATTTAAGTTCGTCACGAAGAATTTCATTACTTCTTCCGAGACTAAATCCTTTTTCTCCATCGAGTCTACTGGGGGGTAAGTTTAGCGACTTGAAAAGTTTAGTGCGGAAGTACTCCACATCTTTTAACTCACCAAGGTTTTGCCCACCAGGAAGAGTAGAGATCTCTGTGCCTCTACCACCCTCTCTGCGTGGTAACCAGAAATCCTCAAGCATCGACATATGCTTTTTGTCATCTCTGATTTCACCAGTGTTAGCATCGTATACAAGTTTGTTACGATACCTGTTCATTACATCACGGAGATATTGCTCCGCTTTCTGCTTAGGCAGATTACCAACATCTATATAAAAGATTCTACGCTCAGGTGCACGGGATAATCTGTAGATAACTAGTGCATCCTCAATCATTCTAAGTTGATTGAGTGACTTGATAGCCTTGTGTAAGAACGATAAGGTTATCTTCTGGTTTAAATCTTGTAGTCCAGAGTCAGCGTGTGCAATAGAATCCTGTGCCATACGAATACCCTTTTGCTCAGGGCCATTCATATTGAGGAATCCTTTTGGATTATAGATGTAATACTCTTCGTGATTTCCGAAGTCTAGATCCATAACCGTAGGTTCTTTTCCAGCCCTACGTGCCTCATTGGGATCATCCTTCTTCTTCATCTCACGCACTTTTTTTATTTTAAGTGGATCGATATATCTAAGTTCTGTAATACCTAACTTAGGATTATTGAGATCGATCACCTTATGGTAGTGAAGTCTACCATCGATGTACCAACGTCTGAAAATTTCGTGTGCTCTCTGTTCAAAACCTAAAAGACGTTTAACATTTTCAAACTCTTCTCTTATCTTATTCTTAATACCATCACCTACATTCAAATTAGATAGTTCTATCTGTACAGGTGTATCATCAAGATCAGATATAATAGCTTCATTAACAACTTCATCAATAGCCGTATCCACTTCTGGATGAAGGGCCATATCACGATAGCGGCGAATCAACTGGTACTCATTACGAGTTGACGCACCGCCATCTAGGTCTACATATTGTCCAAAGTAACCACCAGCAATTGTGGTGATCGAATCATCTTGACTTGGAGGGATTGGGGATTGACCCTTCGGTCCCTCCTTTCTCTTAATTGAGAATCCAAATAATTGAGCCATAATAAGGTGTAATACCTTTTCCTATAAAGGTATTTAGTCGATTAAGTTATGCCGTTATTATACTCTTCAGGGTTGTCACCTGCTGTCCAGTACTGAACTTGGAATTCAACAGTGAACTCTTCGATCTGATCATTGCTATCATATGCAAGATCAATCTGTGAAATCTGAGTTGGGAAGCATCCCCAGAGCTTGTATGTCTTAATGTAGTTGTCCTGACGATCTTCGCCATTACGTCCTAATTGATGTACTACAAGATCCTTTGTGTATCCAGTTCCACCACTATCAGGGTTAACCAATGCAGCAACGTTATCTTCGTGTGCGTTGATTGATTGTGTCCATCCTTCAAAGAGATTACGAAGTCTGAAGTTAGTATCATTAACGATAGTAACTGACCAAGTATCAAAGGTTCTGTCTCCAGCAACCTTAACAACTCTTCCCCTGAAAGGAACGTCGATAACTCCTAAGTTAGAGGCAGGAAGTGCTGCACTCTTACATAGGAAAGATCCAAGTTCCCTGTCTGACTGTGATACACCCAAACCTGCTGGCCAATCTAACTTGACCCTAAACAGATTAGGCTTGACTCCACTCCGTACTTTCGAGAGGAAGTCCTTTACATTACTTGTGACTGCCATTTGCTATTGACCTCTGTAAATTTATTTAGTAGGAGTGAATCTCTATCTACCAACAATCTCATCGAAACTTACACCAGTACGGGTAGCAACGAATGTAATTGTAATAAAGTTGATAGAGCGAGAAGGCTTAAGATAGATCTCAGCAACAAACTCGTTACGATCTATGACATCGCCTGTGTTGTTTGTCTCGTCGCAGATTACGAGGTAGTCAGTTAGACCACGACGTGCTTGAATCTCACGAAGATAACCACCAACAGCGTTAGCGAAGGATGAACGTGTAACGTCATCGTTTAGATCGAAGAGAACATTCTTAGCGAGGTTCTCAACTTGCTTCTCGACAACCAAGAACAGACGACGAACGTTAATTCTATCGAATGCACTAGGTGTGCTGAGTGCAGTCTTGTCTCCAAAGAGAACAGTACCACGACCCTCGAAGCTAGAAATTGGGTTTACACGTGCTTGATAAAGCTTGTCTCTATCAGACTTACCAGGAGTATAAGCAAGTTTAATTACGTTGCGAATGTTACCTCTGTTAAATCCAGCAGGTGAGAACCAAGGATCTAGGTCATTAGCGGTTTGAACAGCCAAGCCAGCAGTATCACCATTGCAAGGTACGTAGCGATAGGTATCATTGAATCTGTCGTAGATGTACTTCCAACCAGAATCAAACACTGCATAAGATGTAGAAGAACCAACTCCATCAAAGAAGTCAATTACGTTATCTCTCTGTGCATCAGTGCTTGTAGCAAGTGTACCGATAACTGCACCAGCATAAGGTGAAACAAATGCCATACAATCCTTACGTGCAGATGCAATGTTTACACACTTCTGTGCGACTGTGATTGAATCTACTCTGGTTCCTAGAAGAGGACCAGCAAGGATGAAGTCTAGATTGATTGATTCTGTATCAGCAAATGTATCGTAACCAGCAGTTAGATCACCAGCATCAACAGCATATCCATCTACACCACCAGCCATTGTGTATGACTGATATCCAAGCATTGTGTAGTTAGTACCAGTTGTGATTCCACTTCCCCAAACAGCAGTGGTGTAACCACCATATGAACCTGTTGTGTTAGTAGAATCGTGCTTACCCCACCATAGGTAGTTGGAAGCAAATCTTAAAATATTAGCGTAGTAGTTATCTGCACCTTCAGCAGTCTGTGATTCAGCAGACTTAGAAAGATTTTGGAATTTCTCTAGAACTGTATTCTTAGTTCCTGTGATTAATCCAGTTGAGTCAAGAACAACAATACTTACTTCATCATACTTAGAACCGTAGTTAGAAGCAAAAGAAGATGTACCAGGTCTTGAAACAAGAGTGTTCCAGTTAATATCTGTGTCAGTAATTTGTACTGTATCCCACCACTTAGTAGCAGAACTTATACCCACAGCAGATAGTTCAATAACACTATCAGCATCAGAACCAGCAGCAGCAGTTGTACCGAATTGTCCACGATCAACTGTAAGTTGAGGAGCAGAAGCAGTATCTGTTACCTTAACAATTTCTGCATTGTTGATGATTAGATAATCACCAGTAGCAATACCAGTAGCAGATGCAACTGTAATAGTAGCATCACCAGCAGCAACAGCACCATTAAGTGCGGTACTTGCAGCACCTGTCTGTTGTAGTAGAAGATTTGCAGCACCTGCTACTAAATTACCGTTAGATTCAAATACTGTAAGAGTAGGACTAGCAGAAGCAGCACCAAATAACTTACCAGTAACACCGTTGCTTTGATATACAGTTGTACCAGCAACAGCAGTTACAGCAGCATCTACAGTTACATCGAAGTCATAACCGTGGTCTACTACGTGAACGCTTATGTTGTTTCCGTAAACACCAGCCCACTTAGTACCATAATGGAAAGATTGAGCACCATCAAAATGGTTGGTTACATAATCGGTGTCACTCTCGATAAGAACAGCAGACGCAGCGTCTGTTACAGCGTTCTTAAGAGTTGCATCTCCTACACGTATAACTTGGAGTTGCCCACCGTATGATAGGAAGTTAGTTGCAGTAAACCAATAACCAGCGTTACTGTTATTAGGCTTACCAAAATATTCTAGTAGTGATTTCTCGTTGGTGATGTTCACCATCTGATTCACTGGACCTCTCTCGAACGGTCCAACTAATGCTCCAACGTTGTCTATTGTTGAGTCTATACGAGCGTTAGTAAGGTCACGTTCCTTAATAACAACTCCAGGTGATACTTGCCCTGCCATTTAATTACCTCTCCGAATGAAGATCCAGATTTGTCTAAATTTATTTATCTAAACCTAATGTTTCAGTGGGGAAACGATGCGTGAACTACCAGTCTGGATAATCTGCTAGGTAAGGAGGTAAAGGTCTAGGTCTTCTTTCTCGTATTCTTTTAATAGTACAGACCTTACATTCATATGAGTAGCTTGATGCCAGTTTACCTCTAGACTTTCTAGTAAGGTAGAAGTCATCTATTAAACTCTTCTCTTCTCCACAGACCCTACATTTTCTTTGCTTGAATATTAAATGGTCTACAGAAAACTCTTCATCAAATTCCATTACGATACTTTTGTGCTGGATACTGCTTCAGCTGAATCTGGATGATCTAACAACCACTGTTTATACTTAAATCCAGATCCCTCTGGGTAGATGTATTGTCCATTCTCATCAAACTTACCTGACTTATCTGCTATCCTTGACTCCTTTGATGGATACTTGGGATAGGGTCTTAACCCTGCTCTCATCTCATTACCCTTCCTTCTTCTCATCTGATTACCAGTCTCGTGATCTTCAGGCATAGTAGGCCAAGAAGTTCCTAAGATCCTTTTAATATCTTCTCTAGTGTAACCGTTAGGATGACTCATTTCTCAGCAGCATATAATGCGAATGTAGAAGTAGTTATAACAGTCATCATATTAGCAATATGTTGTTTCGTTTCTGAATCACATTCCTTACCAGGCATAAGACACCCGTGTATAGTTGCTGCTACTATTAATAACTGAACAACAACTACTACTTGAATTAGATTTATAATTCTACCTTTAAGACAAGGAGTCCCATCTCTATTCAAAGGAGGATCCCATCTCTTTTTCTTTTCGTTGTCCATTATAGTACTTGCACAACTCCAACAACATCAGGAATCTCTTCCATCAGTTTACGTTCGATACCTTGTTTTAATGTCATTGTACTCATAGCACAAGTCTCACAGGCACCACCCAATCTTACTTTGACATATCCTGTTTCCTCTTCTATCTCCACAAGCTGAAGGAATCCACCATCAGCTTCTATGTAGGGTACAAGTTCTTCGAGAACTTTGATTACATTTTCTTCTGTTAGTTCCATTAGATATAAGGCATCATATAATCCACTTCATATTGTTTAGTTCCATATTCATCTACGTTCCATACATTACCATCTTTATCAACTATAGTTTCTTCTTCGTCACTACTTACTATAAATCCAAATGGAGCCATATCTTGTTCCATTAAATTTTTATTTTCATCATAGATCCTCTTACGGACATCTTGATCTGTCATTTCTCTGAAGAAATCTTGTAAGACCATCCAAGAGAATATGACGTGACACATTACTAGGTCATCGTGATACCCTTCATCCGCTTCAAACGAATCTTTCTTCTGAACAAAAGTAGTGAGTTCTGCGATAGTGTCATAGTCATTGATAACTAACTTATCCTCTTCTATTAATGCTTTAAGGTTAGAACATCCTTGCTTCTTCACAGTCTTAGACATCTTTACACCTAACTGTGCTTTACCACCAGAGAAACCAGATCCCATAATCTGACCTGCTCTACCTCTCATAGCACACATTAAGAGGTTAGGATACTCAAGATCAAACTGTAAGATAGCAGCAACCTGATCTCCAATATCGTTGACCTCTGTCATTATATGTGCGTTGTTGTAATTTCGAGCAGTGTCGTAGATTACATTAGGGAATAGGATTGGTTTAATTTCATTGTTCCTATATTTTGCTACAAGCCTATACGGGAACTCTGTGATATCAAATACACAGAAAGCAGAGTAATCCTGTGCCGTGCCTCTAGCAACGTCCACAGTTATTACGTAATCGTGTTTATCTTTTCTATCTTCGTATATGTCCAATCCTTTATTTCTTACAAGAGGACTATCAAAGGATAACGTTTTAAGCTTAGCAGGATTGATAAGGGTATCCTGTGATCCTAAGAATTCGCATTCAAACTCCTGAGTGAACTGTCTCTGGGAAGTATTACGTATAGTCTGTTCCTTCCACTTAGCATCTCTACCAGGAACTTGAGACCAATGTACTTCGTGATTAATATACTCGTTTCTACCTTTGAGAGAATCCTCCCACATCTTATAGAACATATTCATCCCGTTAGGGGTGGATATGATAATTACTTTCGATTTCTTACCGCTACTAATCGTCGGATAAACGGAACTAAAAAACTGATCGCATATATGGTTGGGGATAAATGCAAACTCATCAAGGAACACAATATTGAAAGACATACCACGGACAGCACTGGCACTAGTAGAAGCTGCGATAAGTTTTGATCCATTTTCTAACTCCAGTGATCCTCTGTTCCAAGCAACGATACCCTGCTGCATCCAACGTGGTAAATTTTCATACGATAATTGGAGACGGCTAAGCATTTCCCTAGCCGTTGCAGCTTTGTTTGCAAGAATTGCTACGTTTACATTAGCATTAAACAATGCATAATGCAACAGGTAAGTCGTAACGATAGTAGACTTACCAGACTGTCGTGGTAGCTTTGCTATATTAAATCTGTTCGTATGGAACTTATGCATCATCTCCTTCTGGAAATCATACATCTGAAAGTCCATAAGACCTTCGTCTATATTAACGATCTTCAAATACTTTTCTGTGAAGTAGACAGGATTGTCCCTACACTTAATATACTCAGCAACTTGCTTCTTTGTAAACTGCTGCTGTGTATTTGCTTTTTTTAAATTGGGGTTACCAAGATATATGTCAGAAGCTGCTCCCATAATTACCGTCTAACAACAACATCACCTTCACCATCATCCTCTTCTTCTTGGTCTAGTTCTTCAATCCTATCCCGTAAAGATTTGTTTAATGGATCTCCAAGGTTGTGCAACTCAGGAGAATCTAATTTGAATCTAGGATCCTTTAGTTCCTTAAAGTTGACAACCAACAATTCATCACCTTCTTTTACTTCTTCCATTTCAGGATGACGTTTAGGTTTTTTATATTCATCCATTGCGTTCCATCCTTGTGACATTAATTTAAAAGCCTGTAGGAATAAGTAAAAAGATATTATGGCGAATAAGAAACTCATTCAGCAAGTAATTTTTTTACTTCAGCATCTAGTGCTTCCCTTTCTTCTTTTTTGAGAGTGCGTTCTTTTACACGCATCTCTTCTTCTTCTAGAATTTCTTGCATCATTCCCCAAGAATTAGTACTACTGTAAATCATCATATTCTTTAGTTGGTATAAGCCAGTCAGCGTATATACGTCTGCCTGTTTCTCCATTTGAATCTATGTAGACTTGTTCAAGACTCGACCAGTGTCCCAAACGTACGCCTAATTTCACGTAGCGACTCAAAATTTTTCTGTTTAGTGCCGCCGTCATACTCCCAAGCATAACCCTCTGTGATCATTTGTTCATTCAAAGAAACTTCGGAGTCATCAATATATAACCAACCAAGAAGACGACCATACTTACCAACGCCACCAACAAGCTCAGTACGTACACTGAGTTCACCGTCACCGTTAATAGTTTCTTCAAGCTTTTCTTTAAGCCAGTTGGTTGCATCAATACCGAGTGCTTTTTCCTCTAAATCACGAGTCCTTTTTTCAGGAGTATCTACTCCAGCTACACGTACTCGCTCTTTCTTATATAGGTCAAAACCTAGGTCTATAGTAACATCTATAGTGTCACCATCCAATACTTTATCAATACTAGTCACTCGAAAGTTGTAACAACTCTTCCGACTTGGTGGGGTCATTGCTCCCATCATTCATCTCCGCATAAGCCATACGAAGTATATAGTAGATATACCACGAAACTATTACCAGTAGTATAGCTACTAAAATTATTACCGACCAAACAACCATTTACAATTCCATACCCATTGTACAGTAATCAATAAAATGAGGATGCTCCCTTAAGTAAGGAACATCCTCTTTTGAGTGCTGTATTGCTGAGTATGCATCTTCTGCGTATTCACAGATTTCATAATGTTGTTGTGCGGTATCGTGATAACCGACAGTGTAGTGGGACATTAAAGGATAATTGCACCTAAAACGAAACCTTTGGCGAACGCAAGGCAAAGCATTTGATAATTGGATAATTTATATTTGCGTTGAATCTTTTCAGCAAATTCTCTATCCCATTTAGCAACCTTATCAAATGCTTTCTTTAAATTCAAATTCCACATTACGTTGTACCTACTTTATCTATGAAGAATATAGCTGTATAAGGGTGCCCATTTGTTGAAGCCAAGACTTCTATAGGACCGTCAGCAGTATCTTCCAATGCACCAGAACCAGCAAGATCCATTGTTCCAGATCCTCCTAGTATAATTAATGTGTTACCACCACGTCCTACCTTAACGTGTTTACCACTATCTTGTGGTTGTGAGTAAATTATTTTTGCTATATCCATTTTGGTAGGCACCTGTGTACGGGCTGCCACACCTTTAGATCCACCTGCACCAAATTGAACATCACCAGATTCAACCACAACATCGTATGATAGATCTGAAGGATCAATAGTAGTAGCATTCTCACTAGTAATAGAGACTACAGCTTTATACTGTGTATTTTTTAGTACGGTCTTTGCCATTGTTCACTACTTGGTTGTTTTCTTAGAGGCCCACTTTTTGTAGGAGTACTTACCGTTTTTAACCCCAGAAGTCTTCTTAGATTCTACCTGAATTTTATCAGAAATGGGTTCCATTCCAGAATCTTCCAAATCTTTTAAGATTTCTTTAAAGGGTCTCATTGGGTAGGTATTCCGCTATACAGTTATTTAGCTATAAATAAATGTAGGGTATGGAACAAAAACTGTGAAAAAACTTTTACTCATATTAGGTATATTTGCTCTAGGAGGACAAGCCGCTCGTGCAGATATTACATCAAGAATGACATCCAGTGTGCAGCTAACAGTCAATGCGGCTGCAACACAGATGCAGAGAGTTGGAAACTCTTATAGCATCTCTGGTAATAACGTGGACACAACTGATGGTACGACGGCTAACACAGTTAGTGCTGGTACTATAGCATCAGGTGTCTATGGTCCTGGTACTATTAGTGTAACACAGGATGATCCTGGCGAATCTTTCAGCTTCTCAACTTCATTCATCCAAGGTGACGCTATTCATACGCAAGGGCCAGATGTAGGTGATGTATCACCTTACTCCAACCAATTATCGACTGCTGCTGGAACTGCGGGATCCCTTGCAGGAACTGTAACTTCGCAAGGTGCCTTGACCGTAACAGCTGGTGGAGCTGGTACTACAGCTACTGGACAATTTGTCACAGAGCTTCAAATAGACTAGGTTATGGGTTGGGAAGATGAATATGACCCCAATAAAGACTACTCGGATAACATATGCAGTACTTGTGGCACTTGCAAGTGTCATCACTGCACCTGTCCAGGCGGTCCCCGTGGTCCCAAACTTCACCCAGGGCTCGATGACGAGTCATACCGAGACAGAAAGCACTGTCACGGAGACGATAAATAGTATTGATTATAGGACAGGATGGGAATACAGCGTGACTGGGGTAGGCGTTTCAAACGATGGAGCACCCCTCAACCCCAATGTGAACACCTCAACCGTGACAGTTACACCGAGTACGTCTGCAACAGCGACGAACGGGACAGCCATAACTGGTGCAGTAACAAGCTCTTTCGACGCTTTAGATCTCGGATCGAACGGAAACTTCACCATAACGACTCCAGGAGAGGCGTTTCAATTTACTCAGAGCTATCAAGGTCCAGGGATGACGAATCAAACTCTCATCCAAAGAACCACTCAAATAAAAAGCGTAACAGACACAACAAGTACGTTTACCCAGTAATTGCAGCACTTCTCAGTGTGCAAACTTTACCAGCAAGGGCTGAAGGTGTAGGTGGTGTATCTGCTACTGCTAATCCTATCGCTAATAGTTCTGGCTCAGTAACTAACCAGGCAATACAGGTTTTACAAGGTCCATACGTAACCAATACCTACGGTGGTGGGGTATCTTGTCAAGGTACGACTTTCAACTTGACACCATATCTACAATTTGCCGACTCAAGGAAGGATCCTTGGGAAGATTTCTACGACGAACCGCAATATAACCTAACAGATGTAGAGGGTAAGACTGTTAAACAAACAGTCAGTGTTAAAAATTATCCTTGGGAAGATTGGTATGATACTCGTACTAAAGATGATGGTACTAGATGGTTTGAAGATGGAGAAACTATAGAAATAGAAATAGACGTTGATGCTCCTGATGGTGTACCTGATGTATTAAATGGTGGTACCACTATGAATCCTACTTGGTACAAACCAATCCGTACAGATATGAAAGCAAACCAGTCATTTAATGCTGGACTATCTGCTACCCTATCCATACCATTGAACAGGGGTATGCAACGTAAGTGTGCTGAAGCTGCAACAGCACAGATAGCATCTGTTACGCAGTTGACTGCTAACAAGCGTTTAGACTTTGAATTAGCCAGACTCAAAAATTGTGGTGAGATGAAAAAGGCTGGTATATTCTTCCATCCTGCATCTCCATACCACGCAGTATGTGCTGACGTAGTAGTAACTGCACCAGGTGGACAAGTTATGCCACACCAGCATCAACTACCACAACCACAATGGACTCAACCTATTTCCCCTTCAACTGACGGGCAGCCTTTACAGCAGCATTCGCCTCCTTCTGTTTCAGGATCCTCTCACGAAGAGACAACACAGGGGGTTTCTTCCCTAGGACTTTCTCTTTCACCTTCGCAATCGTCTTCTTCACGAGAGGTTTCACCACCTTCAGAAGCAAATCCGCTAGGGGTTTTGCAAGTAGGGCAGACGTTGTTGCCACCGCAGCAATAGATGCTGTAGTAGTTACAACATTAACAGCAGGAAGATAAGCATCTATTGCTGGTACATCTTCCCATATGGTCTCACAGATTTTACCGTCTGGTGTCAGTTTATATTCTTTAACACGTTCCTTACCATTTTGTGAAAGGTCTCCTATACGTCTTGCATTAAGTGGAGGACATTCTACTTCTTCATCACCAGTTGGAGGTGTTGGAGGAGGATCTGGAGTGTCTAAATTAGGTGGTGGAGGATCATCTACATCAACACCTTCATCAACTTCTTCTTCATTTGGGTTTACCGTAGTCCAAGTTAGATCACGGTAATCATAGTCTGCTGGATAATAATAAGGTGCTCCACTATCACACAAGGTAGTGTTTCCTTTAGGGTCGTCATTTACTAATTGCTTATTCTTTGATCTCTGCTTTACATTCTCTTTATGTACAGTAACGCAACCTGGTATATCCACGACAGGTGATCCTATAACTTGTGTTACTGGTACTGCTATTGGTGTTGATTGAGGAACTGTGAACATCCATACCCTACTATCAGGTATACTATCAACATTTACTTTTCTAACGTTAGTATTATTTGTTTTAATAGGCTGAACAAAATTAATACCAGTTCCGTTAACTTCAACGTATGGTATTACTCCACCACCAGTTATGATGTTTGGTATGTTTTGAATTTCACTCACTTTAAAGTCAAATTAAAACTAACAATAATTTTATCCTCGTCAGATTCATTTTCTTCTGTCTCGTGCTCTAACCATCCAGGAAATAATAACAGAGTACCATCCTCAGGTTGTACTACCATATCATTAGAGACTTGAAAGATTAAATCCTCGTGATGAAACTGGTTAATCAATGGTCCTATAGGATTAAAGAACGTTATAGGTCCAGCACCTTTAGGTTGTCTGAGATAATACGCACCACTAATATGTGAATTAGCGTGGGTATGTCTAGGGATATATGCTCCTTTTTTATAGACAGTCCACCAAGCTTGTTGAGCATTGAATTCAACGTTCGGTATGAACTCTCTATATGTTTTATAGATCGATCCCATTATATGTTTCATCAGAGGAAAATACCTCTGCTCTTTAAACAAATTGAAATCGTAGTATGATGTAGTACCGTGGCGACCACGTTTAAAAGTTCCTGACTTTGCTTTATACTGAAGACCTTTTATATCACTATAAATGATCTCTAATATATCATCAAAAGAAGGAGGTGTCGTTGGAACCTCCAGTACAGAAAAAACATCACGAGTATGCTTTTGCATTATTTCACTTTAGGAATACTATTCTGATAGTCTTGTGTAGGTATTTGTGGTCCTCTTACAGGACCACTAGTTTTTGGCCACGCATTAATTAATTGAAGATATACTTCTTCTTTTACAACTTGACGTATCAATTCTACTTTAGCAGACTCTCGCTTCTCAGGTCCACCAGTTTTTTGGTCGATGACGTGATTGCCACCGACCATTGCACCAGTTCCTAGCACAGCAACTGCTGTACCAGTAGAAGCGACTTTTTGCAAATCCATTTAGAATCCGCCAGGAACAGGAAGACCCAATCCAGCAGCAGGAGGAGCAGGAAGAGGCATAGGAAGTCCAAGTCCACCACCAGTTAACGCACCACCGATGCCTTTAGGCATTACGGATTCAATCACTTTACCTTTGATGTCTTCGATGATTGCATCCTTATTGATAACCAAATAAAGGCCACTACCCACAACGGTGAGAGATACAATACCAGACCCAATAGCGATTGCATTTATGATCTTTTGCATAAACAAAAATAATTCTACCTTATTTATTACAGTTTGTATGGTTTTTCGTCTGTAGTAATTTTAAGAGGTGCTTGTTCAACTCTAATTGTTTGTACTGGACCTTGAGGTGTTCTTGCTATAATTGCCTCAATATCTTTTGCAGTAACAGGAGGAGGTCCACCATTAGCACCATTTCCATTCATTTTCATAGTGCCATCTCCTTTCTTAGAAGCTGTCTGAATTCCGAAGCTAGCTAAAACTCCTGTAAAAACTGAAGCTATAAAAGTTGGATCTATTTTTTGTTGCGGAACACCAGGAATTGCAACGTAATTTAAAGTCAATATACCCCCAGACCACACTAGTACACCCAATCTCACGAAAGTGGAAATTATGGCAGCCTGTTCATCTTCATCAGGTAATATCTTGTCTTTAAGCTTCTGTAGTGGCCCTTTTTGTTCCACTTCTTTATCATTTAATTCTTCTTTAAGTTCATCAGACATCGGTAGATTCCTCCGCTTTTTTTAACATTTTTGCTAGTTCAGCAGTGCTACCAACAAACATAGTGTTGTTGACAGTAGATGGACCTTTCGATGGTCCTTCTTCTTTAACCTCTTTGGTTTCTTTTTGTAACTTCATCAACTTGTCAGTTGTATCCGCTACGTTCTTAATCATCAAGGCTGCAACTTCATATGCTCTGGGATGATCAGATGAGGCTGCTACATCAAGAATACCGTTAAGTGCTTCTTGACCTTTATCTATTAAGTTATATAGCTGACCACGTGTATATTCGTAGTCTTGTGTGACATCTTCTTTAACTTCACGTTTAGGTTTTGCAATAACGTCTACCGTCTCCTCAGGGAGATTTAAGATGTCTTGCATATTATCATCTAGTTTGCTCATAATATTTCAAATCCTTCGTTGAAACCGAAGTTGTCATCTGGTTGTACTAGTACATCATCTAATGCATCGATGGTACCATCAGCATTCTTATCCTCCAGTGCCTTAGGAGTATAAGTGAGTCTAGTATCTTTACGTCTGCTTGAGTCTCCAATATTTCCAATCTCCATAATAGACTTCTTAATGACCCCGATATTAGTAACAGGACCGTATAGGTAAGTCTTTACAGTAAACTGTAAACGATACTCTAAGTAACGACGGTTTAAGAAACTACCGTCATAGGTATCAGTGTAATCTACACTATTGAGAACTACAGGGCAATCTTTTACTTCATCCATATCAGGAATCATCTTGATAGGAAGGTTAAAAGATGGTTGGAAATAAGGTAATATCTGCTCAAGTATTCCAAGACCATCATCTTGTGACTTGGCTAGTATACCTAATTCAAACCCAATATTATATGGGACTGGCATATACTGTTTACGTACACCACCAGTAGCATCATCTACATTCTTGTAGACTGAAATAGGACTGGTCTTTCTTTGAGGATCGTATTGATACGATGTCATCTCAAAGTAAATCCTTGGTAAAGTAATCTGTACCTGCTTATCAATATCTGTAAGATCTTCTAAGCGTGCAAGAAACTTATCTCTAGGACCATAGGCTAGAGGAACCTTTTCACGAACAACTTCAGCACCGTTCTCATCTAAGTCACGTAGTTCGATATTATTAAAAATAGTACCGAATGCTATGACAGTTCTGCGAATAGTACCGTTATAAAAATACTCTAACATTAGAAGCTACCTGTCTTATTTCCAATTTCGCCAAATGGATTCCTTTCAGAGAAGTCAATGACATCATCTGCTTTGAATTCTATTACGGCGTTATCATCGTATTGAACACTCTCGACTTGTATCGTAGTGAACGACTGGATCTCTCCAGTTCCATTTGGACCTGTGACCGTTTCCCCTTCTTGAAAACCACCAGTAGGATAAACTACAACTAGTTTACCTGTAGCAGCATCAAAGGAAACTACAGTACCTGTACCACCGCCACTAGAAGTAAAGTCCTCACCCTCTGAGAATGTACCTGTGACATTAATCAAGGTAATTGGGAAGGTGTATGCCTCACGTTCTAATTGATCGACTGCTGCATCACCAGTATCAAAGACCGTGTTACCACGCTCCATAAGTTCGGTAGTGATAGTATAGAAATATACTTTGCCCAATTGGAAGAAAGGCATTTCTTTTTCTACGAATTTGATTTCATAGTTATCTCCTGTTAAGGGATAGTGTATGATATCTCCTTCATTTGGTCGATCTGGAAGTGCTGGATTAGCTGCATCTACTTCTGTCCACCGATTAACCGAAACAATAAATGTTGCTTCATCAGTGACCCGTAGACCGAACTTGGTTGCAAGTTCAGCACCTACTCCACCGAATCCTTCTACGTTCTGTAGAAGCATCTCCACTGTGTATATAGTTGTAAACTTCGATAATGTGACATCATTCATCACGCTATCTTGAACCATTATACGAGGGATGTATTTAACATCACTACCAAATAGTTTAATCTGTTCGTCAACTAGGTCTTGAATAAGACCTTGTTCACCAGCAGTACCGCCGTGTAAGGCAGGGAAGTAGGTGCTAGTAGGCATTATCCAATAAGATCAAGGGGTGGAATTGCATAGGTTGAAAGTATTTGACTTTCAATCTTTTCAAGTTCTAGAACTGCCTCTTGATATATTTTCTCTCCATTGAGAGTTACTCCACCAGGCAATTGAATGTTCTGATACTTGGTTAGGTTGATACCCCATTGCTTCTTAATAAGAGCAGTGAGATACTTTTTCATAAAGGGATCGTTATTCATATCAGTATATGTTGTAGGATCTAATGCCCTATAACATTCTATAATAATGAATTCACCTGCTTTTATATCCTCCGCAGCAGTGTCAAGATAAAGTCTGTCTTGTCTCTGGTTAAATCTATATTGTATAAACGTTCCGTTATTCAATACAAAATCAAGAGTCTCAAGATAGCTCTTGGTCATATAGTAGTTAAGTATATCAACTGCACCAAAATGATATAAGTCATTAAGGAAGATCTGATATTCTATACCAAATAAGTTACCTCTTATACCACTAGACTTGATACCAAATATACGGCTAATACCATATACGTGCTCAGGAACTAGGATATAATTATCTCTCTCCGTCCACTCAGTTGTACTACCAGCTACGGTAGTAGTCTGATTTGAGGAAGCAAAGCGTGTAACATCAGCAGCAGTAACTTCGTGCTTAAGAAGCATCTTCTCAGCACCGTTGTAAGTCCACTCAGAGAACTTCTGAAAGGCATCATCAGTCAGATCATCTATCTGCTCTTGGGCTACGTTAATTTGCAGTACAGGTTCTCCTAACTGCCTCTTACAGTATGCTTGTAATTCTGCTCTCGTACTCGGTTTTGCCATTACACACATTATTACCCTTCTTCTATATTTAGACAGATAGGAAATGTGGCTTTAATGTAGAAAAAGGTATAAAGTAAAATTGACTCTCTGTTAAACCCATAGAGATCATCTTGGCTATACGATGTTTACCATCTAACATTCTATACTTGTCGTTATATGGATTAGACATATCTGTTATAATTCCTGGATACAGTTCAGGATCCTTACGTGCCCCAAAGCAACAAGGGCAATTATCAAAGGACATATGTGGATATAAATGCTTTCCTTTCCAAGCAATATCCTCAAATTGAACTACGATTAAATTCTCTTCAGTTAGATATGGTAAACAATCTTTAATAGGTATATCGACACGAGAAAATGGGAACTCCTTATGGAATCCCCAATCTCCAAATACATCTTCTCTTGGCGTTCTAGTATACCAAGGATGTTCGTACCACTCGCTCAATTCTCATTAAGAAGTTCTCTTTCCACTGGCTCCTCATCAGGTTGTTGTTGATCTTTAACAATATTTAATGCTTCAACAGCACCCTGTAATTTAAGGTAGCGTTCTTTAGCAGTGTTTAATTTCTGTTCCATCTCAGCGATCTCCTTCATAAGATCTTTCATCTGAGTAGAGAAGTTAACGATTAATTCGTCGGTATTCATATTGGCCATAATCGATGAATAAAAAAGGGGGTTGTTATAACCCCCTTATTATATGTGATATTTATCAGAGTGTCAAGATTATGCCTGTGACTCACTCCAAGAAATACGTCCTGTTACGGTGAATGGGTTGTTGTTGCTAACACCCGTCAAGTCAACAGGTTCTGCGGTAACCGTTAGAAGGTCAGGTCCATTCGGGAAGATACCGTCACCACCAAGGATGGAGTTACCCATCTCAATGATAGAACTAATATCGTAAGAAGTAGATCCTGTTAATCTGTTACCACTGTTGTCAGTTGTACCACCAGCAGCACGGAAGGAGAAGATCTCAAGTCCACCTGCGTAGGTGTCATCATTCGTGTGCTTAATCAACTGAGATAGTGAAGGAGGTGCCACATCTAAGTATGTGTCTGTACTTAGTGATGGGTTCAAGATTAGTTTTACTTCGCACTCGTGTGTGTTAACAACGTCGAGAGAGTTGAGCTGCAACTGCATTCGGTTGATAATTTCACGTTCACCCAGTGCACCAGATAGAGATGAGTCAACAGAAGGTGACAATCTAATTGATACAAGAGGTATCTGCGAAGGAACAACGTTATCAGTACCAGCGACCGCACCAACTGACATATTAGTACCAGAAGGAACAGCAGGAGAACCTAGTGCACCGTTAATAATGTTTGCACCTTGGTTCCACTGGAAGGTTGTGTTACCGTTAGCGTCAACGTATAAGAAGTCAACTTCTAAGTAACCACCTGAGGATCTAGATCTGTAGATAGAACGTCCATCCACGAACCAACCATTAGCAACAGTATTTTGATAAACTGTTGAACCCTGTGTTAGAACACTTGATTGACCTGTACTAAAGTAAAGTCTGACATAGAATCTTTGGTTTCTAGACCAACCTTCACCAACATCCCACTGTCTCAATACTTGAGAGTTCTGGTTAGTTTGTGATGTTTGCGACACTTCGTTAGTAAACTTAAGCAAGTTTCCAGACGCTGTGAAGAGGTATGCTTTGTCAGAGTCGAATCGACCATCTGTGATAACAGAAGTACCCCAGTGGAACAGACTTGGAATGTAAGTAGGAATTCCTTCGTTCTGAATCTCGTAACGAGCAGGTAAGTTACCTGATCTGAAGTATGCTTCGGTCAAGCGGTTGTTGTGCTTGAATTCGTGTACGTACTTGACGTGACCATTTTGATCCTTGAATCCAAAGCGAATCTTACCAGCACCATACCAAGAGTAATCCATATATGCCATCTGGATCTTAGTGATATCCAGAATAAATCCAGAAGGACCAGATCCATCGCACTTATCGTGATTCCACTCACCCTGAGGAACCTTGGTATTAATTGTCTTAGTAAGAATAATGTTTTCAGCAGTAATACCCTTGTACTGAGGCTGAATAACCATTCTTTGATTATTCACAACACGAATCACTTTATGTGACTGTCCACGAATAACAACGTATTCTCCATTGTTCACCTGAGCAGTGAATGCTGTAGATGATCCAAGAATGATGTTAGATCCCTTAGTAACAGATACACGACCTGTTAACTGAGTTGTAGAACTACGACGAACAGCGTTCAATGTAGAACCATCATACTCGAAGTACATACCATTCTGGAAGTCGTACATACCAGCACGTACATTGGAGTTAACCCAATTCAATACGTGATAACCTAAGAATCCAGAAGCAGATTGTGATGTAGGTGCTTGATCAAGATTAATAGTGAAACTAAATGCATTGTATACAAGTGCAACTGGATAAGTACCATTGTATGCTTCGTCAGCAGAATCAACAAACTGTATGTTTGTACCTACTTCTAGGTTGTGTGGTAGTTTGGTTGATATAAGAACACGATGAATTGTACTACCGTCAACATATGGCCAGTAGTAAGCAGATGTAGCAGGGTTCTTAGGACAGAAGTTGATAGCGAGAGAGCACTGTATACCTTTACCTGACTGGTAACGGAAGTATCTACGTGTCTGTCTTACAATCTGACCATCAGGTGACTTACTGGTTCCAATATCCATACCACCGTCAAACGGTCTGTGTAGGAAGTATCCATCTGGACGTACATAGATCGAAGTATCGATAAAGTAGTCTGTGTTACCAGAAGAATTACCACTACTTGTAGTAAAGGTAGCATTGTCAGCCATTAAGAGTTCAGTATCATCCTTAATAGCAGAAATAACTGTTTCTACAATTGTAAACTGACCTGTTGAGTCGTTATTTACATATCTGAATAAATCACCAACCTTGAAGTAACGTGTGAAGGTAGTATCAGTACCAGTAGCAACACGTGAACCAGTTGTAACTGCGATAGTACCATTTCCAACAACCTGTCCATCCATATTGGTGTGGATCAGTTTCTGTGCAGGTGTTTGTGAACCACCAGAAGTTAAGTTAACTTGAGTACCAGCTTCAGCAAGTGTTGGAGATTCTGCCAACTTGATATGGTTCTGGTCAACAACGATAATGAAGTAGTCTCTGTTATCTGTCAATCCACCAACGGTTGTACCACCAGCATCCTGATAGATTACACGTTGTCCAGTTCTCATAAAGTGATCTGGAAGGTTTATCGTGTGGTTAGTCGTATCGATTGCACCACTGTTACCAACTGTTCTTGAATCGAACGTCTTTGTGGTAGGAACAACTTGGAATGGAACGTCAACAACGAGTTGAGTTTCACTCTTGACCTGAGATACGTTGTAAGCACCGTCAGTTGTACCAAAAGCAGCAGTCTGGTTCTCGAAGACCTGAGTACCCGATCCAGCCGAAGTAAGATCGACTTCCGAGCCTGGGTATGAGAATCCAAGAGAAGATCCAAGTGCGAATCTATCGTTGCTAATAACTCTGACATAGTATGTTTGGTTAGGAGTTAAGTTACCTATCGCAGTTCCAGAAGTTGTATAGAATAGACGTTCTCCTGTTGATAAGTTGTGGTTCTCATAATAAAGTGTATTTCTTTGTGGGTTTTGGAAGATACCTGTCATTCCATAAGTACCACGAGCATCAATTAGTCTATATGCTGAAGACCAAGTATACTCTTTAATTCTAAATCTATTGCTATCAACGTATTCAACATATACAGTCTTAGGTAGACTTATTGTTGAAATATTACTACTGCTAGAATAGTAACGAGGATCGTTACCAGAGGTCTTAGTAATAGTTACCTGATCGTTAGTTGTAGCACCGTGATCTTCAACATAGAATGTATCGTTATCACTTGTACGATCGTTTACGAGCATTAAGAATGCGTTACCGTAATAGTTTTCACTCCATCCCCAGATCCAAGATCCTTGATGATAAACATAGTTATACCACCAACTATATCCATATCTGTAATGGAATCCTTCATTATATCCTAAACTATAATTGTAATGATAGTTGGATGATCTATAGTTACTTCTGTCGTATAGTGGGTTGTAATCTCCATTAGATAGAGTTGTTGGAGACTCAGGTAGGTAGTCATCATATGTCCAACCACCACTCCAACCCCAAACTGAGTTACCACCTAGGTTCCAGTTGTTGTTGAACTTACCACCGTAACTGGAGTTATTAAGATTACCAGAACCATTATACTGCTTACGATCCATAGTTAGGAAGTAAGCTCTATTCCACCATTGGCCTGACATTCCATTTCTGCCACTATATTCAGCAAAGTCATATCCTGAATACGTTGAACCTTGGTTCCAAGCAGACCATCTCCATCTCCAATACCAATCCCACCAAGGTTTTTCGTCAGTTACATATCTGTGTACTAAAGCAAAGTTATGCTTACCATAGTTGTATGTTGGGCCAGTTCCTTGTAAAGAACTACCGTTATTCTCAATATTAATTATACCGTTGCTACCTGGGTTACCACCATAGTATGCACTGTTATAAGCGTTTGAAAGTTTAACTACAGCAGTACCACCATCAGAACCATTAGTAGATTCTACTCTAGTGTAGTAAATACCATTACGCTGTAAGTTCTCAATACAGTAATCACCTGGGTTTGGATAGTAAAGTAAGCAATACCTAGAACGCATATAGTTAGCGTTACTACCTTTTAGGGTAACAGTATGGTTACTATAATCTATATCACCATCATTAACAGTCCAGAGAGCAGTTGGTTTATGATCCCAAGGCTGGAACTCTGTCATATCTGGATTCAGAGTTATTGATGCTGTATTGGGATAATCAATTATAGGTGTTCCATCACCAGCAGTTCCTGTTGGATTACTAATCTGTAGAATCTTAGGTGAAATGGTATTAACGAAGTACAATGCAGTACCAGTTGAGAAACCATTTTCATACTCAGTATCAAGAACAACTTTAGAAGTTGAAGATGCTGAGAAATTAATTTCAAAACCAACACCACTATTACCTACGGTAGCATCGTAAGCATATAAAGTAGCAGGAGTGTTATCAGTAACGTAGATACGAACATAAGCATCAGCAGTACCTTCAGTACCATTTACATAAACACCATCAGTATAAGCAACACCACCACCGTGAATACCATCAGCAGTTGTACTTACACGGAATGGATGACTTATATTAGATGCATCATCTAATTTAAAGATGTACATACCGTTCTTGTTAACGGTAAATACGTTGCTTCCTTGAGCGATTCCGTCGATTGTAAAGTAATATTGTCCAGCTACCTCTACTACACCAACAACATATTCAAATGTATCAGCAACAATACCCTTAGATGTTTGAAGAGCAATGGCAGACCCTTCATAAAATAGACCTGGAATAATACTTGTATAAGAACCAGCAGCATCACCAGTAACTGATTGAGTAGCACGTGCCTTATATGTAAAGGTTGTTGCACTAGGAACTGACTGAATTAGGTATGAACCTTCAGCAGTTGTAGATGCAAGACCAGATACAACAATAGGAATACCTGGTGTAAGACTGTGCTCATATAAAGTCGTAACCGTTACAGTATCTGAGTTAGCTGTAACTTCAACAGACTCAATAAACGGAATTGTTGTGTCTGATGTAGCAGAATAAGTAGAAGGAATGTTGTTAACCAACTGTAGAGTTTCCCACTTAGTTGCCTGTGGCCCGTACTCAAAGTCGGTGTCAATCATCGTTTCTGGGTTTGAAACTCTGAGTTTCGACACTGGGTCAATTAGTGTCTCAGACGGTTCAAACGATGCTGCATCAGATTCAACGAATATCTGAAGAATGTCAGAAGCATCCATAGTGCTGGTATCAGCAGCTAAGGTGATGACTGTTTCTTCTGCTGTCTGATTGAAATCGCAACCAGTGTCAGCAGCAGATGGAGGATTAAATCCTTTTGTAGGATCCGAGAAGTTGTAAAGAATCTCGTTATCCGTGATATTAGTAATAAGAAGTATCCTACTACCTTGCACATTATCCTTAATAGTAACCGTACCACCTGTTAAAGTATTAGGATCGTACGGTACAAATGAATAATCTGTGACTAGTTTCTTTGCCATTAGTAGTCCCTGAGTTTAATTTATACGCATATAATAAAAAATCCTCAACCGCCCAAGGCAATTGAGAGAGCTGCAATACTTGAAGTTATGCCCACACCACCTATCTTTAGGGTCTTAGCAGTACCTGTCAAGTTGACATCTCCACCGATGTCTAAGTCGCCAACCACGTTTCCTGTTGCGACGTTTCTTAGGTTCCTTGATCCATCAAGTACTTCTGTGCCAGCAACGGACAGTCCGTTCTTAGCATTAAAATTAACGTTTGAGGTTGCCATCGTGGTTCCCTTTCCCCCCGATCGATATCGATATAGGTTTTACTTCAGTTATTTATACAATTACACATTCATTGTGATTCTTGTGAACTGAATAAAGGTTCCTATCGTGGCAGTTGCACTTAATTCTAGATTAGCACCATTCATTACAGCAGTAAATGTGGCCACTGCAACTCCTGGATTTGAATGAACGTCAGCAAACATTGTCACGAATGCATCTGTTCCATCGTGTGTCAGAATTACTTCACTGGTTGAGACGTGTCCACCGTGTGAAGCATATACTGTATACTTGGCACCACGTACATTTGATGCAATTAAAGTATCAAATACTTCTGTTGCAGATGTTGTGGTTAATGTTCCAGCACTAATACCTGTCTTATCTGTAATATTAATATGGTCTGAATTATTTGTAGTTCCAATCTTAATTACTGAAGGAGTTGATATATCTCCTGTAGTTGATAAAGTACCAGTAATACTAGTATTTCTTGCTAATGATATCGCAGTATCATCGATTGTAACCTGAGGAGTAGCAGCAACAGTATAATTTGCTTCTAGATGAATTGCTGCGGAAGAACTTTGTACTAAAGATAAAGTAGGACTACTATCATCAAATCTTACTACGTTGTTAATTATAACATTTGTAGCACCACACTGTACAGATCCACCAAGATCATTATTTTGACCTCTTAATACCAATAAATTATTACTTCCTTTAATATTGGATCTAGTAGCACCCAATCCAAAATCAATATATCTATCAGCATCCAAATATATGTCACCAGCAGAAACGTGCAAACGAGTAGTTGGGTTTGCAGTTCCTAAGCCAACACGATGATTGATCTTATCAACTACAAGTGTTGTACTGTCTAAGTTAACATCACCATTTACTTCCAATCCACCCATAGTAAAGGTGGCACCTTGATTTAATTTGATTGGATTAACACTTCCATCTGAAGGTTCTCCAACATCTATTGTATCTCCAATAACTAATCCATAAAAATCGATACCTGGATTAGGAGGATCAGAGAATGTTAATTGATCGTTATTGATTTGGAAAGCAACGTTTGCTTCCTGCATTACACCACCAAGTGATATAAACAACTGCAAAGGAGACCCAGGATATATTACCTGTCCACCAACACGCAGATTGAATATAGTTTGCACACCATTAAACTGTGCAGCTACATCATCCAACTTTCGGATGTTACCTATTTTTGGTGTGACACCTAGATACGCCATTGCTTTTAATTAGATATTATGTAATGATAAATTTACCATCAGTACCAGAAGCACCAGCATTGCCACCATTACCAGCAACGCCTCTGTTTGGATCTGCATTATTTCCTGGAACTTCATCAGTTCCACCTAGAGTTGATCCAGCAATAACTCTGGTGTGATCGATAAAGGAAGAACCTCCACCCCCACCGTGACCATTTGTATCACCTGAACCACCGCCACCACCTCCGTAGTAGCCGCCTCCACCGCCACCACCAGGATAAGGAAGCAACATTCCTGCTGTACCACCCTGAAGAGAACTGCCATCTACAGCATCAGTGAAACCAGCAAAACCACCTGTGGTTTGACTACCTCCACCACCTCCTCTTTGATCGAAGAGTTGTCCTATTTGGCCATTAGAAGCACCACCAGCACCACCTATTTGATCAGCACCAGCACCACCGCCTCCAGCAGCAATCATTAATGCATTAGATTGAACCATAGAATTGCGGAAGATACCTGTATATCCACCACCACATCCACCATAATCAGCACCAGCATTCATTCCACCAAGAGCACCACCACATTCACCAGGAGTAACACCAGCATTAGAACGGGCATCTCCACCTCCACCAACACATATATGTAATATATCTCCTACTAGTAATTCATATCCACCAGCAGTATATCCACCAGCACCACCTATTCCAGCAGTTCTGGATCCACCGCCTCCTCCTGCACCCCACATAGTGAACTGTACAGTACGTACACCAGTAGCAGAACCTACTAACTGAATAGTATATTCTCCTAGTCCTAATGTTTGAGGACCATTAGTAAGATCATAATCAGTAGGACTTCCACCAACAGGTGTTATTCTAACAATAGGTGTAATCTCAAAAGCAGATTCACGAATTCTGGAGGTATCATAAAAAGGACGCAAATGTCCTTCATCGGTCATAGGATCTAACCGACTTTCATAGTTTAATGTTTTAAGATTACCTATACGAAAGCCCATTAGTTCTCTACATCTCCAATAGTGATAATAGTTACTTTTTGAGACGAATCAGTTAAACCAAATATCGCATCATTTTCATCTGTTAAAACAATAGGATAATTTAGTTCAACATAGAATGTTTCACCAGATGCCAACTCCTGTCTAAGAAACTGTTGTGGTTTTGTAGCAACATCTAAAGTATCTAACGCACCTGTAGCATCCTCTACAAAATACAAGTTAACTGTTTCTACAGTTGTAGCACCATTAAAGATAATGAAACCTTTAATATAAGTTTTTGTTGTGGCAGGATTGACATAAATTGGTGCAGCAGTAGCTGTAGGAACAAACTGTATATTCCTATTATTGTACTTTATGTTTCCTCTTGAAAGAGCCATTGTATACTAGAGCCTCCGTGGTATTTAGCTAAACAACCAGATGTCTCGCATTTCATTGCGATCACTGAAATCCAGATCAACAGTACCGTCAAAATTCTGAGCAGAAACAACAAGGTTGTATCCTAATTCTGCTGTAGAGGTAGCTGGCATAATTATATTACCCAACCTAATTCTATTAGGTGTAGGGCCACCAGGATCTGCTTGTATGGTGACACCAGTTATGGTAGCATTATTTAGTGTTGGTGCAGTTAATATACCAGCACTAGCATCTGCTTTTAAAGCAATAGAATTATTAACAGTTGCAGCAAAGTTTGGATCATCTCCTAATGCAGCAGCTAATTCATTCAATGTATCAAGATCTGCTGGTGCAGATGAAACTAAATCAGCAAGTTCCTGTCTAACAAAACTAGTAGTTGCTAACTTAGTAGAGTTATCATTTAAAGTCTGTAAAGGAGCAGTCGAATCACCTGCAAGGTTAACAGTGGTACGATCAGAAAGGGATCCGATAGAATTAGCAGTAGTAATATAGGTTCCATCAGATACTAAAATATCAGTTGATACACCAGAAACAACTGCAAACATATGGAAGTTGTTACCGTTCTGAACTAGTTCAGTTTTACCACCAGTAGATGCATCCTCAATAGTAAGTTTTGGTAAATTATTTGCTTTGATACGAAGTGCATTTGAACTTCCTTGACTATCGATATCAAGCTTAAATGATGGACTATAGTTTCCTATACCTATAGATCCATAACAATCAATATCTCTTACATTAATATCATCAGTTATTAGAAGTTCAGTAGCACCAGATCTTCCATAAAAAGAAGATACCGCACTAGTAGGTCCAACAAGTGATGATGAAAAACCAATATGTGTTATCTCAACTTCACTATTAATATTAGGAGCATCATCAAAACGAAGAGTAAGGTTCTGAGAAACTAATGTATACGCATTCTTATGCTGCACCAAACCATCAATGGTAACCATAATAGCGTGGTTATTTGGCGGTGCCTTTGTCATTACAAAGTCAGTTTGCACACCATCAGCAGTATATGTTTCAGAGAAAATCTCTGAACGATCCATATTATTAACTACAGAACTTTGAACCTGTCCAAAGAATACATCGTTAGTTTCAGGTGCTTCTGAAAAATAAATTCTATCTCCTTGTACCCAGAATGATCCAGGTGCAGCTTGTGAACTACCTGTATTAGGTTGTTGATAAACACCGTTCAAACTGACGCTGAGTTGCATCGTTTGACCAACTGTTACAGGATCATTATTTGTCGTACGCAATAAAAAATTATTTGTAGTCCCATCAAATTGAGATGAAATATCTTGGATCTCCTTGATCTTTGATACGTACGCTTCTGGATTAAGACCAAGATATGCCATTAGACTGATACCTCCATAATACTAGCAATACAATCTAATGATGCAGCAGTATCACATTTAACTAATATTTCATCACCTAACCCTACATCAACTTTAACTATTGAATCACCTGAAGTATGTGTAGTTGCTGTTGAGTTTGCTTGTGCTCTATCTATGTTTACTGTGGTATCTCCAGCACCTGCTAAAGAAGTAACCTTCATAATCTCATTATTAATCTTGAGATAATCACCAGTATTAATCTTTGGACCTGTGTTATCAGTAATAGTCATTGATACAACACTAGGAGATGCTATGTTAGCCGCCAAAGTGTCAGTAATTGATGGAGTCGAATCTCTATAAGCGTCAGGGTTAAATTCTAAAATAATCTTTTGTCCCTGCATAACTTCAAACGCTGATCCAGCAGGGATGGGAACGTTCTTTACAATCATCACCTGATCCTTTGGATACTCAGGATCGATGGAATAAGCAGGGTACCTATTAATCTGTACTTCAGCAATCACAGCAGTCTGTGTGGTATTTGCTAAGTTACATCCGATTACAACCGTCTGTTTCTCGGTTTGTGTACCAGTAAGTTCAACAGCATATATGATAGCTGCTGATGTTCCTACGTTTTGTTTGGAAGTTGAGGTAAATTTATTTGCCATTGTTAATTAACCGAGAGCGATAGCAAGTGCAGTAGCGTCAAGACCCGCTTCAACAGATACACCGACCTGTGCAGCAAGGGTATTCACCTCAGCCTGCAATTCGTTAATCGCATTAACGAGGTTTGCTTTGTTTTGAGTAGTGAGGTTAAGAAGATTACCAATGGTAATGTCCTTTATTTCGTTAATAGCAGCAACTATACTAGATTTAGATGTTGTGCTTAAACTAGAAAGAACACCAATAATAATGTCTTTTGTTTCATTAAGAGCAGCAACCAAACTAGTGTGATCAGCAATGTTTGCTGACAGACCTGCAAGGTTACCTACATCTTGATCAAGTTCATTGATTGCATTAACAATACTAGTTTTATCAGCAGTAGTCAAATTAGACAAACCTTTGATAATACTATCAGTAATGTAATTAACTGCTTCGACAACGTTGTCTTTATCGTTAGCGGGAATTTCGCTAGTGATAGAAGCAATAGGACCAAGTTCTGTGTCTAATTCAATAAGACAATCAGTGATAGTCTGAGCAATTAAATTATTTGCTACAGACTGGGCAACAATTTTGCCAGAAAAATCACCATTGTCAACACCGATCTCGTTAATCTCGACACGTTGTTGTTCAAATGTAAAAGTTTTGTCTACTGTTCTTACTGGCATTAGACTTATGGGTTCTCGGTTTTATTTATACTAGGCAGTAATGAGTGATCTAAAGAATTTAATTGTGTTTACAGCATATACTGGTGTAAATACAATTTCAATATTTGCTCCATTGTACTGAGCAGTGATGGTACCTAGGCCACCCTGTGCAATACCACCTGAAGTCATAGTTGCATATTCCTCAACATATATGTCAGTTCCATCGTGAAGGATGAGAACTTCTTTCACCTGAGTGTATGCACCTGATGTGCATTGAACTACATACTTTCCACTGGTGTAACTAGCGTGAGTAAATGAATCAATAACAGCAGCAGTGATAGCAGCAGTAGTTGCTGTTCCTGCATCCTGTCCGTGAATTTCCTTAACTGTAATTAAGGATCCACCAGCTGCATCATTATAACGAACTTTTTCGTCTCCACCTAGACATAGACCCATTTGGTCAGAGTCTGGACGGTAGAAACCATTGTCCTGATCCTGATAGAAACTAATACCTGGAATAGACTCAGTACCGTCACCAGCACCAGTGAAACCAGACAAGTTAGTTAGTCCGTTACCATCTCCTATGAATGCAGTTGCTCCAACATTACCATTAACTTGTAGTATTTGAGCAAGAGCGTTGTTTGGATCCTGTCCAATACCAATTTTGTTATTGGTAGGATCGCACTTGAATAGTGCAGTATTAGAACCAGATGGTTCAATAGTAACTACAGCACCATCAAACTTAACATATGAGTTAGCACCACTTACATCAATTGCTTCAGCATCTATATTACTTTTAAGAGTACCTAGAGTATAAGTTAAGTCACCAGTAGTGATACCAGTGAAAGTACCAGTACCCAAGGCAAACTTATCTTCTGATTCGTCAAATCCAATAAAACCATTATCTCCACTACCACGTTCAATAACTATACCAGCATCACCAGTTGGTGCTCCAACAGTACCATTACCAAGTTCAATTAATTTATCGCCAATTACAGTGTTAGTTGTAGAAACTGTAGTCGTACCACCTAGTACTGTGAGTTCACCGTTGATTACTACATTATTTGCAACTTCTAAATCTTGTGTTGGTGACCCAACTCCAATACCAACCTTACCTTCTCCAGTAACAACTAGAGCATCAGTTAATGTATTTAAATTAGTATTACTACTACCTCCAGCAGCAGATGTTTTTATACGTACAAATCCACCTGATGCAGAACCAGTAGATGCTCCACCTGCAATTATTAAGTCTGATCCAGCAACGTCTGTACCACTAGCATCATCTCTACCAACCTTACCTGTAACAGATAGTGTAGTAGCTACAGATGCTGCATTGAAATTAAACGTACCAGTTCCAGCAATCTTTAATGGTGTGATAGCACCATCCTGTATAACTGCTGTTCCAACAGCTTCTAGTCCACCAGTAGAACTCAACTTCTGAGTAGTGATACTATTGTCAGCTAGTTTTAAAGTGGTGATTGCACCATTTCTAATAGTAGAAGTGGTAACTGCCTGGGTACCAACTCCGCTATCTAGCTTCGAGTCACTAACCAGCCCATCGTTCAAACCAGTTCTTCTGATTCTTGTTAGAGCCATTGCTTTAGTCGATTCCTATGTGAGTATTTATAGTTTTGAAAGGACTTCTTTTAAAAGCCCCTTTATCTCATCCATTTCTTGCCTGAGACTTTGTAAATCCTCGGCATTGCTTGTAGATTGAAGAGCAATCGCTCTTTGTCTCTTATAGGCCTCAAATGCTTTTCTATCGCTGTTAACAATAGCACCAGTAGATGCATCTCTATGCAAATCGGGATGTCCTGATACCTTGGCAGGTAATTCACCCCAACTCATCGGTCTGCAAAATATCTTTCAAGCACTTGAAGTCTTTCATCCCATTGAGCAATTTCATTTATTTCAACTTCCATAGCACCTAGAATATCAGAATGTTCTCCGATACCCACTGGTGACTGTAGATATATTTCAAGGTTTGCCTTATGTTTTTCAATATTACCTTGGTAATAAGCACGTAAGGAGTTAATAGTATTAGATCTTGTAGACATAATTAGAAGGTTGCGATTGCACGAAGGTCTCTTATACGAGGAGGTAGAGCAGGGTTTCTACTCTTCATTACAATTTTAATTGCAAAAGAACTAAATTCTTTTAAGTTATCAATAGAGTACTGATACTCTTTAAAGTCTGATTGTGATTCAGTAGTTGGAGAGAATCCAGTTCCACTGGTAGGTGTAACTTCTACATCAGGTGCACCAGAAATTTTCTTCTTCTCGGAATATGTAGGAATTGGATTGAAGTAAACCCAGTTAATATCCTTAAAGAATATTTGTTCAGATGCACGTTTAGTCTTATACATCACTGTAACATCGTCAATTTCTTGTAATGCTGCACTAAGAATTACATTAATTCCATTTGCAGGATTATCAATAGAAATTTCCTTTGTAACATATGTAGCTACATTTGAAGAATTCTTCAAACGATCAGGAGTGTATAAGTATCCATAAGATTCATATACTCTCTTGATTGATACTGGTACAAAGAATGTCTCGTTGGTAATGGCCATTCCACCTAGGTATGTCCCATCACCACTAGCACCCTTACCAAAGAGATCTGTAGTATCAAAAGCAGAATCATTAGAAGTAAATGTTAATCTATAATTCTCAGCATTCCAACGAACAATATTACCAGTCTTACTATCATCATTAGATGCAATTTTATCACCAGATAGTATATTAAAGTTTGCTAATGGTAATGAACCTCCAACAGTTATTGGTCTTGTAAAACCATCAGCTGTAAGACCACCACTACCAAGAGTGGCTTCATTTAGATCTAAATTGTATGTGGAAGATCCACCAAATTGTAGAGGTTCATCAACAATAAATCCATCCCCTTCAGTAATTCTTACATATAATTGACCGATGGCCTGACCATTATCCCAATAAGATAAGATACCTCTAGTACCAGAGTGGAGACCTTTAACTGTTTGACCATTACCATTTGTTACATCTACAGCATTAACGCTACCCAAAGATGCAGGAGATGCAGCACTATCTTTTAATTGAAGAAGTACTGTCTTATGAAGTTCTACATCTTGTATCTTTCTACCATATCTATCCTCAGTACCTTCAGCAGATTCAACACGGTTTGTAGTTAAAATTGCCTTAGGATTCTTAAGACTTATGATGGGTGAAAGATTAGCATTGTTAGTGCTAAGAGTTGCACTAAGGGTAAAACTCTTGTTGTTGTTGAGTCTAGAGGCGAATAATTTTTCATTGAGTTTGGATGCAACTACTCTTTGTGTTGGGAAGAAGTATTCCTTATTCAAAATAACAGGTAAAGCTTTATCTAAAGTATAATCAACAGTTTCTACATCAGAATCAATTGGTTTAACCATTGCTGTAGTTACTGTAGTTGCCAATGTTGTAGATGGGAAGTCAAGAGAATCAACCTTAACATATGCTTTTTCAAACTTACTTTGACCTAAGGCCTTAGCATTACTACCACCACCAATTACACTACCACCTGCAACAGTAGTCATTCCAACAGTATAGAAATCAAGACCTGCATTCAATACAGAAAGTATTTGACGATTCAATGCAGTAGTAGAATATCCACCAACAGACGAGCAATCCTTAAGTGCTACGTAAGATCCAACATTTAAACCGTGGTTCTTATGCAAAACTTTAATAACTTTATTGTTAGCAGCAAAGAGTTTACTAGAGGTAGTATTAGCACCACCATTATTAGTTTCTAAAGGATTCAATATTAATGGATTATATCCTGAATCTCTATTAGTTAAATTGATAGTACCAACCTCGGTAGTATCAAACTGTGCCCTATAAAGATCAAACTTAAGATCTTCATACTGATTTTCTGTCCATAGATTAGAGTTCTGAGACTTGAATAAAGATCCAAGTAGAGGTTGAGTTGTAACTGTAGAGTTAGAATTAATCTCTGTCTCACCTAACCTAGAAAGGAATGTTTGGTAAATGGTACTTTGAGTTTCTATAATAACAGCATACTCCCTATCATTTTCCAAGTATATTGGATATTGGAATTTAAATTTAGTTGGAACTAATGCTTTATCTGAAGTAGCAACACCCATTCTTACAGCAGGTTTTGTCATCTTAAGAACAGCCCTTGCTCTAGCAATTTGAGTTCCACTACCAACTATCAATACACTAGGTGCAGTTGTATATTCACTACCACCTAAAGTAGGAGTAATCTCATATACTTTTTGATCTGTAATTTGAGGTATAGCAGTTGAAGTAATACCGCCAGGTAATTGAGGAGATTCAATAGTTACTGTTGTAGATCCTGGATATCCATCACCCATATCATCAACTAAAATCTCAGAAACATATCCAGAGTCAAGAACAATCTGCATATTAACAATGTCATCGCCAGATCTTGAGTTGTTAGCAACAGTTAAAGAAGTGATAACTAGTGGTTCACCAGCTATGAAATCTTCTTTGTTATGATCTCCTAGAATCAAAGTATAAACTTGTGATGTACCTAAAGTATAAGTGTCATTAACTACAGGTACTGGTTGATTCTGCGAATCAAGTACACCAATTAATGGTCCTTGAGCATTAGAAGTATCACCCTCAATAATCTCATTTTTAATTAATGTGTGACTACCACTAGCAATAACTCTTATATAAGTGCTACTATCCATTGTGGAAGTAGAACCAGGAATAACATTCTTAGTAGGCCTACCAGCAATAGTATCTGTTAACTTAACAGTTACTGGTAATGTAGCATCTTTTGCTGAGAAATATAGATCAATAGATGATGCCATAACACCACCATCAAAACTTTCAACACGGAATGTTTGTGCTAAAGGATCCGATACACTAATAGCAGGATTTAAAATATTTTCTGTATACTGAGTACCATCTACTTTATCAGAAGTATCTAAACCTTCTAAAGCAATAATATCATTAGGAGCAGGTTCTTTTAAAGCAGATGCTTTAAATGTTACTATAGAAAAAGTTTCTGGATCTGCTGCATTAGTATTGCTACTAGTGAATTTAATCTTCTTATCACCCAAGGGGAAACGCAATCCTGGAGCATTAGCATCAAAAGCTAATGCTGAAATATCATCTTCATATGCAGTTCCCTTGGCTGGCTTTCTTCCTGAAGAAAAGAATAATATACCAGTTGCACTACCAGTATCATCAGTAACTAATGTATCACCCCAATTTCTAAGAGATGATCCAGGACTTCCAGAATAATTTCTATCTGGTACTAAGTAATCGGAAACATCCAATCCATCGATGAAAGGATAAATCCTAGTATTAGGCTTCATCCTACGAAGATGGAATTCAATATACTGCTCCTTAATGTATAAAGTTATCGCAGTACTTAAAGTCTTTTCTCCTATAGTGGTAGATGATTGTTGAAGTGGAACCTCAGTATTTTGTGCAGCAATATTAGAACTACTATTTGTAGAGGCCAATACAACTTCTGATTCTGGTAAATCTGGTGCATCAGAACTTAATGAATTAACATTACTGAATTCAGAATCATTACCGCATACTGCAATCTGAGTAATATTATGAATTTGAGATAGAGCATTCTCTCCATCTTCATAGATCTCTAAAGGATCTAAAGTCTGATTATCGTTATTATTAACAGATGGAAGAGCATCTTCATCAAACCAAGGATCAACATTAGGAGTAATTTCTGCTATTCCTTTGTAGTTGAAAATAAGGAATGGATTTACAGCAGTAGTATTTGTAGCAAATATATTTTGACAGAGAATAGCTTCTGTAAATGGAAGGGTTACTACACCGTGATTGACAACATACTTTGATAAAGTACGTGCAGTCTCAGAAGAATCCTCCTCCATTAAAGAAACAGTTGTTTCTTTGGATTCTGGTCTTAAAGTACCACGTGTTAAATCTAATGCTGCTTTATAATCAACAGAATTAATATGAGATAAACTAAAACTTTCAAAGTTATCAACTACAAAACCAGATTTAAATCTGTCCATTCCAGTAGCGATGTCTTTAATTTGTGTATTTAAAGCACCCTGTTCTAGAACAGAAAGCATAGTATATCTTTCTAAACGTTCAACCTTCTTCTCCAATTTAGTGATATCACGCATTGTGAATCGCTTATTTTCTATTGGGAAGGTTTTAATCTTCTTAGTGTTATCAGTGTAAGCAGGGATATAAATCTTAAATACTTTAATAGCCTCATCTACAGTCTCAGCAGACTGTGGGTTTGTAGATCCAGCACCCTTCTTGACAATAAAAGTACCATCCTTTTTCAAGTAGATAGTATCGATACGATCAACATAATAACTATAGGAACACGAAAAAGTATAGGGTGTTCCAATACTAGTTTTAGTATCTGAAGGAAGAGCAGCACTAACACCACCTTGAGTAAACACTTCCGAGATATTGGAGTTATTATCCATTACAGAAGCATTAACATACCCAGGAATCTGAGCCGAAGTTCCAACCAAAGGACGGAAATCAATCAGATCACCAAGACTCTTTTTACCGTGTACAAGTGAAGTAAAGGATGGTATCTCATCATATGTCACACCATTTTCGTGTAGATAAGAATCAACTGTAAAGAAATCACCTTCTGAATGCTGGAAATAGTCAAAACCAATAACCATTGTACCAGTTGGAGTTCTTACGCCTGGTTTTCTAACTAAGGTTGCAGTATCATATAAATTATCTCTTTGACCATCATCGAATAAGAAGAGGTCTGTGATATTTGTACCAGTATTTCCTAATAAGTCACCATTCTCATCGACTGTAGGTGCAATTCCAGGAGTACCCTCATATACATAACGAAGCTTATATACATCAGAGTATGATTTAACTTGACCTGTAGGATTATCATAATCATCACCTCTCAAAGGAATAATGTCGTTGTCTAAGTCAGCATTGATAGAGATTCTCTTATTAATAACAGATGTTTTAAGTTTTGGCTTAGCCTTAGAAGTTTCTATAGTTGCGGTAAGTTTCAACTTCACACCTGTTAACTGTAGTCCACCAGATTGCCAGAAGTAATTAAGTGGTAGTTTAACAGTTAATGCACCAGCATTATTCTCAGATGCTCCACTAGTAACAGATACCATAGAAGAATCTATGTACAAGATATCTCCTTCTATTACAACTTCTCCACCTGAACCGCCATATCTTATTGTATTTGACCCTACAGTATATACTTCTAGAACATAATCTTCTGGACTAAATGGAGCAAATTGCTGCTGACCATAATCTAATTGTGCAGCAATACTAACTGTATTATCAACACCATCAATAGTTACACTTTCAATAAACTGTTTTCTAGAATAGTAAGTAATACCGCTATCGTCATCACTCTTAATTGTTGCAGCAATTTTTGAATTTGGTAAAGGAACTACAAGTGTTGCCTTACCAGAATTTTCAATTTTAGCTCTAACACGTGTCACCGTATTGGATGAAAATCCCTTACATAAACGTTGCTTTAAGTATATACGAGCAGGTTTATCTGTTGCTGGATCGCATACTTTAGCAACTTCGTACTTATAAGTGCTACCATCTATAGTAACTTGAATAAGATCATCTTCAGTCAAATCAGTAGATGGTCTTGCACCATAATTTGTTGCCTGAATATAATCACAATCTGCCTTACCAGACCACTGCAAATTATTAGTAATTGTATAAAGATCTGTAGAATCAGAATCTGAGAATTGAATATCACCAGTTAACTTCTTATTACTTTGACTTCCGTGTGTCATACCAATGGAACGGACATCCTCTATACCATAAGTCTGAATTACATCCTTGAATAATACAGCTTTCACATAAGCATCTGGATCACTAGCACTATGAGTTCCACTATCTGTAACTTGACATATAGGAGGTACATCAAATCTATCAAGAATCTGTCTGTATCCTAGATCAGTAAACCTTACCTTTTGAATATAATTTGTTTGTCCATTTATACCATTTGTAGGTGAAGAAGTACAAGTAATATAGTTACTTTGATATGGTCTATTACCAATCTTTAAAGATATATCTTGTGCACTGGCAGAATAATTTTGCCCACCATAAGGAACAGTAAAGTGACTAATACGTCCATTTACTGCTATAACAGCTGTCTTCGCACTATCATCTGCATCATATATTTCTTCTCCTTCAACAAAAGAACCAATTACTTTGGATAAAGTAAGATTTGTTCCATACGATAAGGTAGCAATTGATGGATCATTATTACCCACAGAAAGACCACCTTCTACAACACCAGTACTACCACTAATAGAACCAATGACGTTAGCTCCTGTATCGAAAGAATGATTTCCAACTAATTTAATTCTTGTGAATAAAATTGGGTTTGTGTATGACAAATCAAATGTACAATCTTGATTGGAGGCATTAGAAAGTACATTCTTTGTCTTATCAAATCCATTAGGCTTATTCTTAAATTTAAAATCTCTTCCAATTGCACGACCAATGATAGGTGACATTGGCATTGTGTAATCAATAATAACACCATATACTATACTACCATTATTGGTTGCATATAACATACAAGTATTTGTATTTTTCGGAGTACCACCAATCGCTACATCTGCTTCACAAGGGCCTTGTGCTTGTTGTGCTATATGAATATTAGTAAGAGTCTTAATCGGACCTCTAAGAATCAATTCTTGAACAACGTGATTACCAGTGGTCATACCACTATCTTCTGCCCAAGCTGATGTTCCTTTAACATCATCATTATATACTACATTTGTACGACCAGCAATTACCTTTACTGCTGAATGATTGGCTCCATCCCAGACATACATTGTCTTTGGAGTACCATCTTTCAAGTCTGTGAATACTACATCGGTAATACTACCAAAAGGTTCTGCTGTAATTGGTACACCACTAGTAGTACTAGTACCTTGGTATACCCAAATACTCATTATAGAATCTTCATTAGCGTAGGTTTCTCCTCTTAATGTATTCGATGAAAATACTACTGAAGCACCAGTCGCATTTCCAGAACTAAGGGGCCTTTCTGTTTCAAAATATTCTCCATTTACTATATTTTGACCATCAGGATTAGTTCCAAAATGGGAATCAATAAACTTACGATATAAATCTAACTTTTTGAATGGAGTAGCTTCACCATCAGGAGTAGAACTAATAGGAACACTACCTTTTACAGAACGAAGAGGAATACGAGATAAAGGAGATCCGTATATTCTTGTATTTTGTCTATCTTGTGTTGCTTTGGCTTTATCTAAATCTATGTACTTAGGATCTGTATTCTCTACCTCATAACCACGAATATATGCTTTACCTGGACCAACATTCAATACTAACTTATCAGCAGCCTCATCAGTAGTATGACCATTAACTGTACCGTCAGGACCAACATTATAGAATCCTGAACCATTCTTATTGTAATATTCCTTAATATCTGATGTAAATGGCTTGACAACATAGTCTCCAGATTCATCATATGTTCTACGTGCTAATATTTCTTCTATCTGGCTAGGTGCAGTTTGCTTAATCTGTCTCTGTATCCTACCTTGTTGAAGATATAGTAACTGTACAAAATTCTTATTTGAAGGAGAATCAACATCAAATTTCTCTAGATGAAGAGTAATCTTTAATCTATGTGCACCTGGTGCAGAGAAATTAGAATATCCCTGTGCATTATCCTTAAGAGATACATCATCTTCAGGAGTAATGATTGTTTCTGTAATAGTCCAACCAACTTTATATGAAGTATCAGTAGCATACTTTGCTAAAATCAATGTCTGGGCATCGTTCTGAACGAAATGACCATTGATAAAGTAAATACCTCTTTGAACGTTTACAGCAGATCCATAACCCATTGCAGGGCTACTTGAAGGTTTAATACCATCAGAACCTACAACTAAAGTAGGATTATCGTCTGTAGTCTCATTTTCTAACTTAAGTGACTCCCCTTGACGGAATCTACTATCCGAATTATCAGAACCTGAACTGATATACTTAACGAAAATGGTGTCAGAATCCAGAGTCGTTTCGTAGGAATAGTTATCAATATATGCCTTAACACCAGAAGTCTGGCCGACCATAACCTTGCCAACCAACTGAGAAATGTTGTATTTAACGAAGTTAATTTCACCATCAACATTCTGAGCAATTTGAGAGACGCTACTTAACTTAACATATTCATAGGTATCCGAATAAGATACTTCACCAGGGATCACCATCTGACCCTGCTTAAACATACTATTACCAACTGATTCAAGTTGCCCTTGCAACATTGATTGTAGTTGAGTTAATTCTCTTGCTTGGATAGAATATCCTGGACGGAATAGAATCCTATAGAAATTCTTCCCCGCATCAAAGTCGTCGAAATACGGGGTTCTATTCAGGTTAGTATTTTGTGGCATCTCTTAAGACTCTTTAATTAGAACTCGACTACGAGCTTGATATCTTCAATCTGGTCAGAAGCACGAGAGATAGCACGACGGTTCTCAATGTAAATGATATCGCCTGAGTTTTTCGCAATCTCTGCATTAGAAGCACCGCTTGCGAAAACTACACCGCCATCTGTCTGTCCACCAGGTGTATTATATGAACTATTTACCGTAGCAGTAGAAAGTGATCCTGCACCAGAAACAACATCAGCTGTGTTGGTAAATGGGTAAACAACGCCATTATGTGTATGACGATCAGGAGACTGGAAGTATTTAAGGATGTTGTATGTTACACCATCAACAGTTCCCTTCCAAGAAACAACTGTACCCTTAGCAGTTACAGATGAACCACCAGAAGTATATGTCTGTGAAATCTCTTCATCAACGAAGAAATCACCAGAAGGACTCTGAACCTTCAATGCAGGAGTTGCACTTAGGTTATCAGCAGTTGCAAAGTCTGTAGTACCGAAGTTGTATGGGTCACGAAGTAGACCAATACGACGGAAGTCATTATCTGTTGGGAAGTCACCTTCTCCTTCATCATAGGTCAAACGAGTGTTGACCATAACTCTTTTACCACCCAATTCTTCTACAGGGTCAGCACCGTGTCCACCTTGAGGAGGAATGATAACTTCTACAGCACCACCAGTTGCGTCACTGTTAGCGTCAATATCAGATCCAGTTGTTAATCCACTATCACTATAAACATCTCCAAAGTTGATAGATGCATATGTGTATCCAGTACCAGCAGCCTGTAGACTTGCCTCAACAATAGAACCAGAATCAACTACAAGTTTAGCGATTCCAGCAGAACCATCACCCTTGATTGGAGTGTAGTAAGTACCAGCATCATAGTTAGAACCTGAATCGGTAATAAGAATAGTATCTATAGCACCGTTAACAGCAGCAGAAGTAACAGCAGTTTCTTCAATAATTGGAAGGAAGTCAGTTGACAAGAACTTCAATACACTGTCAGTAGGGATAGTATACATATACTTCCATACATATGGACGCTTACCATCAGTTCTGAATCCTGGGTTACCAGCATCTTCTGGTTCGATAAAGATACCAGAGATAGACTGAACCTTAGTAGGTTCTGTAACTGATACTACACCGTTAGGATCTGTAGGAGTTTGACCGTTATATAAACACTTAAAGACCTCATAGTTGCTGTTCATCACATAGAATGTGGAAGCAAATAATGAGGTGGCACCAGTAGCAGCAGTCTTAGCACTAGAATAATCGGGCTTGTACATATCGTACACTGTGTTAGCACCGAAGTTATAACGCTTAACCACGAATGTTAAATCATCTTTCTTAACCCTTTTAAGAGAGATCATATCATCATAGATCTCGAACTTCTCTTCTTGAGAGTCAAAAGGTGATGTAGGAACGTTCTCGGATCCAGTCCTCCACACACCAGCTTTACCAGTAGCACCACTTGAATTACCAGTGACAGTAGTACCAGCAACGAAATTAGAGTTCTGACCTAGTGTACCATTTACACCAGATAGTAGGACAGAATTTGGAAATACTTTTTCTACAGTTCCATATACTGAAGCACCACCAGGATATGAAGTACCTTGATATACAACCTCACCTACTTGAAAGGTGTTGTTAATTGCATACAGTTCAAGATATGCTTTCCATTCTTGTGGTCTACCAATAAAGAAGTAGAGTCGTGTACGTTGTGTACCTGCCTCAGCTGCTGCTTCTTCAGCAGGAGTAGAGGTTGTGGGTTCAGATAATGCCTCGACGAACTGTTGGGCATTATGTATCCTGAACAGATCAGTGATAATAGCAGACATTGTTTTCTAAAAGGGTTTCTGAGACTGGATCCGAAAGTTATTTATATTTATAGATCTAAATCTGCGGTGATTATATAGTCACCTGCGACATAGGAGTCAGTATTGGCATCATTGAACCACATTAAACGGACACCATACTGTTCTGATGTCATATTCGTGGAGTCAGCCATATAGATACGGATTATCGTATTAGCAGTTTGAGCATTCGATACGAGGTTGTGTGTTGTTGTATCCCAATCATCAAACTTAGGAGTCTGATTCCAGTTTACAACTGACCCAATATCAATGAATGTATTTCCACCATCAACACTGTAACTCAGCATCAATGTGTGTGCTCCAGTAGTAGGTGCATTACCACCATTACTACCATTACCACGAATAGCACTAAATGTTACCGTATTGTATGTAGTCAAGTCAGTAGGAGCAAATGTTGCGGATCTAGCTCCACTTGCACCTGAGAATAAGAGATAATTTATGTTGGAAGCAAAACCTCCTGTGCCTGTGCCTGTACCACCTGCAACGACTGATGCCCCTACATTGGTAGTACCGAAATCATAAGCACTAAATCCTTTTTCGACTACACCTATTGGATTGACACGTGTACACCCAACAAAACGATCGGCAAATGCTTGTGTATACGTAATCTTCTCTCTCTTATCTTGATCACTGGCACTTCCAATAATTAAACTACCTCCACTAGCAGGGAATCCAGCAGTAGATGTAACAAGTAATGTATCTGTACCATTTGGATTATCCAAAGCAGGATACTTCAAAGTTGTACCAAAATGTATTTTTGATCCTTGCATAAAGTTGAAGTCATTGGTATCACCAGGAGCTACAACTTTAGAACCAGCAATTTCAGCATTTTCAAAATCACCAACGGCAAGGGTAGGATAGAAATCAGAGAAGAATCCGATAGTCATATCACCCATAACGTAGTTAATAGTATTTCCTTTACCATCCACATAAGAACCAGTGTTATTAGTGCTACTTTGAGGTTGGATTTCAAACTTAAAGCTTTCTAGGTACTCTAGATGAGGACCAAGAAGGCCAGGACTGAATGTATCCTTACCAATCAATGAAGTACCTAAATTACCAGCTTGTCTTTCGAGACAACCTGACTGAGCACTAATCTTAGTTTCTGTCTTCTTATATTTCGATAAAGCAACTGACACACCTTGTACACCACCAGTACACTGAGTTTGTGTAAGTTTAGTTCCTTTATGCTCACACTTAAGATCTTCTGGTCCTAATTCAAATAGAATTTGTGGTTGACGTTTTGTAGTAAGATCACTTAAAGGAAGGATCTTTCTAATGATAACTCTAGGATCAGAAGTCCTATTAATCAGATATGAAGGACTACCAGCATTACCAAATACCAATGTGGTACCAAGAGGTAGCATTGATCTCCATTGAGGAGCAGAACCACCTTTGAAGATAGTGTCAATATATGATCTAAGACCACAACGAAGATCTATCTCTCTGTTAATACCGAAAGTAGTAAGGTTCTTAATATTAATAGGATCCTTACGAATAACGAAATATCCTCTAGTGAATAAAACTTGAGGTGGTACTTTATATCCTGATCCTGATGAAATGATTTCAATATCAGTTACTTCACCTCTAGTGACGATAGCATTTGCACGTGCACCACCACCTGTAGGTGATCCAATAGCAACACCATTTTCATCAAGTAAAGAAGCACTACGGAAAACTAATACTGGTGGTTCACGATAATTCTTGGAAATTTGATCTTCTAAATCATCTGAGTATATTGATGAAGTATAATCATATTCTTGTGATATGTTGTTAGCACTTGCATTAGCAGGTACAAATGCTCCACCAAGACGATCTTCACCTTTATTCAATACGTTATCATTTCTCCAGTTAAACTGATTGGTGAAGTAAGTACTATTATCTCTCTTAGAAACAACAAGACTATTAACACCACCTGGTTTTAGATATTGAAGACCAATAGATTCAGTACCAACAGTACCATCAATATAAACTTTTTCGCCTGGACGGAAATTAGCCTCTACTGGATCAGTGTAAGGATTACCATCTAGGTAGTTACTATACAATTCTATAGTCTTTCTAGCAGGAACGTAGTTCTTGACTGTAGCCTGCCATACTATAGCAGAACTAGTATTATTTTGATCAGCATACTGAACTAGAATATCACCTGGTAGATATTCTTGATTTAATTGTCTACTAGAAACAAGTGTATGGTATCTCAATTCTGCGTCAATACGAGCAACAGCTTGTCCACCATCACCTTCAATCTGTCCAGAATAAGGACCAACGTTAACTACAACTTCATATTCATAAGATCTGAAGAACGATCCAACGGTAGTATCACTGTCATAACCAGAGGTTACAAGTGCTTCTCTAGCAGCACGTATGATTGAACGTGTATCTGCCTCACCGTCAATCTGAATAAGATCTCCTGGTTTCAAATTAGATTCTAATCTATCTTGTCTATTAAATAATCTTTCTCTAAGATCAACGTTAACTAGTTCTTCTACTGCTGTAACATTAGCATCAAGTAAAGAAGCACTAGCTCCTCTATCTCTTGTGATGCTTATAGTACCACCTTCCCAGTTAACTTTCTGTGCTGTAACACCTTCGACGAATACAAGGTTTCTAGAACCAGGTTCCCAGTTCTGCTTATAAATTCTACCTCTAGCATACGAATACTCATAGGTATGCGTATCAGAATTAGCATCAGTTGATACCCAACAATCAGCACCTTCAACAGGAATAATAACTTGTGTATCCAAAGTTAACTTAAAGAACTTCTTAAATGTGCCAGGTGGCTCAATATTATATCCTAAGAGAATACGTTCTGGATCTAAACCAAAGTAGTACAGAATGAAGCAAGCAGATCCTGTTGAAGGAGGTTCGTTGAAGATTACATAGTTATCTTCTATCCTATACGCTACTTTATTTTGCTGAATAACACCGTTCAATATAATTACAATATTCTGATTTCTTTCTGCATAGAAAGGAACACCACTACGTTCTAATTCAAATATAGTTTGAGCACTATTAAACTGAGGTTCAATAGAATCTAACTTGTAGTACTTACCGTGCTTATATCCAAAGAATTTCTGTTGAATACCTGGAGCAATAACATCAGCACTAGTAGCAGTAACAGTAGTTAAAGTAGCTTCACTTTGAACATCTTCACCAGCAACAAATTCCTTCTCAGTCATTTCTACCTGAATCTTATTAGGATTAGGGAAGTCCTGAGTTATCGTCATTAGATAGTTGTTGTTATTATAAGCAGTCTCCTTAATAGTTGTAGTAACTATACTAAACAACGTATTGATAGCGGATTCAACTTGAGCACACTGAGGAAGTGAATCAACAGTAATAGTAAGATCTCTATTAGCAGTTAAAGTACTATGAACAATAGGCCATCTTTCTGGAATAGTTCTTGCTACATTGGCTTCAAATGTAGTTGGAGCTTGTACTGCATCCTCGATTAAAGTAACAAATGTATTAACAGCAGATTCTACAGCAGCACATTCATTAGATTCCTTAGTGATAGAAGGATCTTTAACTTGTATCAAACCGTGAGATCCAATTATATTAACATTATTACTACGTATTACATTTGCAAGAATAATCTTCAAATGTCCCATTACATTTAAGACTTCTGGTATTTGGTGTTGAATATGCTCTAAATATCCACTTCTATCAATGAATAAATCAGCAGCATCCCATACCCTGTTATTACCACCATACTTAAGGTTCCATACAATAGCCTTGAGAATGTCTTTAACGTCATCAACACAATCACCAAGTGCATCGTGTGAAGAAGCACGAGGATAGGTATGGACAGTTTCGTGATTGTCCATTGAACAAGTCAATGAAAGAGCATCACGGAAGAACTTAAATCCAGTTCCTCTAGACAATCTATGCTCTCCAATATCCATTATCAAATCACCTGTAATAGGATCATATCTACCTACAGTTGGTTCGTATGCTAATGGAAGTGATTTACCTACAAATAATGTAATTGTACCAGCACCATCGTCTACTGATTGTAGACTTAATGTTCTACCATATGCAGGATCAGTAGGTCTAGGATAAGAATGAGGAGTCTCATTCGCATCCATCTGACATCTCATCACAATAGCATTAGGATCTATTGTGATAGTATTAGAAGTAGTTAAACTATGTCCAGAACCAATTGTAAGAACAAGAATACCAGTGTCAGGTGCAAATGTTGCATTAGTTGGAGTAAACTTAGCACCTGTATTAGCAGTAATTGAATTAGTTAATGCTCTATCAAATGTATGCTGATAATCACCACCTGTCAGAATTACTGCTCTCTTAACACTATTTGGTAATGAACCTTGATATACGTGAGTAGTAACGTTACTTGAAGGTACTGTAGTATTAACTTGTACTTGGAATGTATCACTTGTCTTATTCATTACCTTCAACCAAGAACCAGATGCAGGATCTTTCTTGTGCTCAATACCATCAGTCATAGCCTGATTTGCTACGAAACTATGTGCTGTGGTGTTAGTAGAAGGAATAATATCTAATACAGTAACATCGAATGTTTGTCCTGAAGCATTAGAAATTTCTAACCACTTATTACTTGGGTAATCCGTGTACCTAGGATATGAGTGTTGTGTCTGATTCGTGTCTTCTGTACAAGTAAATGTAAGTGCACCATCTTTGAATCTAATCCAATCACCATCAGATAAGTTGTGTGTAACACCAACATCTACTGTTAGTACACCTGTACTACCATCATATGAAGTACCAGTACCAGCAGTAAAGGAATCAGTTATCGCTCTAGGATATGCGTGATCATCAGCCTGTCCATTTTCATCACAACGGAATATAACAGCACCATCAGCAAATTGTACATAATCTCCATTATCAAACCCGTGACTGGTGATAGTGACTTCCATAATACCCGTTGATGGGGTATAAGTTGCATTAGTTGGTGTCTGACCTACCTGAGGTGAGAATAGATGAGGAGTTGTATTTGAAGATTTACCAACATTTGTTACAATAACACCATCTTGCTTAATAATACCATTTACTAAAGCAGAAACAAATGTATGAACAGTCTCGTTAGTAGATGGTAAAGTCTCTAAACATTGTATATCAAAAGTATTAGGTGTAACATTTGATACAGGTATCCACTTATCACTAATAGGATCTGTTGCTCTAGGGTATGCGTGATTGGTTAAGTTACCATCTTCAGCACAAGTAAAGGTTAATGATCCATCTACAATCTTAATCTTATCTCCAGTTGCTAGACCGTGACCTTGAGATGTAATACACAAAGGACCAGCACCTTGGAATGTATGAGGAACATTATGACTAATAACACCTTGTCCACCATTAACATTAACAGTTACACTAGTATCATCTACTTTAAGTATTGGTAAAAATACATCATAAGCATAATCAGCACCATTAGTTGTAGCAGCACCTGTTGCTCTTGGATATGTCTTAGTTTGAGTTACGCCATTAAACTCGCAACTGAATGATAATGAGTTGGCAGCGATCTTAATACTATCGTAAGTAGTGAGATTATGACCAGCACCTAAAGTTATTTGCATATCACCAGATGCAGGACTATATGCAGCATCTGATGGTGTAAATTGGAGAGTAGGTACTGTTAGAGTTACTATTCCAGTATCAGGAGCATATGCAGCATTAGTAGCAGTAAGAGGTGTACCTTCATACTTGATATAAGCAGCATCATCATAATATGGATCAGCTATAGTACCAACACCAACTTCTATTGGTGCAGATGATCCTTGGAATGTATGAGTATAATTACCACCACTAATTACTGCACCAGCAGTAGCCTCAACGAATGTATGAGCAGAATTAACACTAATAGCACCTTGACCACCATTAACGTTAAGTGTAATAGTAGTTCCAGTGGTTGCTGTAATTTCTAATGGGGTATCGTAAGCATAGTCAGAACCATTAGATGTCGCTGCTCCAGTTGCTCTTGGATATGTACTTTGACTAGTGGCTGATGCTATACCAACGTTACAAGAAACTGTAGTTCCTGTTACAGCAATAATTCCAATTGGAGTATTGTATACAGGGTCAGTTGTTCTTGGATATGGATGATCAGTAGCGTGATTATCTGCATCACAAGTAAAGGTTACCTTACCAGCACCAATAGTTATAGTATTTGATGCTCTCTTAATAGCACCTGGTGCACTACTTACAAATGTATGTACATCTGTATTTGTGGAAGGGATTGTATCTAATACTTGGATATCAAATGTATCTGTCTGAACATTAGAAATTGCAACCCACTTATTGCTAATAGGATCAGTAGCACGAGGATATGCAGTTGTTACATTACCACTTACAACACCAACATTACAAGTAATAGTACCACCAGCTTGATCTACAGCATCAATTGCAATAGCAGTATTGTATGCAGGGTCGGTTGCACGAGGATATGTCTTAGTCTTGACGTTACCGTCAGCAGTACAAGTAAATGATAACTTATCAGCACCAATAGTTACTGTGTCGCTAGTTGTAAAACTATGTGCTCCAATGGTCATTACACAAAGACCAGTATTAGGATCATATGTGGCAGATGTTACATCTTTCTGGACACTACCAGCAGTAATTGTAATAGCATTAGTTGATGTTCCACCAACCCACGTATGTGCTGAACCTACACCATATTGACATTTAAATGTAACTGCACCATCATCAAGATAAACTAGATCACCATTAGAGAAGGTATGACCAGTAACCTCCAAGGTCATAATACCTGTAGTTGGATTGTAAGTAGTGCCTGATCCTGCTTGATGTGAAGTAGCAGCAGCTAATCCAGTAGTAGACCCAACAGTTAATTCTAATAAACCTGTTACTGGATTATAATCAGCGTCAGTTATATCTTTTTGAACACCATCAATTGTAACTGCATTTGTTACTGTACCACCGCTATAAATGTGAGTTCCAACAGCAGCAGGACACTCAAACTTTAATGAATCAGTAGCAAGTTTAATACTTGTACCTGTAGATAAATTATGAGAACCAATAGTTAGTACCATATCACCCAATGCAGGGTCATATGTAGCATTTGATACATCATAATTTACAATAGGTGATGCACCTACATCAATAGTAAATGTTCCACCTGACTGGTCTACAGATTTAATTTGAACTGTTTCACCACTAATAGGATCGGATGGACGTGGGTAGGTTTTATTACCAGAACCCATTGTACAACTGAATATTAATGAATTGTCTGGGATTCTAACAAATTGACCAGTAGTATAAGAATGAGCTCCAATATTCAATTCAAGAATACCTGTTGCTGGTGTGTAAGTAGCATCACTAACAGTTTGTAATGTACCAGTAGCCATTCTTGCTACTGCTTCTTCAGCAACGAAAGTCTTGTTATCTGATATTAGTTTTGCAGCATCAATAAAGGTATTTGCTACAGGATTGTCAATATTATAAGGATCAGCATATACACCAATTGAATTTTGTGTTGATTCTACGAATGTATGTGTATAGTCACCACCAGAAATAATAGCATCATTAGCAGCACCAATGAATCTGTGAGTGTAACCTCCACCACTAATTACTGCTCCAGGAAGTGATCCGAGATAGGTATGTGGTGTTACATTAGTAGAAGGAGCTGTATTCAATACGTTAATGGTAATAGTACCAGCACTTTGATCAGAGCCCTTGATATTAATTGCAGTATCGTGGAATGGATCTTTCTTCTTACTGATACCATCAGCAACTGCTGAAACAAATACGTGAGTATTAGTATTTGTGGAAGGAATTGCATCTAAAACAGTAACTTCAAATACTGTAGGATCAGCCTGAGTATTAGAAACCTTTAACCATCTATCGTGTGGATAATCCGTTTCTCTAGGATATGTTTTTGTCTGACCACCAGATGCAGCACCAACATTAACTGTAATAGTACCAGCACCTTGATCTACAGCATCAATATCAATTGCTGTATTGTAAGCAGGATCTCCAATACGAGGATATGTGTGAGTAGTAGCATTATTATCTGCATCACAAGTAAATGCTATAGCGTTTGCAGCAATTAATACAGTATCACTGGTTGATAGAGAATGAGTTCCAATTGTAAGAACCATCTCTCCATTAGCAGAATTATAATTTGCAGCAATGACATTGTAGTTAGTTCCACCAGAAGAAAGAGCATCAATAGAAGTTCCACCAACATATGTGTGGTTTGTAGTACCATAATCACAACTAAGTGATAATGAACCATCAGCAAATTTAATCCAGTCACCATCTACTAATCCGTGGTTACCAGTTGTGGTAACACTCATAACACCTGTCGTTGGATTGTATGCGGTGCCAGTAGTTGCAGTTAATGGAATTGTATCTGGTCTAGGATATGAATACTCTCCACTACCCTCTGTACAACTAAATCTTATAGAATTATCTAATAACTTAATACTTTCATTTGTGTTTAAACTATGAGTACCAATAGTTAAAACCATATCACCCGTTTGAGGGTCATATTGAGCATTACTAACGTTATGACTTACTAAAGGAGAAGAACCAACTTGAAGTGTAATCTTACCCTTTTCTAACTCAATAGCATTAGGTACTGAACTTACATACGTGTGTACATCAGTGTTAGAAGAAGGAATTGTATCTAATACTGATATATCAAATGTGTTATCAGTTACATTTGAAATTGGCATAAACTTGCCACTGATAGCATCAGTAGAACGTGGATATGCAGAACCAGGAGAACTTACACCAACATCAACTGTAATAGTTGTGCTACCTACTGCTTTAATTCCAATTGCTTTGTTGTATACAGGGTCAGTAGAACGTGGATAAGAGTGATCAGAACCAAAGTTATCCAAATCACATTGGAAAGTTAAAGATCCAGCAGCAATAGTAATTGTATCTACAAGTGTAAGATTATGGCCAGCACCAATAGTCAATATTAAATCACCAGTGCTAGGAGTATACTGAGCATTGGTGACATTCATTTGAGAACCACCTGTGACAGTTATAGCATTGGTTGCAGTACCACCAACATAGTTGTGAACTCCAGCACCATAGGTACAACTAAATGTTATTCCACCATCAGCAATTTTAACTTTATCTCCATTCTCAAATCCGTGATCTGGAACGGTAACAGTCATAATACCTGTAGTACCACTATAAACTGCACCAGTAGCAGTATGGAAAGTAGATCCAGTACTTACGATATTAACAGCAGTGTCATAGTAAGGATCGGTTGTTCTAGGATATGTCTTGACTGTAGCCTGATCATCCATCTCACAACTGAATGATAGTGAGTTAGGAGCAATCTTAACGGCAGTATTTGGTTTAAGATTATGAGATCCAATAGTTAGTTCTAATAAACCTGTAGCAGGATCATAGGAACCAGCAGTAGGAGTATGAGTAATATTGGTTGTAGCACCTACATTAACAGTAACATCATCACCTGTTACATCTGTAATCGCTAAAGTTGACCTGTAAGCAGGATCACCTTGTCTTGGATAAGTCTTATCCCCAGTTCCCATTGTGCAACTGAATTTTAGTGCATTATCAGCAATGGTTATGAAATCTTCTGTAGTAAGCTCGTGATTTGGTATAGTTAGTACAAATGTACCATTAGAAGGAGTATATACTGCATTAGAAGGTGTTAATTTAAAATCAGATGCAGCTGCTCTCTGGAAGTCGTATAGATTGTCTATACCAAACTTATTACGTACCGCAAGGATAGTCATATCCTTAAGATACTTCATAGCCCATAAAGTTGCTTCTACTTCTCCCTCAATATGCTTAATATCGGAATTAGGATCTGAAGGATCTAGTAGATACTCTTTAGCAGCATCAAATGTATTACTATTACCACCTTGGATAAGGTCATCTGACATTGCCCTAAGAACAGACTTAAGGTCAACAATACACTGATTTCTACCTAGACCAGGATATTGGAAATATTCAGGTTTAAATTTACTAGTATCATCCAATATACCAACTGATTCTTCTGCTAGTACAGAAGCATTGTCTTTAATGATATTAGCAGCATCTAGGTACTTGTTACCTCGGAAATATCTCTTAGCAACAATTTCACCTCTTGCTCCAGAAGTTTGGCCAACAACAAAGTCATTTACCAACCAATTAGTTGCATCACCAATATCTAATTCTACAATCTTACCAACTTGTCTTGGTGCTTCACTAAAGGTAATCTTACTAGTACCAATACCACCTGGTGTTAATGTAAACGCTACATCTGGTTCCTGAATAACACCATCTAAAGAAACGTATAAATGATCATTTTCTGCAATAGTAATACCAAGATCAAATTCTTTAGTAGTACCATCAAACTGAGAAGTAATATTAGTCGCTTCTAGCATCCATTCAGCATTATTAGTATCATCCTGGAATTTCATCGACTTTCCATAGAAAGTCACACCAGGAACAGCAATACCAGTACGAGCATCAATATATGGTCCTAATGGAGGTGAAGCAAATGTTATTGTTGATCCACTAATTGTATAAGCAGTATCAGGATCCTGTAAAACACCATCTAAAGTAACAATTAATTGTCTTGCATTATATGGAGATAGTACTTCGTTTATATCTTTCTTGAATAATGTAAATTGAGTCGTACCAGTGATTGTACCATCAGCCTGAATAGCACCATCAAATTCTGGTGATAGATCTAAGTCAAATACTTCAATTTCAACGTTATTTTGTTCACTATAGTTAATAGTTCCCTTACCACGTTGTTTCGACATAGAATCGACTCTAACGTGGGATTGAGTAATCTTTCTCGACTTATGAGAACAAGTAACACCCAAAACGCCTGGTTCTAGAATACTAAGGACAGCACCAAAGCCATTATCCTTAATACCCGATTGTGGAGTGTCAATAGTCTTTGGTTGCTTCGCATCACCATCAGACTCGATTAAGACCTCTCCAAAGAGGTTAAATCCAGCAGGATGGGTAAAACGCTTAACAAAGTCTCTCCAGTCGTTAATAGAGATTGTAGACTTAACTACGTAAGAATAATCTTGATAATAGACTCCATCTTGGACTTTTTGCGAAACAGCACTTAATTTACTTCTATCACTTGAATATGAACCAACTGAAGTACTTGTAGGACCAATTTCGGGAACAATGTCTGCTACAAAGATTTTTTGAATACTTGCATAACTACGAAGTGTTTCACCGTAGATTTGATACCTAGAATCAAAGTTTCCGTAAATACCCTTCAAACGAAGAATATTAATACCGTCAACCCAAAAATCGACTCTACCAGAAGCAATTACGTCTCCACCTAGGTTTCTTTGCGTAATTAGCTCTCCATTCAAGAATGCCTTATCTGGCATATTGTTTAGAGTCATTACAATGGGTGGATTGACTTGTGGAGTCAATGTTGGATCATTATTGAAGTCTTTACCCGAAGAAATGATTTCTAGGGTTGCCAACTTACCAATATCGTCTCCGTGAGCAAATAACTTAACATCGGACTCGTAAAGACGTAAAGTTGTTGTATCGGGGTAATCAATACCTTCAACTGTAGGAATAATACGGCCTACACTTCCATCTGGTCTTAATTCAACATTAAACTTAGCATTTGCTCCATTTCCGATATTTTCAAGCAAAACAATGGGTTTTGAGTAATTTAATCCAGTATCATTAACTGTAACAGATACAATTCTACCATCAATGATATTTGGAGTAAAAGCACCTCTAAAACGCTTATTTAAGAAGACACCAGGGACTAAAGGTGGCATTGTATAGTTTTTACCACCACTAATGACTTTAACCCTCTTAATTGCTCCTACAGCGTATAGAGAGTCGGTATAATACTGAACATTGGTAAATCCTTCATTTTGAGGAGTAGTAGTAAGCCTATAAGCAAACTCCATCTCATATCCATAAAATACAGGATGTTTACCTGCAAATGGGTCTTCTACAAGAGTAAAGAACTGCTCTTCACTATCAACCTTATCAGCTACCTCTCCATAGTAAATTTTAGGAGGAATATCTAGTACAGGTGTACTATTCCAAGTAGATCCATCTATAGGTATACCATATCCTAATTGGAATGTAGTAAACGATCCGTTAGCACCTGGTTTAGTATCTGATTCAAAAGCCTGTAGTAAATCTGTAGTTTTATAGACATTCTCATAGAATTTAAGATTTCTATTGAGTAAAGAGGTATCACTAGTGTCAAATAGGTAACGATATGTTCTTTGAATATCTAATGTAATATTTTTATTCCATTCTGTCTCTCCATCCTTTCTAAACCTAAATTTCAAAGAAGTATCTGGAGCACTTGCTATAGAAACCTGTTTAGCAGGAGTACTACCATCTAAAAATGTAGATGATGTAGTAATTACTGTATCACCTTCATTTTGATAATAAACAGTAAGGTCTTGAGTCTCAGAATTGTAAGAATCTACAAATGCAGTATTTCCACCAAAGGATATACTAGCATCTTTTTCAAATCTATAAACATTAGATACTAACGTTACAGATACACCTTCTATATGATCTTCTGCTTCAGATCCATTGACACCACGTACTACAGTTAATTCGTTACCTGAAACACTATCAATTTTACAGAACTCATCAGTAATCTGAACTATATCACCTGATGAAAAACCAGCTGCACTAGTAGTTAATATGACAGTATCATCTTTGGCACAACCAGCAGCATCAACAAAGAATGAACACTCCTGACTATTAACGTTACCACCTAGTAAACTAGATTGTATAGTTAAGATATCTCCGTAACCATACCCATCACCTTTATTTGCTATAATAAATGACTCTACGTGGCCACCAGAATTTGTAGTAAGGGTAACTGTTGCACCTTGACCAGTACCAGAAGCATTGGTAAGGGTAAGTCCAGCAAAAGTAGTTGATGGAGTAAATCCACTACCAGAATTAACTAAGGTTAATCTAGCTATCCCAGATCCATTGATATCAGTGACTTTTGTGGGTGCGTTTAATTTAATTGTATTGTATTTCTTAGTTTCTACATAATACTTCTGTGTAGAAATACTAGAGTCAGGTTGAACAGTAACAATAACATCATCACCAACTGCTAAACCGTGTCTCTTAGTAGCAGTTCTGAGAACAGCAATATTATCTTCTACATCAAGTAATGTAAAGTTTTTAGATAGAGCTCTAACATTTACAATAGTTGCTGAATCTTCACCAATAGCACAACCATTACCATTAGCAAAGAATCCAAGTTTATTGTAAGATGTACTAGGGATAGTAACAGTATTACCATCTACAACAGTAGTTAATAAATCTGGGTTAGCATTCTGCAATTCTACAATAACAGTATTTTTATCAAATACGTTACGTAAGACCTTACCAATAGCAGCTTCGTGTGATACGCCACCACTATTAACAGCATAAACGATGAAAGATCCAACATCTGCTACAACAGTATCGTCAAAGGTTATATTGTAAATCTCTGTAGTTGATTGAACTGGATCAATTTTATTAAACGTTCCTGTAACATTTTTAACTACAAATTTATTATCTTCTTCGATCTTACCTATAACCGTTCCTGTAGCACCTGTATTATCCTGTGTAAGGACAGTATTATGGTTTAGGTATACATTATCATTACAAGTAAGATAAAGGTTCTTAGGAGTGTTACAGGACAAAGATGCAACTTCCTGACCTTGAATTTGGTCTACAGCAGCAAATAGTCCATCTCCATTATCATTAATGGAATTATCGATGTATAGAACGTCTTCATTCGTAAAATTGTAAGAAGATTGATGAACCTCAACATTTGTAATTGGCCCATACTCAATACCACTAACTCTAGAAGTTAATAGTTCTCCTGTCTTATCATTTGCACTAACAGTCCTTCTACGGACTCCATCTGGTAAAAATGCTTGTCTAGACTTAGGTTTCCAGTTTTCTTCGATAGGAACGTTATAAAATGCCTCACCAATTGTATATGGGAAGGTAGGTGCTTCCGTATCATCAGTAGTCATAAAATATGCATAGACACCATTGGGAAATTCTGGTGTTGTGCAAAAACGTCCATTATTAGCGTCTAGATCACCTAAACGCTCTTCAAATTCATAATCATTAGTAAAACGACCTAATGAGTAAGTTGTTGTGCTTGGTGCATCGGATATTCTACTTGTTTTGAGTTTCCAACTAGATCCCATCCTTTTTACAGTAGGATTGGCAGCAGTAACGTCCTGATAAGCGTTTTCATATCCAAAACTACCATATATGGGATTTCCATCATAAGCCCACCCTAATATTGGAGAATGACTCTTATTTGATAAAGGGTTACCCTGACCATCAACATTATCTACTCTTTGCACCTTTAAAGAAGAAGGAGCAATGATATGGCCATATGCATAACCATAATTAGGGTCATTAGAGTCTTCTACGATACCAGAAGCATTTCCATTGTCAACAGACATCTCTAAGTATCTGTTATACTGCCATCTAGTCAAAACAGCAGTTGCAGATGCCATTCTAGACTTAGGAACCAATGTGACAGTTGTAGAACTGTCCACATAGTCAAAACCACCAGATTGCTTAGTAAATCCAGTAATCTTACCTGTTGTGGCATCTATTTGGCAGGTAAAGAATGCACCACCACCTTTTCCACTAGCATCGTAGATAAAAACGTCTGGTGCCTCTGTATAATCAGAACCAGCATCAATTATTTGTGCTTGAGCATTAACAGAGAGATAAATGTTGGCAATTTCACCTTGCTGGATCAAAACAGTGAATTGACCTCCTGATCCACTAGTAAATGTGACAGATGGAGCACTGGTATACCCAGTTCCAGGATTTGTAACATTAACAGCAGTAATTTCACCTAACCCATTGATTTCAGCAGTTGCAGTTGCATCACCTTCGATATTAACAGTAGGTGGAACACTATAATTCCTTCCTGGGTCAGTAATAGTGATTTTTTCAAGTGCACCGAAATCTAAACCTCTTTCTGACTTATGATTGAGTATAGGAACACCATTAACCAAAACACCAACCTCTTTTGAGGTTGTAATATTCTTAGAACTAGCCTCTATTGGTTTTCTAGGTAAAATCTTAAGATATTCTTGATCTTGAGGTGTTTCAATGTTATCAAATGGACCAATAGCGTAAGATGGGAATCCAGAAGACGCAATATAGTAATTTTCAGCATCTCTATAGATTGCAGAGACATCCGAAAGAAGTTTATCCTTAATATTGTTAGTTCCTACGTTACTTGGGTCTGAACCACTTAATTTTGAGAAATTTTCGTTAATAATCCATTCGTTAGATAATGGTAAGTCATCAGAAAATCCAGATGACCTAAATTCGACCATATTGTTGAAATTAACGTATGGAATACCACCTGATGAGACATCGAAGTAGTTATCTGCTGTTTCATCATATTCTAGACCAGCACTTGCCTCTGGTTCAATACCTTTAGACTTTAATCCAGATACAAGACCGTATATACGGAGATGTACTTCACCAGAAACTCCATTTTCGTTCCAATGACCAACTAAGTTGTTTTTAGTGAAGGCTCTAACTAATTTCTTATGTGTATACTCCTGTTTGTTCTGACTATTAACAGCATCCCTCTCTTTTATGATAAATTGAGTTGCAGTTTTGTTACTATAGGTAATTTCTTCAACTCCTATGATAACTCGACCATCTCTTTCTGGAAAACCAATCGTAGAGAAGACATCTATACGATCTCCAGGTCCAGCATTGCTAGAAAGTTCATTCATTAAGAATGTACGTCTTGCTATAGCAAATTCACCCTCTTTAGAACCAGGTGAGATAGTTAAAGTGTATTGTAAACTACCTTGATAAGGTTCACCGACTATATTGTCGATAATTGCATTAGCAGCAGTTAATTCAGGGTTATATGGATCTGGAGTCTGTACTACAGGGTTACCAACAACCTTTCTAATATCACCAGATATAGCTTCTACAACTAAAAGTTCTTTATTGTTCCATCCAGACTCAGATGCCTTATAAACATTCTCTTTTGGATAGATGATGTCGGGTTTGACACTAAACAGCATCTGGAAGATGAACTCCAGTGACTGTGGTGTACCTTTGACGTTATAAAAGTCCTTTATCCTCTTAACTAAGAGGTTCTTATTCGTTTGATCTCTAAGATAAGGATATGGGAAACCACTAGTATACTGTTCTTCGTAATTCTTGATTAAAGCAGCCAATAGAAGGTTGCTTAGGTTATTAACAACAGCATATTGCTTATGTACAGCAGCTGCAGAGTTAACAAATTTAATATCGTTGTATAAATCGCCAAGTTCTGTCTTTGCACTATAACCACGAATACAATTCTTGAATTGAGTCTGGGTTTTAGACGTATATAAGAAGATTTCCTGATCGATCATTATCATCCCATTACTATTTGGGAATCCATCAGTATTATCTACTGTAATATCAATATTATCAGTACCTAAAGTTATTTCTACTTCTAAACTTGTTGTCTTAACAAGAATCTCAGGTGAGAATGTATCTACATCAAGATATTTCTCAAAATTATTAATTACATCTTGCGGACCTTCACTTATGGACAGAGCCTCATAGTATTTCGACAGAAAATTCGTTACGAGGGGATAATCCTCGACAATGAAATCTGGTAACTGACTTTCAATCAGTGCTGCTAAACTTGGACCCGCCATTTATCAGATTAGTGCTTCTTGGGTGATCAGGAATACGCTAGATTGCAAATCTAAACTTAGATATGCCTCACGATAAGCGTAAATATCTTTATTGGAAGGAGTAACACGAAGTTCGATCCTTTCATCATCATAAGTTCCTTTGATTATATTTAACCGATTCAACATTACCTCTCCTTTCTCATAATCTATTGTTCCTTGCTGTGAATTAAGGATAAATCGGTTTTGAGTGGTAGAATCTATTTTATAAAGGTAAACATTACCTACTTGATCATCGGCCAAGTAAACAACATCAGCAGGATAATCTGCAACAACAAATCCACTACTTTGAACAGCAGGTGCTGTGCATCCACTCTTCACTACATTTTGATAACAGACCTCATATTGAGTAATTGTATTCAATACTGGTGTAAAATCCTTTCTTAATTTAATACTAGTCTCATTGGAAGTGATTGCGTCATCTGTGGCATCAATAATACCAACAATACGACTGTATTTAAACCTACCATTGAATTTTTCTAAATCTGATGTGGATCTATACTTAGTAAGTGAAGATACAACTTCTGCTTTCAATTCTGACTCATTTAAAGTCGTCTTAGACTTATTGTAATATACGTTTGATTGCAATTCAACGTATGTAATCGAAGGATCAACAATTTCAGGTGTAACTGAAACTACAGCATACTTTTTAAGATCAGTAGAAATTAAATTTTTAGTATACTGTGATAATTTAGCAGAGTAAGACGGTTTTATTACGATTTTGACTTTACCGTATTCTGGTGGGCTAGCGTCTTCTCCACCATAACAAACGATGTCAGCAATTGCAGGGAAAATACGACGGATAATGGATTCGTAGTCGTCTGCTGTAACTGCTCTATTTTGTGCGTTAAAAAACTTCGGAGCATTTCTTTTGACAGAATCAATCGACTCAAGAGTTTCTCCTCCAGATGCTGCTGTAGTGGTTACTAATGAAACTGTTGGTGCATAATCACTAGCACCAGTGCTATCTTCCAATACAGCACCGTATGAGAAGACCTTAGCGTTATTTGCAGCATCACCATTAGTTGTAATGTATGATACTTCGATATAATTGTTTGTATCTAATTTTGCACCCAAGATACCATCACCAAAAATGATCTCATAACGTTCATCTTCACCTTCTTGTAAGAAGAATACTTGAGATGTACCGTCATATCCAATAATATTATCTGCTAGGCGATACTCAGCCACACTAGTACTACTAAATGTTGGTCTAATAGTAACTTTGAGAGAACTTGTATCGATTCCTGGATTCTGAAGGATAAACCTTTGGGGAACCCCTGCATTGAATGTAAAAGTTTCGAGAACATAATTTCCTTCCTTTATTTCTACACCACTAAAGTTAGCAATACTCTGAGTATTCAATCCAACAACATAATCTTTAGCAGTAATGAAAGAATATGTGGTACCATTGATTCTAGTGAGAAATTGCGATCCCCTAGGAAGTTTAACAATCTCTGGAATATTTTGCTGAGTACTAAAATCAGCAGCAATATCAATAACTGCTGTTGGAGACACAGATGACTTGGGAAGATACCCTATTTGCTTAGCCAGAGACACCACATTGTCCCTGAGGGTCGCTGATTCGAGGAACGCCTCATTTACTACCATATTGGCGTTAAACGCCGTGTAGTACGTATTATACGCTAATACATCTAATATGGTAGAAAGAGTCGAACCTTCAAAATCGTAATCAGTGAAATCACTATTACTACGCAGGTATTCCTTCAGAGAGGATTTAATCTCTGTAAAGTCTAAATTAGCAACTTGAACGTAAGACATTTATCGGGTTCTTTCTAGAAAGAATTCTACATCACGAACTTGGACATCAGTAGGTATACCAATAATCTCAAACGAAATAGAACATTCAAAACCATTACCATCGTAATCAGGATTTACATCACAACGGAGTAAATTAATTCTCGGTTCATATTTGTTTATTACATATTCAATCTCTTCTTTTAAAAGAGATGCAGTCGCAGCATCAAGAGGTTCAAATAATAAATCTGCAACATTACTACCTAGATCAGGCTTGAAGAATCTTTCTCCCTTCCTGGTCATCACAATATTATATAACGCTCTTTTAACCGCATCTTCATCCGTGGTTATAAGAACGTCTTCTGTAACTGGGTTCATACCCATCGAAATGGATAGATCCTTGAAGTCTACCTTCGTAGGCATCTACAAAATTACTAGTTCGTCACTTTATTTAGCGACTTCGTAAAAGGTATACTTCAAAAACAACTCTTCTCCCTTCTTAATGGGTCTTATAGTACGCATATGATATATCTTACCCCATTCCTCTTCTTCAAATACTTTAATGCAATTAGGAGTCTCGCTATGGTTAACAAACCCACCTAAAGGGGTTCTCATAATATCTTCATCAACCACAACGTGTGATATACCCAGATAAACATCATCAGGTATATCCTCCTTAGCAAATAGGCCCTGTCCAGCGACAGGGCTATCTTTTACGTGTAAACACCTAGGTAATGCCTGATACATCAGTATTTTCTAGGATGAGTAGTAATTTCACCGCCTACAAGTTTTACATTGTAAACTACCTTGGATGTCTTACGGGCAAAATGATAATCTAATCTCTTTTTACCCCAGTACAGACCTACTAACCAGAGAGTGAGGATAAATCCTTCAGCATAACCGATTTCAGTCCACATCTTATAAATCCACTGCATTAACGAAATTCCCCAATTTTACAAAGTTTAGCATCAACAGATTCAGGAGTAGCCTGAACTCTATACACCACATTATCTCTTTTGGAGAGTATTGTCAAGAGTTCTGCTACCTTGTTCCACATATTGCTGTAGTTCATCTCTTCCCTTGACCTCTGTACGGTTTACGTGCCTTATTACGTGAAGTAGCAGAATACTTAGTGTGAGCACCAGAGCCTTGACTGGTCTTTTTAGGGGTCGGTTCAATTTTGTCCTGTGTTTTAGAATAAAGTGCCATTAGTTAGAGCAATCAGTTACAGAGTTGTCACCAGGTGATTGAGATCCTGAACCACCACTTCCTCCAATAGAAGGAATTTTTAAGATGGGGAAAGATCCCAGTCCACCCATTGTAGCAGCAATATCCTTTAATTTCTCAGATGAGCTACCACCTTTACATAATATCACAGTAGGGGCACCTACCGCAACCTTTGATCCGCAAGAGATTGCCGTACCTATCTTAGCAGGAGGAAGTCCAGTTGCACAAATCTTAGGTCCAATCTTCGCCATTACAGCATCTGTTTCCTTATCGCCTGATTTGGGCACCTTTGCAGGTACAGATGGAGACCCTACTCCGCAATCAACAGTAGCACAACCAACTCCAACAGTGCCTGGATGGCACGCAGGGTTCTTTCCACACGGTTTACAGTGTGTAAGACGCACTTGTGTACTCACAAGAGGTGGAATTTTAGTTACTAGGACACTTGTAACGGGTGAAGGGGCATATCCAGCTGGTGGCCAGCATCCGTGACCCGTACAAACACCTGTAGATAGTCCAAAAGCAGACATTATATGTAAATATGCAAGAAAGTATGGTCATTCCGCAAGTGTTGCTTGCCAACTGTCTGTTTGCGGTTCCTTAATAAGTTATTTAGAGTGACACTTCCGTCTTCATTGAGTGTTTTTCCGTCATAAAACGCAATTTCACGTGATTCTTCGTAAATAAAGGAGCTTCCAGTCTCCGCTTGGAGGAAAAGACGGGAATATGCGGTTGCTTGTATGCTTGTAGACGCTTTAAATGACAAATTAACCTGCGTTCCAGTGTAATTTGCAGCATCTTCCATTTGAATTGCCGTTTTTGTGTTCAATTGGTACGTACCAGACGCAACATTACCGCTTACAGTGATAGTATTATTACCTAGATCGACTGATTGGACGGAAATTACCGTATCAAGACCCTCTACAATCATTCCAACCACAATATCATCAAGATCAAAGTCCGTAGTTGCGTAATTATTGAAGCCTGTTACCGTTAATACACTAGTACCATCCGCAGTACAGTTAAAATCAACCGCAGGTATAAGTCTACTAACGCTATTAGTGTCCAAATTACCATTTGCATCCTCTATTACTATACCTCTATAGAGTAGAGAGTAGTCATCAGCAGTATTCATATTGACATTTGTGATGAAAGTACTTCCTATTGTGGTGTCTGCTGCCCCCAACAACTCAACTTCAGGAGAAGAAACGGTAATAATAGGTGACTGAATGTATCCACTACCACCATTTGTGACCTTATAGCCGTAAATACGACCTCCAGTCACTACTGCTTCTGCTGTTGCTTGAACACCACCTTGCAAATCTGGTGCACTTAGGGTAACAGTAGGGGCATTCATATACCCTAAACCTGGATTTAATGCGGTAATGTCACTAATTCCTTGTCCTGCATAGTCATAATTGTTCAATTCAACGTATCCAAAGTCAGGAAAGGTCGCTGCATCGTAGTCAAATATCTTTATACTAGTGTCAGAGGTGTTTACGAACTCTTTTACCTGTGCTATTTTCACGTCATTATATGGATTTCCCTGTCTTTCAACACTTTCTGCCAATAAATCACGGTAAGTTGACCAATTTGAGTTAATTTCTAGGTCAATATTGTAAGTATGGGTCTCTTCTAGTCCAGCATTAGTCCCTAATATGTCATCACAGAACCAACCACCAACAATTGTGATAGGAAATCGTTGTGTTCCCATCTGATGAGGGATATATTCGTAAATATTCCACTTAATTCTTGGCCCAGCAGGAGGTACTGCCCTAAAAGAATGAGTTGACCACTCTTGCATCTTCTCAACATACCAATTAGAAGGTATAATCGTTGGTTGTTGCTCATTCATTGCATCTGTAACCTCTGCCATACCTATTGCCATATCAATAGGATCAGTCATCTCACAATTCCACGTACGCATCTCTCGCCACGCTTCTGCTGTATCCGTTGCTGTCTCTAATGCAGTATCTGTTATTACTACGTCAGTCTCTTCTGCACCATCGATAATATAATTCGTATGTTTTACTAGATCAGCAGGTTCACTTAAACCTTCTGTAAGAGCAGTATAGTTCTCCATACTACCAAAAGGAGATCCACTACCACAACCAGAGGTTGCTGCTTCAAAGAACTTATCCCAATTCGCTTCCATTTTCTCTTGAAGTCCTGTATGCTTCCAGTTCTTTAACTGAATAGGATCTCCATTGTCATCTTCTCCTAACAATGGCACCTTTACATAGACTCCTGTATCAGCATTAATAGGCCACGTGCTTTCTCTAGTACAGGTAACTGTTGTCTTCCCCCAGTTATCCTTTGATGATACATCTCTGAATTCTTTTAACCACCCTTTGCTTTCACAACTAAGAAAACCAAATTGCTCATCCCATCCTGCTGTACCTTCTTCAGTACCATCAGTAGACATATCACCTATAGGTCCACAAACGTCTACAAGGGTATCGCACTTGGGACTTAGGTATTTGGTATATGAAACCTTCTTAGGATAGGCATAGAACCCGCTAATCGTCGCTACGGCAACTTCTGTGTTAACTGTAGTAGGTGGAACAGTATTAATTGTTGTACTACCAGGTGAATCGTACCACCCTGCCACGCAATCGGCGGTCGCCCCCGTTATAGACCCTGTTACTGTTTGATTAGGAAAGTTACCAGAGGGATTATCAAGTTCTATTATGTCTAACCCGTTTGTCTCTCGAAAATTATGCCACTCCTTCACAGTACCCGTAGCACCGTTCGCTGCTGATACTGTTTCTCCTACCTTAAACTCTCCTGTAGCATTACGCACTGATATTCGCTCAGTACTGCTATCGCAGATCCATAACGAAAAGTATTGCTCCTCTCCTGTTATCCTTATTGATCCTGCTGCATAATTATCACACATACCGTCAGTACAGGTGACGTTATTCAAACCAATGACAAACTCAAAATAATTCTCATCGTCAATACCTCCCAACACATTGTCATCAGGATCCATAGGGTCATACACAAATGGTGACCCATATGGTGAAGATATATTTAAACCTACCTGTTCAAAGTTACAGCTCAATATCTTGCCTTAGTTCTATTGTATTTAACCTATTTTCAACTGCATTTAGATATGCTGCCAGTTCCATATGCTCTATGGAACCAGGAGGTTTATACATTACCTTTGCAATTGGTCTTTGAGATAACTCCTCAACCTTCTGTTCGAGTGTCAGGATTTTCTCTTCTAACGCTTCAAGGGGTGATTTTTTCGACTCTGGCATCGGGGGATCCTTCCTTTAGTTTTTCCAACTCTTTCTCAGCTGTCGCTGTGGAGCGAAATTTATGAGCATCACTGGACGTACTTGTCCAGATACTGTCTTGCCTCCAGTATACCACACCCGAAGATAATTTGCTACCTCTGTGTTCTCTAGAGACGACGTAGAATGGTTTCTTGGCCATAATGGAAAAATTCTATAAGAGAAAAAATTTCTCAAAAAAATATTTAGCTCACTCGTTTGGTTCGTTATAGATTAGGCATTGCGAATTCTCATATAAAAAACCCCCCATCGGTTAACTGTCGATGGAGGGCGTGTTGCTTAGTAGAGTTTGATCTCTGCTTTGCAGTTAATTGAGTTTAACTGCTTTATCATTCTTAGTGCTTTCTCATAAGTTGCAAAACTCATAAATCTGCACTTTTGGTCTTCGGGTGTCCAGAATCTGATGCTTGTGTTCATTAGGTCTAGTTATGAAGAGTGAATGTTCTACCTTGTGAAAGTAGAGGTAAGAGTGGTTTGTCCATTTCTTATAGATGCCCCATTTCTTGTCTTTGAAGTTCATTGGCAATAACTGGGGTCAACTTGGCAGAATTGGTCTTGTCTCTGATCTTGGAGTTCAGAGAAGTTTTGAATGATGCTATTGCCGAGGGTGACCCCGACAATAACAACGATGAGTGAAAGAGCGATTCTCATTAGAGGGTTTCGTCTAGAACGTCTTGCAAGAAGTTTACTGGTGAAAGAGATACACACTCAGGGAGTGCATCATAGTTGCGATCAGTGATTGCTTTCATTGCGGCGATCACGGCAGGGTCTCTGCGTGCGGCGGCATTTGAAAGAGTGTGTTGGAAGATGTTGTTCATATTCAAATTATAAACCCCCCGACCCGTGAATGGGGTCAGAGGGTGACACTTTGTCAACTGTCCTTGGCTTTGATCTGCTTCTCATATAGGAAGTAGAATCTGATGTAAGGATCGTCGCAAAGAAGGTTGTACGTTTCTTGAGTCATTAGTGAGTTTTGAAGATGACGAGTTTACGATTGTAACGGGAGAGGATTCTCTCGTTTAGAAAGTTCAGTGCTTTCTTTCTCATAGCACCTCTTTCATTAGTTGAGCGATTAACGCTTCATCCTCTGGAATGTCGTTGAGATAGATTTCCAGATTCTCGTCTGATCCTAGTGACTCCAGGATCAGATCATCAACTGCGTTTGTGTCAAACTTTTTGATCACTTGATTAACTCCATAGGAACGTTAGGTGTGCAAACTAGACCAACCGAGTCTTGACGAAATGCTTTTGCATACGCTTTGCCGATTGATCTCAAAACTGATTCTAGCATCTCTTGGTCAGACTCTGCTGCCATTATGACGAGAATTTTACAATCCTCACGGGTGCCTTTCCAAAGACCAACACCGTCAATAATGGTTGCATAGTCGAGATGTGGGGCAATCTCAGTTCTGATAAAGTCGTCGAACATTTGGGGTGTGACTGTTCCCTCGTCGGGTATGTCCAGTCCCATCATTAGTTCAAGTCGGATCATAAAGGTTTGATTGCTTTACTCTTAAAGTATAGCGTCTCAATACCGACTTGGGATGCGTGAGTAGTCACTTTGTGAACTGTCCCTACCCACAATAAAACAGTCGGGTGGGTTGCTACCATAGCAAGACCCTATAATATCATCTGCGGTTTCTTTGTCCTCCATTTCATTTATATGCTCAATCAGTTCGTGTTCAGTCATCTTCTCGAAATAGTCCGTGAGACTATCCCATACATACTGTTCTAAATCTTTGGAGTCCATCCGATCTAGAACAATGTCTGTGTAGTTTTCGACTAGGATGTCAAAAGTGCAGTCCTTCGCTTCGGGCATAATGGCAGTAAAAAAGAACAGTAAAAAGAGGATGCTCATTATGAGCGATCCTCAAAGCGACGCATCACTTCAGCGTCTATAGCAATTTGTGTCCAGTTGAGTAGATCAGTTCTGAACTCTTCGACCATCTCCTCATAGATTGTTTCGAGGAGCATTTCATTTGCGAGTGTACTCATAGACCGTTTAGAAAATCGTGGATTGATTCGATGTACTCATCATAGGTCGAATTTGGGTATCTGTCTAGGTAGTACTGTGGCACTTCCTTAACTGAACTAACGACCTTAGGTTTGTCCGTCTTGGGATCTTCTCCCTTTGCTCGGATGTACGAAGCATAGAAATGCTGTGGATAAAGATCACCGTACATCAGGAATACTCAAACGGTGATGGTTCAAAAACTCTGTCACAGAGTTCGTCAAATGCTGCCTCGTCAATGTGATCAGGGCAACCGAGGTCACGAAGCATTATGAGGGAATCCACGAGGGCGGTTTCCATTGCTTCGGTAAGTGGAATTTGTCTCATAGCATAATTATAGACCCCACCCTGAGAGAATGGGGTCTATGTGTGACAGTTTGGGAACTGGTTGGCAGCCTGAATTAAATTTCTTCAACGCTGTTAATATCCCATTCAGAGGTGTACTCATCCTCGATATCAAATGAATTGATATCAGCGTGGGCAAGTTCACGTGCTTGCTCTTCGGTCTCTGCTTCAACTAAGATTGTGAAGTAGTTCACCTCGCAGCACTCAATACGGAATTGATTCATTGATTGTTCAGGTAACCAGCGACTTGCATTCCAGGTTCGTCAAAGAACCAACTGATCTCCACGTCCTCAAACATCTCACGCAATGCATAGAATATTTGTTCAGGTGGTGACCAAGGGGTCTCGAACTCACACTCAAAAGAGTTGTCCTCGAAGTGATCACATTCTACACCACCCACTTCCCATTTGCAACCCCAGTTGGCAAGATTCCAACTGTACCAACGATCATCATTAGTGCCATCAGGAAAATCATACGTAGTATGAAATACCTCACCAGTCTTAGGAGATTTCATCTCCCTTTTAATTGGTAGTTCACCTTTGTCGTTGGGTGTGGTCTTCCAATCGGGTGCAGGTACAATAGTGTTGAATGGTTCGTCAGACTCAAAAATACTTCTGAGTTTGCTGATGTTCTCCTCATTGTCTGAGTAGAATGAAACACGGTTGTGACACCAGTTTGGCATAGACTCTCCTATAAAGAATGTGTGGTCTTACAAGAATAAGAGCGAATCATTGATCTACGCCACTATTAATGTTGAGGGAATTGCTCTGACTTCAAAACTGTCTTTTCAGATGTCCTAGTACGATCACCTCGTTCAATACAAGGTCATTTAAGATCCTTCTGAGGACATCAGCAGTACAAGAGGTCTCCAAACATAAAGAGCAGTTATCCACAGCGTGATCAAAGATCATCTGAATTGTTGCTCACCCCTGCCTTGCGTCTTATCCCTCAACAAATCTATTATAGCAGTTCGGTCACCCTTGTCAGATCAAATCAGACACTTGTTCAACTGTCACTTGGTCGGCTGTCGATGTGATCTTAGTATTGTACAATAGTACTATCTCATCCTTAGACTTAGATGAGTAAGCAGAGTACATTTGTTCTAGTGTATTATTATATTCTTTAGCTGGAATGCTATCTACTATCTCTTGCATTCTCTTAGCTACTATCTTCTTAATTAATGATTGTTTAGTATGAGTCATTAGTAATAGTTTAACTCTATACATCCTTTAACCTTGAAGACTTAATAGAAATTAAAGTTCTTTAATATCTAAATAATTGATTTTTTCAGTTTCTTCAATTTCTAGTAAATCTTCAAAATCCCAGAATTCTGGACTATCCTCCAATGTCAGGTCAATTGTTATACGGTATCTCTTTTGTTCTGTTGCCTCCAGTGGGACCAGAGGCAAGTTTAGGAAACCGTGACCTGACATTGAATCAATAGCGATGTATACCTATTTAGGCGAACTCTTGCCACCCGCCTAAGTATTCTACATCACCCTGGGCAGTACTTACGAACCAATCAAAGTTCTTTTGATATAGTCCATAACCTATGAACTCGTGCAAGATCTCGTTTAAGATTTGCTTAGTGGTCACGGTCCAATACCCGCAGTTGTTGATTGCGACTAGTGCACGACCTGTAACAGTGGCGATGTGGTGCCCGTGGAAACGGACCTCAACGTTACCATTGTCAAGAACACGTGTTGACCTGTTACCCTTTGCAAATCCATCCTGTCTTGCATCAATTGCATTGAGTAGCTGCTGATCAACTTTTCTCATTAGGTGTCTCTGGTGTGATTGACCCTTCCATTATAGCAACCCGCATCTCCTCCAGCTGCTCATCTGTGACACTTTGTGAACTGTCTCCTAAAACAACACCGTCCTCTGGCATCGTGCTACCCTGAAAGGGTTCCCATCCAGCATCCAACATATCAGGGTGCTGTGTTAGGATCGTATCGATCTTTAGATATCCAGCTCTAATTCTATCGTTTATAAATCTGCCGATGCTGGCATCCTCCCTCTGAATGGTATCTTCTTCAGATTCCAGGAGATTGTCATCATCATCTCTGTCTTGTTCTGCCTCAAGTCGGCCAGACAATTCCATAAATGTAGATTGAAATTCATCTAGATCCTCACATTTATAGCAGTATTGTTTCATCATATTGCTCTTAAATATGATCTTAACTAGGCTATTATCATAGTCTAATTCTAAATATTCGACTGCATTTGATGGTAATTGTTCATATTTAATGGCTCCTGATGCGTCAGTCATACAAATTTGCTCGTTATGTGGTTATAATACCACATTTATGAGACTTTTGCAACCTTTATAAACGAAAAAACCGAACTTTCTTAACTTTTTGACTTTTTTAACTTTCTTAATTTCTCAAATGTTTCATTTTTTGAACTTTCGAGACTTTTCGCTTGACTTTCGGTAGACTGCGGGCTAAGACCCCAAGTTCCCTCAACATTAACAGAGAGATAGAACACTTAGGTATGGTTTATTTAACATTTAATTAAATGGTTAGTTTTCCACAGTTTATCCACAAGTTTTCCACAACCCTGTGGAAAAGTATCAGTGATACCAGTTGGAGCTACGTGCGGATGCCCTTCCTATCTTCTACCAATTTCAACTGTCTTTGCAGTTCATACTTCAATGATGATACGTGACCCTCTAGGTACTGTTCATACTCATTACCTTGTATCAAATCACCTAGATGAAGTATATGTTCAAGTGCAAAGACTAGTTTAGTTTGTTCATTTAACATCAGCAATCACATAGTTGAGGGTGTTCACCTGTATCACAATACATTTGATGTGCAGTTGGCATTATACCTTCACAAGTGTATGATCCTGCTGTTCCTGGCATAGTAAATCCATCGGGCAATGCTATTCCTCCGTGATTGGTACACCCTACTAACAAGGGGGCTAGTAGTAATAGTCTAATCATCTTTCTTTTGATCATCGAATTTCTCTTTGAGTGATACTATGTTATCAGTGTCTAACCAACCCAGTAGTGTCCACAACCAAATTAGTGACACTACTAAGACGATTAATTCTACTACTGGTGTTGGTAACATTATAGTGCAGGGTAATCTTCGTTACGTACGAGTCCAGTCTTTGTTGTGTCAAAGTCTTTCATCAAACGTTCGACTTGTTTCTTATCTAGTCCAGCAAGTTCTTGACAATTTTCAAGGCAGCGATAGATACATTCTCTATCACTCATTGGAGGTGCTATCTCCCATCCTTGTTCATCATAATACTTCTTGCCTTTTGTGACTTGTGCCTCAACGTGGCTGTAATCTTTACTCATTGCATAATATCCATACCCATACTATTGCTAGTATAATAATAACTGCAATACGTATAGAACTAGGGCTTGTATCAATCAAGTTTACCTAAGTCATTATGTTGCTGTGGTTTAGGACGATGTGCTTTGAAATCATCGTGGTTCCCATCACCAGGCATTTTACCATAAGCGAGGTACTCGACTGCTTGTATACTACCTTCGAGGCGATCAAGATCCCTGTCTAGTTTCACATACTCTAGATGTGATTCTTCTAGTTCAACCTGACGCATTTCTAGTTGTGTTTGTCTCTTCGTGAAACGATTTAACAACTGTTCGTATGATTCAGTTTCCTTGGCCATTTGTGTTACACTGTTGTAGTTGGATGAAAGATTCTATTTGTTGACCCATATATCGGTAGCCACTACCTACGTAGACCTGACCGCCGACGACCGCAACCGCACACACAGCCCAGAACCAGTAATACCATTGTGTTTTGAGTTGATGTATTTTCATCTGATTTATGTGTTCCCTGTTATTATACCATACGGGTGGATATGTGTAAACCTCGGTATAAATACTCGTTTACAAATGATTAAGATTCTAGTGTATGACAGGGTTCCAGGACATAAATAGTAGTAGAATGTGCGAGGTACAGAGATGAACCCTAACTCCTATATTATGGAGTATCATTCAATCAAGAGGTTAAACTTCTAATGTTAAATCACAATGTCATCAGTAGTAATCAATTAGCAGATTGGAAAGAAACAACTGAGTCTGTCTACGATGTAGACAATTACCTCAACAACTACTACGAGTGTTTAATTGATGCAGGGGATGATACATATACTGCACGTAGATGCAGTAGGTTAATACAATAAGCATAGTCCAGTTAACATACCGATCCAAAGGCCCCTTCACAAGGGGTCTTTTTAATGCTATAATATAATATGTCCTTTGTATTCCAATTATGGGATGTAGAAACTGCGACAACGTATCAATGGATGATTATGAGAATGCTATGTTTGCTCATATGATAACAGAACGACGTGGTAAGTGGTACGTTCGGTGTGATAATGGTAAAATAGAGGAGTTCGCATCACATAATGATGCAAAAGAGTTTATCTTCAACGGTGGTGCACAATGAATGAACAGAATGAAGACCGTGTTATTAGGCACGAGGCTAAATGTGATACCTTCATTAGAGAATATCCTGGTCACGCACCAGATGTATTTTGTGATGCTCTAGTACAATATTGTAATGACCTACGTGATGGTCATATGAAAACAGAGATGGCACTAATGAATGGTGGTGCATCTGAGGATCATCGTAAAGACTTTTATTTCTTTCTAACTGAAGGTACATTACCTAACCTACGCAACACATTGTTGAGAGAATGGGTGAAACTAGGATCAAGTCAATATATTAATGAGTTCCAACATCTTGGTACATTTGATTATTGGTTATCAGCAGCCAAGATACAAATGACATTACCAGGTGAAGGATTTCATCACTGGCACTATGATAATGCTGGTTACACTAATATGTCTAGATGGTTTGTGTTCATTACATATTTGAATGATGATTTTGATGGTGGTGAAACTGAGTTCTTAAATCAAGGTATCAGAGTTAAACCAGAGAAGGGCAAGACAGTAATATTTCCAGCAGCATACACACACAGACACCGTGGCAATCCTCCTATCAATGGTACAAAGTATATTGCTACAACGTGGGCCAATATATTACCACGCATCGATGAATCAGATGCTACTTGTGATGCAAATGAAACTATGCAACCACCAGAGCAGACAATCAAATTTAGAAAAGGAACATAAAAAAAGAGGACTCTTCAGTCCTCTATAAATTTCCTTGGATTTGACATATTTTGTACGTATTCTATTACTTGATCTCGTATCTGTAATACATCATCAATACATTCTTGGTTATGTGCACAAGATCTAAGATGATGATCAGGTTTGAATAATGATTCAAGTAGTATGCCTTTGGCACGATCCCACTTCTCATATGATGTAAGTGGATGATCTAATGATTTCTGGTCTTTCATTCTGTGTTCAAGTTAATTAAAATGGTTGTCAGGTCAGGATACTTAGCATATGCTGATTTCACTGCGGTAGAAGGATCTACACAACTGTGTACTATTTTAGTCCATTGTAATTTATGGTCTATCTTACACAGTACATTTACTTCCCATTTCTTCTTCTTAGAGGGCATTAACAGCCCTCCGAAGTATGTTCAAATTCCATCTCTCCATCATCATTATAGAACCAACACATCTCACCACCAAACTCATCAGTATCCTCCTCGTGCACACTCGTACTTCGATAGGCATAATGTTTTGCCTGTTCAGTATGCACACTCGATATCAATTCATTAACAGCTTCTAACTGTGTATGATGATAGTCTTGGAGTTCATAAAGTGCTTGCTTAACATCAGACATCAACTCAGATGGTCCTCCATCAAGATATTGAGTTACGATATGATGTAACTCTTTATATCTCTGTGTCGCACCATCCGTTGTCGATACGACTGGCAGCTCTTTCAAGCTTGGAGTAGAGATCACTACATTTGACTCCTGTATATTTCTCTGTTGAGAATTGTTGACTGGAGCTGAGGTGTTGGAGGGCATCGGACAATACGGATAGTTCTGATTTGTTAAGAAGCACTTTAAGAAGTCTCATTTAAATGTATCAACCACTATACTATAATTATACAGTGGAGGGGTGCTTACGCAGCCCCTTGAACAGGATTTGCTAACTGAGGGATAGTGTTGAAATCAGTCACTTCCCAACCGTAGTTAACACGATCGTTGACTTCATTCTTTAACTCAGTTTTGTTAAAGATCCTTTTGCTTACAGTACGTCCATTAAGGGACAATACCTCTAGCAAATAACGATAAGACACTTCACCAAATGGTAGTCTTACAGGATAGAAATCTGCTTGCTGACCACTGTTGTTACGAAGTTGCATAATGTTTTGGGGTTTTCCCTTGACTACTCATATATTATAGCAAAAAAATACCCCCTGTGAAGGGGGCTTGTGACAGTTTGTAATGTGGTCTATCTGAGTGCTTTTGCGTTCGATCTGATGTAGGATGCACAGATATTATCACCTAGACGAGGATCTGCTGCTTGCTTAGCTCCTGATTTGAGCCTCTTGTACTTGGTCTCTAGTCTAGGTTGTAGATAATCGTATACTTGTTGACCTTTAAGGTGCCACATTTCTACTATATTTCCGTGTTCATAGCGTGCATAGTAATGATCATCATATTTTAAGAGCTTTTCTTCTCTTAAATACTCATCTTGCTGCTCCCACGTATCCTTAACACTGATACCATTGTACGTAGCGTTGATGTTGTCACCTATTGTTGACTTGTACTCTACTGGTTTACCATCATCATATGCATCTGCACCACTATATGTGTCTGCTACCTCGTGACCAAGCTCAATGGCCATATGTATTTCACGTGCCCTAGAATAAGAGAATGGGTCACCCCATCCCTGATCTATACACACATCATACAATCCCTCGAAGTATTCCTTAAACTTCTTGCGTGCCTCTTCTGGTGTGTACTTAGTCATCTTCTACCTCCAATCCTTCTAGATCTTCTATCATTCTAGCAGGTACAGTGTGTAGTCCTCCTATGAGATAGTAATGGTCTTTGATACCTTCAACTGTTTCTTCACCAAGATAGAACAGTTCATTAGCAGGGAAACTATGCTCCCTCAACATCGCTTGTAGTTGGAGGTGTATCAACTCTCCTCGTGATGGTACATTTAGGCCAGTCATTACGATAGATTAGTACATTTACTTGTGAGTAACCGTGTAATTTGTCGGGATCATCCCACTGCTTTACACATAGCGTGAAGTATTGTGGACACACAAAGGTGATGAATCCTTTATCATCACCAGCATCAACGTGGTCTCCAATGTTAAACTTCATAGGCATTAGTGGCGTGATCTTTTATGTAGCAGGGTTGATTAGTCAACCATTTTGCATACTCAGGATCCTCAATGGCCATATCCATTTGAGTTTGATTGTCAAAATAGTAAGCATCACTCCAACGCTTAGAGTATTCACTCATCACTTGCAAGCGATAGTCTCCCTTACCATTCTCTAATGTTCCATTCTGTACGTAACGGAAACCATTTGATTGTAGAATTACATCCATCATTGCTCCTCCCAGTAAATGCCGTGGATAGTGTTGAACTCTTCGATGTTCAGATAATCATCACTGTGAATATCTGGACTGGTTGTGCATAGAAATTCGTATGCAAAGTAGTCAGAACTGACACCTAGAGTGTCACAAGTCTCAAGATACTCTTCTGCTTGTGCGTCTGTCATCTCACAGTGGTCAATGCAGAACTCTAGGTCTCGTAAAAGGTAATTTAATGCGGATTCCATTTGTAGAGGGTGTAGATTAGGACGATCGTGCAAATTAAAATGCACGAAAAAAGGGCAATTAATGTGCTCATCGGAGGTATAGGTAACCTCCTGCCCAGTCTGCACGTGCGTAACACTCTTCACGTTGCTTGATGATGCGTAAATCATATCTCACATACTTTGTGTGAGGTGATTTCCAAGATGCTGGCTTGTAAACCTCACCAGTCTTCTTGTTAACAAATGCGTGTACACCAGAGTCACGATAGTTACCTGATCTTCTGTCAAACTCTTGATGAATGATCTTGTAGTACTTACGACCTTCCTCAGATCTAAAGCAATCAGGGTATCCCTTGAAGTCAGGATTAAAACCCATTCTATCGCAGTATGCAAGGTAATCAGCGTCAAGTGCCTTGATAAGGTCATTTACCCAACGCTCGACTGGTAATACTGTTGTGGTCATCAGTGCTCCGTTGTGTATGATACTATTATAATGGATGGAGTGACCGATTCAACCAGTACTGTGACAGTTTGAGAACTGGACAGTAAATCCACGGTTGACCTTGCTTGGCATAGCATTAAATGCTATAGTGTAACGAATTGTATCATTTTCATTTGGTGTAATAATATGCTGTAGATCTGAAGGGAAAATGACCATACTACCATCTCTAGCAGGATATGGGTGTGCCATATTAATATCCTCAGTCATTTTCAGTGCTTGTGTATGATAACTATGCTCCTTCACAAACTGCATCTCTTGATTACATCCTGAAAGAAATACTACTCCACTAAACAGAGACCACGGATGCCTATGAAGAGTATTAAACTCTCCTTGCTTGTACCTATTAATCCAACAGGTAGTGATTGTCATATCCTCCACGTAACTACCGTGGATACCCTTATTGATCTCATTCATCTGCTGCTCTGCCCACTCAACAAATCCAGTGGACATAACTTCACTAGTCAAATGATATGCCTTTGCTCCACCACTATACTGCTCTGTATGCCCATCCCTATCAAAATCTATGGATGGTATCATACTCATTAAAGCAGAGTATATCTGAGGTGGTAGATCCTCCTCAAATATAACTGTTGGTAGTATGCCTATGGCCTTCATTCTGTTACCTTAAGGTAAACTCCAACTGTTGCTGCAAATGCAACATAAGACCAGAATAAAATGTATACTATCACGCTACACCCCACTCATTCTTATCAACAGAGTGATTACAGTTTAAGCAAGTTAATGCACTCCAACTAAAATGAAATACTCTTGCTTTGCTATCACATTCAGGGCAGACTATGGTCTTCCCAGTTCTACCTGCTCTGGTATAACGATTAACGTTGTTCATAGTACCTCGTGTTATAATAGTATTATAGCATTAAAAAACCCCCTGTGAAGGGGGTTGTGTGACACTTACTGAACTGCTACTCGGTCTGGAACTTTGAATCCAGCATTCTGTACAATGTTCACTACAAATGCCTCAAGAAATATGAGGGGAACTACCACAAAGTCAAAACCACGTAGTTTAGTGATGTCTGGACTGCGGTGTTGTGCCTCAGTTGGTTGTGTTGGTGTTACCTCGGTCACCTTTGTTGCCTCTGCTACTGTAGTATTTAATACAGTTGGTGTTTGTGTTTTAGTTGCTGCTGTTGCAGGCTTCTTAGCAGTGGACTTACGTGTGCGGCGACGAGTTGAGGATGTGGTCAAGTGCGAAACTTGCGAACTGAACCTATTATAATGTATTTCAGTTGCTTGTCAGCATACCTTGTGACAGTTATTCTTCTGACACAACCAATTTATTCAGTATACTATCTGCGTGTGCCTTCTGAAGGTTCTGAAATTGCTCTCTTTTCACGTGGTCACTACAGTTATTATATTTCTCTGCTGTCATCACCTCGGCAAACATATGCTTGTAGGTTCGTAACAATTCTTTAAGATACCCACGTTCATCTCTCGTCAAGGACACATCAGATGAATCTATAACGTGAACAGGTGGTGTGTGTAATGCAGGTGATGAATGTGCTCCCATAGTCTTGTACAGTGTTGTGTTGATCCTAACACATATTTATTGGTCTCAACCTCAATTTTATATTATCTTAAGACTGTTTGAATTGAATCATTGACTTTGTGGCAGCAGACCAAGTGCCCACCAAACTAATATCTGTATTAACTGTTGGACTAGTATATGCTACCATACTAGGTGCAGCAGTATCAGCAGTCCACCAGAATCGTGTACCATCACGATAACTACTGCTAGTAGCAACACTCATCTCCGTAGAGAATAGTGATTTACCTTGAATAGTCATAGTTGAGTCTGCTTTAGCCCAAGTAACAGCGTGTGTACCTGCTGTAACTGTACTGACTGAACTCTTCAATGACATATCCATAGGTACTTTAGCAGTTAACAAGTCACGATCATTAGGTGAACCAGAATTGCAAGCAACACTGGATATCATCATAGTACCATACTCTGGTCCATTGATGCATATTCCAGCAGGTTCAGTAGTACCTGAGGTACTAAGTTTAGCAATCCTTGTTGCATTAGCACCATCAGGTGACTTATTCTCGAAGTAACTATTACCACCATCAGCATTTTGAACTGTAAGGTTAGTAGATGTTATCTCTGCAACATATGTGTCTAGTTGTGCGAACTGATTGGTTACAGATGCTAGAACATACAATCTATCGTTCCAACATCTCTTACTCTGGAATCTAAGACCAGGATTATTACCTATGTTACTAGTATTAGTATAAGTATAGTCTTCATTTTCAGCAGGACTATTACTTACTCCTGGTTGCTCAACAAATCCCCAACGTATATCTTTAATGGTATCAAGACCCTGTAGATTGTTAAGTACAAAACTAGTTACAGACCAAGGATGATTCTGATAACTTGAATAGTTTGTTGATCCATCCTGTTCAGTATTACATATCAATACTACACCACTAGTCTTACTAGACTGTGTTTCTTGGCCAGCAACTGCAAACTTATATCCCCAAGGACTCGTAGTAGTATCTTGTGTAGCATCTATACCATCTTGGAATGCAAATGAAGTTAACTGAAGGTCATCACCGATAACATATCCTGAACTGTCACTCCCTGTGGTAACATTAGGAGTAGAGCCAGAATATTCAATAATACCATACATACCACGAGTTGTAGTTCCTGTTGTATCATAGAGTGCTCCTGCATATCCTACAAATAGTTTATTACTACCATTACTATCATACTGCATCACATCAATACCAAATACACCATCTATTTGGTTATTAGATATAGCAGCACCTACCTCAGCTGATGCTGCAGCTACATTTGGACTAACAAGAGTAGCTGCTCCACTACCAGCAATTGACAAAGGAACGCAACAAATAGATGCGTGTTGTGTTGGTATAGATGAGTTAACTGATGTATAATGACCACCAACAAATAGTTTAGCAGTGTTAGCACTATCCATTGTCACTGCACAGCAATGAATCTGATAGTTATCTGCTGCATCAACTAGACTAGTATTATCATCATTAACAAATCTATAATCCCATTGATGATTTAAATCTTTATCGTAACAAACAATGTATCCTGTACCGTACACATTTGAGTTATCAGTATCAGCAGTCCATCCAACTGTGTAGATATTTCCCACTTCATCAACACATATATCCTTAGGATAAGTATTAAATCCAGTATCATATACTGTACTCTCAACACCACCAGTAGGTCCGTGACGTGTTAGTATCTGTTTACGAAGTGTAGTACCATCATAATACTGTGATACAGTAACCAATCCATTAGGATGTTCGTGCTTTTTAATTCTAGAATCTACTGGTACACCAGTCTCACCTTTTAATTTACTATATGTTGCAACATCAAAGTCAGTCTGTGCATTGTCAGTACTAACAAGCTTGTCAACATATAAAGTACAAGGTGCAGATGCTTTTGGTTCTAATGTTTTATTGACAAGAGTAGTTTCTTCTAATGTCTGCATAAAACAAGTACTAGAAGTACGTCTCTCTGCTCTATCCCACACTCTATTCTGTGTTACATCCAACTGCATTTGAGTGGTAGGTACATCCCATAAGAATCTACCATTATATGTACCAGCATCTAAATTAACTAATCTAAGAGGACTAATACCAGTTGTTGTTTGATAACCATTAGTTATAGTTTGTTGATCGACATTAGTGGGTGAAGGTTTACTAGCATTACTACCATTAGTATTCCATAATGTACAAGTTCTCAATACTTTGTATGTCTCTAATCTATTTGAGTATAATATATTTTGATCGTGCATTACCTCTTCCCAACATCTAACCAATGTTGCAGGAGTATATGTTATTCTTCTCAATCTTTGTTGGCCACTTCCATTAGGAGGAACATTATCTTTAACAATAATTGGACCTATTAAATCACCATTATGAGGTAATTTTAATATAACATTATCAACAAAATGACCAGATGATCCAATATTACTATCACTAATATGACGTGCAGTTATTATCATATTGTTGAAAGCATCAAAGTTGATCCTATCTAACAATACACCACCATTATTCTCTGCTTGGTAATAATATGGTGGGAACTCATTTGAATTATTTGTTTCGTATTCAGATATATTATCTACCAAACTTCTCACTTCTCTGATATAATCTATACTACCGTCGAAATTAATCTTTGCAACAAATCCAACATAAGTATTTTTATTACGATACGGTGCACTAGCAGGAATCGCTTCACTTTGATAAACTACATTTCCAACATAATATATTCCATTGGTAAATACAACACTATCAGCAACTGAAATTTCTGGTTGCCCTACAGTTCTCCAAGATCCAGTCAGTCCACCATTCTGATTGTCATTGGCTGCATCTCTAATTCCTCCGTGTGGTATGGCAAAGAATGAGCGAACCCATTCCATTCCACCAACACTCTTATTAACCTTATGTAATTGCACAAAGTTAGCATACCTAGCTGTAGATGAGTAATGACCATCGTTGGATCTATAAGTAGTACCACCACCAAATATATGACTGTCAGGTGGTTGTAATCCAGCAGTAGTTACATACTCATATTGTATACCAGCAGACTCTTCCTTCTGTACATTACAAACCTTGGGTGGTGATACTTTAGTGTTGTTACCATACTGTATCAAATCAAAATCAGTTGTCGAACTGAAATCATACCTTAAGTATGCACCAGTATTTTCAGTGTCATAGTTAGCATTCGTACCTGTATCACAGAACCTATAATATGAACTGCTACTAGCAACTCCACTTGCACTACCAGCCACATTATACATACGTCTCTCGTACGTGGTACTAGTCCAAGGTATTAATAGTTTACCACTACTATCAAATGATATCTTAGCATTTTGATGCCATCCACCAGGATATACTAACTCTCTACCATTAATTGAGACACCAGTATAAGGTATCTTAAGGACGTGCATTGTACTTCTAGTCAATGACAAGTCAGTAGCACTAGCATTGGCAGCAACTAAGATGTAGAAACAATAGTTAGAATCATCCATCAATATATTTGATGTTGACTGTTGTCTACCACCAAAATGAGGACCATCTAATGAATATACATCTTGTGCTCTTTGAGCAGTTGTATCTACACCAAGAGTAGCATATGTTTCACTCGTATCACGAAGAGTTATTGCGTGGTTAGCACCTGAGCTTGCACCATAACCTCTATTAGGATGTCCTACTGTTCTAATTAATTGTAGATCTGGTGCACCCAATAATCCTGGATCACTTTGATCTGAATTACCACCACTCCTATTAAAGAATACATTACTATGTGTAAATGTTCCACTATTACTTTGCTGTACCTTATTCAGTGCAGAAGGGTAGGTAGCTGAGTTAGAACTCTTATAAACATTCTCCCAAGATCTAGTACCTGATGCATTAAACTTTATAAAACGATACTGTGCATCATTAGTAGTATCTAACCAAGCAGCACTTTGATCATCTGTTCTCTTACCATTGTAATTATTAGCACCACTAAGATCATTTGTTTCCATCAAACAAATGAATACACTATTATCTGTTTGATTACATCCTATTGCACAAGGAAATACATTCTTATTAGATGATATAGTATACTGCCAAGATACACCACCAATGGCACCAAACTTAACAATGACAGCATTATATAATCCTGTTAAAGCATTTCTCTCCCCATTAAGAGCATAAACCTCACCAGAACTTGATGTTGCTACATCAAACATCCCAGTAGGTTTACGGTAACTAGCAGCATTGAGGGTATCACGCTTCGCTTCAAAGAGCGAGTAGAAATTGCCTCCAACACCAGAGGCCATTAGTTTACTAGAGAATAATGCCATTGTTTAGAACTCTTGACCAGAAACGAATCCGTAATAGATTGTACCACCTGTAAAGGTAGTGAATATGAAAATGTCAGTAGCGTTAGGGTTAGTAGATACTGTTGGAACAACACCACCAGCCCACTTAAGAGTACGACCAACGAAATTAGTTAGATCTACAGTCCTACCACCAGTAGCATCTTGTGATAACACAAGAACAAAACTAGTTGATGCTCCTGTCTGCTCTCCTGATAACTGAAATCCAGTAATATTCTCACTCAATGTGGCAGTATGAATAGAGGCATCATTCAAGTTGAGAGTAAGTGTACCTGATGATATAGTATTACTTTGAACTTTCTCTGAGTATGATGGTACGTGCAACCTAGCAGGGCTAGTACCTCTCTTAAATGTAAAGTAATCTTCTGTCTCATCAAATAGCATAAAGCCATTAGGTTCACTCCCTCTGTCTATCTCAATACCAGCAGATTGATCTGCGTGTTGTATACCAGCACCACTTTCACCAGAGTTGAGAACAATAGTATTATCTGCAATAGTTGTATTTGTTGTAGATACTGTAGTCTGAGTGCCTTGTACAGTAAGATTACCTGTGATCGTGGCATTAGGTGCTGTCAATGTATCTGTTGCAGCATCATATGAGAACCCTGTCTCTCCACCAAAACCTGTACCAGTTTTATACTGGATTTGTCCGTCTGCACTACCACCTGAGGCAGACTCTGTACCACGTGCCAAGTAATTCCAACTTGCGTGTGGTGTGTTATTGTTTCCAGGATCGTTCCCTGTACTGTTGGCTACACAGATATATGCTGACGTAGTTGCTCCATCATAGAAACTAACAGCATCATCAGGTTCGTAAGCAGTACCACTATTGTAGGTGCCTAACCACTTGATCTTTATCTTGCCAACGTCAATTGTGAGTGCCATTTAACTCAAAGGATACTTGTTCTCTATCTTATTTATCACTATCCAACTTGGTCAGTTGTTAGTGTATTTGGGAATGATCTACCTTCACCCCATATGATTCTAACTACACCTGGTGATCCAGCACCATTGTTTTTATCACTTTCTTCTCCTCCACCTCCACCACCACCGTAGCTACCTCCACGTCCAGCTTGACCGCCGTTTCCGTAGGTAGATGGTGCTGATTCACCACCTGATGCTCCATTTCCACCAGATCTCCATCCAGATTGTCCCGATTGTCCACCACCAGCACCTCCACCTGTTCCACCATACATTCCTGTTCCACCACCACCTGCTGCACAGTATTCTCCAGAACCATAGATATTATTTTCTCCTTGTCCACCATTTCCTTGGTATCCACCAGCTCCACCGCCGCCTCCACCATTTTCGTCACCACTCCAATAGTTTGTACCTCCTTGACCACCTGATCCACCGCCTTGGCCATACGATCCATATCCATTACCAGCACTGCCACCATATCCACCGCCACCATACTGATTATTCTGGCTATTATTATAGTTACCTCCACCATTTCCACCTTCAGCATAAATGGTACTAGTATTCCTAAACGTGGATCTACCACCACCCCAACCCCAGTCGTAGTTATTACTATTTCTTCCTGCGTTACCACCTGATCCAACTTGAATATAAATCGATTCACCTGGAGTCACTGGGATATTGTTACCCCAAGTAAGTCCTCCACCACCGCCTCCGCAGTGTCCATCTCCTCCTCCACCACCAGCTCCACCACCTCCAATGAGGACTACAGAAACTAATGTTACATTATCAGGTACAGTCCAATAGTAGACACTATAATTCTTATCACTACTATGAGTTGTACCTTGGTAGTACTGCTGTCCTACAGGCATCGCACCAGATCCTATGTTCGCAGTTATAATTGCTTTTGAAAATCCTATTGGCATTATGTGAACTCCTGACCTCCTACAAATCCAAACCAAGAACCACCACCAGACACAGTAGCTAATGATATAATGTCACTTACATTCTGTGTAGATGACATAGTAGGTATATCACCATTTATCCACTTAGTATTTGCTGGCCAGTTAATAGTATACTGACTATTATCAGCACAGGTAAAGATAAAGGTCAACGTTACTGAACGTGCTCCTGTTGGTAGTGTAATATTAAATGTGGTTATATTAGCATCTAATGCTATAGTAAACACCGATGCTGCTGTTGCATCAATGTCTAACACGTTAGATCCACTAATAGAAACGTTGGTTACTGCTTCATCGAAACATCCATTTATTCTTAATGGATTATTAAGTGTTGTTAGTGTTGGTTCTATTAATAACTCACTAGTACCACCAAGTTGTAAATCTATTGTACCAGTAGCAGTAGCATTATTTACAACTGTTGTGCCACCATCATTATCAATGGTAAGTGGTTCAGAACGTGTTGAATTCTTATGTAAATGGATACCAGATTTCTGTGCTGATGCACTATTAGGTTGTACTTCTATGTACGTACCTTTAGCAGTAGTATGATCTCCTCTAAATCTACCAACTACTAGATCAGCATCAACCGCAGTACCTTTAACATCCAATGCAGTTGCAGGAACTGCTGTACCAATACCAACTCGGTTGGTTGTGTCATCAAACATCAATCCACCTGACTTAATATTAAGACCAGTAGATGCTGTAAGATTAGTTACTGATATGTCATTAGGTAATCTAGCATTATCAAATTGGGCTGATGTTACCTGTGTTGCTGCTATATTATATGTTAATTGATTAGCACCCTCAAAGAATGAAGTAGCAGTTACACTACCATTAACATCTACTGTGGGAGTATGAGCAGTTCCAGTTACATTAATATTTGGAACATTAAGTATATCTGATGTATCATCGTAAGTAAATGCAGCCTCACCAGAAAGTGAGAGTCCATCCTTCCACTGTATTTGATTACTACCAGTACCACCTGGTTGTAGTCCACCAGCAAGACCACCAGAAGCAAATAAATTCCAGTTAGCAGTATCTACAGTACCAGTAACCGATGGTATCTGGTTAGTATTATCTGCTACTGCAATATATGCACTAATAGTTGACCCGTCATCATAATGGACAAGATCATCTGTTGTATATGCAGTAGAATTAGACCATAATCCTTGCCAGGTAAGTTTAATCTTACCAACGTCTATTGTGAATTCTGCCATTACCTTACAGTGACGATGAGATGCCCACTACTATCTATATTGAAAACCAATCCCGCAGGTGCGAAAAATTGGTGGGTATTCTGTGGGTCTGAATACTCTGAGTATGATATGTTTGTAGATCTTCCTGCTTTAAGCACAGTTAGATTACTTTGAGTTGTTGATGGTTTCTGAATGATATAATAATCACCAGCATCACCAGACTCTTTCCAATTAACACCATTGTATGTCTTAAGTGTATCTTCAGTAGTATTGTAGAATATCTGTCCATTAATAGGAGTAGAAGGATCTACAGCACCAGATATGTCTATCTTATCCGAAGTCACTGCATTGTCAGCTAACTTATGAGTTGTGACATTCAAATTACGAATGGTTTCAGTTACAACTGCTTCAGAACCAATAGTACTATTTAATTTGTCATCTGTTACAGAATCATCTGCAAGTGATGCACTAGCATCGATTCCACCTACATTAATTTTAGCCGATGTAATTGTGTTGTCAGCTATTTTTTCATTTGTAACTGACAAGTTAATAATTTTGGTAGTCGAGACTGACAAGTCATCAAGCGTATCCGTCTGGACTCTTGTGAAGTCCTGTAGAGTACCAGTTGCAGTTGCAGGAGACTGAAATAAGAAACCTGCTGAGAATGCAGACCAGATACTTCCATTGTAATACCTTGTTCTAACGTAGTAATTAGTTGATGGACGGATAGAATCAGTTGGAATTGGAAATGTAGTTTTGTTTACACTGTCATCAGTAGCAACAATAACCACATTAGTAAATCCAACATCAGTTGCTACTTCCCAATCACTATAAGTATGTGTCTGTCCCGTAGTTTGTGTTGCAACAAAAGCAGAAGAAACAACATCCATTCTATCATAAATGGTAGACTCTGTGATACTTGTTACAAATGGACACTGTATCTCACCAGGAACATCAACAGTAGTGAAGTATATTGGTTCAGAATATTCTGAATACCAAGTAACATTCTGTAAATCAACATACTGATATCTTACACGTACATAATATGTTCTACCTTCCTCTAGTACACCATTTCCAACTGTAATAGTTGTTTTGTTGTTAATATCATCAGCAGCTTGATATATCAACCCACCTGTGTTACTTATCTGAGCAGAAGTAGTACCTGTAGCACCTGGAGGTGTACTTGAACTACTACCAAATGTAGGAGTGTATCCAACTTGCCACGTGGAAGACACGTGTGTTGCATTATTACTACCAACAAAAGTAGATGAAGTGAATGTTGGAGTTAAACTATTACCAGACGATGCATTTGCAGGTGTTAGAATAGATGGTCTATCAATCTGAGGGCTAACGTTAGTCTGTGTATCAGTATAGAATGAAGTAGCAACAGACCACAACGAATACTGTCCTATATTATCTTTATATCTTACTCTTACATAGTATAATGTATCGTGTGTTAATGTTGCCTGATCAGCAGGGTTCCACTGTGTAAGTGAAGATGGACTATCTAATAACTCTCCTAATATACTACTAAAATTTTGTGCTGTGGATATTTGCCAATCACTTCTACTATGAACATTGACACCACTATAAGCAGATGATGCAACAATAGGATTTAAAGTAGTTGGTGAATTAACAGTTATTGTTGGTTGATCAACTTGTGCACCAGTATTAAACTCTGCTACCTGTGACCAGTTAGAGATATTACCAAGCGTATCACGATGACGTGTACGCATATAATACGTAGTGTTAGATGTAAGTGTTGATGCTGCTACAGTTAATGATGTTATATTAACAGTATCATTCTGATTGAATACAAATGAAGCAGATTCAAAACCACTAGAGGTATTAATCTGCCAATCACTTGATTGATGTGTGCCAGGAGCAACCCCATCAGTTGTCACTGCATAAAAATTTGTAGACACCAACGTTGGTGTCAACGAACTTGGTGATGGGATATTTCCGACAGCTGGTGGGAATACTAGTGCCATTAGTTTAGTCTATGTTATGAGCAAGTTGGGTTACAATCACCTAAGTATGAATAAAGAATTGGCCAAGGTGCTGGAACTTGGAAGTCCAGTGTTCTTGGTGTAATACCATCAGTTACCTTAATTTGTGCGATACCATCCATACCTATGATAGGTTGTTCAGGATGATTACGATCTCTCAATGGTTTGATAAAGTTACAGAAGTAATCATTAGATGGTGTGACGCAAGCACCGTTCTGAGTGTATGCGAAATCATATGTATGATCCTGACAAGGATCAGCAACAGCCACAAGGTTAATCAAGTCAACCAAATCAAATGGTGACGAAACTAACTCTACCCATAATGTATATACCTTTTGAGTACCACGTGCAGGGAAGATAGCAGGTTGAATATCATTCTTAATTGAGAAGTCAACTGGCATATTAATATTGGTGTCACCACGGAAGGGACACTCACGTAAGAGTCCAGTTGCTGCTGCTAACTGACCAGTATATGTGCTAAAGTCACCAGTGTTAACCACTGTAGGACCATTAGCGTGAGTAGCATTATTAAGTGTAAAGATAGTTCTATTAGCACCATCTTTCGTCTCCATATATGGGAACTCATTAATGATACGTAACCTCCAAGTAAATGTACCAGCATCAATTGTGTATGATACCTGTACATCCTGTGTCTGGTTGTCAACAACAGTGAAGTTCTGTGCACCCTTATAGTAATCCTGAACCTGTAAGGTATTAATATCAATGTATGGTAGTGCACTCAATGGTGAACCAGCAACGTCAATCACGAATGAACGTGTAAGAATGTTACCGAAGTAATCACCACAAGTTAGAGTTGTATCAACGAATCCAGCATCGTGCTGTAAGTATCCATTAGATACAGTACCGTTCCATCCATTAGCATACTCGTACCACCACATACCCAACTGAGGTGGGTTAGCAATAACACTGATCTCGTTAGATAGTGATGAGTATGTTCCATTATAAAGAAGCAACTGGAATGAATATGGTTCATTAACACCTGCTGGAATACCATTACAAGGAATATCTGTTGCACGAATTACATTGCCAGAATTATCCTTAGGTGGTACTAAAGAAGATGGGTTCTGAATAGGTATCTCAATAGTATATCCACCATAATCATTACGTAATGGGAAGTCTTCAGTAGTGCTAATGTAGTTACCTACATACACACCATTTCCTGCTTCAACTGGTGAGTAATCAACGTTAATATCATTACGAGCATCCAATCTAGATCTATAGTATGGAGATGCTAAAGGAATGTAATCAGGATATGTATCAAACTGAGTCTTCCAATTAAATGCCTTAGTACCTGTAGCAGTATCATATGTAAATGATTTACTAAACCATACATACTCAATGTTCTGGTCAGTACAAGTCAATAATACTGGGAAACGACCACTCTTAGGATCTTTATCAGCAGTGATATAAGGTATTGTATTTGGATAATGTGTTTCTCCACCGTATTCAGTATTTGCAGAGAATAAGTTAGCCGTGATTGCATTAGCACCACTGTACATAGTCAATGCTGGCTGAGCAGGTAGTGTAGGTAGGTTACTAACAGTTAATTGTACAGTAGATGTATCAATTGCTGTGTAAGTAGTTGTAAGATCTAAATGCTGTGAAGCAAATGTTGTACCACCAGCCTGTCCGAAGTAGTAACTAGCAAGACTATAAGACTCAGGTAGATATACCTCGTACCAAGCACCAGCAGTTCCTGGTGTACCATAACTACGTAAGTTATCTGTATTTGGAAGACCAGTAGGTCCAAGTCTCATCTCTAGTGTCTTACCAGTCCAAGAAGAATCACTAACATCAAAACGATAGAATGCTCCCTTAGGTACTTCAAACACCGTAGAACCGCCGTTATTAACTCTTACCTGATAATCATTACCTATTGCCTCTAGTGTGAATGTCAAGCGATAACGCATACGACAACGGAAGTATGCATTAGGGAACTTCCACCACTTGTTAAGGACTAGATGAGCAAATCCCATCTCACGTCCAGTTACATCTTCGTATCTCTCAACATAAGAATAGAATGTATTCTTATTCTCTACGTTATCATCAAAGTAATCATATGCTTCATATCCAGCATAAGTTGCAGTTGCTAATTCATTCAAATTATACCACTGTACACCAGCTCCTTTATCTGCTAATATTTGCCAGAATGGTACATAATCAAACTTATCATTATCGAACTGAGATTGAGTAAACATAGTACTCAAACTCTTATAGTACATTGGACGTGAATACCAACTCTCATTCGACCAAATGGAAGCATCACTAGGTTGTCCGTGTACTGAGTAAACACTGGTATAATCAATGGTTTTGCTAAGAGCATCGTACACCATTGCCAAGTCACTAGTCGTAGTAGTAACGTTTGTTAATTGAATAGTATATTGCTGGCTTAATCCAGAAATAAGTTCAGTAACTGTTAATGTTAAATCTAATGTTTCTTGATTAGTTAAAGTACCAGAGAATACACCCGTAGAAGTATCAAATGTCAATCCACTAGCGGAGAAATCTCCTGATGAACTTATACTATATGCTCTGTCAAGAACAGTTTCATTAGCATATGTTCTTAAGAAAGACACACCTAACTGTAAGTTAACAGTGGCACCTAAGTTATAAGTACCCAACGCTCCTGCACTAGTATACCAAGTAGCAAGGAAATCAATGTATGGTATTACACATCCTCTGGTTGATGGACCATTTAATAGATTATGATCAGTAGCATTATCTAATGGTAAGTTATCTATTGCTGTACCTTCTCCAGCACCAGCAAGTTCCTGTTGATTAGTCTGTATATAAACTTTATTAGATTCTGATTCAGATTGCCATTGAGCTATACCATCCAATTTTTGATGACTACCTTCAAGGTTAGCAATCTTTAGATGATTACCACCTGCCTCAGTCTGATTTGCAGTATAAGCAGCAGGATCAGCTGTAATTTGTATAAAGTTAAATGTATTGTCTATATCAGTTACTTGATGATGGTATCTTTGTAACTTATCAAATTCAATACCACCAACCTCATATACAAATGAATCACTTTCATAAGCATTATCTCCTGGGAATATAGGATCTGACTTATAAGAATCATTCAACATATATGGGAACGCAGGATCGCCATTATCATCTTCAGTTATGAAGTACGCATAGGTTCCATTTGGATAGTCAGGAGTCTTACAGTAGCGACCATTTCTCTTGTCTAGGTCACCAGTTATAATCCTCTCACCCATATTACCGTGATTGTAACAGAAGTAGAATAATGATTGTGGGCAATCAATAGGAGGAGTTATCTCTACTGATCTTAAAGTTGCAGTGTCAAATCCAGCAACGTATGCAGCATAATCTACTACAGCATCTTCTAACTTATAAACTACACCACCAGTGTAGACTACGTTTACATCCTGTGCATTCTGTCCACTAACGTGCCAACCCTGTGCACCACCATCTCCGTAAGTAGAGAAGAGCATAGCGTGGGTAGTTAGAGATGCATCAGATAGATTAAAGATATATTTTCTTCCCTTCCTAAAGTTGAATGAAGGTTTCTCTTGAGTAGCATCTAGGCCACCACCACTAATGAAGTAACGATTACCACTACCACTAGTAACAGCAGTAGATACAGAGACTGTAAATGTTGTTTCTAGTTCATCTGTTTCATTACCAGCATACTCATAATCTTCAACGAATGCCTTGTATGGATATGATACAGTAGAAGGACGTGTTGCAAACTGATCAGGTGTTCTACCCTCCAGTTTTAACATATATCCTGTCTTAAGACGAACAACAGAACTAGCACTATCCATCTCATCCAGATAACCATAAGGTCCGTAGATAGGATATCCATCAAATGCTAAACCAAGTATCTTAGAATGGCCATCAACGTGTCTTCTGTAATCACCCTGAACCCACGTATTAGTCTCGAAATGATCACCCATTCCTGAATGATTATTACAAACGTAATAAACATATTGAGGTGCATCTAAAGGAACTATAATAGTTATAGATCTAGTTGTTGCACTATCAAACGATGAAGCATATGTGACAGCATCAACAGCAATACCGTTAAGTCTATATGTCACACCATCATTGTACTTAACACCACCAGCGTGTACACCATCAGCAGTAGTAGAGAAGTACATTGGATGAGTGTCATTGGTAGCACTATCTTGGTTAAAGATATATGTGTTACCCTTAGTCATAGGAAGTTGTGGTTGCTGATAAGTAGTACCAAATGAATTTTGGAAGAAGTAACAATTAGGACTACCAATACCATAATCTTCATTGTTTACAGTACCACCACTACCGTCAGTCTTAGCACCAACAGTTACAGTGTAATTAACAGTCTGATATCCTAAATCAAAATAAGTATTTGCAATATATGTTGATCCTGTTCTTACAGCAGAGTATTGATATGCTTCCAACATCTTACTAGAGTTAACTCCATAGATGTTCTGTGCATTAGGATAACCACCGTATGAGTCAGCACCAGTTAAGTTTTCATTTGTAACATCACTGAATGTCCAACCAGGAGTAGGTCCACTTTCATTACTGTAATGATACATATACACACCCATTGTAGATATACCAAATGGTTTAACACTACGTAGTGGTATAGCAACTGGTTCAGTTGTAGAATGACCGTAATCAGTACCACCTCTCCAGTTAAAGTTTTGATCAAATGTATGCTCTGCAATACTATTCGGGTTACCAGCAGTAATTGCGATAGATGCAACAGCAGTACCTTGTACACCACCAGCGACGTTTGGTGCACTGATGGAAACAGTTGGAGCAGTTGAGTATCCAGAACCACCATCTGTTACATTTAATCCAGAAATATAACCATCCAAAACAGATATGTTAGTAGATGCTTGAGCACCAGCACCACCTCCACCACCAGTGAAGCTAACAGAACAAGTAGTATATCCAACACCAGGAGTGTCAACTGTTATACTATCAAGAACACCAGTCTGTGTACCAATACTAACTCCAGCAGACGCAGGTTGTTCAAATACTGGGTTTGTAGAAGCAGTGCCACCATAAGGTACTACTTCACCATAGAATGTATCACCAATGATGTAAGGGAACATTGGGAATCCAGTATCTTTAAACGTCATAAAGTATGCGTATGTACCACCTGGAAATTCAGGAGTAACACAGAATCTACCGTTATGTCTATCTAAGTGTATCGTCTCACCAGCAAGGTTAGTACTACCTGTATTCAAGAAGTAATCCTGAATCAATCCTCCTAATGGATAAGTATTAGTACTAGGAGCAAAACCAACAGGATCTGATAAGGTAATAGTACCTGTCATTTCTTGATGATTTTCACAAACATAGTAATACGTACCAGCTGAAGCAGTTGAGGTGTTCCACAATACAGTAGCATTAAATGAACCATTGTTAACAACCTGTGCTACTGTTTGTGCAGGGTTGTAAGGTGCAGGTACAGTCTGAATCCAGAAAGGATGAGTAATTGTACTTCCACCGCCACCACCAGCAGCTGAAACAGTCATCGTTCCAACCATACTACCGTGGATTTCGCACTGGTAGTAGTAAGTACCAGCAGAACCTGAAGATGGAATAGTCCAAGTAACAGTACCAGATTCAATACCATTATTACTAACACCACTAGAAATACCATTACTAGTTCCTGTTCCAGCTACAGTTTTCAACCAGAAAGGATGTCCAGACGCAGATACAGTAAAGTTAACTGTATCTCCTTCATAAAATTCTAGTGCAGGATCTCCACCACTAATATTACCAGTTCTATCAGAACCTGATAAAGTGTAATCACTAGCACCTGAAGCAGTTACAACTATGTTATATGTCTGTGGAGTTGATCCACCACCTCCACCTGTGCTATACTGTGCATTAACATTAAATACTAGGTTGTCACCAACATTAGCAGTGACACTAACATCGCTTCCACTACTATATCCAGTAAAATCATAATCTAAATTATCATCAGCAGCAACACTCCAAGTATAAGTAGTAGGATTATATTGGTCACCAAGACGCTCAAGTCTCTTATCATATCTCGATACCATTCTCGCTAAAGTTGTAGGAGAAGCAGGATCATCATATCCAATTGGACCGTAAATAGGATATCCATCCATAGCCCATCCAACTATAGCAGAGTGGTGGGTTGCATTTACAATATCATCATTAGTAACAGATGGTAACGCAGCAGTATTCGTTAATGTACTAAGAGCAGCAGCACCACCATATCCAGAGTATAATGAACAGTAGTAGTATAAGTTAGGTGAATCTGGTTGTACTTGTAGATATGTACCTGTACCAGCCTGACCATCACCAGGAGTACCTTGATATCTAATACCTGTTAAGAATTCTGTACCACCTTGAATGTGTATTCCATCTTGTTGTGTAGATATTCTAAGAGGGAATCCAGCGTTACTAGCAGCACTCTGATCAAAGTAGTAACTATTACCCTCTGTTAATTGAATGTTAGGTGTTTCAACACCATCAATATAATACTTATTACCACCTAATGTATTAACTACAGTGACAACTTTATTTGTAGTAGATCCTTTCCAAAGTTCCTTGAGGAAAGCACCAGTAATGTAATGGTAAGAACCACCAGAATCAACTCTACCACTTCCTGCATCAGCACCAAAGAAAGCAGAATAAACATATCTATCAAAAGCATATCCATCAGGACAAGCTATATTAAATGGTAAATCAACATTGATACCATTACTCCATCCACGTATCTGACAACCATTAATTGTAAGTCCTATGAAATCATAATCAATATTCTGTTGATTTTGCTCACTTCCAGCAGGAGCTGCAACGTTTCTACCACCACGATATGTAAAGGTATGGTTATATGACTTAGGATAAATTGTATAAGCATTATATTGGTTAGGGAATGTACCAAATAATGCAGGTTGTGGTAAGTTATCAGCAGTAGTTGTTAATGCTCTACTAACTACGTTCAGTGAACCAGAAGTAACAGAACCACCACCAGAAACGAATGATGTGTCAGGTTCATATGTCGGATTATTGACTGGAGCACTTGCAGATGCAATAAGAATAGTAGGTGCCTCTGTATATCCAACACCAGGATTAGTTATAACAGTACCAGTAACTTGACCATTTTCTACTATTGCTGTTGCAGCAGCACTGTTTCCTCCACCACCAGTAAATGTAATTGCTGGTAAATTCAATGGGTTATATCCAGCACCACCGTTGGTTATGGTTATAGTATCAATTCCACCACCAGTTAATGCGATATTTGCCGTTGCTGTTGCACCGTCACCATCACCAGTAAGAACTACAGTAGGTGCCTCAGAGTATCCAGAACCAGCCTGATCAACGTTAATACTTGTAATAGCACCACCAGTTAGTGTTATCTCTGCGGTTGCAATTGCACCTGCTCCACCACCACCTGAGAAACTAACAGTAGGTACTATAGTATATCCCGAACCCTGTTGACTTAGTGTAAGATTAGAAACATATCCAGATGTTCCAGCTTTAGGGAAGGAACCAAACAATCCTGGCCAAGGAGAAAGATTAGTGGTAAGATTAAACAATCCACCTTCCATATGGTATCCAGCAGTAGGTGAATCAGTTCCACCGTCAGTTTCCGATACCCATACACCATCGATAGGATCTGATGATATAATACCTATAGGAGTACGAATTTGTATTACATCACCTATTTTAGCATTCAATCTAGAGTATTCAGATCCTAAGTAGAAAGTAATTATGTTACTTGCATTAGAAGTTTGAACATAACTATTCACACCATCAAGAGTGATCTCATCCATATTATTAGTAGGATAAGTATACACACTTCCCCCACCATACTCATAAGAAACAGGAGATGTTACGTTCGTTGAAACACCATTAAACCAACTACGTGTATAATCCCAATCAAGTTCTCTACGAATCCATTCTTTTGCTAATTGTGGTAATGGTTTGCCCTCATATCTTACAGTAGGACTTTGTAAATAGCCCATCTTAGTTGCCCAAAGAGCAACCGTACCAGCAACCAAAGGTCCAGAGAATGAAGTACCTTGGGTAAATTGATAATACGAAGAACTAAGGAAATTATACGGTGTAGTACTACCCCATTGGTAAATAGGACAATATATTGATTCACCTGGAGCACTAGTAGTAATAGTACCATAATTACTAAAAGCACTAAATTCATTAGTAAATCCAGTTGCTCCTACTGTTATCTTACCATTTACAGATCCTTCACCTATTTCCATATTATACTTGTTATCTTTAGGACCACCACTCCTAACACCTGCTAAAAACTTACCTTGATATCCATTGTATGCTATTCCTGTATAACCAGCATTTACAAATCCATTACCAGCAGAACGTACGTAAATAATATTTCCATAAGTAATTAACCAATCTTCATAGTCATCATAAACTTCACTATAACTAATGCTATAATCATATCCTGGTTCGTTCTTTGAAATATATGGATTAGTAGGTGATGGTCTCATAACCCCAAACGACCCATTAACTACAGCTGGCCTATAACTACCTTTCCAGTTAGCGTGAGTGGGATCATTATGATTTTTAATAGCAGTTACAATAGAAGCAAACCTACTTAGATAAGTGGTAGTCTCATATCCAGTCTCATTAAATAGTTTACAAGCATATATTCTAGACTTCCTAGAAACACCAAAAGTCCGTCCAGCAGCTAAAATAGCACAAGTAGTACCGTGTCCTTGATCATCTTCATTAGTATTTGTCTCTCCAGTAGTAGAACTAGTAATACCTGAATAATATCCTGGTAACGAATATACACGATAAGCTGCTTGTTCTGTCGCACCGTTTAAATCGCTTATATAATCTGGATGGTATAATTCTGGATGCAATGCAGCACCAGTACTACCAGTTGGTCTACTCGCTCCACGAACACCACTATCAATTATGTAAATATCTGTATTTTCTCCCTCTTCAGTTAAAGAATAACTACCATAACCTAAGTCGTTAGTCATCTGTGTCATTCTTGCCAAATGCCACTTCGCAAACATACTTACCTTGATAGAGTGAGTACCAACAGCCTGACCAACTCCAGACGCTCTCTCTTCTGCTGTTAAACTAGCACCAATTGTATTCTCCTCATAGATATACAATTCTAATGGTGTAGTAAAGTTAAAGTCTAACTTAACCCAAGCACCTGTTTGACCAGGAGTTCCACTCCTAGTTACGTTTGTTGTATATTCTACTCCACCATTATGAATACCTTCTGGAGTAGTAGAGAAACATAACTTATAATTTGCATTACTAGCATCTTCAACATAGAATGCAAGATAATCTCCTGGACAAAAGAAGAGTTTATCAAACATTGGATAATCACCATATCCAGTAACCCTCTGTCCAATTTTAGGACCATAGGAACTAGATAACATCACAGCATCATAGATAAAACCTTGAGATCTAGAAAATGGAATTACATTAGCAGTAGCAAATGGATCTACTTGAGATGCTAAAGATGCTACATCATCACCAGCAATTGCTACATTATTAGCTATATCCTCAGGTGTAACGTTATTAAAATTTCCTGCTTGAGGTTCAGCAGAAATAGGATTACCCTCTAAATCTTCGCTACGACGACCAAACTCAGGCCCTGCTTGCATCTTACCAACTTCATCTTTCCAAGGTCCAGCAGGTTCAACACCAAGTTCTTTATTTGGTCCCTCTTTATCATCAAGATTAACTACTATTTCTTCATCAAATATTCCACCTACTACTTCAGGAAACTCGTCACTATCTAATATTTTGATAAAATTAATATCTTTTTCAGGGAAATCCAAGAAAACCTGACCCAAGTAAGATAGGTCGTGTGTGCAAATTAACGAAGTAAATTTTTGCTTCGCACGTTCAATTACAGCCGCTGCTGCTATGGTAGGATCGTAAGACCTTTTAAGTTTAACGATAATCCTGCCTTGGCACTCCTCTAATTGCATTATTCCAAATTAGTGATGGTGTTTCCCTAAGGGTTATTTAGTAACCTTTAAAACGCATTAAGGAGTTTATCTGTTCCTCTAGTGCTCTATAGGTTAGATAATCTATATCACCTGGATTTTCTGCCGTAGGGTGATTTTTCAATAATTCTTCTTTTGCCTGACAATTATAGACAGCAAGTTGTCTGTCTTCTAAATTACGTAAGCTGGATGTAGTCCACCATACTGATACTCTTCTTTCACCAGAGATAATTTTATTGACTTTATGCTCTGTTCCAGTAGGATATGTAAATGCCCAACCAGCAGGTAATTTTATCTCACGAATTTCAGTTCCTTGCCTCAAAAGTAACTCACCACCTTCATATTCATCAGGGTCATTTAAAAATAATGTAGTACTAAAATCAGATCTAGATTTACCAGGATCAGTTCTATTCATATATGGGGCATCACTATGCCAATTATAGTGCATACCCTCCGTGTACTTAACAAACAAACCAACAGTGCTACTACAAGCAAATAACCTCTCTCTAGTTACCTTATGTTTACAAAACAAATCCCAGATTATTTTCCAAGCAGCATTGGTATGTTCCAATTGCATTTCAACATTGTTCTTTAGATCTTTGTTAGGAGATCCAGTACGTTTGCCGTCGTGAAAATCAGAAAAATTATAAAAGTCTTGGATATGTTTCAGATTAACCTTGTTAAGGAGTTCATAACGATAAAACATAATTAAGGAACAAAAGATGGGTTATTAGGTGTTACTGGCCAACCAGTAAAGTTATTGTAATCATAAGGATCTGCCTGTTGAGCAGGGAGATCTCTCAATCTTTGTCTGTAAGTCTTCCAGTGATCTAACTTCTCAGTAGTGAGTGCTGTATCTGGAAGCACTGTCCAATCGCAACTGCTTAGTCTTCTATCTCTATCACCACGTAACGAAACTAATGTTTCGGGTATATCATTGTCGATAAAATACCTTGCCGCAGCTGCTGCATTAACTGCTGCTGTTTGTTCAGCATCATATGCATCTCTGTACTGAGTACGAAGAGGAAGCAAAGTATTATATAAAGTGGTAGCAGACTCAATCTTTGAAGAATCATTTGTTGTCACAGGAATTTCTCCTGTCATATCCTGATTCTCTGCAAGATACCAGACTGATTCACCTACTGGATTATTTGATTTCCAATAATGAAGAGTCTTGAGTTCATCTACTCCATCTACGTGAAACGTTCCATTAATAGCAGGAAGAACAGTTGATGTCCAATCGCTATCAGAAATTATATATCCTTGAACTTTACCATCCGAATGCTTACCACCGAGAACTTTCATCCCAACGTTGATATAGAAATCGGCATCAGCGAAATTACGAGCCATTTAATAGATACCATCCTGTCAATATGTATTTATCACCTGATAAAACTAGGTTTCCTTTATGTGTATGAGTGAATCCTGCTGGCCAAATTAAAACAGTACCAGTAGTAGGTTTAACCCTTCTTTTCTGATCCAAGAACTCAGTCTCTCCACCTTCAAAATCTTCATTGAGATACATCATCCAAACTAAATTTCTTGGAGAATGAGATAAACCCATTGCCTCATAATGCCAATGATGATATCCTCCACCTTCAGGTGTGTGTTGCATCTTAATGACGCTACTCATCATATCCTGAGAATTAAGTTGCCTAAACTTCCAAACATAATGCTGAGTACAAGCTTTCAAATACTGGAGACAAGTGGTACTTAATTTTGTATTGTTATGATTGACTAATATCTGTTTGTCATATCTACCTAAGTTTCCATTATCAAATTGAAATCTACCATCACCGATATTTTCAAGATCACCTTGCTCAATGACATCACATTTAGATTTTAAATCTTGATACCAAGTAATAAATTCCTTACAAACATTTGGAGGCATAAAATTATCCCAGACCCCAATGAAGTCTGAGAATTCGGATTTTGTTATATTTCCATCAAGCATCAACTCTAGAGGCTTGATGGGTGCTAATTCTGTCATAACAAACTTAATCTCAATAGATTATATCATAAGCTCTTTATCGATGCAACAGTTGATCCTGGCATAGTTATAGAGAATGTATCTGTTATAGCAGTTCTTCCCTGAACAAGGACACCACCAACCCTAGCAGGTGTAGGACCAGACCAGTCAGCAACATTACACTCTACAAAGATATCCATAAAGTCCCAATCTGGTGGTTGACTAATAGGTAAGTCTTCCACTAACATAACACCATTCTCTACGTTACCAAATAGTTCAGCAGTGTGACTATTATTTCCAGATAATACCTTCATACTTGTAACAGTCCAAGTAGTTCCAGCATTAATCAAAGCAGGATACATATACTTCCACGATTGATTTGCTACATTATCATCATATGTTGAGAAGTTATAAGCAGTCTGAGGAGTATTACCAATTCCGAAATTAGATCCTGTGGTGTATATTGTATCTTGATAGTTACTTGCTCTACTGACCTTGAATTTCAGAGCAGCGAATCTAAATCCAGCTCTAGCAACTTGACCAGCACTATTAGATGCTTGTATAATGAATATACCTTGCTCCTTAGCAGTAGAAACAGCATCCTTTCCACCAAGAGCAACACCGTTCTCAGTAGGCATAGGTTTTATGTTCTGCCACTGAACTGTCTGAGTCGAAGAACCCACATAACCCAAGTTAGTATCTACTGCTGAGTTAAGAGGAGTCGCATATCCATTTGCATCGTGTACACCCCAATAACAACCACCCCAAGTAGTATCTGCTGTACCAGTAATAGTAGCATTAATGGTTATAGTCTCTTCAACGCACATAGGAACATAGTTGAATACAGTAGTGGAAGCCACTCCAGTACTTGTAGTCGTCATTGTTTGACTACCAACCGCAGGAGTGTAAGCCCTAGTAGCAGACACTGTAATTACTGGTTGTTGAATTACAGTAATAGTTTGTGTAGATGTAGTTGTCTGTCCACCATCTAATGATTCAGCGTGTAATGTATAGGTTGTAGTCTGCGATGGAGTTGCAGTAAATGTTCCAGAAGAAGTAGTAGGATTCCAACCACTATCAGTTGGTGATGATGTTCCATAAACATTATTAGAATTGGTAGTAGTCCAACTCAATAACGTATCAGTATCCTTCATATTACCAGCAGGACTACCTTGTACAATACTATTGCTAGAAGCAGTTAGATTAGCCGTAGGTACTGGTGCAGATGCCACAGTAAGTGTTTCTGTCTTTGTAGCATTTCCATTCGCATTTGATAATGTAACACTGTAATCTGTTGTCGCTGTTGGACTGACAGCCCTACTAAAGTACGCAGTATTAGCAGCAGTAGTTGCAGCAGTATCCCAATTAGAATCTGTTGGGTTGGATGATGCAGATACAAATCCAGTAGCATCCCCACAACTATATGATACAGTAGCAGAAGCCCCATACGCAACTGACGATGGAGTTACAGTCATAGTAATTGAAGGAGCATTTGCTGCTGCTACACTAACAGTTGTACTCTCAGATGTATTACCCCACTGGTTACTTACTTCTAAAGTATAAGTAGTTGTTGCTGAAGGATTAACATTTACAGTTCCACCAGTAGGAGTAGAAGCACCAAAGTTACTTGATACAATTGCGGTAGCACCAGGACAAGAGTATGTTATAACTGAAGTAGATCCAGAAGCAACGTTTGAAGGTTGTGCAGATATTGTAAGTGATGGTGCTGCTTCATAGGTTATATTTGCAAGTGCAGTCATCACAGTTGAAGTATTATACTTAACTGCAATCTGATAATTAGCGGTTGTACCTCCATTAGAAGGTGCCTCCAATGTCATTATGACTGTATCATTAAGTCCATATCCAGTATTTGTAGCACTATTAGTACCTTGAAGGTTTATAGGACTTCCACTTGTAGATTCACCACCAATCTTAGTTACCTCAATATCAAATGAGTAATTACTATCAACACCAGTGATGTCAAATGTTACTGTAGCATTTGCACTAGCAGTTGTAACACCAAGATTGAAAGGTCCAACTTGATCTGGGTAACGATCTCCAGTATCACCTTGAGGAGGTGGTGTGTATACAGAACTATTAACTCCTCCAAATATCATATATGCAGTCTGCTGATACTGTGGTTTAAGATCTGGAGTACCATCCAAGTCAAGATCTACATCCAAATCAAAAGTTATTTGTGTACCATCAACAGGAGAATCATCAATTGTCCACTGCATATCAGTAGCAGGAGGTTTGATTGTACAAGAACCAGTACTAATATCAATTACTCCTTCATTTGCTTCATCCGCACTACCTGTCTCTGAACCACCACTAGTAACTTGCTCCTGAACTCTTATCTGATAATAATCTGGTTGGTTCCAAGAGTTTCCATTATTTACTGCTAAACTTCCACCGTAAAATCTTTTACCACCATTCTCAACAGGTTCTGATTGACCACTACCTAAAGTAATGGTTCCTTGAGTAACTCCCTGATACACATAAGTGAACACACCTTGATAAAGTGATACGTATGCTTGCCCTGCTGAATATGCAGGACCATAAACAGTTTGCCAAGTAGTAGTACCACCTGATCCACCGCCTCCAGAAGATCCAGCAACACAATATGCTTCATACCAATCATTACCATTATATGCACCTGGAGCTGGGTTTCCAGCATTCTGTCCTCTAGAACCTATAGAATCTCCAAATCCTCTATGATAAGAGAAAGTACCTGAAATAGAACTCTTGAATGAAATCCAGTGTGAGTGTGGTTCACTAGCACCACCTACTGCTTGAATATTTGCACCACTATAGGTAGTTGCTGCACTAGCACCACCCAAAATACCTGTATCACCAGAACCAGGACTAGTCCAGTCAGTAGTCATACTACCAGCAGGAGCACAATTCCAAAGTGCGTCTGCGTGTTTATGACCTGGCCAACTAGGCATTGTATAATTAGAAAGAAATCCAGTCTGAACTTGTAAATACCCATCAGTCATAGATGTAGGTATTTGATCCGTCCTAGACGTGTTAAAAGTACTTACAATACTACCAGTTGTAACTTGAACTCGGCTAGAAATGTCACTTAATGTTATATTATTTTTACCACCACGTGTACCACAATTATTTGTACTTCCAGCATCGTGTTGCTCCAATTGAGGAGAAGTGTTATCTGGCCTTAGTCTACCAGTTCCTACAACTCTCCTGTCTCTAAGATCAGGTACATTAAAATCACCACTTAAATTCGGAAATGTTCCAGTAGTAGTTCCACCATAAGTATTTTCAATAACATTATACAAACCTACATACTCATTTGGATTAAGTCCTCTACCATTACATTCCAACCATCCATCAGGAGCATAATAATTACCACCACTATCCTTAGGCATCATTGCAATGGTGCCTGTTTGTACTCCTGCCCACGCAGGTGATGTCTCGGAATAATACTTTGCCATTAGTACTTAATGATGAATTCCATAATCATATATGGAGATGAAACGTGATTTAAATGCTCACGTGCGTCAGCAGTGAGACTACAAGTAGCAGTAGATCCTGTAAAATCAAGGTCTACTCTAGGTTGTGTAAATTCCATTAAATTGGAAGTAGCATTTCCACCAATGCTATGATTATGTGAAGGATCTGGATCTAATGTTTCTATGTTAAAATTAGCTCCAAAATTAGCAAATCCAGCAGAACCTGAATTGTTCTGAATATCAGTATCAAATCCAACTCCAGATTTTGAATTTATTTTTGGAGCGAGTGAAGGATCTGCACCAACACCGTGATCGTGTGCTGCAACATTAGAAATATCAAGAGTAACAGTTGAAACTGTACCACCAGTCACAGTAAGAGTTGGCGAACCAACTGAAGGAGCTTTATACTCCTCAACACGTACCATACCTGTATAAGAAGCATTTGCAGTACTTTGTACCTGTGCTTTGTATCCTATACCAGCACGTTCTACAATACCACCACCACTCATTGCAGTGTCACCCATATACTGACTACCTGCTGTGTTATTAGGCATTAAAAATTTAGCACCTAAATTTGGAACACAAAAAGTACCAGCAGTGAAATTATTATCCGCATCAAATGTTGGGTTTAATAATGCTGTGCCAGAAATTCCTGGAGGAAATCTACATCCAGAAACTCCACCTCCACCACTAGCACCTACACCTATAACACGTGCAAGATCTGGATAATCACGAGCTTGAAATACTGTTCCATTACATCTAAGATAACCTCCAGGAACACGATCCAACTGTTGATTAGCACTCTGCACTTCCCTTGAAAAAGGAATAATAACACCTGGTGCTACACCTTGACCTCCTTTAATTTGGGCGTAAGTTAATGCCATTAGAATGCTTTAATGATGTATATCGCTGTTTGATATGGAGTGTTCATTGCCAGTTGAGAGTTACCTATGCCTGGATTATTATTTAGTGCTACTGTACTATTAACTTCATCGTAGTCTCTAGTATAAGGATCAATATTAATAGTGCCTTTATCTACACTATACTGTATAGATCCGTGTGAATGAGCACCACCAGCACCACCTGTTCTAGAACTAAATTCATCAGAATTAGGTGCACCAACATCTAGAAATTCTTTATCTACTAATCCTCCTGCTACCTGACCACTAGCATCACCACCAGACTCAGCACTAGGTGAACCTCCTCCTGTTTGAGGATTACAAGTCTGTACAGTATAGGTATGAGTGTGAGAAGGCATATTCTCGTGTGATAATACTCTTGGTTGCATTGAAGCAGCCTTTGACCATATAGATCCACCAGCACCATTTCCTGTAATAGCAGCAGGAGATGAAAATGCTACCGTTTTATTAGGTTTGTTTTCAATCAACCACTCTGCATTAAGAGTAATATTTTCCGAAGATGATCCACCAGTTCCTGAATCATAAGCACCACCTTGATGTACAGGAACTTTTTGTATAGTATTTAAAGTTGGTACGGCAAAAGTTGATCCACCCCCACCATAAGTTGTACCAATAACCGCTTGTAATGCAGGATAATCTGCATTATTATGCGTTGAACCGTCGCAAGAGAGCCATCCCTGAGGTATATCACTCGTAGTTCCAGTCCACGCCATAATTGTGCCAATAGAGGCATTCTTAAATCCTCTAATTAATGCTAAATTTTTCATTAGAGTTCAATTAAACGCCAGCCAATTGTATTACCAAGGAAGACGAGACCTAATCCAGCACCAGGAGTCTGTACTACCAATTGTCCTTGGGCATCTCCTTGTATAGGTTTAGTTCCATCAGTTTTAATAATTATAGATTTATTATAAGTCAATGCATCTGTAGTATCTAGGACACGAATTTCATCGCCACTAGCAGGTGATGCTGGTAATGTAAGTTCTATTGATGTACCTGCAAATGAAGTAACATAGTATCTAGTATTAACTACTAAAGTAGTACTAGTACTACATTCAACCCACTTACGTCCAGCAGTAGGTGTAAAGAACCCAGTAACTTGATTAATATCTATACTACCATCAGTATTAACCTTGAAGTTATTGGCTCCACCCATATTGATGTCGAGTTCGCCACCAGCAGCAGATATATTCTGTCCAGCATTGATACTTCCACCAGCATTGATGTTACCTTCTACTCCAAGTCCACCATCGTGAACTACAACTGCACCAGTATCTTTAGTCGTTGAGTTAACATTACTGTGTACAATTAACGTACCAGAGTTATCAGTATCATTACCAATAACTGTGTTACCAGTTGCAGAATCTACAGTAAAGGTTACATCATCATTTGCGTGTAACTTAGCAATAGTTAAGTCATTACCAAGTGTCAGAGCACCTTCAGCAGATAGAACTGCTCTTGGATCGGTAAGAGTATTAGATCCTATAAACTTGATCTGACCCGTAGGATCCATCTCAAGTCTTTGTGTTGTTCCGTCAAATACTGTAATTCTTTCAGTACTAGAAATTTCTAATTTAGTTGATCCATTTACCCATAGTCTCTGTGCAGCATCTGGAGTTGCCTCACCAATAGATACGTGGCTAGTAGCATCCATCTGGATACCACCATCAGAATCACCAATACGAGCAGATCCATCTGCCTTAATGACCAACTTAGCAGTAGAATCGTCAGCAAAATGATCATTAGCCCATACTTCGTCACCAACTACAAGGTTCTGACCCTGTACAGTGATATAATTATCTGCTCTATCAGTATCAGATTGATCTGCATCTATTCTTAAGTTAGTAGCAGCAGTATCGCTATCTAAACGATACATCTTCATATTACCACCACGGACATACAAGTCCTTAGTGACTGTTAGGTCACCCACCATCTCGTGAGAACCATTACTTAATGCTGTAAAGGTACCATCAATTTCAAGATCACCATTTGACTGTCCACCACCGACTGCTTCATCAGGAGCAGTACCAGCACCACTTTGACGTATCTTAACATCACCACCAACCCACAGGCCTGTCTCACCAGTAACTTCAGCAGTATCACCTGTGTTTATAGAAACACGTCCGATACCATTTGCGTCATCATCAAATACACGTAATGTATGAATACCAGTAGGGTTAAGATTATCTCCACCAACCCATAAAGAATTACGGAAGATACCAGAACCTTCTACATCTAATGTCTGCTGTGGTACAACTGAGGCATTTGTGATACGAACATTTCTAAGGTTAATACCCAACCTCATATCCTGACCAGGATCACTAGAAGTAGATCCAGTACCAGTAGTATATGTGGTTAATGCATCAGTACCAATTAGACCCCACTCTCTCCAACCATACTCAGCAGCTCCATCCCATCCACCTATTTGACAATAAATCCAACCAAGGGAAGTATTATAGTTAACATTAGATATTCTATGTGCTTCACCAACTGTTTCGGTACCACGTAACATTAAGGTACCTTCTTGCTTAAATCCTTCAGAAGCAGGAACAGTTTTATCAGTTGAGGTCTTGATATCATATACAACACCAGCAGAACCAGCACGACTTCTTATCAACCATCTTGAGAAATGTATCGTATTTGGCTGGAAGGGTGGATGGAACTCCATATCCTCTTCAGCCAATGTTGCATCCACTTGTGGTAAGTTGATATTAGCAACACTACCAATAGTAAGTGCTGGATCATCTAAAGCACTATCTGCATACTGTTCTGCTAACTTAATAGTTACAGGTGTAGTGAAGTAGGTTCCATCTTCAGCAGCTATCTGGAAGTCTTTCTTCAGGGTAAATTTAACCTGATTATTGACTTGTAATGTATCAACTGTCAAATCTGAAGTATTCTCTTCTTCATCAACGTTCTCACCAGCAACACGAAGAATGGTGTCATCAATCTTACTCTCTTCACCAGAAATAGCATTGATTCTTTGGTTACCAACGAATAGATCACCGTTAGCGTTTAGACCAGAGTAGAATACAACACCACCGTCTTGACGTTTTGCCTGAGAGAAGAGGACTTCATCATCAGATAGAACGTATTCCTGTCTAGATGGGAATGCAGTTGAGTAGTTACCTGGACCAAATCCAGTATATTCAAACGTATGGTTACCAGAACGTGCCTGAGACGGTCTACGCAACTCTACATAAACCTTACGGTCAGCAACAGAATCACTATCTCCTTCAATACCAATCTGTCTATCTTCACGAGAAGCAACTGCCTTACCATCCATTGCTTCAAGCGTAGTGTTAATATCACCTCCACTTCCAAATCTACCAAGATTGCTTAGAATACTTTCCGTAGCTTCTTTAGTAATACTGTTCTTATCATCATCAGCAACAACAAGACCGTGAACATAGTTGTCAGCAACAGATATAGTTGAAGGAGCATCTTTGACAGTAGAACCATCACCAAGAGGGTCAAACCATAATGGATCATCAGCAAATAATTCAGGATATAATTTCTCGGTTGGATGTCCAAACTTAAAGCTGTTAAATTCAGTTACAGATGGAGAGAAGTCACCACGTAAAGCAGTTAGGTAGTAAATACCATCCTGTTGGTTATAGATTCTACTACGAAGAGTCTTAACTCTATAAATGTAGAATGTATTATCAATCTCAGGAACATCAGAAACAGTAACAATCTTATAATCTTTCTGATTACCATCAGTTTCGTCTCTAACAAAATCACCAGGTGTTAGTGTATAAACTGGAGCATTACGTATAACATATTGCTTACCTAAATCATTTGCATAATCGGTATAGTCATCTCTACCACCATTTGGCTTCTCTGCCAATATACCAGTAGCAGCACCACTAGCAATGATAGTATTAGAACCACTACTATACTTAAGATATGGAACTAATGAGAAATCACTTGCTAAAACAACATAAGTATCTCCACCTTCAATATACTGTTTATGTACAGTAGGTAACTGACCACTGATAGGACTACTATCAGAGAAACCAGACCAAGCAACAGAAGTACCTTCAGTAAAATCACCACCAGCAGTACTGGTTAACTTCAATTCTGTTAAGATAGTACCAGATGCCAATGCAGTACCAGCAGCTACACTTGTATTAATTGTATGATCTACTACAGTTAATTCTATTCTATTAATACCACCAACTGTCTTCTGTCTTGCAGATTCAACTAAGAACTTAACACCAGAATCAGTAACAAGTTGTTTACCATTACCAGTTATATAAGGATCGTAATTATAATCTGATTGAATAGGTAAATTATTACCACCAGCATCTATAGTAGCATCTCCACCATAGAATGTTGGCATATCTACTGAACCATCAAGTGCTTCTAATATAACTTTTTGTGGTCTACACCTTCTATTTTCATCAGTTCTAATCTTAAGAACATATCCTAATAATGGTTCACGTACGTTATCAACTTCTTTTGGTACAACATATCTGAAACGATATATACGATCATCTTCTCTACGTCTATCATTAATACGTTTAATGTATGTGTTTGAAGTTGAGATAATTTCTTCATCAACATAATCAGCCAAACTAGAAATACGTTGATAAATCTCGTTCTGTTGACTACCAGTATTAAGAACACTCAAATACCACTGACCATCTTTATTCGCATTCACAGTCATCTCTGGGTCATATCTCAGTGGATGACGGATATTACAAGAATATACATAAACCTCATCTTGACCAGCAACACCAACAGTACCACTAGAAGTGAACGAATGAGGGACACCACCACCTTGAGTTGCTAAAGAAGCAGATTCTGCAACTTTAAATTTAATTGTATTACCATCAGAATTGTCATATATGACATAATACAACTTAGTTGGTGATATTCCACTAGGAAGTTGACTTCCTTGTTTTGCACGGAAAAATAGACCTGATGCTGCTTTAGTTGCAAAACCTTTATCAAAAACGTGTGGAGTTTCTACAGTAAATTCATTTGTAGCAGGATCTGCATTAGTAATCTTATACTTATATGGTGTAGGAAGAACATCAAAGATGTACTGGAACATCTCTATCTTAACACCAGCATTTAGATTCTCTGGTACGTGAATAGCGTTACCAGCAGCAGCGTCATCTTCAGATGCTGCCAACAAGAAAGTGTTTGGATCCTCTGTTGGGAATGTTTGATCTGGAGGAACAGGTTGAGTATGACGGCCTGGAGCAATTACGTAATATATGGTATTTGGTATCAATCCCTTAGGAAGACGTACCAATTCATTAGCAACTGTAGGACTAGTTCTCTTAGGTACTAATCTAACTGGTGCACCTGTGTATAAACCGTGTGCCTCAGGGCAAGTAAATATTGTTGCACGGAATGTAACTGATTCTCCCTGTGTATTAGTTACAGTTTGCGATGCAGTTGCAAGGTTAGTTACGTTAAATACATCAAAACCACTAGGAGACAACTCAGCCATCTTCTCTTGTGGACCTGCCTCACCTGCTGGAATATCTGGTTCTAATTCACCATAGATCTTATCATTACGTTTTGAACCAATCTTATAATCTTGCAGTATATAAGTTGGTGTATTATCTGGATCTGCTACTTCTTCATCACCAGCAAGATATATACGTGTTTGACCAGCTGGTTCCTTGGAAGCTTTTATATCAATACCGTAATATGGTGGTTCAGTTGTATCCTCAAGATCAATAGTCTGTGGAGGAATAACATCAGTAATATATCCGTGCTTATCTTGGAAGAATGAATATCCCTTAAATCCTATAGAATCTAACGCTGTATTACCAAAGTTACTGTTACTGTTAGTAATTGAAATATCAGCACCAGACTCAATTAAGAAGTGATCTGCGAAACCAACAGCGAAAATCGAAACCGCCTGAATGAAAGCATCATTAGATAGACGAACGTGAGCATTACGCCATTGATTCTTAAAGTATGCTCTACCATCAGTATGATATGGTGTTTGTGCGAATGAACCAGTAGATAGTTCTTCTGGATCTGTTTCAGCTACGCCATCCCACGCTGATTCAAACTGTGCGGTCTCATCGTTAAACTTAGTAAATGCTCTATCATCTTTCTGTAGAGATACACCAGTATACTGAGCACAAACCATAGACTTGAATCCAGTAACCCTAGATCCATTAGCGTGCATACCACAAAGACCCCATACAGAACGTATGGAAAGGTTAAACATATATGGTGATGCTGAGTCAACAGTATCAATCTCTGCCTGTACAATAGCGTTCTCATTCAACCTGTTAGGAGGTAGAGATGCAGTAGTATAAGTAGTACCTGAAATTAGAGAGGTAATACTCTCATTAACACGATAATAGAATAGTGTATTATCAGCAGGGTCTAAACGTGTAATTAGGAATGAACCGTGAAGGTCATTAGTTAGACCAGTGTCATCAACTGTAACGAACTGTCCGACAAAGTAACCGTGAGGTGCTTTTGTCTTAATTTTAATTTCTGTTGCGTTACCACCAAGTGTCTGAGGTGTAACGGCTTCAATAAGTTTCTTATCTGATAGAGGACCAACAATTCTGTTCTCTAGGTCAGTCTCTTCAATGGCACCATCAACATTAACGTCGGTGACCATATTTTCATAAGCATCACCAATCTTATCGTAATAAAGAGTTAAATCATCCGCATCAGCAAACTCAAAGTTAGTAATCTTATGGTGTGAGAATGTAGGATTGGCCTTATTTCCTGTAGCGTCGAAATATACCTTCTGTTTACCATCAAATATAGAGAATTGCCAGAAGTAGCATCCACCAGTTACATTGAATATAGAGGTTGTAGGAATACTAATATCTGTTGGGTTAGGTACATATAAAGGACGGATCTTCGTCTTTCTAAGATCCATACCTACTAGAGAAGTACCTCTAGGAACAATTACACCACCTAAAGTCGAGTTAAACTTATATAAGTCATTCTGAGAGTTACCTAGGTCAAAGTTAACATTGGTGCTAAAATCAGGTATAAGACTGGCACTATCTACACCTGGTCTATTGTCAATGTAATGATCGCCTGGCGATAATACAACTGTAAATTCGTCAAACCTGTCGTTATCTGGTCCTGACTTATAAGAAAAGCGTGATACTTCTAAGAAAGCACGCTGAACTGTTTTAAATGGTCTTGTGGGTGAATTACCCCTGTTATTAACATCATCCGACGCATTAAAGTCATCAGGAGAGACGTAAACAAAACGTCCAGTCTTACTGGATATAAGGTTCTCTAATCTGGTAAGTGCCATTACCTAAAATACTGTATGGGATATCCTTTGGGTATTTATATTATCTACCAGGTATGTATTGGAGACCCTTCTTTAAAGTAGGTTGGACTAATGGCATAATATCATCTTCAACCCTTTCTATAACATCATCTATAACATTAACGTCCAAATCCATAAATGGAGGTATAATACCTAAAATTCTTAGTAATCCGTCTACGAATAGTGCTAGACAGATAAAACCGAGTATCATTGAGATAATTGTAGCGTCTCGGTTGTGTTTACGCATCGATGCTTCATCGATTGCTCTTGCTTCATCCACAGCAGCCTTGATCAGTTCATCTACTTCTTTCTTTGTGTAGAAGGCACCTATTCCAGGTATGTCGTGTATGTTGGGTGTCATTGATAATATTCATCAAGTATATCGAGAGTTCTGTTTAGGTACTCATTTGCACCTCTACATTCCCACTCTCCTTTTTCTCCAATTTCACACTTGTAGTGAAGTTCCCTTTTAAGTTGCATAAGTTTGGAAGTCATTGCAACTTTGTCTAATCTACCGTTCATCGTGTTAGAGTAACGATCGTTACTACTATTTTAGCAAAAAAAGGGGTTTAAGACCCCTTTTATTGTAATGATGTGTCGGTTTTAGAACCAATCTGACGACCACTCACCAAGTTGATCTCCCTGATCATTAGCAGGAATCTCCGTAGTTGGAGAACTAGTGGTAGTAGTAGTAGGTGGAGCTCCACTTGGATCTGGAGGAGTCTGACCACCACCTTCAAATCCTAACTTCTCTTTTGCTTCAGTTTCAGTAACCATCTCAACGTTGAAAGAATATGTGATGTATAACTTACCATCAGGATTCTTAGACAAACCTGGTTGCTTCTTAACCATATGATCTAACTGAGAAGGCCAAAGTAGAACATCACCTTCAGCAATAGTCAAATTCATTTCATCCTTATAACAACCATATCCAGATAAGGTTGGATCAAAGAAATACTTGTTATGACGTGGACCCTCAGTAAACATCCTATTTGGATTTAGAAATACTGTATTATTATGCAATTCTGGATCATATTGCACATAATAACATCCAGATAAATGGCCAGGAATATGGTTATGTGTCTCTTGGTTTTGCTTAGGACCATAAGCATTAAACCATTGTTGAGAAACCATAAAAGCGTGAGGATAAAACTCTGCTCCCTTTATACATTCCTGAATGTTAAGTGAAAGATCTCCGAGCAACTCACCAATCGGAATCTCAGTCTCTTTACTATGATCTTGCTGACTCTCATCAAAGAAAGAAGTGTAGCAATCGCAATTCCAAATTCCTTGACCACCTTCATCTTTATTTGCACTATTCGACCCATTTTGCTCTTTATACCTTCTCTCTATAATAGGAACAATCTGTTCTCTCCACTTATTATGAGATTGTAATCTCCCCCTGTACATAAACATAGGGAATAAAGAAAACATACCATATTGGTCTTGTTTATTTGTTTCTTGAGCCATAATAATGGATAACGAGATCTGTGTATTTAGTATAACATACGTGGACGGTTTTTACAACCAAAAACCTAAAGAGGCAAAAAATAGTCGGAGTTTTTTTCCCCGAATATTTGAAACTAAAAGTTGATTTTGCCTAAGATGTGTAAATTGTCTCCTCTGGTGCCATCTCCCTGCACTTTTCTAGAACACGAAGAAAGGCTTCGTAATCATCAGAGCAATCAATTGTTTTGCAAGTACCCTCTTCAGACCATATCTGGAAGGTTCGGGACTGTACATCAACAACTACCTTGTTTAGGTAGGTATCGGACATAATGATTCCGCATAACAAACGTATTATAACACAACTGTCAAGAAAGTCAATTCAAAAAGACAGTTGCTCCTGCAATTGTTACGTTTTTCGTACCTGTTATGGTAGCATTAACACCAGCAGCTACAGTATATGTTCCAGCACCAACAGCTGTAGTCATATTACCAGCAGCAACATTAGTAGTTTTGTTACCTACAGTAACAGTTTCAACACTATTACCTATCACAACCTTCTCCATTTTACCATCTCCTCCCTCTGCTCCTATTTCAATCGATTTTGCTTGTTTCTGTCCACCCATAGCAGGTAGTGGTACTTTAGGTATCTTACCACCTACTTTTTCTTGAGATCTACCACCAACGATTAATTGATAATCACCTTTAACGGTCTGAATCATATGACCCTTACTAGTGATATGAAAAGTACCTTTCTCAGCAGACATCTCCAAAGTTCTCTCTCCATCTATCACATCATTCAAAGGACCACTAACATTAGTCTTCTTCATATCAGTATTTTCTTCTATTCTAGGAGTGTCAATAGATAATTTTGCTTTAGCACCAAGACCTATCGCTTGTTGAGCGTGGATCTCAATGTTCTTGGTTGCCATCAGTTTTATATTACCCTCGGAACCTAATTTAAGATCACCTGTTGAATGAGCCTCAATATTTCCATCACATTCTAACCTTGTATCACCTCGCACCTCTATATCACAGTCTTGACGAACCAATACCATTGCATCACCCCAAACACTGATCTTCATCTTACCGCCGTTTTTATTATCAGCAGGTACTTTTACAGAAGTTATTTGAATGGAACCATCTGGTTGTAACCAAACGTGATGTCCATCTTTATGTTTGAAGAGTCTATAAGCATCATCAGGAGCATCAGAAGACTGATCAATATGACCTCCTCTAGAAACCCAAGACTGAACTGCATTATGATCGTAACCACCAGGTGTTGTTTGTATTCTATCAGCCATTAGGGACAATCCACATAGTTAGCAGGATCTCTTGCGAGACCTTGTAGTATAAGTTCAGACTCTTCAGCAGGAACACACTGTAGATCAGCAATTGCTCTAGCACCAAATCCATTACCACCATAAATTTCTATCTCTGGTTGAGATACGTATTGCATATCTTTTTTAATCATCACAATACCATTAACAAATCCTTCAGGACTAATTGTAGTACGTGCAATACCACTAATACCATTGACTAATACAGTTGGTGGTGAAGTATAGAACCCACCAACATTAGTCAAGACTATATTAACTAATTGACAAACTGTATTGGAAGGTTTGGACTTTCCAGTGTAACCATATCCAGGAGTGACAACTCTTACTCTTGATAGATAACCCTGACTGTTGAGAATAGGTTCAACGTAAGCACCATAACCTACATTACTTTCCAATGTAATGAATGGTTTAGCAATATATCTACGTCCAGATCTCTTAACTTCGATGTCAACGATACCACCAGTCTCCTCATCAATAATAGGATCATCAAACTCTGGTTCATCCTCATCAATTACAGGATCTGTCTCTCCTTCTGCTGGTGTCTCTGCTGGTACAGAGATAACAACAGTGGCTTGTGAACCATAATCATCAATAGAAAATATTAAATTCTCTGCATCTTCTATCTCACCGTCCTTCGAGATATTAAGAGTAAACTTTGCACTGTTATTTTCAATGTATAGATTACCAGTAAGAGGTTCTTCAACATCATTCTCAGTAATATTAGTACCAAAGATAGTATAGGGTAACATCTCTCCTTGATCAAAGTTAGTGGTTACAATAGTGTAGACTACACTCTCTCCTTCTTCCACTACACTCTTATTAGGTGTAACCTTAACACTTCTAACAGAAGGATCAACAACTGCTTCTCTTGCATCTAACACAGCAACACCCTTAGATGTACTGAGATTATTCAACTCAAGATATAATTGCTCTGCTACATTATTAGTATCTTCCACAACACCATCATCATATACTTTAACAGTAACCTCTGCTTTACCATCAACAACAGTAAATGATCTAGACAAATCTTCTACTCTATTGATCCAAGTCTTATTTCCATTCTCTATAACATATTCCAAATCATTAAAGGTAATACCTGTAGACTCTCTTCCAAGAGTATAGTTGACCTGAGTATCATCATCAACATTCTGTGTAGTTAGTTTAAATGTAACTTCTTCTCCCTCATATACCACTTCAGTATCAGTAGTTAAATGATATACAGGGTTAGTTAAATTTAATAGTTGTGTAGATGAAGTTCCATCAGTAGTAACATCAGGAGTATCTAAAGTAGGTACAGTAGTTATTGCTACAGGATCCTTCATCCATATACGTCCTACATCTTTAGGTATTTGACCACAACCATCACCTTGCATCTTCAAGAAGAAATATTTGTTCCCATCTTTAACACCATTATTAATTGTCTTAACTTCTATAATCTTTTCTGTCTCTCCAATACCAAATCCTATAAATCCATTGACTGCACAATAATCTTGACCAGCCTTAGCAGTTCCATCTTGTGTTCTATAGGTAATAGAACTAGTGGATGAAGTATCACCTGTTCTAGTAATTCTAATCTGTGCTATGTCTCCTTCAGTTACTGCATCTGACTCTACAATATCAAGAACTTTAAAGAATCTAGCATTACATATTGCCGACGCAATATCATCATAGTTTACTCCAGTACCAGTAGTACCACCACCTGTTGTAGTGCCATCATCTATACCAGTATCTGTAGTTCCTCCATTGTTACCATCATCAGGTACTGTTGGACCCCAGATACCAACCTCAGTCTTTGGTTCTGGATCTGTAGTAGCATCACCACAATAAGAATTAATAGGAAGATGATTACCTGTCTCTAAATCTGCTAGTAATTCATCAAGAGTATTAAATCCACCCTTTAATCCTGAAAAAGCACCGCCCTTAGAATCTTTCTTCTTTGGATTTGCACACTTATTATTACCACTACAAGAAAGACCAAGCATCTTCATAATGCTGGATAGTCCACCACCAATAAGATTTAAACCACTACCAATAGCACCTAGTACTTTAGATATACCACCAAACAATCCATTAATAACACCTGTTACTTCACCAAGCACACGACCAAATATAGAATCAGTGAATCTCTTGACCTGACAAGCACTCCAGTTCATAATATTACCAACGTATCCATTCAAGATACCACCTATGAAGTTCTGGATCCTTCCACTTACATCCATCATAGAACATCCAAGTTTCTCCATCATCTTGGAGAACCATTCAGTTGCAGTTCCCAATATGCCAGGTAAAGGTGCAAGGATAGCCTTCATTAATGCCTTGACTGCTTTACGCAACATATTCATCATCTCACCCATAATGCGAGACATAGCAGCATCCATTATGGCCTTTACTCTATCAATATATCCATTAGCAACAGACTGAAGTTCAAATAATCCACCAGTATACTTACTAATATAGTATGAACCTATGTTGCCATTGGTATGTTGTAGAGTAGCAAAGAACTCTGATAATATATTTGATATAGAACCTTGTGGACTTTCTGGACAATCTACAGATGCACGTCTAACTTTAAACTCACCTGCCTGATTAGCAGGTGATGCTTCTTCTCTGAGTCCATTTAGACCATCACTTGCTGTCTCCGTACCAAATCTACCAAGAGTTTTACTTCCACCATCAGGACATTGATCTTGAGGAACGTGGTTCCGAGGGTCTGGATTGTTTCCGTTCTTTTGATCCTGATATACAGCCTTCTCAAAAGGTTTACAATACTTACCTAATGATTCAGGCTTCTTCTCAGAAGCACAAGCAACACCAGCATCTACGCAACCAATTACAAGAGGTTTACTTGTATCACCCTTTGAGAATTTAACAAGAACAAAGTCACCCACCTTAAGATTATGGGTACTAGAAGACGTAAAGGTACCACCAGAAGCGGTGACAGGCATCACCACCCTAGCCCAAGGTAACTCCTCAGTAGTAGGTTCACCATTATTTTCATCTAGTTTACCGTGAAGGTCATAAACTCTGACTTTTACACGTCGAGAATTTTTGGGGTCGTCAATAGACTCCACCTGACCTTCCTGTAGGTCCCAAGCATCACTGAACTTATGTGTCTTCCCAAAGGCCATACTCTAATTACCTATTAATCATCGTACACTAAGCATTCTGGTTCGTCTGGGTGCATCTCACAGAATAGTTCGATAGCATTAGGATCGTGATGATCACCTGCATCAATCTCTTCTTGGTGATGTTCTCTATACACTTCCAGTTCGTGTAACTCCTCAACAATATGCCTACGTGATGCAGGACTAGTCTGAGGGTCGTCTAGGATATCTCTATCCTTTTGAATGTGATCTTCGATAGTTTTCATAAGAATAACGCTTACGATGTAATTATTTAGCGTCAATAGTGGTTACTTCAACGTCCACCTGTTGTTTGGTGTCGGTTGTATCATAACCATCCAGTTTCTTTTTCATTTGTTCTAATACTAAAGCTAGTTGTCCATACAACTTAACTCTCATATCTACATCTTCTTCTACCTTTATTTTCTCAAGGATTTTATAAGCTCCTTGAGTCATTTCTGGTGGATAAGAGTCTAAAAATGAAGTGTCCATAGTTAACAATTTTTGTTGATAGTATCTCTCACAAGGGTACAGGAAGTCCAGCACTCTTTTTTGGGTGCCATTGAGAACCATTGCGTTACACTATAAATTAAATAGTCACCGCTAAGTTCCTTGTCATATCCATCGATGGTTGTTTTAGCATCGGGGAGAGAAGCACGGAGATAGAGTTTGATTTTATCTCCAGCGTGTAGGTACTGATTACCTGGGACTACAAGATCTGATATTGATAACGTCATTGTAGCACGTCTTGCATTATATTGCACGATTGTTTCCTCATCCCAATCTTGAAAGTCAGTAGATTGATACTTTCCTTCTGGTTCGAGTGAGTCACTATCCTTATCAGGAGCAGCTTGAGAAGCTTTGTTATGAAACTTCTCGTGACTTATATGTAGGTTAAAAGTTTTACTAGCCTCTCCTTTGCTCATTAGGTCTTTTAAGAATGCATTGTTATTCCAAGGAGGTTGACCTTTTCTAGTAGCAATATGACCCCATCTATCCCACCACTTCCTAATATCCCACTCCTTATTCATATACTGTCTGGTATCTTCATTGAGTACAAGAGCATCAGCAAGGAACACTCCATCATCTGCCAACTTCTTAATATTTCCTCGTGAAATATCTTTAACATCGTGTATGATTAACTGTGCTGGTATAGTAAGTGATGCTGCCTGTGATGCTTGGTAATATGTGTACTCAGAATCTGCTCCCTTATGAGTACCGCCCACAGAAAGAAGAGAATCAATAGACTTAAACTCAACTCTATGTCTGACTTGATCGTACTCACCCTTCTTAGTTCCCCAACAAAAATACCCACAGGTATTCATAGTCTTTCCAGATGCAGGTATAGACTGGGTACATACATCCTTAACAAGTTGCGGAATCTTTTTACCCTTCGACTCTATAACTAAAGGATTAAATGGTAAGTTACCATCATTATGAATTGCAACACCATACTCAGAGTCCTTAAACATCTGATTCAATATTTCAAATCCATTACCTCTGTAAGACTTTTTATTTTTAAACTTTGTAATAACACTAGACTCTTCAGTAATTAACCTACAATCATATACTTTACCACCTTCTTTAAGCTTTGTTGTTTTAATCTCCTCTATATTAAATTTTAAATAAACAATCTCGTCATCTGTATGAGCTGTAGTACATACCTGTATATCAATGACATCATTCTCACCTACAGAAATAGGATTCTTTCCATCACCAAACATTATCTCAGCTAAAGGATTTAATCTATCAAGATCCTCATAATACTTAAAAGATATTAACAGATCTCTCAAGTCAGTCTTAGTTTTATTTCTATTGGTAAGGCTACACCATTTTAAATCCCAATCAGTAGCATTTCTATTAGTAGTCTTCGCCATAATTAATTAGTACTGTAAGTAAACACGTCACTATTATCACTCCAAGCAGGCTTCGTAGATAAATGTACAGTGCTATCAGCAGTAAAGTTAGCATCACCACTACCACTACCACTACCCGAACCAGAATCTGTTGATGATGGTATCATACTCATTGCTTGCTGAAGTGATTGTGCCTGTGAAGCTGCATTTTCAGCAGCAGTAGTAGTATTATTACTAATGGTAGTACCACTAGTGCTACTCATAGTAGACATACCTTCTAAACTAGATCCAGAAGAAGACATTGAAGACTGCATATTAGATACAGCTTTCTTGAATGGATCGTGCAATCCATATCCAAAATCTCTTGGATCTCTAAGACCTTTACCTCCAGGATATCCTACCTGATTCTCTATTGTACCAGTCTCCCAGTGCAAGTGAGCACCATCGGATCCACCTGTATTTCCTACAGCACCTGCATATGTACCACCAGCGAAGACCTTACCCATTTGTAATGGAGATTTCTTCTGCATATGGCCATACAAATGAGTAATGCCATCATCTTGAGTGGTAAATGTAACCCAGTTACCATAACCTTTAGGATCAAATCCATTACCAGTAACTTTAGCCTTACTAGGAAGGAATAAAGGTTGACCTCCTCTATCACCTAAGAATCCAACGTCAATTCCTTGATGGTTAGGTCTATGTGATGGTTTAAATCCACTAGTAAGATAGGGTTTCTGAATGGTAGGTTCTATACCATCTCCACCATAACCTCCTCCAGTCTTGGTAGGATCCTGATGTGCACCACTCCTATCTATCTCACCTCCCGACGTATCACCCTTATTATTATCGTGATCACCCATCCTAGGGATTCCGTGAGGTACTGAGTCAAGAGACTGGGATGTACTATCTAAGAAGTCACCCATACTACCCTCGGTTGCATCCTTAAGCCAACCCATTCCAGGTATATGTCCAATCAGATTAAACAGTCTTCTTGTACCTTCCAAAACCTTACCCAATATCCACATAGTAAATTCAACTACTTTTAATAAAGCTTGAACAAGCCATTGTATAGTCTTTAATACAACTTGAAGTGTTGGTATTAATACCTTCAACAAAACCTTAGCAAGTATACCAACAACCTTACCTAGATTTTGTAAACCACCAACAAATCCATTCTCACCTTCTTCCATACCAAATGCTTCCCATATACTTTTTAATGAAGCACCTATTCCAGCAGTTAATTCATTCCAAGTTTCAACTAGAGGTCTGAAAGTCTCACCCCAATCCATTCCTTTAAAGGCACTAAAGATACCTTCACCAAAGAACTTACCAATATTTTCACCTATCCAAGCACCAAAAGCAGCACCAATTGCAGTACCGATACCTGGTGCAAGGAATGAACCAAGTAGTCCACCTAATACCGCACCTCCACCAGCTCCAAGACCAGAACCAACAGACCTACCAACAATTTTATTCTTATCTTTAGTTAAAGTACCAGCAGCAAGTTGTGAATTAATTTGTTCATCACTTAAATTAGGATTCTCTTTACGCAAACGTTCCATCTCCTCTGCGTTTGCATCCATAGCACCTATACCAGCAGAAAGAAGCGAACCTATGATAGGGAATTTACTACCTACTGCTTTTATATTCTTACCAAGAACAGCAACATCTTTAAGAGTCTTACCTAACTTTAAATTTTTAAGAACTTTTGTACTAGCAACCCATCCTTTCCAAGTCTTTGGTCCAAATGCTTGTAGATTTTTTCCCGCAGCAATTAATGATTGACTAGGAGTTTTGAAAACATTAACGAAATTTTTAGCACCAGTTTTACTAATAGCAACAGCTGTTTCTTTAAAACCTTTAATAGCATTATTAAGACCTGTCCAAGTATTCTTAGGTATTTTCCTTAAATCTTTGATACCTTGCAATAAATCTTGACCAGCAAATCTAGTCCTTATTCCTGCTGCCAATCCTGGTTGTGTAAGACTCCTTCCCACAACTGAACCAGGATTTTCGCTCATAAATTTAGAGAAACCCTTTACCGTTCCTGGTGCAGCTCCAGGAAAAGGTGGTAAAGTTGCACCCCTATTTGTTACACCCTTAAAGAAATTCTGAACAGATCCCTTGCCAAGATCCTCAAAAATCTGACCAAGTTTCTTGGTAGTATCAAATGTAGTCTTAGCAGTAAACCTTCTTGCCTTTTTGAATAAATTAGGTCCCAGTTGACTATAATCATCCATCCCACCTAGTAAACCAGGTCTTGTTACACCAGAACCAGTAATAGGAATTTGAGGTTTACCATCAATATTTCTAAAAAATTGTGTCTTTCCTTTAAAGGCCTGATTAAGGCCCATTATGCCATAACGAGTGTTAAAATTAGTAAAACTACCATTAGCACTCTCAACACCCTTAGACAACCTAAGTAATGCTGGACCTAACAATCCTAATGCCAGTAAACTATCCCTAAAACCTAAACGTCCTACACCTAGACCTCTACCCCCTGCTCCCCATCCACCACTATCTCCACCAGCACCTTTAACAGCACTACCTCTTTGTTGTTCAATATTTGCTTCTTGTATTCCTAATGCAGCTTTATTTGCACCTTTAAATGCTAATTGCTTCTCTCTTACAAGAGCTTGCTGCTGTATCTTTACACCTTGTGTATTAACATTTAATATTTCCGTCAGCAAACTATTAGTAATCAATGCTTGCTTCAAAGTATCAGAAGCAATAGATTCCCTTCGGAGACCTATCATATTAGTCTCTTGCCCAACAGTTTTATTATCTTCGTTGGGATTTGGTTCTGTATTACCGCCTGTTACTAATGCCATTAGATTGACTATTGGTTCTGCTGTTGTTGCTTGAGTTTCTCTTCCTCAAGATGCTGTAATAATAAAGTCACATAGATCTCTCGTTCCCAAGGTACCATACTCTCAAGTTCTGTTAAAGAATACTTATGATGTTGCATAAGAGAGAAATTAGTCCTGAAATAATTCTCAAGACTGTTATACGACATCACTATGCGAAAAAAGCTGCTAATCCCTCCAGTGTGTACTCATTATCAACGCCAGTGTTAGGGTTCTTCACATTAAATGTGTGAGTTAACTTAGGCATATTAGTAAAGAACTCTTGCAGTTTTTCAAACTGTTTAGAAGTTAAACTATCTAGGAAAGTATTCAGTTCTTTCTTGCTTGCGTTAGTAGCCTCGTGAACTTGATCACCTTGTATGATCTGGTCTATACACTGAGCAATAATATCAAATGCTTCTTCAGGTTTAGAATTCTGTGTAAAATTAGACTTAATGAAGGTATCCAACTTAGGGTACTGTAATTTAATAGAAATATCATCAGTAATTTTGATGGTATCCTTAATTCCCTTTGGTTTTACAACCTCAACATCCTCAAGATTAATAGTCACATCCACCTGTGTCTCATTATCATCATTACAAGTGATCTTGAGTTCTAACTCTTCACTTACAGACTTACCACGTATTTGAAGGAATAAAAATTCCAGATCAAACATAGGCAAGTGCCTGACTTTTATTCTACTCTGGATACAATTAGTAAGAAGAGTAACAACGGCATCTGTTATTTGTTTCTCATCCTCCGACTCCATAGCCATTAGAAGTATCTTCTCTTCTTTTACCAAGAAGGGACGGAACTTAATTGTCTGACCAGTTGAAGGAAGAGCAGTAGTATAGGTTGGCACCTCAATGGTTGGTAAAGGCATAGTATGTTCAGTTCAGTATCTTTATTTAGACTGGTTATAAAAATCTAAAGGGGCAAAAAATTTGCCGAGTTTTTTTTCGGGTTTTTTTAGAATAGGTTATTGAATGTCGATGTAAAACTATTGAATGCATCCTTCACGTTGTCAATTGCACCTTGAATACTAGTGGGTGGTCCAGAGCCAGTAATATTATTAGTAGTACTCTCCAAATTTTTTCTCGCATCTTCATACTGTATCTCATACCTTTCATAATGAAAGTTAACTGTACAAGTCATTAGAGTTGCTATACCTGCATCCAAAGGTACTGCATCAATAGAATAAGGATAAGCATTAGTAAAGAAGTATCTTACACTCCTACCTTGCTCACTATATCTTGGTCCTGCTTCAAACTTATCTACAATTATTGTTCTCTGGTATGACTCAGGGTATGCTATACGAGTAAATCTATTCCTATCACGTTCAGGATAATGAGACATCTCTTCAGGAATCATTTCCTTCTGATTAAACATACTCTTCTCTTGAAATATTCTATCAAACCAGGCGTTCATCACTTTAAAACCAGTCATATTTGAATCACAAATAAAACTAAGACTTAAATCTCCAAACAATTTCATCGTTGGATACTTATAGGATGACCCCGTATAATATCCATTGACTTGTTGAGTAGCAGCTGTTGCTGCTGGTAATGCTGCTTGGTTGCACAAAACTTCCAGTGTACTTCTATCGAAATTAACTGGGAAGTCAGGGTAGTTAAAGATTCCTCCCGTTAAATCAGGGAAAACAACACGAAACTGGTTGGACTTAGCAACACCACCACCACGTATTATCTTTTCCTGAAGCTTAGAGTATAGGTTTGCCATCTAAATAGGCTAAAGGAATACATCTTATTTATGTACAAGCAGGGAGTATACATTCCAGCAAATGCGAGTAAGTACCGAGGAAATCATAGAAATATATTCTATCGCTCCTCGTGGGAAAAGATTTTTATGAGATGGTGTGATAGAAATCAGAATATAATTGAATGGGGAAGTGAAGAATTCTTTATACCATACCGTGCTCCTGATGGTAAGGTTCGTCGTTATTACCCAGACTTCTACATCAAAGTACGTGAGCAGACTGGTGAGTTAAAAAAATATATAATTGAAATCAAACCAGACAAACAAACCAGAGCACCTGTTCAAGGTAAGAAAACTAAAAAACAATTTCTATATGAATCAAATACTTTCTTAAAGAACCAAGCAAAATGGAAAGCAGCTAGAAAGTATTGTAAGAAAAGACAAGCAGAATTTTTAATCTTCACAGAGAAAGAACTTGGAATCCGTATTTGAAAAACTAGAATCAGCACAAGATGGTCAAGACAGATCCCTATCTTGGTGGAAGAAGGCAGCTAGTATAGCAATGCGTTCTTCATTTGCTGAAACAAATAAGGATAATATTATAGAAAGAGAAAGAGGTAATCTAGATGACGGAAACGGTGTCAGATATACACCACGAGTAGGTACGATAGTACTCTTTGAGTATGATGCTAAGACAACCAAAGACAGACTACCATTTTACGATCAACTACCAGTAGGTTTAGTTTTAAATAGAAGTGATCATCATTTTCACCTTGCAAACTTACATTATGTCAGTCCAAAGAAGAGATTAAAGACTATTAGTGCACTATCCGAAGGGAAGATAGATGTACCCCGAAAAGTAATTCATAAATACAAACGTGAAGATGTAAAAAATCGTCTCTATATAGAAATAGCAGAGACGGATTGGGATTCAGCAATCTATATGCCTATAGAAAGATTCGTATCATCTGTAGGAACATTAGAAGTACCTGTAGAATCTCGTAAAGTATGGCTTCGTAATGATCCTGCAACAAAATACAGGTTCCGTGCTACACGTAAGATCATCTAATGAGCAATCGGCATATTAATTTTAGCGACATTCTGTCATCAAGTAAAGCATCTTTAAGGTTTCCACTGGACAAGGTAGAAAATGCTGATGACTATATTATGTTTAGCATATATGAATACCAACCACCCTTTAGAAAAGCAAAGTGTCTAGACGATGCTAGTGGTAGCACATATGGTGGAAGATATGCTGAGTATGATACTACTGGATTAGGTGGTGGTGACCTATCAGGAAGCGAATATAAAAAGATAGTCCTCTATATGCCAGAGGATATAAGAATGGATCAAGGTGTTAGTTGGAGTGGTGCGGAGGTTGGGAACTTACAAGTCGCTGCATTGAGAGCAATATCAGCTGGACTAGGTGGCTCTGACAAACAAGGGAAGAAAGGATTCTCAGCAGCATTGGAGACAGCAAAACAAGAAGGTTCAAATGCTGGATTCAGTAATCTAATGAAGACATTAGCAGCAAATAAAGGAGAAAAGATAGGAGGTATCAAGCAGAATGTTTCAACAGGAGGTGTACTTGGTCAAGTTGTCAACCCTAACCTAGAAGTATTCTTTGACAAACCAGAACTAAGAAACTTTAGATTCACTTGGACATTAGTACCAAGAAACCAAAGAGAATCAAGGATCATTAAAGAAATGATCTGGACATTCAAGAGAGCAGCAGCACCAGAACTAGCAAAAGGTGCTTGGTTCTTAAATGTACCTAACGTATTTAAAATACAGTATAAGACTGGTGCTAGTGACAATCACTGGTTAAATAAAATAAAAGCGTGTGCTTTGACTAACATATCAGTTAACTATACAGCCAGTGGTATGTGGTCAACACTAGAAGACGGTGCTCCAACAGCAGTAGGTTTAGACCTTTCGTTTAAGGAGATCAAGACCGTCATTGCTGATGATTACGGTGACAGTTTCCAACACACAAAACAGTACTACTAATGGGATATTTTAATTACTTACCTAACATATCTCTTGCTACTAGACCTATAAGATTTCCTTGGTCGTCGCAACAGTACGAGACTGCAAAAAATATCTTCAGAAGATTTAAAATAGCTGATGCAGCATTAGATAGTCTACTTTATTACAAAAGATATACAGTAACAGATTCTGACCGTCCAGATTTAATAGCAGAAAAAATATACGGCGACGCTGATTATGATTGGATTATATTGTTAGCAAATAATATAATTAATCCGTACTTTGATTGGCCTATGTCCACACCTGTACTGGAGGATTATATTGCTAACAAATATGAAAAACCATTTGATATCAAACACTACACAACCAATGAAGTAAAGAATGCTAATGGTGATGTGGTACTACCAGAAAACCAACTAGTTGGAGAAGACTTTTACAAAGCACCCTTCTGGACTAACTATGATGAACCTTTAGAAGATGCACCAGAACCAGTTAACACTCTCAACTTTGAGGCCAACAGAAAATATACAATAACATCTGCAACTGTAAGACAAACTAGTGGTGGATATGAAACACAACCTTTGTTTGATCCTGGTAGTCCAAGTGCACCTAATGGTGAGTTCCCAATTTTCGCTGGTGCTTGGACTGCAAACCTATCAAATACAGGATACCTTAAGAGATTTGAAGTTACTAATGGTGGTTCTAATTATACATACGCTCCAATCGTAACACTAGGTGGTGGTATGGCAAGTGAATCTGCCACAGCAATCATTGAGAATGGAGTGGTAACAGAAGTACAACTAGATGGTACTAAATTCGACACAACAGATGATACTAACATCTATCAGTTCGGTGGTGGAGCAACAATTGCACCAAATGGTACAGGTGTTGGTGCGTGGGGTGGTTTTAATGTGGGCAGCACTCACCTAAGATTAGGTGATAGTTGGGGTGAAAGATATGCTACCCTAAAGAAAGTTGATATGACTAACTTCGACACTGTTCGGGTGTATGCTATCCGTGGTAATGGTATGAATGGTGGTGAAACACCAGACATTCCAGGTGTAGAGGAACTTCGTTTAAGATATCAATTCCCAACGGATCTTGTTTATAACGGTGCAGTTGGTGGAGAATATATTCAGTGGCAAATGTTAGAGACTGGTACTTTCTACTACACCAATGATGTTGAACAATATATGAGTGGAGAGATAGAAGTTTGGGATGGTCCTACTAATGATGGATTAACTCCTTGGGCTCCTCAGGTATTCTATGTTGATATTCAACCAGGAATTGCTAATGTTGGTGGTGGTAATAATTGGGTTTGGGTGTTAGCTGAAAGCAGTAGTGGTGGTACTGGTGGTGATAGACACGACACACTAAACATATCACAACGTGGACCTGCAAACGCACCCCTTAGATTTTTTAAAGGAGACACAGTAGTCTTCAACATACAATCTGGTACTACTAACGGACTCTGGATAAAAACTCAAACTGGTACTGGTACAGACAATCAAGTTCAATGGTTAGATCCTAACAACTGGACTACATTAGGTGTTGTTATTCCTGCTACTCCTAATGGTACTGGTTCAGGTAACCTAGAACCATATGATTTCACAGTACCACCAGAAGTTAGAGTAGATAATGTACACTTCCAGTTACAACAACCTGGAAACAGTGGACCTTCATACGATCACTTTGGTTTCACAACAATTAACTTTATAAACAACGATGCATATTATACAGACAGTACAATAACCTTTAGCAACAATCCTTTAGACACAACTGGAAGTGGTGCAGAAGCCGTAGTATATCTTGGTAAATCAATTGAAAGTATTACTATAGACGATCCAGGATCATACAGTGCTGCTATAGAGAACCTAGTCTTTGGATACTGGTCTCCTTATGGAGGTCACGGTAATCCAGGTACTCGTGAGTACTATCCATCTTGGTCTCTTACTGGTGGTGCTTACCTAGACGCACTAATAGTAGTATCAGAAACTGGTCCTCTATTCCAAGTAGGTGAGAAAGTTATCTTCAGTAACGGTGCAGAGGGTGTAATAACTTCATACGATGCACGTTCTGGTGTGTACGGTGACGATGGTGCTGACGTTCAATTAAACTTAACTGCTTGGGATAATAACAACCCAGTAACAGAAGGTATGTTATTTGTTGGTGAGAATACTGGTGCTAAATCTGTGGTAAGAACATTTAACTCTAGTGAATTTACAGAACCAACCTATGCTGACAATACTTTAGGTAATAAATTCAGATACAGGCTAACAAGAGAAGATGGTACAACAGGATGGCAGAAATTAGTTAGAGATAGTTTTAGATACAGAGAGAGTGATGGATCTATTGTTACCTTACAAGGTTCATCAATAGTAAATGCCATAACTCATCACGAGTATGAAACTAGATTAAATGATGAGAAGAGAAAAATATATGTATTACGTGAACAATATCTATTACAATTCATAGAAGAGATGAAGGCACAGTTACCATACAAAGAATCTTCTGACTTTATAAGTGTATCTCTTAAGAGATCAGCAGTTTAAAAAAATCTAAAGGACAAAAAAATACCCCCAATTTTTTTGGGGGTATTTTAGTATTCAGAAGTGGATTTTAGTCCTCTTCTGCTAGTCGTGCGAAGTATGATAGTTGATCATCTTCTGACGTAGTTGGTGCAGTTTCAGCACGTCTAGTAGCAGGAGTAGGAGTGGCAGCTGCAACAGCAACTGGTTCATACTCTTCACTGTCTACTGTTGGTGCAGCAGCACGTTTGTTAGTGCCAAGCACTTCGTTTAACCTAGTCTGTAACTCCTCGTATGATTTGAACTGATCATCAGCAGTGAAAGAAGTTAGTGAGTACTCCTTCTTCCATATGGCTTCAAGTTCAGCATCATCTGAAGCAAGAGCACTAGGGCTATCAAACTCAGACTTGTCATAGTTCCAGAACCCCGCTACCTTACAAATTTTTAACTTGAAGTTAGCACCTTCCCATAGATCGAAAGGATTAATAGGAGTCTCATCTTCAAACTCAGGTTGCATTGCAGCAGTGATCTTATCGTAGATCTTCTTACCGAATTTGTATAAGAATACCTTACCCTCATTCTCAGGGTGTGCTGGATCACGAACGACTTGGATGTTAGTGTAGTAAGAAAGCTTACGCTTCTGCTTACGTGCTATATCCTTGTCGGAATCAAGACCAGAGTTCCACAACTTGCGGTTGACTTCACCTACTGGATCTTTCTTGTTCACTGTGGTCAAGGAGTTTTCGATGTACCATCCTCCTGGACCTTGAAATGCGTGGGAATAAACCTTTGCCCACGGTAACTCTTCTCCATCTGGTGCTGGTAGGAAACGAATTACTGCGTAACCGTTACCAGACTTATCGAGTTCTGGTTTCCAGAATCTCTCGTCTGCACCTGGACCTTGCTTGTTTAACTTCTCTGCTTCTTGGACTAGCTTTTCAAGTGATGTACCTGAACGCTTTTTAAGTGATGAAAATGACATCGGATTTAGTTAGATTTAATTGGATTGAATTTAAAAGGGAGGATATAAAGTCCTCCCTAGTATTTAGTCGTGTTTCACAAGACCATTTGCAGGTTTTGGAGTACCAATCTTCTGATAGATTGAACCAAACCACGTCCAAGGTCTACGTAGAGGATCTGTGATCTTATCTACCAACACAAGAGAGACAAACCGTATAGTTATGTTATACAGTTCCTCTAGTTCCTCTTGCATCTCCTTGAGATCCTTGTCTATCATCTCGTGTGAAGTAGCACCCGTACTAAAGTCAATTAACTTTAGAGGATTCCGACTAGCGATGTAGTTCAGCATAATCTTCTTCCATAAACGAAGAACACGAGTGCTATCCTTTGTGTTAATCAGATCAGCACCGAATCCTCCCTTATTAACGAAGTCTTCTGCATCATCACGTGTGTACGCTTCCACTCTACCAACTCTTTTGAATTGCTTGATGACAGAGTTGACTAATCCTTTCTCCTTGTTACCAGAGAGATTAAGGTCAAGCGATTCCACGTAACGAACCATCGCATCCTTGTCAGCATCTGTAACTCCAGATTCAAAGTCAATTCGACTTGCAAATCTATTACGGATTAGTTCTTTGATTTCCTCCTCCGTAATTGTTACAGCACCTTCGTCACGATTGAAAGTAGCACGCAAGTCATCAACAGCTTCTTCTGTTGTTGCTTGGAATTCAGTACGTGTAGATAAATCTTCTTCGTACTCAGCGTAGATCCAATGTTCGTAACCGTGGACTGGTATCTCCTTGGTTCTATTAAAACCATTTAGAACGGCTTGTTCTGCACCGTCCTGTCGGAGAGATGGTGGGTGTTTGGTAACATCGACACCCTTTGGAATTGTTACTTCCAAAGTCTCGTGATCTTTGGTACCACCCAATCGAACAGTGTTATCTGAGTTCCCGTCTTTATTACGAGTCCTCAATTGTTTAACACGGGGCCATACATACCCCTTGAACTTCCAACCAGGAATTACTCTTGGTGCTGGAAGAGCTCGTTCGATGAGATCCATAAGTTTCTTAGGCGGAACGCCTTCCTTAGGGATCTGTATGTACTGGGATACTGCTATGCTCAAAGCATTCGTATCTTTTCTAAACGACTTCTCAATTATAATACTCTTCGTCTAACTTGTCAAGTAATTGTTTTCTATGTTCCCACGTCTGCCCTGACGTACTCCCTTTGCAAGGGTTTACACACATACTGTCAGAGAACTCATTACATACTAGTCCTGCTAGGTCGTGGGGATCTCCTTCCTTACCTGTAGACCAGTACAACTGATCTTCTATCCACGTTGCACCACACTTAGGACATACCTTCATTCCATCTCTGCTACGGTCTTCTTAAGTGCTTCAATCATCTGATCTATATTACTAAACACTTCACCAACACTAACATCCTTTGGTATACCAACAGCATTCATAACCTTACGAACCTCATCTGCCATCTTCTGTGCAGCAGGATCATCTTTCTTAGATAGTTCCACACGTGTCCACAAGACACGTTGTTTGTTCAACAGTTCAGTTACTATCTCAATGTACTCTTCCTTCTCATCATCATCTAGTTCTGGAAATGCCATAGTCATTTCTGCTAGACGATCTTGCAGAGCATTGATAGTCTTGATCTCTGTCTTTACGAACTCAGAATCTTGGAAGCCCATTAGAACATTAACTTAGCACGAGATGTTTTCTTGATAAAGTTAAGACGTTGTGCGTCATACTTTAGTTTCTCTTTAAGAGGTTTAGAAACTAGTTTATTAATACTGTCTACTTCAATACTATTTTGTTCACAAAAATGAATGATAGCATCAATGTAATTCATATCAGCATTATCTGAAACTAGCTTTTCAATTTCACCAGCAAATTTTGTAGCAGTCATAAATTTATTTTCAATGTCTTCAGGTGGCTGTGGCATAACTCATCTCATATTCTTCAATGGCGGCCTTAAGATTAGAATAATGAGTTGCTTTATCAGTAGTCTTAACTAACTGACACTCACCATCTTCGCAAGCAACAAGAACAGCAAACTGTTCTACCTCTATACCATATCTTTCGTAAAACATATAGCCATAGGCACACATCTGAGTGAAATATCCATCCAAAATGTATTGTTTCTTAGGTGACTTAGATGTTTTGAAATCAATGACAGATAATACTCCATCAAGTTCAGCAATAATGTCAACCTGTCCTGCTATCTTTAACTTATCAGACCATAACATAGACTCGACAAGTCTAGGTCTATCTATTCTATCTATAACACTCTGTGAAGTGCGAAACATCTGTACAGGTAGAGGAGATGCTTTATGCTTCTCAAGATCTAACCTGTTCATAATATAATCTTCACAGATAGCGTGAAAGTTGGTACCTCTGGTAGTAGATCGCTTAGTAACACGGTCTGCTTCCTCTTTACCAACTCTCTTACGCCACTTGTTAATGATGGCCTTCTTCTTTTTCTGATTAGATAATACTGTAGTGACTGAAGGATAGTGTGCACCCTCCACAGCGTAAAGGCGTTTGCCTTCCACCATCTGTCTCTTTAAACTTACCGAGTCAATTAATTTAGAATGATCAAATGTTTTCATCATAACCTTGGTTGATCTTGGAGACCAGATACGATCTAACCAGACCAGACCTCACGATATCCTCAAGACTGAATTCAATCTTACTGAACTCAGGCATACCTTGTAGGATCTGCATAAAATCTAGAATGCCAGTGCGTTCTGTGACCTTAAGTAGGTCAGACTGGCTAGCGTCACCAGCAAAGAAAATCTTGCTGTTCTCGCCAACTCTTGTCATTATACTATCTAATTCGTGAAAATTCAAGTTCTCGAATTCATCTACGATTATAATAGCATTATCAAGAGTCGTACCCCTAAGAAAAGAAGTAGACCAAAAAGATATGGTCTCTTGTCGTTGTAAGTCCTCATAAAGAGTATCAAACTCCTTGTCAGTATACATTGAGAACATATGCTTGACCATATTCCTGTAAGGAATCTGATACAACCAAGATTTGTCCTCGTGGGTGCCAGGTAAGAATCCTATCTCCCTAGTGGGAACTAATGATCTTACAATGTATATTTTCTCATAAGGTGTGTCTTCTGTCAAGACTTCCTTCAATGCTTGATACAAAAGGCAAAATGTCTTACCTGTACCAGCACATCCATAAGCAACTAGGTTCTTCCCAGTAGCATACTGTTCCCATAACAATTCCTGTGCAGGAGTAAGAGGTTCTATTGGTTTTAATAGATCTGTGTTAATAGGCTTAGTACGTTTCATCTGCTTAGTGGACAGAGTGGATACGGATTTCTTGCGTGGCATTTAGTAATATTTGTATGGTTTAACGTTGGCACCAGGTTGTTTACTTACTTTATGTAAGACTTCATTCCATCCACCATCGGTTTTCATTCGCCAGTCACCTACTTCTCCCATACTAGCACAACCTTCTGACCAGTCTCTATCCCAGTCAGGATTCTCTTCTCTCCATTCGGTGTAGGCTTTCATTGTCAGGTTGAGAACTTTTGTCTCACCTGTTTCTTTATTTTTTACTGGATATGTTGGCATAATTTTATTTAGTCTATAAGTCTAAAGGTGATTCTTCATCATCGTCTGGATCAATTCCTAGAATCTTACGTTCACGATAATGATCTTTCTGACGACGTGCTCTGTCCTCATCCTCACCAGAGGTGTACTTGCCTTTGTTCTCCTCAATGAATCCCTTTTCCCAAGGCATTCTTGCTTGTGAATCTGTCAGATGAATAGGATCCGTAGCGTGACTACCTTTCAATCTATTCTGATTGTCTCGTGCTACTCTTGGATCCTCTTCATCTTTTTGTTTTGCTTGAAGTTGATCCTCTTCCCAAGTCTGTGGTTCATTTGAATCAATACTTTCATATGCAAAGTCAGTTTCACTTCTACCCAACATCTTGGGTGCTGATACTATTCTACCATACTTTTTGATGTCTTCATCAAAATGACTTGTTTTAACTGCTCTTTTATCAGTAACTTTATACTTTTTACTACCACTATCTTCATCACTATCTTTCCAAGAAGCAGGTTCTTTCGGTGTGTAATCACCTCCTCTTTCTTCTTTGGTTCTAGTTTCACTATCCATATCAGGATAACTAGGGAAGGAATCAGCAGACTTATGTGCTGCATACCTCAACTTACCTGGCTTAACACAGAGTTTAGGGTTCTGTCTTAGAAAATCCTCTCTCTTTTCAAGAGTAAGATACAACTCTCCAACAGATTCACCTGTCTCCTTGTTCATAAATTCATATAAAGGCATCAGAATTCTATCACTGTATTATATCTAGGTTGGTGCGATGGTCTTAAAGGTGGCCTAGTAGCGTACGGTATCCTCCCATCAAACGATATCACTCTACCTGGCTTTGGTACTATTGCTTTATAAATCTCATCATCATCATAAAAAACAATCTCTCCACCCCAATAACAACTCCACTCTGGGTTAACACAAAAGATGTTAACAGATTTAGATATACTTCTAACAGTCCTAGGAAGGTCTCCAGCACGCAGTAGATCTGTATAGGTAGTTGCTATAGATTCATAAGAAGGAACGTCACAGACGTTTCTAAGTGCTTCATACAATGGTTTAACTATACTATCACCCTTATGATTCCTCACCCAACTAACATCAGACGCTACCATATCATCAGAAGTAGATCCAAAAGAATAGAATGTCTTTGAAAGAAATTGAAATGTCTGTTCTATCGTTACTGGATCTATCACATAATCATAAACTTTTATATCCATTCCAATGCCTCTGCCACTATAGGAAACTGGCCAGCAAAAATACACTTACATTCATTAGCAATATCCATATGTTCTTTCTGTGTACCGTGAGCACTTCTAAGATCAATGTAATGTATCCAAGAACGTACACTACCAGTCATATACAAACGAGTTGGTGTAGCTAGAGGTAATACAAACCTTGCACACTCCTTAGCAATACCTGCTTCAAGCATTTCTTTGTAGAGTTTCATTCCATCAACGAAATGTCTTTGCATTTTCAATTGAAAATCCTGATTAACAAAAGGATCTACATCATCAATACTATTCTGTCTGTTCTTTGTATCTTGACTACGTAGTTTTGGTAAAGGAATAGTATCTCCTAGTAAACTACTGTCAGCATATCTTTGAGAGAACTCTTGATATGTAAATGATCTGTGTCTTAGTATCTGAGCAGCAAGACCACGTGTAGTTTCTATTTCCACTGTCATATGTGCCTGTTCAAATACAGACCAGTGACCGTGCTTAATACAATACCCCAAGAGTCCTGCGACCTTAGGGTTATCTTGATTGTTAGGATTACTTACCCTAGCAACATACCCCATAGTCTTTTCAGCATCAGGGGTAACAGTAACTAATTTAACATTCATTCTCTACTTACTTTAAAGTTGTAACCACCAGCAGTAAATACTTCTGGCATAAAATTCATAGAGATAGAAACTCTAGTAGAATTTTCACCAGTAGGCATTGTATAATGGCAGATGTTTCCTGGCCATAATACCAGAAGTCTCTCTTTAGCACAACCATTTTGTGACATATTACTAAACATAGTTTGCTTTGCTTGCTGAAAACCTATGTAAGGTCTGCTAGGTGAAGCAGCAGGGTTCATAAAAACAATATCACCACAGTCACCTTCCATATTAAGGTAATAGGTACCAGAAACAAATGCATTAGCGTGTGTATGATTAACCTGCGAACCATTTGCCTTGGTTATGTTCACCCAACAGTCTGTAATGAATGCGTCTTGTGTGCTTTGCCATCCTTGTAAATCTATAACAAAATCAGCATAGCATTCTTTCAACCACGTCTCAAAGTAATCAAAAATAGGTGCATCATTATCTTGTAAAAGATGCTCTCCATTCTTTTGATAGTAATGAAATAAATTCGCAGACCAACTATTCTTACCAGTATCATACTCCCTTAAAGATATACGTACAGCATCCTTCAATTCTTGATGCTTATCTTCAGGGAATTCATAGTGTGCTATAGGTGTAGCGAATGTAGATATTACACCCACCCTATTTGGATCAATTCTCATCGAACATCTGTGTTGAAGTACGATAGGTATTACCAAGATCTTCTATATCGTGCTTAACAATCTTAAAGTTATAAGCACCTGCACAGAATACTTTAGGTAAGAAATTCATAGAAATAGAAACTCTTCTAACATCTCCTTTAGTCTTCTCAGTACAATGCACGAGATGACTTGGCCATAAAATAAGAGTCCTTTCTTTTACATCGATGTCGTGAGAACGATCATTAAAACCAGTATGTTTATACTTATCAAACCCTAAGTTAGGATGGTTTGGTGTCGTATCCTGATTGATAAATTGTAATCTACCCGAACCTGGTGGTGTAGTTAAATAATATGTACCAGAAATGAATGAGTTAACGTGAAAGTGAGGAGGTTGCTCACCATCATCTGATGTTATATTAACCCAACAATCAGTTATATAGCAATTTGTTGCAGCCATATAAGTCTGATTCATTTTATAACCTTGAACCTCCTCCACCATATTGGTATAACAATCCTGCAACCAGTCGTGAAAATGCTGGAAGATAGGATCATCATTATCATATAAAAGATGCTGCTTTAAATTCTGATAGAAATGCAACAACTTAGAACTATCTTCATTGCTAGTACCTCTAACACGATTTAAAGCACCACGTACAGCAACCTTAAGTTCTTCGTGCTTATCATTAGGATAGGTATAATAAGCGACAGGCATAGGAAAAATAGATTCCACCTTGTCGGGAGTCACTCTCATTTAGAAAATCCTTTCTTTCTGCGTCGTTCTTGTTTCTTCTCATAGAGAGAAGTTTTTATTTCAAGTCTTTGCTTTTTCATATAAGCAATCTCTTCATCACTATACAAAAAAGGTTGGTCGTCTAACTTCTTTAATGCTTTATTAATCAATTTTAATTGTGCTTTCAATCGCATAGTTAACATCTCTTGTCTCCATAACGAGGTAAATAGTATGCTTTAAAGTAAGCAACAATACCAGCAGTGATCTTATGGCCTTTAGAAATCCATTCATCAGCACACTGGTAGATATATCTTTGTTCTACTTCTGAACCAAATTGTTTCATTAGTATGAGTAGAACTGTCTCTCTCAACTTAAGTTCTTCTTCTGTAAGCATAGATACCGACCTCTGTAAGTATATAGTACCACACAAAAAGACCCTCGTAAAGAGGGAACGGGACAGATGGGATTTGAACCCACGACCTCTGCCGTGACAGGGCAGCGTTCTAAACCACTGAACTACTATCCCTAAAAGAGGGTGGGAGGTTGGATTAATGTATACCAACAAGTAAGGGGCATTGCTACATAAGTAGATTTTTACCTTACTGTCTGAGACCCGACTGGTAAGTCGATTCTTCCGAAGAAGCAGCACCACCTGTGTCTCATCACCTTAACTAGCCCATTGCCAGCAAGTTCATTCAGTCACTCCCGTGTCAAACCCGTCGATTCAACAAAGGTATTATAGCATAAAAAAAGAGGGTGTCAAGCACCCTCTTTAAAATCTAAGCAGTAACAGTTTTTTGACTGTGCTTCACACCTCGGTAAGTCAGGTCTGACTTAGAAGATGATGCTGCTTTACGTGTATCAGTGTCGTAAGAGACACCACGATAAGTGACTTTTGCCATTGGGTTTCTCCAAAGTAGTAGGGATTTTGGCCCCGTTCCTTCAGTCGGCATTTGCGTCCTCGTTAAAGGATGAACGTATCCGTTCCGTGTCGGCTTACTTGCGACCTCCTATGAGGTTGAACGTAAAGGTATGTTAGCATACCCTCATTATATAGTCAAGTAGTTCTGTAACACTTGATACAATTTACATTCCTTGCCGTGTATCAGCAGGATTGACTGCCATTGAAGGAAGTGGTACACCTTGTGTCATTCTTTGACCTGGTGTTGACCACTGCTTACCTTCTGGTTTAGGTGGTGCAGTTCTATTGCCCCATTTTATTTGAGGGAAGGCCTCCTTGATTACATTCTCAGTAATCCTGTACTTCTTCTTAAGATTCTTATCTTTAACCAGACAGACAACCTCTGCCTCAGATTGGTGTAGTCCTTCTAACAGACCAACAAACATAGATTCTCTCTTAAGATTAGGAAGATCATCAGCACCACCCTTCACAAAATAATGGAGGATTCTATGTTCGGTGCTAAGTCTTGAGTGTTCAGTACCAGCAGGTGCTTCGTTAGGTTTGTAAGGTACTGGACCTTCTGGTACAGCAGACTCAATACTGGTATCGAAATTAATAATAAGTATTTTCCTGAGAGCCTCACTGTTATGCTCTCGCAAAAGGTTTATCTTTGCTGCTTTAGTCTTAGCATTGCTAACCTTTTGTAGCACTTCAGAAATTAATAATGATTCAGCCATAATGATTTTTTAAGTATTTAGTCCTCATCTTCTACCTCTTGTTCTTCAAAGCGAACGTGTAGAAGTTCTCCAGAATAAGGTGTGCCATTGACATCATACATCTCTGGATGTGTATAGTCAAGTTGTTCTGGTTGTTGTGTCGCATACACGATATCGTTTCCCATCCATCCGATAATACCTCCTAGAATAAAGAAAATTAGACTGGTAACAGCACTGAAATAAATCATCTCAGGCATAATTAGAAATCCTCAATTCACTTGTATTTAGACCATACCTTTGGATTTAAAATACCGTGCTGCCTCTACCAGTCCTCCTAAATTTTCACCATTATACACTACTTGAGGGAATGTGACAACCTCCTTGTCAAGTTTCTTTTTTACTTCTTCCTTCGAGATATCTCTACCCAACTTAACCTCATCATAATCTATATCCATCCTCTCAAACAATTCTTTTGCAAGCACACAGTACTTACATCCATCCATAGTATATAAAATATTCATCTTCCCTCTCTAGATCTATTACGAATAGTTATATGATTCCCTTCAATAGCAAACTCTAAGTAATCGGTATGATCCCACTGAAGTTCTTCATATAACTCATTGAGTTTATCCATATCATCCCACAGATCTGTAGGAGTAGGTTCACCCCAGAATACATTCTCTTCCATCATCAGGAAATAATTGTACTATATTATACTTCATATGTATTAGAGAGTCAACCACCACCAAAGTCATATTGGTTTTCGCTTATAAAGTCAAGGTAAGCATACCAATCGTGTTGCTCACACCCATTATTTAAAGCATCATACATTAGATCAACAGTATTATGATGAGGAAATATAGGATGCTTACAGGTGTATTCAGGTACTACAAAGGCCATTAGTAATGATCCCCTAGTCCTTCAACTGGTTCAGGTGTCCAATCCTTACCATAGTATTTCTCTAGTATATTGTGGTGTGGAGCACGGTCAAGTTGCTCTTGTGTAAATGTAATCTTCTTAGGAGGTGGTGGTGGAAACATTTCTAATTGTATCTCTGGTATAGAAAATGTATCACCTGATTTTCTGTGGTGACAAACATAGAATGAACCATCCTCCTTTTTATATAAGAAGTCTGCTTCGTGAGAACTTAGAAGAAGCATCTTAACTATCTTGTCACCCTTCTCAATCACGTTGCCTCCAGTCATCAGACCTTTCATTATGGAACCAGTCTACCACATCTTGTGGATCTCCGAAACCCCTGCGATGATTGCTTGAATCGGGGTCTCCAATGTCCAAGCTATTCAGAAAAGAATCGGTAGGGTCTGTACTAATTCTTCTTGCAGTGTTTAACATACCTCTTGCTGCGGTGTTTGCCTTGGCCAATTTCTCTGCCCATATCATATCTTCTAAACTAACCTCAACTCCAGCACCTATATCTTTACAGATTGCTGTTAGCCTCAAACGATATTGTGTTGATAACATAAACTGATATGTAGTATTAGTGTTATTTAATAGCAATACCTATAGCGTAGGGTAGAATTTCATATTCTTTTAACTGTATTCTACGAGTTAAGGTCTTTACATTATCATCTCGTAATATTGGTACCTCACTTTGATATAATATCTCTCCACCATCTAACTCTTCATTAACATAATGAACTGTGCATCCTGTCTTGGTGTCACCTGATTCTAATGCTTGTTCTACTGCGTGCAATCCCTTGTACTTTGGTAACAATGAAGGGTGTACATTTATAATAGGACAAGGAAACCTATCAGGTTTCTGTAGTACCCTCATATATCCAGCAAGGATTATTAAATCTACTCTCCAAGCTTCAAATAATTGTGCCATCTGTTCCTCATTCTTATGTTTAATTAAACAATGAGGAATACCATACTTATCTGCTATATTAGCAGCACCACAATCTTTATTGTGAATCATTAATACCACTTCGTGTTCCTTACAAGTGGGGTTGGTAACTATATTTTGAAAGTTAGTTCCGTTACCAGAACACATCACACCTAAACGCATAAAAAAATGGGAGGGGTTGACCCTCCCATTGTATCATAGAATACAAGTTTTTTCAACTTATCCTACAGAAGGTGCAACAAGTGCAACCTCAGATGTCTCAGCAGATGCTAAGTCAAGTGGGAAGTTGTGTGCATTTCTTTCGTGCATTACTTCCATACCAAGGTTTGCTCTGTTAAGAACGTCACCCCAAGTAGGAACAACCTTACCTGAACTGTCTACGACAGACTGGTTGAAGTTGAAACCGTTAAGGTTGAACGCCATTGTACAGATACCCATAGAGGTTAACCATACACAGATAACAGGCCAAGAGGCGAGGAAGAAGTGAAGACTTCTGCTGTTATTGAAAGAAGCATACTGGAAAATAAGTCTTCCGAAATAACCGTGAGCAGCAACGATGTTGTATGTCTCTTCTTCTTGTCCGAACTTGTAACCATAGTTCTGAGAATCTAAACCAGTGGTCTCACGGATTAGAGAAGAAGTAACTAGTGAACCGTGCATAGCAGAGAACAATGCTCCACCAAACATACCTGCTACACCTGCCATATGGAAGGGGTGCATTAATATGTTGTGCTCTGCTTGGAATACGAACATAAAGTTGAACGTACCAGATATACCTAAAGGCATACCATCAGAGAATGAACCCTGACCAAATGGATATACTAGGAATACTGCGAATGCAGCAGATACTGGTGCTGAATAAGCAACACAGATCCAAGGTCTCATACCTAAACGGTATGATAACTCCCACTGTCTACCCATATAGGCAGAGATTCCAATAAGGAAGTGGAAGATTACTAACTGATACGGACCTCCATTATACAACCACTCATCTAGTGTGGCTGCTTCCCATATAGGATAGAAGTGTAGTCCGATAGCGTTAGAAGAAGGTACAACAGCACCAGAAATGATGTTGTTACCGTACATAAATGAACCAGCAACTGGCTCACGGATTCCATCGATGTCCACAGGTGGAGCAGCGATGAATGCTAAAATAAAGCAAGTTGTTGCGGCAAGCAAACAAGGAATCATTAGGACTCCGAACCAACCAACATAAATGCGGTTGTTCGTACTTGTTACCCACTCACAAAACTCACTCCATCCAGAAAGGAGACCTTGGTCTCTCTTTTGAAGAGTTGTCATTTGTAATAGAACGTTAAGTGAACGGTAAGATGAAGACTAATTGTAACCCCGTTTAGTCTTGGTCAGGGGGAAGATGAATTCCTGTTAAGGAATGTGAAGTATTTATAATATCACGGTCAGGGTTTCCTGTCAAGACTTCCGACCAGTTTATCATCTTGCACAAAGTAAACGTAGTCTAACATCGAATCATCCAGTGTCTGCAAGGCATCTTCCTTGGTATGAACCAATGCTTCACCTGCTAAATTAAAACTTGTATTCATCAATACAGGTACTCCAGTAGCATTATGAAACTCTCTCAACACCTCACACATATAACCTGAGGTAACTGTCTGCATCCTACAAGTACCATCAACGTGAATAATACCAGGACATTCATCCTTTGCTTTCTGCTTGGCCTCAAAGTTAATTGTCATTGAAGGAGCAGACTTAAGACCCATCGTTTCAAAATACTCTTCAAAATATTCTTCTAAGATGATACCAGCAAACGGTCTGTACCATTCTCTTTTCTTAATAAGGTTAACTCTATCTCTTGCATCCTCACCACGTGGATCAAACAGGATAGAACGGTGTCCTAGAGCACGTGGACCTGCTTCTGGTTGACCATCATAGATAGCAACAGAACGTCTTGATGCAATAAGATCTGCAATATCTCTAGGAGTTGATGACTTACCTACAGTTAATGGTTCCTGTTCCTCTAAAGAATGATAGAAAGTGTCATTCAATACAACCTTTCTTGTATCCTGTGTGTTATGTTTCCAAACAAATAGAGCAGCACCTAAAGAGTTGCCAGTGTCATCAGCATTAGGTTCAAAGAAGAAATTAATATCAGGATTGTTTTTAATGAGGTAAGCATTGGTAACTACATTTAAAGAATACCCACCTGTCATAATAACATCCTTACAACCAGTATTTGCTACGTGCTTTTGAACCAAATAATTTACAGCCCGTTGTGTCTGTTCCTGAACGTGGTATGCATAGTCAGCATAAGGTTTATAATTTTGTTGTGTTACCTTCTCTAATATCTTATGCTTTAAACTAGTAGTTCCAACAACCCAGTTTTCGTGACAGAAGAATTGATCTATAGGAGTAGTACCAAAGAATAAAGGAGGGAAATTTTTAGGTTCTCCATAAGCAGCAAGACCCATCGTCTTACCATTCTCTAATGGACCTTCTCCTATCATAGTGGTAGCACTTTCATATACCTTAGTGATACCGTAACCACTCTTACAGATAATATCATTACAGTTAAACTTACGGCTTAGACTCCTTATTAAATCTGCATAACCTTTATCAGTATGCCTATAACTTCTAACAAAAGTAGCATTCTGCATCCAAAATGCTTTATGTACTGTCTTAAACGAAGCAGGTTGCTTCATTAAGTATACACTTTCACATTCTCTACCAATAGGATCAATAGTATTTCCACTTGCTTGATCAACTTCTATCTGCCCATCTTCAGGATCCCATATCTGTGATCCATCTCTATCGATAACAAAAACTAAAGCAGTATCATTAAAAGGACTGTTATTATATGCGTGTGTTGCGTGAGATAGATGATGCTCTGGGGTCATATCTATCCAGTCATTGTATGGATCTATATGAGGTAAGCGTTTGCATATGTAAGCCCTGATAACATCACTACACGCTTGTGTATGTGTTGGAGATTGCATTACAACCAGATCTATATCTCCTTTAGCTGCTTGTATTGCCTTCTCTATAGCAAGGAAAGGTTGCTTGTCTCTCTTGGATCTAGTATATCTTTCTTCTTTACCAAAGTATTCTAATTCGCCATCATTAATCACGCACACACTTGAATCGTGTGCAAGACTAAAACCTAGTATTCGCATTCCCATAAAAAAAGGGGTCCATATGACCCCCAGTATATCATATAAAAATATTTATGCCAATAGTCCTAAAGAACTTGAAGTGATTCCTACACATACGAAGAATCCAAACTCAAAGAGTTCTCTGTATGGACTATGCAAAAACGAATTGAGAGACATTGCTGAAAATGTATGTTGCTACGATCGTTGCGAACAAAATTACTTGAGTCATTGATAAGTATTAATACTGTAGGTATTTATACCTTTTAACTATTAGATGCGTAAGCAGGTCTCATTTCCTGCTGACGGATTCTAATTCCTTTACCACCATCCTGATCATCATCGTCATCATTAATTGCTCTCAGAACCAATTCAATTAATACCAATGCTCCAATAGGATAGAAGCAATATAGTATGGCCATAAAGGGTGAAATTGTATCTGATGCTGTGACTAGATCAGTCATAAATGTGTTCGTTACGAAATATTATTTATAAGATTTGTTAAGTTAAAAAGGAAACATAGTACCAAAGATAAAGTAGTTGATCGTAGCACAAACTAGACCAAACATTGCAGCACGACCATTAATACGCTCTGCATATCTCCAGTACCTATGTTCCCAATCTATTTGCATTTAACTAAAGTATGTGAACTTAGTATAGACTGCGATGCCTATCCAAAAGGCCACCATTGTGAACCTTCCGTTTGCTCTGATTAGTAGGTCAGCCATTAGAATATACCTGGAATGATTTGACCTGTGGTGATGTATGCACCTGTTGCTGCTACGAAACCAATCATAGCCATCCAACCGTTAAACTTTTCTGCTTCTGGAGTCATTGTCTTTCTTGGATTAAGGGGTAGAAATTAAAAAGAGACCTGTCAACATTAAAAAATGCCAGGTATAACTGCACCGAATAGGATGTAGTTATGGACTAGTGCGAAGAAACCAATCATCGCTAGGCGACCATTGAGTTGTTCTGCGTGTGGTCCGTATCCTTGATAGTCTTCAACATACTGCATAGGTGGTTCAGCAGAAAACATATTCTGTTTACCATACTCAGTAGTTGTATACTTCTTGGCGACTGATGAAGTCATCGAGTGTATTGTTAAGAAACGTTACGCAATTATATATGAAAAGTTAAGAGGATTATAGGGTGGTATACCGTATAAAATCAATTAACATTCCTAATGACAATCATCAGTAAATTCAATGAGACTGTGGTGCTAATGGTTCTGCCTCCTCTTCATCCCAGATATCAGGGTATATCCTTTTGTCATCAGATTCATACGGAGGGGCTATCATTGCAGCATAATCTAGAATACTAGGTGCACCTGTTACAAATGCGTTACAGGTAGCAACAACGCCAAATGAAACAACGATACCAAGTACCCCTGCCTCACATAACTTGAAGATTTCTAACCTGTTCACTAGAGTTTTCTTTCGCTGTACATAATATAACACAAAAAAAGGGGTTCAGAGAACCCCCTGTGCCACTTTAATAATCGTCATCGTACTGTTGAGACTCCACCCACTCAGCATTGTTTTTACAATATGCGTTAGCATCTATCTCCATACGCCAGTGAGTAAGAGTATGAAGTGTCTCTATCACAACCATCATACCAATTAATAATACAGGCCCTGCCCATAGTGGGTGCATCATTACTTCTCCTGCTTTTTTCATCTCTGGGTAAAATCAATACCTTCCATATGATCATACTCGTGTTGGAAGATGCGTGCAACAAATCCAGTTAACTTCTCTTTACAAGTAGTCTTGGATTCATCTTCATATTTTACCACAACACTTACAGGTCTTGCAACAGTTATTTCTTTTCCTGGATATGATAGACACCCCTCTACCATCTCAGAAGTTTCGTGTGAGTACTTAAGTATCCTAGGGTTAAAGCAGGTTGTAGTGTCTAGGGATACTGTATCAGTCATCATTACAAATGCTCTTTCATTAATTCCTATCTGGTTAGCAGAAAGACCTACCCCATTATGATGAAACATATTCTCCATCAAAGTATAGGATAGACTCTGACGATCTAAATTATAACTACAATTCTTTATCTTCTTGTGTAGTAAAGGATCTTCTGATGGGATTAAAGGTTTTATCATTAGTGTACGATTAGATTAAACGATATCGATATTCTATCTTCATCCACATTATTAATTAAAACAAGATGTTCCAACGAAGATGGAAACAAATACATCTTTCCTTCTATAGGATCTATTTCTATAGGTCCACCACTATATCTTTCAGCAAAAAGTCTGCTACCATAACTATAGGCCTGCCTTGGATCTTGAAACACTAATCTCCCACAGTCACCTTCAGGAACTTTAACATAATAAACTCCAGAGATATCAGATTGAGGATGTGTATGAGATTTATTATATGAGTATCTCTCATTCACATTTGCCCATATCCCTAGTCCTACAACTTTAGAAATTGAAGGAGTGAAAGGAAGATTTAATAATATAGATCTAAATTTATCAGTTAATGGGTGAAAGATATCACTCACATTATTATCATATTGAATCTCAGAATGCCATCCACCACTATTGGATAGTTGAACACCATTCTTATCAGCTTCTTTTAGTTTGTAGATACCTTCTTCTAATTTTCTGTTATCAATACCATCAATACTAATTTCAAACACTGGTGTTTGATACAACATTTGATGTACGATAGTACAATCCTTTAGTTTTAAAGATTGTTGTGGTATACGAAACATTATACTATGGCGTACATTATTTATTATAACATAAAAAAAGACCCCTGTTAAGGGGTCTTCGGGTGTTCCGATTGTAGAGACCGCACGAACGATGTCTCAATCTTATTTAGAAGGTGAACTTAGCACCAATCTTAGCACCCCAGTTACGGATTGTGTCACCGTCAGCATCTTCGCCAGCAGTAGCACCAGAGATCTCTGCATAAGCAGCAAGATCATCATTTAGAGGTACAGAAGCACCAACCTTACCAGAGATCTCAGTCTCTGTATCGTCAGCAGTTTCTGTGTGAACTAATGAAGGACCACCTTGTACATAGTAAGCAATCTTACCTTCAGCACCTACTGTACCTTCGTATCCGATATGTACATCTGTTGTTGCAGCAGCGTACTCGCCATCTGGATAAGAAAGGTTGCTTTCAACGTTCACATAAGGACCAGCAAAAGCGGCTCCAGCGAGAAGGAAAGGTGATGCAGCTACAGCTGCGATTGTTGATTTAATAGACATTTGTTTTTAAAGTATCTCGCAAGTAAAAAACCTGCGGATGATAGCACCCCCGACTAGGGTACTGTATGCATCAACGCAGGGTTACGATCGTTCGAGTCCTTTGTATGAAGTTATTTATACTACATTAGTATTTCAAATATGTCAAGCCCTATCAAATAAGTACGGATCTCTACCCCCAAACACCAACTCTCCAGTGTCTGACAGGCCTATGTCATAAGCCTCAATATGATTCTCAGTGAGTCTAAAGAAACTCTCTACATTAGCATTTCTTATACGACAGTTAAGTCCTCCTGATCCATTCCAAGCAACACCATCAAATCTTACCAGCATATCACAGCATTCATTCCTCTTCTTATCCTGACTGAAGTTGAGAACAATAACCTCAGTGTCAGAAATATATTCTAGGAGATGGTACCGTTCACGGTATGGAGATGCTTCACCTTGGTAATCATACCACTGTTTAATATGAAGCCACTCATCCTCTTCTGTCACAGAGACACAAGCGTGTGCCCATCTAGTAGGATTGGTTTGTGCTTGACGAAGATTATTCCATCTACCCAGAAACCAATCTTTCATTGTAAGTATTCTACTATCTTAAGTATCCCATAAGCAGTGAATACTTGTGGGATAATGAATGCCACCATTGCTACTACCCAGAACACGTAGTACCAGTTCTCTTTATTTTGAGTTCTCATTTGTAACAGAAAAGAAAATCGTTAACAAGACTATGTGATTTTTCCTGTCCGAACTTACCTTTCAGGTATCCAGCAACAGGATCTAGTTCAGTCATATATGTATCAAACTCTTTATACACTGTGGTGTCTTCACCATCAGGTGTTTCCCACTCAAGCAACTTCTTATACTCATCAAGATACTTCTGGAACATTGGAAGATGATCATTCACCTCATCAGCAGTACACTTAGCAATGTATATGTTCTCAGAGAAATGATTACCCTTCTCAAAGAATCTATAATCACCTTCATATACAGGTAGACCTGGTACAGACATCAAGTAATGTTCTACTGGATGCTGAAAGTCAAATACAATAATGACTCTCTTCTCATTGAATCCCATTAGATCCATACCAAAGCAAGGAAGGTTACCACACCATCCATTAGCACCTGTCTTAGGATATAATATGTTGTTGTATATACTTGACTTCTTATCCCAAATGTCCACCTCTCTGGACTTAAGGATGTAATCATTAGTATAAATCTTTGCTGTTAGATTCGTACCCTTCTCTTCCCAATCTGCCCAAGTATGTTGATACTCAAGGTCAGGTAATGTTTTCCAGAGTGCTTCTTTATACTTGTCCCACATATTAAGTACCTATCCCCTTACGTTCTCTTCTTCCCATAGGTTTAGGTGGTCCAGGATCTTTAATCTGAAGATTAAAGCTTACCACAATTTTGTCTTCATCAGTTTCCTTAGCAAAAGTCTCGTGTTCTAGCCAACCTGGAAATAACAATAGTGCACCAGTATAAGGTTGAACTTCCATCCTAGGATCAATCTGGAATATTAAAGAGTCACACCACAAATGATTTATCAATGGTGCTATAGGATTATAAAAACTAATACCACCAGAACCCTCTGGATGTCTAACATAATATGCTCCACTAACCATAGAATTATAATGAGTGTGACGAGGGATGTATGCTCCCTTCTCATACACTGTCCACCAAGCTTGTAAAGGTCGGAACTGTACACTGGGTACAAAATTTCTATATGCCTCATACACATTCTTCATTATGTGCATCATCAAAGGTCGATACCTTTCTTCTTCAAAAAGATTGAAGTCATAGTAAGAAGTTGTACCGTGCTCTCCTTTCTTAAAAGAAGCATTATGTTTAGCATAGTTAACTTTTGAATGATCGTCGTATATTAACTTGATCATATCATCAAAAGAAGGAGGTGATGTTCTCACCTCCAAACAAGAGATCCCTTCACGTGAATGTTTGTTCAAATTGTTATTCTTTGAATCAAAAGGGAACTCTCCTGCCTCACCTCCCATAGTTGTCATATTAACCTAAGGTAATTTTAGGATCTACATCTTCAGGAACAGTTACAACATCATCCGATGTAGTGAATGAAATGTGATCGTTACCTTCATTCCAAGGATACTCTACATTCATTACACCATCAGTGTCAGCAAATGTAATAGTATCTTCAGTACCTAGTCCTAAAGATATTGCTTCTCCCATCTCAACACCAACTGGATAAGATGAATTGGTGTAGTAATCAGGAGCTGTACTAAAAGTGATCGTGTCATTATGAGTATGACTATCAGCGATCTTACGTAGTCCTTTGTAATGATCGTACAGATCATTTACAGTATCCAACGATTCATTCTCGTTGAGTGCGTGAATAAGTGCTTGCTTGGCAGACTCTGCTGAGTCTTTGTATACTTGACAAGTCATAGTGTCTCCTGGAGGTAACAGTACTTAAATCTTTTACGATTGTTTTCATCTAATAGAAACTCTTCGAGGCGAAACTCACCTCCTTCTGCTTCTACTTCTTCTCTTATCTTAATTATCCTACGTTGTGCGGCAACGCTAGGATTAACAATGTATGCCATTTATATATCACAGGGGTTTTGGAATTTGGTCACATCGGTAGCAATATATTTTGTACCGTCTGACCTTTTAATCAGAAAATCTTCACCACTCTCAATTTGAGTAGTGTATTTATCTGGATTACTTTTAAACTCTTCCTCAGTTAGTTCAATCATTTAATTAACCCATTAGATTGGCCCAGTCTTCATTAAACCTCCTCAACCCATCATCTGTCAAGATATGTTTATACATCTTATCAAAGATGGAAGGTGGCAATGTGCATATGTTAGCACCATACTCAAATGCTCTACCTACTTCCCTCACATTCCTGATAGAAGCAGCTAGTATATAAGTATCATACCAGACCTGTTTGTCATAGACATTAGCGATGTCCTTGATGAGGCATAGACCACCAAAGGAATTGTCATCTACTCTGCCTACGAACGGAGACACATATGTAGCACCTGCTTTAGCAGCAAGTATTGCCTGTGCCTGAGAAAATATCAAAGTAACATTAACTTTAAAACCCTCATCTCTAAGAGCCTTACAAGCCTTTAACCCTTCTCTAGTACAAGGTACTTTAACAGTAACATTCTTACCTAGATCAGTATATGGTCTAGATAATGCTACCATCTCGTCTGCTGTATCTGCTGTAACTTCAGCAGAGACAGAAGAATCCTCTGGAAAGAGATCAGAGATACGTCTGATGACTTCCAAAGGATCCTTGCCCTCTTTAAGCATTAAAGAAGGATTAGTTGTTACTCCATCGATTAATCCCGTGTCAAGATAGTCACGGATGACATCCACTGAGGATGTATCCAAAAAGATTTTCATATGAAGTGTTTACTGTACTAATATTATAACACCCTTGTCAACTGTATGCTTGTGCTGCTAGCCACGTGGCCATACCTAAAGAAGTTCCCATCACGGTGAGGCGGCTCATCCACCACATAATTTCGTGCTTGTATTTTGTAATAGTAGTCATAGTAATAGGGTTACGATTGTTCGAGTCCTAAGGTTGTCTCCATTGGAGCCATTCTCCTCCATCTACTTTACCATCTGTATCACGATCTGGACAGAATATATCGAAGGCAGCACTTACTCGTACTCCTGATCCTTTATATGCCCGTACAGCGTGTGGTATATTAGGAGGAAACAAGGTGAACTGTCCATAGACATTAGGTATATCTACCTGTTCACCATCTAAAATATATGTAGTAGCCGTTGATACTTCAGCACCCAAAAAGATGTTTCCAGATACTGACTGTTTAACTTCCTCCCAAGTATCTGGAACCCCGAAATGCAAGTGAGGGAATATCTTTCTGTCCATTCTAAGGATGTTTCCCCAACAACTTATACCTACCCTTTCATCTGGTTTCAAAGACAAATAATCACCAACTATATCCTTTATAAGTGGAAACCCTGTCACATTCCAAGCTTCTACATCTCGTACGAGATTATAATATGATGCGTAACCAGTGATAGTATCAGTAGGGTATCCACGATTACCTCTATCAGCTGAATTCTTCGTTGCTTCAAATATACTTTCTTCACAAGCCAATAAAGACTTCCTTAATATATCAGCACTCTCTTTTGGGATCAAGTACTGTTTGATATGAAACTCATCTAGTTTCAAAGTTAATTCTCCGAATCTTTCTTTGTCTTCGATTCTCTTGAAACTGTTTATCATCATTACTTAAGACACCATCTTCACTAGCACTATACCTATCCTGTGAAACTACCTCTATTAACGAGAGATCTTCACCAGTAAAAGTATTACCAGTAATGGATGTCATATTAGAACATCCACAACATTTAGTTTCTATTGTATAGCTAGTCAGTTCTTTTCCGCAAGCCAGACATTTTATTGTTATCATTTGAATAAAAAATTAAACGGACATTTCTTTTCTTCTACATCGTCTTTAATAATAGTCCAAGACTGTTGAGGTAACCAAGTCTTTAATGCCTGAGATACTCTAAATTTTTGACGTATATCAGAAGGTGGTACAACACCTTTACATCTCTGTAGATTGTACTTAGCATCTCTAGCACCACGGAACCTAACCATATACATAGGATCACCACGTGTTAGATTGATCTCAGGTTTATGGCAACTGTAAGCACCATTAACACTACGCAACCATCTACCTAAAGGAAACTCTGCTCCTATCAATTCCATACCTGTCTTATGGTACATATCAGGATAGGGTATAGCTTCAATCCAAAGATTCTTATTAGGAATCTCTGGCCAGAACATCATACTCTCATTATATTGAATGACTAAGAATCCTTTATAAGGAAAAGCACTAATGTTCTTTGATGCTATACCTTCTTGTACATAAAGATAGTCTGGGGATCTATCTATATCAAAACTAGTATCATATATTTGACCAGTAGATTTATCATACTTAAAGGAAATATCTTTCTGATTGAAAACTACAAAAGTATTTTCCCAATAGTGTCTCCAAGAAGGATCATTGTAATATGCAAAATCCTTATGGTTCTCCTTAGTATATTCTATATATGGTTTAGGTGGTATGTAATACCCATCCAATGCTAAAGGATGTTCTAGATCAGATTCATCCTCACCTTTTATTGTTTGTCTTGCATTCCCTTCAGCAGTTTGATGAATAGGATGCCATAGTATAGTAGTCATTAAGTATCCCTCCTAAACAAATTCCAAGCACCACCTGTCACCCATCTACCCATATTATTATGCTGAGTAAATTTTGTCTTTAACCATTTAGGTGGATCCATATCTTTCCAAGGTTGTAAATTATATTGATTATTCTTACCACCTTTAAATCTAATAGTATATAAAGGATCTCCACGTTTGAGTGTAACCTTAGATGCGTGTGCTTTATACTGAGGTTTCATTGGCTTATGCCATCTACTAACTGGAAACTCTGAACTAAGATACTCAAGTCCAGTCTTATGAAACATCCTAGGAAAAGGACACAACTCAGCCCATATATTTTTTTCTTTATTGGGTAACCATACTAGTAGTTGCTGAGTCAACTCAAAGATCATTCCATCACTTTTAATCTCTTGAATCTTAATATAATCTGTCTTAGGATCCTTGAATGACTTCTTAGTTATTTTACATAACTTTTTATCCCATTCAAATTCCAAATCAAGTTGATTAAAAATTATAAAAGAATTATTCCAATAACTTCTCCACGCAGGACAATCCCAATAGGTATGACCCTCGTGTAATTTCTTAGTATATTCCAATACACGTTGAGGACGTATGTAAACAATCTCTTGATGTAAAGGATGTTCCCAAAGTTCTTGAGAACCATTAAAGTATGGAGAATAATATAACTTCATAACATTGTTATCATAGCTGATTTACCTGCTCCATTATTAGCAACAAACCTTTTTGGTGCTAGATCAGCATCAGTAATCAGTTCATACTTAAGTGCGTAAGTAAATCTTACGTGGTTTCTAAATGGTTGTGCTCTATGAGTCACAGAACCATCAAACATTATGGCCCTATTACACAGAGGTAAACTACCGTGTATATAATTACCATCTATAAACTCTGTCCATCCTCCGTCCTCAATATGATATTTTAATTGAGGATAGTATAGCACAGTAAAAGCTTTTACACCTTGAATGTTAGGATCTATATCTTCGTGCCAACAAGGTTGCTCATAAGGCATAAAGCAATTGATATACATCCTTACGAGTTCAAAATCTGCTATCGATATAAACTTCTCTCTACATACCTGATCAAACTTCTGATATATCTGCTCATCTTCACCAGGATTAATAGTCAATCCAGTAGGATGGGTGGGATCAACATCAACCTCACCCCACCTAGCATTACCTCTATGCACTGCATAATCAAATGCTTTCTGATGTAATCTAGGTTCTAGAAAATCATCCTCAATGAATAAATCAAGTGTCACTTCTTCTTTTTAGGAGGTGGTAATGGTTTCTGTTTGTTGTTCCAGAGTTTTGGATTTGCTAATCCACCTGCTTGTTTAAATCCTATGAAATTTTTCTTATACTTGTCGTAGTAATGATCAAAAAGATCTACCGCTTTGTTTGCGATTGCAATGTCGTAGGTGATCTTGTCGTCTTTCTTATACTCAACAAGGTACGCTGTATAAGGCAGTTGCTTATTGTCTGCTGCGGCCTTGTCGCATCCTTCAGCAATAATTTTCATTTCTTAGTTGTGTTACTACGTGTACGATTGATTATACTAATGAATTTATCACCAGCGAAGTGTCCACCTAAACAAACATCTATCTCATCACCATCCTTCCAATTAACATCACCATTCATTTTGGTATGTTGCATTAGGACAGCAATCTTGTCAATAACTTCCTGAGTCAATCTCATTTTTTAATGATCCCCTTTGGTGTATGACCGTGTGCTATACCAAGCTCGTGCATCTTAGCGTGCTCGTCAATAGGATCACGTAAATCATTTTTTCCAGGACCGAAGGTAAGGTAAATACCATACCCCATAACAAAGAATAGTAAACCTACTATAATGAATACAAGGATCATTTTTCTATAAATCGTTTGTGGAAATGGTCATTATATCAGATATTATCTCTGGTTCATCTATCCATTCACGAAATTCATCATACAGATCTATGCAGGCCTCGTGCTGTCCTGCAAGAACTAGTTCATTCAACCGCTTTATAACCCACTTATCTATTTCTTCACGTTGAGTCTTTAGATCCATAGTCCTTACGGTAATAGCGTCCTAGTATGTTGCTATTATAATACGCAGGAGTACCATCTGTCAAGGACTCTGTAAGTACATCGTTGAGAAAGAGTTGCCTGGTCTCTTCAAAGTTTGTCTTCCCTCCAGTGGAGTGTAAGGAGAGGATGGTTCTTTTAAAAGAACTGTGTCCACAATTATTAATATCTTGCTTAAGTTCTCCACTACTTCCGTAGTACTTTTTCCAGTTACTTTCACTTGTAACCCGTCTACCGCCACCTCTAGGCTTTCTTTTCTGCCAGAAATACTTTCTTCCGATGTATTTCCTGCCCGATTGCAAATTAGTAATGACGTAGACAAAACCGAAGAAGTCGCCAATATCATTAGAAGTGAAAGGTTTACCCTCATATATCCAGGGGTTTTCATAAACTCCTTCTTCAACCATTTCATAATTTTCATATCACTATTTGTATTTATTCTTATGGGTAAACCCCTGATCAGGTGGACCCATAGTCTTATGTTCAAGCTGTGTTTTTAGAAACAAGATCTCTTGTTTAAGAGTTTGTACCTCGTTCTCTAAAATGTCTATATGTTCTTGGTATACAATAATCATATCTTGAAGTCTAAGGTTCTCTTGTTCAAGTTCCCAGTCCATCAGTCCCACCAGGGGTCTGGTATTTCTTGATTGACTGTTCCCATTCCTTCAGACTGCTTTGACAATCTGGTGGTTCGGGATCCTTGATTCCCTTTTTCCTTTTCCAATCGTTGTACATAGCTCCCATCATCCAACTTTGAGATAGGGACTTCGGTCCATTTTCTAAAAGTTCTGTCTGGTACTTGCCGTGTGCTTTCATTCCCAGGTACTCCTGTCGCCAATCTTCGGACTGTTCTTGTCCTGTATCTTGGGTCATAATTTAAAACCTGAGAAAGTATCTTTCTTAACATCTTGATTAATCCCTCCAATGAGATAAGATTCAACCTCAGTTTCCTGAGGTGCTACCTGTAATCCCTTAGAGGAGATCCAGTGTTGTGTCCAAGGTAAAGGGTTACTCCTTAGGGGTATATCATAAATTGGTTCAAACCCTAAGGCGTGCATTCTCTTATTCGCTATCCACTCAACATATTGGGATAGTAATCGATCGTTCAATCCTAAGATAGAACCATCCTGGAATAAGTATCTAGCCCATTCTTTCTCTTCATCGACACATTTCCTAAACATATTAATAGTTTCTTCCTTTTCTTCTTCAAGAATCTCAATCATTTCTGGGTCGTCTCCTTCTTGCCACTTTTTGATAATATGTTGAGTGAGGACAAGATGCTGGTTTTCATCTCTGGCGATGAAAGAGATAATTTTAGCGGATCCTTCCATAAGCTTGAGTTCCGCAAATGCGAAAGAGCACGCAAACGAGACATAAA